>Ga0315279_10006574_pt1 | contig 14651 bp, 11 predicted proteins | sample YL17G06_20_MG_FD_203694 | JGI IMG/M metagenome (GOLD analysis project Ga0315279, IMG submission 203694) | Sediment microbial communities from Yellowstone Lake, YNP, Wyoming, USA - YL17G06_20 | ecosystem: Environmental > Aquatic > Freshwater > Lake > Sediment | place: USA: Wyoming | collected... | reverse complement strand
CTGATTATACTGATAGTGCTGATATTTGTCAAGTGGGGTAACGGGCAGACGATTAAGCCTAAACACGACAGGTGCATTTTCTCCAGGGCATATTGTTGATTTCTCAGAGGGCAGCGCTACTTGTAGGCCCCCACGGAGTTAGGAAAGGCAGCGAAAACAGAATTTACGGAATTGAGGCGAAATCAAACGCCATCCCGAAGTCGAAATGCTCCTGGCGACGGGAGATAACCGTACCAAGGTAATGAAGAAAGTCCTCAACTGGCTCACGGAAGACTCCTCTCCCTTGACGGGAGAGGACTAAGGTGAGGGTGACATCAAAGAGCAGCCGCTATCTCGCATATTATCAGTGAGTAGTTTTTGGTGTCCCTGGAATTTGAGAAACAATACCTGATTTGTAGCAGGCCTGATTAGTATGGTGTCCCTCGAATTCGCGAAGGCAAAGTAAGTCAGTCCTGTGTGGTTCCAACTACTTTCTCACGGCAAGATGAACAATATTTCTTGGCGTGCAAGGTGTGAAGGAATCTATCTTCGAGATGTTCTCTATAGTAAACCTCGCCAGGCAAAATTTCTTTACCGCAGCTGTAGCAGGTGTGTTGTGTCCTAGCTTTTACCCGCTTCAGGATAGTTAGGTTGTTGTACTTTCCCATGATTCAATCTTATTTTCTCTCCGTTAGGGTTACAGTTTCTCGAGAAGTCGGATATAAAGAAGAGCCCTCAACTTTGAACGACAGACAGTTTATATCTCTGCCCAGGCTCCAACGCTTCAAAACGAAGCCTATCGCCTGGCTTCAACTCAGAAGAATGCCTATTGTACCAAGGTCGCAGACCTCCTTGAATGTAACTACCGCCGTTTGGGTCACCCACAGGTGTGCCTTTTGGCGCTGATGTGACCCTAGTTCTAATCGGTTGCGTATCAGTCTCTAGATCGAAGTAGACTTTATAACCCGGAAAGAATCGCCTTGCCTTTCTTGGAAGGGGGATTAGCGCCCATTCACGCGGACTATGCAGACTAGTGAGTTCGATTTCTATGACCTTTTCTTCATTGCTGACCTTATCTGCCGTAAGCCCTAATATTCTCCGCAGCACGGAATTTGGAGTATCAATTAATGGCTCTGCCCTTCTTTGTAACTCTTTCCAAACTTCGTCATCAACTCGTATGACCGGCATTTTAGACCTCCAGTTATCATTTGTAACATTGTAACATTGCGAATCTTGTTTGTCAAGTCCCCTAACAGACTGGCCTGACAAGCGGGATGTTTTTCTCGGGTGGTATAGGGACATAATGCCTGATTTGTAGTAGGCCTGATTGGTATGGTGTCCCTGGAACTGCGTAATCAGAGACAAAAGTAATATAATATCTAAATGTGAGTCAATCACAGATGGAGAGAAAATTCATCAAGCCAAGATTACGGGCCAGCTCACGACCCTCTATGAATAGTACCTGCATCTACTGCAAGGAAACAAAGGGTGCCAGCGACTTTGGCCGTGAGCATGTGTTGCCAGAAGCGTTTGGGCGATTCCAGGACGCTCTAGTGTTGCATGATGCGGTATGCAGGGAATGTAACCAACACTTTGGGAATACTCTAGACAGCGGGCTCGCACGAGGCAGTATGCAAGGCGCAATACGATATTTCAGGGGGGTCAAACCCTTAAAGAAATTCATAGATGTTGACCGAGAGCGTGTTAAATTATCTGCACGTGCTCCAGGCCAGGCAAATCTTCGAGAGGCAGAATTTATTGAAACACCAGAGGGTGAGGGCCTGATTTTCGCACCAGGCATCGCGTATTGGAGCGTTTCTAGCGGTAAAGAGCAATTTGTTAGCCTCAAGGCGCTGGAACAAGGCAACTGGAACAAATCAGATGATATAGACCGCCAGCAACTAGTGGTCTTGTCATACCACGATGTCCGTATCCTAGAGCGTATTCAGCGGGCATTGGCAAAGTTGAACTTAGGTGTTGAAATCTTAGATACAATTGACGAAACCAAAGCAGGTAAGCGAATACTTGTTGTAGTTGACGCTGTTAGAGAGGACGTTCCGATATACAGAGCGATAGCAAAAATTGCCTTCAACTATCTAGCTTACAAGATGAGCCGTGATTTTGCTCTGCAGCCGATTTTCGACCAAACCCGGGCTTTCATCCGCCAAGGGTCTAGGGCCAGCATCCTGGTTAGGAAAATAGCCCCAATGAGAATCTCCGGAGACCGCGAAGAGGCTGCACGCCGCCGAGGGCATATCGTAGCCATAGAGCTAGCAGCAGATGGTACTACAATTCAGGGTTTTGTAGAGTTCTTTGGTATCATCACTTACAAAGTAACACTTGGGAAGTTCGGACAGGTCGCCGTACCAATTTCGGCCGGGCACTACTTTGACGTTATGTCCAAGCGGGTCATCCGAATGGATGCCATTCGCCCAGTGGGCGGATTGTGGATCCCGAGATAAGCGATAGACACATCAATATTTGATGGAGCGTTGGCATTCTGGGGAAATAATTCCTGATTTGCGGCAGGCCTGATCCTTCACCTTGTGAAGGATGGTGTCCCTGGAATTCGCAAGAGTGCCTATTTTGTGACGTCTACTGCTTACTTAAGTGGGAATATTATTCAAATAGATGCTATCATATCTTAAATTGAGGCCTTAGGAGGAGCGGATGCCTACTAAAAGACCAGTTTGGGTTGGTGTAAAGCCAAGTGTAATGAAGTGGGCGAGAGAAAGTATTGGCTTAACCATTCCCGAAGTCAGCAGAAGGCTAAATATCGGAGAAAGCACTATTAGAGAATGGGAAACGAGTGATAAAAAACCTACGCTGAATACACTTAAGAAGCTAACGTCGCTTTACAAAAGACCGTTAGCTATATTTTTTCTTCCTACACCACCACTTGAACCTCCTTTACCAACAGACTATAGAGTGCTTCCTGAAGAGAAACGCCGTCCACTTACCAGACAAGCACTTCTGGCCATACGGAGAGCTAGGTATTTGCAGTCAGTGGCCAGTGAGCTTTTAAAGGAAGAGTCTACTGGAGATATTCTACCTTCGTTTGAAAGGCTATCTCTTAACGATGATCCAGAGTTCGTTGCTGAAAGACAGCGCACAAAGTTAGGTATCAGTCCCGCTTACCAACAAAGCTTTAGAAGTGTCTATGAAGCTTTCAGTAGGTGGCGTGAGATACTGGAGAATCAGCGTATATTGGTCTTGCAATCACGCATGTCAGTTGGAGAGGCAAGAGGATTTTCTCTCATCGACAATCTAATTCCAGTAATATCAGTGAATATGTCTGATTCTATAAGTGCAAGGATCTTTACATTATTCCACGAGTACGCGCATATTCTGCTGGAGATATCAGGCATATGCACTCCCGAAAATATCTCGCCCTACGATACACATACTCAACTAGCGGAAAGATTCTGTAACCACTTTGCTGGTGCCTTTCTTGTTCCGAGGACTGCTTTAGATCAGGACATAAATGCAAGAGAGATCCGTAGACATGACACAATTGATAATTCACTTTTGTACGAAACCGCTAACCGTTTTAGGGTAAGTGCACAAGTCGTCCTTCGGCGACTGCTGATCTGCGAATTCATTAACAGGTCACAATATCAGGTTAAATTAGATGAGCTCGAACTTCAGAAGAGACCTCCAAAGCGTAAGAGTGGTTTTGGCATGTCCACACCAAAACGCTGCATAACTGAAAATGGTCGCTTATTCACTGCAATCACCCTCGCAGCAAAAGAGAGGGATAGCATAACATATAGTGATCTCGCTGACTATCTAGCCATAGACCTTAAGTACCTAGACAAGGTTGAAGCGCTTCTGTAGAAGAGCGGCAATGCTGATATATTCAATGGACACTAGCGGATGGACTTCGCTTAAGAGAGGTTACCCGGCCAGTAACTTTCCCAGTCTATGGCGTAATGTTGACTACTTAGCTAAAAATAATCGCTTGATTTCCCCACATGAGGTCTATGCTGAGCTTGAAAAGCAAGACGATGAGCTCCTAAAATGGGCCAAGCTACATAAGGAGTCATTCTTGAAATTGGATGATGAGCAGGTGGCCGTGGGATTGCAAATCGTAGCAGATTATCCCACTTTAGTGAACCCACTAAAGCAAACGCCTGACGCTGATCCCTTTGTTATATCACTGGCAATAGTCCAACAGAAGAGGTCGACATTATTGGGAGATGAATGTATTGCAGTTAGTGCAGAAAAAAGAGGCAGTCCACAGAAATATAAAATTCCTGACGTATGTGCTTATTTGGGCATTAGGCATTTCACAATACTAGATGTCATCGCTGAAGAAGGATGGACGTTCTAATTTGGTATTCTGGGGACATAATGCCTGATTTGTGGCAGGCCTGATTGGTATGGTGTCCCCGGAATTCTTCGATCTACAAGTCCATTTTGACGCCGCCGGATCTGGCTTCAAGCTGAGTCTTCAGTGTTTCGAACCCGTACGATGGCATTTGAGATAGGTTGTTGGTCAGGGCGATGTAGTCGATGTAGCTTATTTTGAGATACTGCCAGGGAACCTCCGTTAGCCTGCTGGCATCAGCACACCATTCTATTGCCCGCGAGTCTTTCAGTGGAACATCTGGCAGTTCCCAGCCCTTTGTCTCAATGAGCCACATTTTTAGCGAGCCATCAGGCAGCCTCTGTTCCGCTACGAAGTCAGGATAATAGTAGGAAATGGCACCTTTGTGGTTTAAGTACTCAATCTTAAATTTGGTGTATTCTTCGGCTAATTTGGCAAATTTGCTGATGTCTTCTGCTTTGTCCAAGAACCGAGCAAAGTGCTTTTCAAAATCATTGTAGCAAGGAGTTATATTGAACACGGTCTTGTTGGACTCTGTCCAATCTCGCCGCCAATAGAAACCGTCCAATGAAAGCAGCTGTAATGGCTCGGAACTTAGTGTGGATATTATCTTGGTGATTGTCTCTTTGCCGATTGTCTTGGCTAAAGTGGAAATAATTTCTTGAGCGTTGCACTGATCGGACAGGAGCCGGCGGATGCTATCATGTTCCAGGTCTACTTCCTGACCAAAGAAGATAGAGCGTACATATTTTCTTACGATGGGATATATAACGGCGAATTGCCCATCAATATGCGCCGCTTTACAGATGTGATTAGTCAGGTGGGTTAGAATTTCGTTTGCTTCCGGCAAGCCGGTACTTATGGTTACCTGTTTTTGGGCTACGACTTGCTGAGTTACTGCCTCAACTAATTCCACCTTCTTTATAGTTCCTTCAGTGACCGAAATGTTCCTTGGGTTTCGTGGCAAGCTATCAAGTATCTGGTCTCCGAGTCCTTTGAACTCCCGGGTATGAGTGGGTGTCAGGATAGGTATAGCTATATCGTATTTATCTTTTATCTTCATAGGATAAATGTGGATACCCAGCGAAGGGGATCCTTTGGTTAAACCTACGCCGACACCTTCTACTTCCAAGCCTTTGACAAATTCCTCGAATTTCTCGGTTCCGACGATTTCTACGATTTGGATGTAATCAGGCCCGATGCCGCTCATTAGACGCAGGCCACGGCCGACTGATTGTTCGGGCAATATATTGGCTTTGGCAGTGAAAGGTCGCAACCCTAATATGATAGAAACATTCTTCACGTCCCACCCTTCGCGGAGCATTAGAACGCTGACGATGGCACGGATCTTGTTGGTGGGCAAATCAATGGACCGTGCTGCTTTGCGAGCATCGTTCAGGTCTTTTTTGCTTACTTCACCCTTCTTGTCCGTATGAATAAGCAGCAGCTGGCCTTCGCCTTTAAACTCGGCCTTGGTTTTCAAGAAATCGTGGATATCATCGGCGTCTGTGGTGTTCTCTGCCATGATGAAAAGCACCGGCTTCTTCCCGACCTTGCTATAAGCATTGTAATGTTCCTGCCAGCGGGAAATGGCAACGTTTATCCAGTCGCCGAAGGCGACGCTGGCGCGGGAATATCTTTCCGGGTCAGCTTTGTCAATCTGGTGAACTATGAGTGGGGCTTTGACGATGCGGTCTTCAATAGCTTGGGCAAGCGGATAGTCGCAGATAATCCAAGGGAAGAAGGTGCCGTTCTGGTCTTTAGGCGTGGCTGAGAAATCAAGTTGGAGTGATAGTCCAGTGCCATGCTTTTCCTTTAGATTTTTGTGCAGGTTTAGAATAACTTTGTACCACTCAAGGTCTGTATCATGCACATGGTGAGCTTCATCATTGATAATGAGCAAATCTTTATGTTTCTGAACTCGCTCTAAGATGTCCTCTTCCCAGGAACCGGTAGCATCTTTCGGTTTAGGGCCAAGGAGGCGAGTAACCGGGTCAACTTCCTTTTCGGTGTCACGACCTTCGTATAACTGCTGGATATTAGTCAAGTAAATGGTGCCCTCTGTGGTGCTTTTGCGAGATTCTCCACGCATGATAAATGTCATTTGCCAATCGTGCTTCCATTCAGCCGGTATTAAGTCCCAATCTTGGAAGATTTTGCCATTTTCAAAATCTTCTCTGAGGCGCTCGAAGACGATGATGTTGGGGGCGATAATCAGAAATGACTTGCTTAGAAGTGAATCTGGCTCAAATTTCTTGTGGAAGAATGCCCAAGCCACTGCCATAGCCATGACCAATGTTTTGCCGGAGCCGGTGGCCATTTTGATGGCGTAGCGGTAGTGGTCAGGGGTGGGTAGTACCTGGTGGGCGACCATGCCGGTCTCGGGTACAACGCGGGTAAGTATCCTTTCGTCTCTGGCTGTCTCTTCTATCTTCTTACGGGTGGTGAATAAATCATCGGAATAGGCACGCGGGTCCATGTAGGCAAAGACCAACTCAGCAGCGTCTCTGAGTCTTTTGACTTCATAAAGATAGATAATTGTCTCGATGGCTTCGCGCTGGGCGAAGTAGTACCGCATGACCTCTCCATCGTCAAAGAAATGGGTTTCATCGAACCACCATTCCAGAAGACGCAGCGAGGTGGGGCTGATGCCAGACGGGGTCTTATAGCCACTATCCCGCCACTTGTCTACGTCGACACGAATCTGATTGGCTAGAAGGGTCTTGCTGGGGCGGCGGTAGTTCTCGACAAGATAGCCGCCCTTACCATCTTTGACCAGATGTTGAGTTGGTGGTGAATAAGGGTCACGACCAGCGACCTCAGGAAGCTTCTGTTCCAATGCGATAATGGGTTGGGCCTTGTCGAGTTTTGCTTTTTTGGCCATCAGCTCTTCACCTCTACCACTCTGGTTGTGTCATTGCCGAAGATATCTATTACCTTGACCATAATGAGGTGGTCGCCTTTCGTTTCATAGGTGTGGCCATCGGTTCTAAGTTGCAAAGTTCTGTCCTGGCGGGTACGGTAGGACTGCCACATATTATGGAAGGTATCCTCATTCCAGTCCCAGTCAACTGCCCAGTAGTCAATGTAATCCGACCATTTCCTAATTTTGTCTCTGACCTCAGGCGGTACTAAATCTAGATTAGAAATGGCAAAGTCTTTTAGCTCAACAAAGAACTGGTTATTATACTTATCGTAGGCGGTTTCCACTTCGAGATAAGCGAGTTCGTAGAAGGTAACATCGCCTTTCTCCACAGCACGGGGGTCCATAACGTCACGAGGTATATTGAACAGGCGAAGATGGACTCCCTCGGTTTTGGCTTCCTTTTCAACAACATCGTGCAAGCCCATCTCCCATTCCCAGCCAAGAACATCTAGAGAATCCTGGCCAGCTTTCTTGACTTCGCCGACGGCTTCTTTGATTTCAGAAAGTGTGACCGGGGTGTCAACAGCACCGACATGAACCAGCCGCCTGCCTTTCTTACCGTGGGTATGCATCATGCCGGAGATTGTCTCAGCATGGTAGAGCTTAAGGATGAATTCAATGTATTCGTAGATTGGGATTTGCTCATTGGAACGTTTTTTGAAGGTGATGCCCTGCCAATACTGGCGCTCATACTTGCCCAGATTCTGGACGATGAACGGTTTGCACTGGTCAATGCCTAAGAGCCGCTTGCGAGTTACATGAATAGCGTAGCGGCTCAAATCTGCCATAATCCAACGGCGGCCCAGTTTTTCGGCGACAGCCCCGGTGGTACCAGAGCCACAGAAGAAGTCAGCGACTAAATCACCTTTGTTGGACGATGTGCTGATAATGCGCTCAAGAAGAGCCTCGGGTTTTTGGGTTTCAAACCCAACTCTTTCATGAGAAATAGGAGCAATGATGCCAATATTCCATACATCTGTCATGGGTGCTCCCGGAGTTTCTTCATCTAGTTGACTCGGTTTACGCCGACCTGTAGAGAAATCGGCCACCTGTTTTTTGGTCCCCCAAGTTTCAAGCGTAGACGGGGCCAACTCCTCATAGAGCTGATTGAATATGTGATTGTCGCTGGTTGACTTAACATATACCATGATTATGTCGTGCATCTTTTGAAATGACCTTGTTTTAGCAGGCCATCGACGATATCGCCAGATAACCTCATTATGAAAATTATTTTGCCCGAAGATTTCGTCCAATATCAGCTTCACATAGTGCCCCACATGCCAATCTAGATGTACATATATGCTTCCTTTATCAGATAGCAATTCCCTCATGAATACTAATCTTTCATACATCATTTGCAGATATGAGTCTAGGCCTTTGCCCCAGGTGTCACGGTAGGCTTTGTCTTCAATAGCTGATGGCTCTTTTTCCCACTCGACATCACCAACTTCCATCTTAACGCTGAAATCGGCACCGGTAGCAAAGGGCGGGTCGATATAAATCAGGTCAATTTTACCGGCCAGCTCTTCCATCAAAGAAGCCATAATATATTTGTTATCGCCCCAGATAAGGCTGTTATACAGGGAGGTGTCCGAGGTGGTTTTGAGGAAAGTGCCCTTCTCCTTCTCACGGGTGGCGCGGCTTTCGTTGATTACGTCGATGGTCTGAAAAGGCAAGGCAATGCGTTCAACCTCAGTTTTCTTGCCTTTCCAATAAAGGCCGGTGGGCAATTCAGTGATATTTCCTTCCGCCATTTCTGCCTCCTTCAATCTAGAATAGCATTTTGTCGGTAGCTATAGAAGCTTTCTTCAGCAATTATTATATGCTCTTGAAGGGTGATATTCACGGTGTGCAAAGCGTTTTTAATTTGCTGGGTTATAGAATTGTCATTATCTGAGGGCTCAGGAAGGCCACCCGGGTGATTATGGGCGATGATAATGGTGGTGGCATGGTGCTTGAGGGCAGCTTCAACAATCTTCCGAGGAAAAGCGACGGCTTGGGAAACAGTGCCCTCGCTTAGGTTTTCGGCGGCTATCAGCTTGTTCTGGCTATTGAGATAGAGAACACGCATCACTTCGTTGGAGTTACGACCTATAGTGGCTTTGCAATAATCAACTAACTGAGGTAATTGGGTAAACTGGATATCGTCGATTAGAGCCTTCTGGTCGAAGTAAAAACCGATGAAGGCATCCACTATTTTGAGGAAACGGCTGGCTTGTGGGCCGATACCACTCACTTGGGTCAATTCCTTCGCGTCAGCGGAAAGAACTCCGGGAAGATGTTTGAATCTTTTGATAAGCTTTTTGGCAGTGGGCTTAGTATCCTTGCGGGGGATAACATAAGTTAGAAGCAATTCCAGCACTTCGTAGTCATGAAAGCCTTGGAGGCCTGATTTCTCGAATCGCTGCCTGAGCCTTTCCCAGTGTCCCTCGTGATTTGCTTTCAGCTTGTCTTCTTTGGGCATACTTTTCTCCAGTCACAGCCTTCACAGACCTTTTTGTTCCTGGGATTTCGCCTGAAGCGGCGCCCAGTGATGCCGCTAATGGCGTCTCTTATGGTTTGCATGGCTAGATTCAATTGTTTTGGTGTTATCAGTATTTCAGCACGCTTTTGTTTTTCGTCATCGAGGAAATGAACGTAGGCGTTTTGGACATTCAAGCTCAGGGCATCACGGGCGGCTACGGTATAGAGTTGTACTTGTAAGTGGAGTTCCTCGTCCAGCTTGCGCTCGTTTCCGGTCTTAAAATCTATGATTTCTAAGATGTCCTCTTTGGGGTAGCGGCGTTTGAGCAAATCGATGGAGCCTGATACAAGAGCGCTATTAATATCCATCTCGAAGCGACGCTCGGTCTGTACTGAAAGAGAGAAATCTTCGTTCCACATGCCGGCATAGCGTAGGATGCTACGGAGGGCGCTTCTTTGCAGGGTATCTTGTTGCTCACGGGCAGCGTAGCGGAGATAGAAATTGTCGATGACGGCTTGCGCGATTTGCTCTTCAGTGGGGATATATCCGGTTTCCTGGGTTATCTTGTGTAGGAGATTCAGGATGTTGTGGACTTGCTTGCCGTAGCCGAGGGCTTGGACGACGATAGGATTAAAACCGTAGATATACCGCATCTTGTAATCGTACTCGCAGCGGATGTAGTCGCTGAGTTCAGAGTAATTCGTAGGGAATCTGTAGTCTTCAATCGAGGGTTGGGGAGGCAGTTTCCTGCGTGGTGTGGAGTCTGGCTCATCCGTAGTAACACAGTGTGCATCATTCAGTTCCTCGAAGAATAGCGAAGGGTATTTCTTTCGTTTTCTGTAACCCGGATCGTGGGAAGTTGTTACGAATAGAAACTTCTTAGCTCGAGTCATACCTACATAAAACAATCGTCTCTCGTCTTCAGTGCTGCCGTGGTATCTGGTGAAATCAAATCCCAATGGATCAAGGAAGCCCTGTGCAGTTTGACGTGGCTCACGATCAACGCAATACGGCATGAAAACAACGGGGAAGCCCAGACCTTTGGTGGCATGCAGGGTCATTACTTGGACGGCGTTTATGACGCGCGTGGGGTCTTCACCGGCGCCGGCGTCGTAAGAGCCTTCAGCGTAATGTTTTATGAACCAACAGAAATTTTGGATGTCTCTATACGTGCAATAGGTTCTGGTTCCCTCGTAGTCAGAGATAGCCTGACTCAAGCGACCAAGGTTGTACATTTGTATTTCGTGGTCGTCTGTATGAAAGTGGGGATTGGTAACGCCCAAAAGCACGAGTATATCAGCGTATAGTCCCTGTAAAGAGATCCTTCCCTTCCCTTTATAATCTTCTTTTAGCTGTTCTAAGGCGGCTATGAACTCTTTTTTGGGTGGTAGTAGAAATATTTCCTTTGTGTAGTCGTAGATGGAATCTGGCTGCGGTGGGATGCTAATGCCAACGTCGCTGATCCAAATCTTGCCGAAGTCGCCAAGGTAGGAGAGGATATCGAAGACGATATCAACTTCAGGCGCTTCGAAAAGGCCACCGATACCGGAGACAGCATAAGGCATGCCGGCTTCATCTAACGCGCCTAGATATGGACGGCTGTCATACTTAACAGAGCGGAAGAAAATGGCAATGTCTGAATAAGCTAGACCCCTAATACGTCCATCTTTGTCTGTCCATTCTGTTCCGATCAGGCTCTTGATACGATTAACAATGAACTCTATCTCATCTTTTTGATAGGTAAAATAGTGCTTGTAAATGTCCCCAAGCTCGGTTTTCTTGTCTGATGGTTCGATGTTTTTCAGGAGGCGTTTTGTGTTCTTAATAATCAGTTCTTTGCCGAGATCAATTATGCCATCAGTTGAGCGATAGTTCGTTGCTAGGGGATGAGTGAATACGTTCTTATAACGTTTTTTGAAGGTGATTATGTTATCAACGGTGGAACCTCGCCATTGGTAGATTGATTGGTCGTCGTCACCTACAACGCAAAGGTTGCCGTCTTTCCCCACTAGTAGCTCGATGAGCTTTTCTTGGATTGGATTTATGTCTTGATATTCGTCAACGGTGATATGTGTGAACCTTTGTCTTACTTCTTTTAGTGTGGCAGCGTCAGATTGGAGTTTTTGCACGGCATGTGCCATCATGCTGCTGAAATCCAAGAATCTTCTTTCCTGAAGCTTTTGGTCATAAATTTCCACAGCTTTACAAAAAGCTTCGCAAGCTGAAATCTCGTCTGGGCTGCGCATTTCCTCGCGGACGATGTCGATGCCACGGATAAGGGTATTAAGAACCCATGTTTGCTTTGTCATTCCATAAGGCTTTTGTGCACCGGAAGAGATTAGCCAGTCTTCCAAATCACCGTAGCCAAGCTCATTTCGTATAGACAGGACGAAGGAATAGCGTTTGCCTTCGTCAAGAACGTCAAAGCCTCTATATCCTGGCACGTACTCCTTTAGCAGTTCAAAACAGAAGCTATGAATCGTGCCGACATATAGGTCTCCAATGTCGGGTTGATGCCCAATAAGTTGGCGAATTTTGCTTCGAATTCGGAACTTAAGTTCTTCTGCAGCTCTTTCAGTGAAAGTAAAGGCGACGATATTCTCGGGTTTCGCCAAGCCCTTAGCTACTAGGTAAGCAATGCGTATAGAAACAAACTCCGTCTTTCCCGAACCGGCACAGGCGATTATCTGGAGGTTATCTTGAGTCAGGAGAGGTTCCTCATTTAGCTTCTGCAAGATCGGATCTTCTGTGGCACAATCACGATTCAGCATGGATTCATTCTATAATGATATTCGGCTAAGTGCAACCAATGTATGCAGGGGCAAACGTCCTTCACAACTGCAAAAAGAGCCGAGAGCGTTTCAATCAAATGCCTATCTAGACCCTGAAACAAATCGCAAAGAAGTTTAGGCAGGCGCGATGTCCTCATGCTTCAAGCAGCCCCGCCTGCCAGGGAACTCGAGAAATTTTTTGCCCTGGGCACGGAGACCCCTCGCTTGCGCAGGGATGACAAGTTTGAGAGCAGGTGTTCGGCCTGCTTGCGCTAAAGCTCCCGCCTCCCATAGCTGTGCGGCGGGCAGGTCAGCGGAGGCAAGCGGGCAGGTGCTCCTGTTAAAACATTAGTCAGGAGTCAGTAGTCAGAATTCAGAAGATTTTCGGCTGGCTATTAGATTCTGTATTATTGTTACTACCACCTAGCTCAAGATTTGTCGCCTGTTCATTCTGAGATTGCCGCGTCGCCTGCGGCTCCTCGCAATGACAAAAAGCGGGCGGGGGGTTGTTATTGTGACAGCAAGGTTGCCAGCTTCTGGAACGCCTCCGAAATTGTCTCGGCTGGCAAACTGCATATCAATTCGGCATGGCGAGCGCGTTCCGAAATTTCGTTATCAGTTGCAGTCTGCATATCATAGTCCCGGACATGAATAGCATCGTGACCCGCTTCACGCAGTCCAGCAGCAACTAGCGGCGACAGGGCATTATCCACCAGAAACTTCATGGCGCTACTACCGGCAGTTCCCGCTCCTTGACCGCTTCAGCAGCATAGCGCAACGCTTCACGGATATCTTCTTTTTTGAGGTCCGGGTAGGCTCGAAGGATTTCAGCTTCGCTCATCCCTTCAGCCACCATGCCCACAATAGTAGCCACAGGAATGCGCAGCCCCCTGACGCAGGGGACTCCACCCATCTGTTCGGGGTTAACAGTAATCCGCTCAAATTTCATCTTGCTTGCCTCCACTGTCTATCATAAGCGAAATCTGCCAAACATACAACTCGCACTGCTTCGTTACCACGGAAGTCAATCACGTTTACAGCGACGCGCTCTCGCTGAGGCCTGAAGTACCAGAGGAGGGGAAATCCTAAGCACCAAATACTAAATCCTAAACAATAACAAATTACCAAAATTCTAATGACCAAGACTATTTAGAAACTGGAATTTCGGGTTTGGCCGAGGAGATTGCCGCGTCCTTCAGTGGAAGGACTCGCAATGACAAGAGGAGAGGGGCTCGCAATGACACGAGAGGTTACTGCTCCTGTTAGAAATGCTGGGAAAGCAGGGTATAATAGCCGAAGGCAAAACTTCACTTCTGGTCTAAATCTTTGATAAGGTCGTCAGCCGAGTCAAAGGTTTTAACGCGCCCAGCCTTGATATCTTGGGAAGCTTCCTTCTCGGCTTTCTGCCACCGCCTGGTCCAGAAGTAAGCCTGGCTTTTATCTATCAGTTTCTTCGGCATTAGCACAGCTCTCTCTTCTTCAACGTTAATTTCAACCAGATCACCACCGAATAAGCTCGGGGGGAGGTATTCTTCAACCAAGCTGCTGCGGTTTCGCGTAGCGTCCTTGTCTAAGCAACAGGCTCTTTCACTGCTACGGTGAGAGACTCGATACCGGATTCCTGGGGAATCACCTCGTTGTGCGCCTGGCACGATTCCAGGTAAAGCTCTATAGCTTCTTTGGCCATAGAAATGGCTTCCTCTTTGGTCTCACCCTGGGTGTAGCAGCCAGGGAGTGCCGGGACGTCCACGGAGTAGCCCCCTTCGTCCTCGGGAATAAGAATTACTGTATACCTTAACATCGCATCTCCTAAAGAAGGTCTTCCAATTCCTCTTTTGAGATTTCAGCTTTTCTCAATATGTTGGAAAGAGTACCTGGTTTGACTGGACTTGTATGAATAGGGACAACTACTTTCGTCCCCGGCTTGTCATCATTTCTCATAATTGCGTGACTTCCGCGACTCCTATCAATATACCAACCTTTCTTCTGAAGGGCTTTAACAAGCCTGTTTCCTCTAACCTGTGGTAGCTTAGCCACCTTTATTTGGTCTGACCTTGCTCCAATTATATCACAAGAGTAGTCAACCCTTCCTGTCCCTATCTCTGTCTGTTGGGTATCAGCTTTCGAGGATCAGGGCCTTTCTGAGTTAGATAGGCACAGTGTCCCTAAGCTTCGAGTAGA
>Ga0315279_10006573_pt1 | contig 14652 bp, 19 predicted proteins | sample YL17G06_20_MG_FD_203694 | JGI IMG/M metagenome (GOLD analysis project Ga0315279, IMG submission 203694) | Sediment microbial communities from Yellowstone Lake, YNP, Wyoming, USA - YL17G06_20 | ecosystem: Environmental > Aquatic > Freshwater > Lake > Sediment | place: USA: Wyoming | collected... | reverse complement strand
TGGTCGCCGTGGTGGGGATGCCCAACCCATGCACCTCCCGGATGATCCGTTCCCAGGTGGCCGAGTCCACCTTCCCCGGGCAGATAACTGACCGGACCGGGTCCACCAGGATCTCCGCGGCTGTCCCGCACATGGACCCGAGCCCTGCCTCCTTCAGGCGCCCAGCCATCTCGGCCGTGGGGATACCGCTCCTCCTCGCCCCGTAGGCCACCTCCATCGGATTCGAGGCATGGAGGTGGATGGCGGGAGCCGCTTCCCGTATCCAGGTGAGGATATCCACGTAGGAATCGGCGGTGAAGTCAGGGTGGAGGCCGCTCACCGTGCAGATCTCGGTCACGTTGCGTTCGCGTGCCCTGGCAGCTTTCCCCTGGACAACAGCCTTGTCAAAGAAGTAGGCATCGGGATCCCCCCGCTTTCGGGAGAACCCGCAGAACCCGCAGGCGTTCACGCAGATGTTCGTCACGTTGATGTTCTGGTTCCGGACATAGGTAACGGCCTGCCCGACCCGCTCCTCCCGTACCAGGTCGGCACAGCCCGCTATCGCCCAGACGTCACGGCCGGTCGCGCCCATGAGGCTCTCTGCCTCTCCCTCGGTGAGGCGGTGGCCGGCTTCCACGTCCTTGAGGAGGGCCCGGATCCCTGCCACGGTCCTCACCTCCTCCCTTTCTTCTTCTCCTTCTTCTCCTCCTCTTCGCTCCGGGAGACGTAGACCTCGTGGATAATGAGGAGGATGATGATCACGGCGGCGAACTCGGGGTAGTGGAGGGTGGGGTAGCCGAGGAGCGGGACCGAGAAGAGGGCCTTTCCGATAATCCATTCGTCTTTCACCGGCTGGATGGGGCCGATCCCGTTGATGGAGGACTTCTGGTCAGGGCCGAGGTTGTTGTCCCCCTTCGTCAGGTACCCTCCGTGAGAGAACTCTATCCCGTAATTGGCCGCGAACCAGGAGGCATCTTGATCTGTAATGGCACGGTGGATGATGGGATGGATATTTGAGGCCCCGTTCGGCCGGTAGATGATGACATCCCCATACCTCCCGAACTTCATGTAACCGGTGTTCCCGCCGGTCTCAAAGGTCTGGAGCTCCCCGAACCGGTCCTTCTGCACGACGAAGACCAGGTCGTTCACATGCATGTTGGGGAGCATGCTCTCGGACTCCACGGCCACCACCGCGGGCCATGTCCCGCAGACCAGGAAGAGGAGGAGGGCTATCCCTCCCACCACTGCCACGACCCAGAGGATCTCCCGTGCAAAGGCGATGATGGGATGATCGCTCTCCCGGAACCTTTTTACAGCCCCCTTTACCCGCCCGATGATCGTCTCTCCCGCCATACGGTTGCCGTACAGGTGGTACGCGGCATTTCTACATATACTTTGTAGATTGAAACAAACCATCGGGCGGCCCCTTTTTCCCAGAATAAGGACATATATCGTTTCTTTCGCACCCCTCCCCGTAAGAGAAGTGAGATGAACCCCAACGGGCATATGGTACGGTGGATGCTCGGGGATGGAGAGATCGTGCGACGGTTCCTGGAGGCGAAGCTCCAGGTGCATCCCGACGTGGTCTCTTACGTCCGGGAGAAGAATGACCCCGCGCTCCTGGAGAGGATCATCTCCCGGGTACCGCACGGTACCCTGGTGGTGTCCTCAGCGCACATCCCCGACCTCTCCCCCGAGAAGGATGGCGAACGGTTCCTCCCGGAGCCCGATCTCGAGATCATCGCGGGAAAACCCGGGGACTCACCGGAGAAGAACCGGTTCGAGGACTTCTTCCCCTACTTCAGGGACAGGTATACCCGGCTCGCCGAGATCCTGCGTTCACGGGTCAACCCGGTCCCCATCGAGGCCCTCACCCGGAGTACCCGCTACCGGCAGGAGGAGTGCATGGTTATCGGCATGGTCCTGGACGTGCGCACCACGACGAACGGCCACCGGCTCGTGGACCTGGAGGACCCGACGGGGCAGATCCCGGTCCTCTTCAACCGCGACCGGCCCGGCTTCCCCGATGCCGAGAGGCTTCTTCCGGACGAGGTCATCGGGGCGAGGGGCCGCCTCTCCCAGGATGGGAGGCTCCTCTTTGCAGAGCAGCTCGTGCGCCCCGACGTCCCCCTCACCCACGCCCCCTTCACAAGCGGCCGGCCCGGGAAGGCGGTCCTCATCTCGGATATCCATGCCGGGTCATCGACCTTTCTGGAGGAGGCCTGGGAGCGGTTCCTACAGTGGCTCCCTTCCTCAGGTGCTGGCTACCTCCTTGTCTGTGGCGACCTTGTCGACGGGATCGGGGTGTACCCGAACCAGGAAGAGGAGCTCATCATCAAAGACATCTACGAGCAGTACACGAGACTCGGAGAACTCATGGCAGAGATCCCGAAGGAGATCGCAGTCGTGATCTCGCCCGGGAACCACGACGTGGTAAGGCCGTCCGAACCCCAGGTGGCCATACCCCCGGAGTTCAGGAAGGGGTTCCCTGAGAACTGCCAGTTCGTGGAGAACCCGGCCCTCCTCTCCCTCCAGGGGGTGCGGGTACTCATGTACCACGGGCGGTCTATCGACGATATGATCGGCCTCATCCCCCGTGCCTCCTACTCCCGGCCCGAGGAGATGATGGTCGAGATGCTCGAGCGCAGGCACCTGGCACCGGTCTATGGCAGGCGGACCCCTCTCTCACCTGAGCCGAAGGACCGGCTGGTCATCGATCCGGTCCCCGAGATCCTGCACACAGGCCATGTCCACACGAGCGGGATCACCCGGCACCGGGGGGTCCTCGGGGTGAATGCCGGCTGCTGGCAGTCCCAGACGAAGTTCCAGAAGCAGGTGAACATTACCCCGACACCTGGGAGGGCCGTGATAGTGGACCTCCAGACCCTGGAGCCGAAGGTGATGGAGTTCGGGTATAAACCCCAAACGGCCTGAAATAAAAGATACGGGATCACCATCAGACCATGGCAACAAACATCCTGCTTGGCATCGGCAACCCGCTGAACGGGGACGATGGTGCTGGCATCTATGTGGCCGGGCAGTTCAGAAAAGAAGGCTGGATCCCGCTCGCCTGCGGAACCGCACCGGAGAATTTCACCGGGATCATACGGAAAACCCGGCCTGACTGCCTGGTGCTTGTTGACGCGGCTGCCATGGGGCTTTCCCCGGGAGAATTCCGGATCATCCCTCGGCACAAAATAGCGGACGTCAGCATCGGAACCCACCAGCTCCCCCTGTCCCTGCTCATCGACTTCCTCTCGGATGCAGCCGGGCGGATCGTGCTGATCGGCATTCAGCCGGACAGGGTCGTTGCAGGGGAAGAGATCTCGCCACGGGTCAGGGAAGGGGCAGAACGGCTGGTGCAGGTGCTTTCATCGGGAGAACTTGATCGTATTCCTGTCCTTCTATCAAAATAACCAGCGGTACAGTGCAACAGAATGCGTACTTGCCGGCTGGAATGTTATGATTTGTACCAGGGAAAGCATTCGTTTCGAGTTCTCCTGTACCAACGCCAGGCACACGCCGGCGAACATCGTGATGATGCCGATCCATATGACTCCATATCCGATGACCTGAGTAGTACTCCAGAGCGCTGGAACCTGATCCGTCGCATATTTCACCACCGCCTTCGCAAGTGTGAAAATCATGCCAGCCGTCCTGAGTATACCATATGCACCCGCCTTGATCATCAAGACCTGAAAAGTAATGCACTTGCAGGACAGGGAGCCACAGGATGCGTGACAAAGCAACGATAAAAGTATCGGATTACAATTATCGTCAAAAATTGAGAATGAATTATCAATAAAATATGGAAAAAAGATACCAGTCACTAAAAATCGAAAACATTGTATATGTCGGAAGACTAGCTGAGTCCTTGGATATTGAATACATTGCCGACAAACTGGACGGCTGTGTTCTTGACAAGAAAAAGTTTCCCGGCGCTATTTATCACATGAAAAAGCCGAAGATCACGGTATTGCTCTTCTCTTCGGGGAAAGCTGTGCTTACAGGCATCACCTACCTGGATGATTTTCAAAAAGGGCTTGATAACCTCATCAGACAGGTTAATGATCTGGGCGTCAGGACATCCGCAGCGCCTGACGTTTCCATCAAAAATATGGTCTGCTCGTATGACACCGGGTTATTCATTAATCTCAGTAAACTGATTGCCACGTTCAATGATGAAAAAATTGAGTATGAGCCCGAACAGTTCCCCGGGCTCGTTTACCGGATCGCAGATCCAAAAGTCGTGGCCTTAATATTTTCTTCCGGAAAGTTGATTCTCACCGGTGGAAAGAGCATAGACGATGTAAAATCTGCAATTGACCATGTGATGAAAAAACTTGAATATATGCATTAGTCTGATCTAAACATTCTCGAAATGAATAATCATGAGGAGGAGAAATACACGCCTGGTTGGTATAACCCATTAAAAAAGCATGGTGAATTATCTGTCACCTGCCTGCATCGCCACGGTGACGGAACCAGAGGGGAAGCAGAGTGAGCGATACTCCCTCCTCTCACAAAGTCTCTGAATTTTCCAAGCGTGCAGCCAATCAGGTCTATTATCTCAGGCAATTTTTCTTTAATTTTTGATTTGCAGGCGAAATAGCATGGACCGGGAAATAGTAGGTTTATCGGGACTTCAGTCGAACCTCTACTTTTAATGGGTTGTTCTAAACTTACTTCGCGATATATTTCAGACCACCCCTTTTTTTCAGGAAACGATCCCGTGGACAAAAAAATGCAAGAGGGGAGGATTGTCTCCCGTTTACTCCACGATCTGGCTCTCCGCGTACCTGTCCTCACATGCAAGCAGGAACTCCGGGGTCATAGAGAGACCCCCCTTGGGGCAAATATCAGTGCACTGAGAGCAGAAGATGCACTGGGTGACATAGATGCGGATGCGCTTTGTTTCAGGGAGATATTCGATGGCATTGGAAGGACAGACCTTGAGGCAGAGCTGGCAGCCGATGCATCCCTCACGGTCGTACGCAATTTTCCCCCGGTAATTCGGTGGCACCGGCACGGGGGGGTTGATAGCCACCTCACCTTTTGCAACCCTGGCAAGGAACTCTGTGACCGAGGCCGGGAGGTAGCGGGCCGGAAACGCGTTGGTGGCCGGTTTTCTGAAGAGCTGCCTGAGCAGTTCCGGCACCATGGGAAGACGGATCATGATCACACCACCCGCAGGATATGATCGGCCATGATCAGCAGCATGCCGGCTATGCCGATGAGGCTGATATATATCCAGTAGACCGAGACCACCTGGTTGATGCGGAACCGTGTCATGGATACCCTGATCAGGCTTACCGATACAAAAGCGACAAGCACGACCAGAAATAGGTAGAATACCAGGTCAAGAACCGGCTGCAGGATGACCGATGCCGGGAGCATTGCGGAGAGTCGGTACGGTAAAAAGAGCGCTACTGCAAGCGATGCCATGACCACGGTCTTCACGCCCTGCGTGAGCGTGAAGAGGGCAAGGTTCTTTCCTGAATACTCAACCAGCACCCCGCCGGCAAGCTCCGTCTCGGCTTCCGGCGTATCGAAGGGGATGCGGGAGAGTTCTGCCGGGGTGACGATGAGCAGGACGAAGAACAGGATAAGGACGCCGATTATCCCGAGCGGGCCCACAAGACCCCAGATGGGGTTGGCCTGCACGCTTGCAAGCGTGAACGGAAGAGAGATCCCGGAAACGGCAAGCTTCCATGCGATGGCAATGATGACAACGGCAAGCGGGAACTCGTACGCGATCATAGTCACCATCTCCCTCTGCGCTCCCACGGTTGCGTACGGTGACCCAGAGGAGAAACCCCCGGCAACAAGTGCGAGAGCTGGCAGGGTCAGGAGGTACATGACCAGTATCAGGTCTCCCCCGCCGGATAGAACAGGAGGAAATCCCCCGACGGGGATAAAGAGCAGGATGGTTATGGCCGATGCCAGCGCTACAACAGGTGCCAGATTGAAGAGCAGGGGTATGGCATTGGCGGGCACCACATTTTCCTTGGTGAAGAGCTTGCGCAGATCCGTAAGGGGCTGGCTGAGCGGGGGGCCGATACGTGCCTGCATCCGTGCAGTCACGATCCGGTCAACACCCATCAGGAATAATGCGACAAGTATCCCGAAAACCCCGACAAGAACCGCTCCTGCCACTGTCCCGAGGAGATCGGTCAGCATCGTGAAAGCCTCCTTGTTTTTTCACGGGAAAGACGCGTCAGCTCTTCTTTGGTCAGGTTATCTGCAGAACCGTTCCGGATAATTGTTACCCGGTCGGTACAGGACATGCAGGGATCAATAGATGCTACGATAATGGGAATATCTGCCAGCTGCTCGCCTCTGAGCATGGGGATCCAGGACATCAGGTTGCTGTAGGAGGATGCTTTCACCTTCCATGTCGCCGGAGCCTCGTTCCCATCCATGCGGACATAGTGCATGCATTCGCCCCTCGGGGCCTCCACCCTGCCGATTGCCTCTCCCTGCGCCTTTTTTAAGGTGAACAGCAATTTGGGCAGCTTCTTCTCCCAGAGGATCTCCCCGGCAGGCAGATTGTCCAGGCACTGCTGGATGATATCGATGGACTGGGCGATCTCAAGGAGCCTCACGATGATCCGGTCATACACATCGCCCTTCGGTCCCCCGAATTCAGCCGGGGGGAGCACGGGGCGGACATCGAGGTCCCCATAGGCACAGTAGGGATAATCGTGCCGGACATCCATGGAGACACCCGATCCCCGTGCCGTAGGCCCGATAGCACAGAGGAGCTGGGCATCCCGGTAAGTGAGCACCCCGTGATCCCTGCACCGCATGCGGATGGTGCTGTCGTTTAAAAAGACGTTCTTCATCTGGTCAAGCAGCCCCCGGTAATAGGAAAGGCCCTGTTCAATCAGCGGGCGCTGGTCGTCACTGATATCCCTGCGGACACCGCCGATCTGGATAATCCCGTAGTTCACCCGGTTCCCGGTGAGGTTCTCGATGAGGTCCATCGATTGTTCCCGCACCCGCCATGCAAGGTAAAAGAGGGAATCAAAACCGAGCTCGTGGGCAGCTACACCGGCCCAGAGGAGGTGTGACTGTATCCGCTCGAGCTCATGCATGATGGTCCTGATATAGTCGGCGCGTGGGGGGACTTCTATTTCGGCAATCTGCTCCACGGCCCGGGCAAACGAGATCGAGTGCACAACCCCGCAGATGCCGCATATCCGGTCGGTGAGGTGGACAATCTGGACCGGGTTCCTTCTCATGCCCATCCATTCAATTCCGCGGTGAGTATTGCCTGGGGCAAAATCCACCGACCTGACCACTTCCCCGTCCATCTGGAAGGTGAACATGACCGGCTCTTTTAAAGCTGGATGGACCGGTCCGATCGGGACCGTATAGGGTATTGATTTTTTCGTTGTATCGCCGCTCATTCTGCTGCACCTCCCGAAGGTTTCTTGTCTTCTTTGATCCCCGGCTCTTCCGGAACAGGCTTCTTCTCAGGCACCGGGGGGGCCGGGCGATCCTTTGGCCGGCCGATGGCCCAGAGTTCCCTGACCATCTCGGGTTTTATGCCGGTCTCGTCCTTCCTCCACGGATAGACCCCCTGCGGGAAATCATCGGGAAGGAAGAGCCTCCGCCCATCGGGGATATCAGTTACCGTGATGCCGAAAAACTCCTGTTTTTCGCGTTCCGATAAAAGGGCCCCGGGTATGAGATCGGTGATGGTGGGTACGGTCAGGTCGGTTTTGGGGAGACGGATCCCGAAGGTTACCATGTACTCACCGAATTTTGTGCCATAGAAAACCGAGAGGATGTAGAGGAGTTCAATCTCATCGCCAAGGTCGCTGCCTGCGATCACCGCGAAGTGCGGGAACCTGATATCCATGAGTTTTTTGATCGCGGGCTTAAGGAGGTTTTTATCGAGCCGGATCCAGATATTGTAGCCCTTTATCTTGTGCACGCCTTCCCCGCGCTCGGTGATCTTGGCATCGAGAATACCTGTCCCAAATGCAGCCTTGTAGAGGTCGATAATCTCCGACGGGGAGAGATGCGGTGTTTCGCTCATTGCGCCGCCTCCAGACGCTCCAGTTTCTCCAGCGCTTTTACGACCCCGAAGATGATTGCCTCGGGCCGGGGGGGGCAGCCGGGCACATATATGTCCACGGGCAGCACCTGGTCGATTGGGCCGTCAAGGTTGTACGAGTCATAAAAGACCCCGCCGGACTGGCCGCATGTCCCGATGCACATGACCAGCTTTGGATCGGGTACCTGCTCGTAGACTCTCCGGACTTTTTGCGCCATCTTTTTGGTCACAGGGCCGGTGACGAGCAGCACATCGGCATGCTTTGGAGAGCCCACCAGCTTCATGCCGAAACGTTCGGGGTCAAAGCGCGGGGTTATTGTCGCCACAATCTCGATCTCACAGCCATTGCACGAACCGGTGTTGAGGTGGAACACCCAGAGCGAGCGGTTGAAGGATTTTGTCAGTTTCATGGGAGCCCTCCAATGATGACGAGGAGCAACGCGGTTACTGCAATAAACCAGACCATATAATCGGTCAATATCCCGGTGTGCATGGGAACGATGGTGTCATAATATCCTTTCAGGGCCTGAAGATATCCCCAGTACAAATTACTGGCCCGGATGTGGACGGCCCCCTTTTCCGGCTCTGCATTGCCCGAGAGATAGGGGCGCCCCTGCTCTGTTCCTTTCTTGTACGAGGATTCTCCTGTTTTCCAGAGCAGATACACGACGATGGTGGCAACGACGAAGGCGATCAGCCATGCAACAGGATCCCATACGCCGTATCCGGTCTGCACGGAGGATATCAGATCCATTTCAGGCACCTCCCAGCACAGACGAGATATACCCGCCCTGATTCGTAAGCGCGTGGGCGGCGGGGGCGACGATGCTGTCTATGACCGGTTGCGGGAACAGCCCGAAAAGTATGACGATTGCGGCAAGGATACCCATGCCAATCAACATCGGGAGCGGCACCTCCTTCACGTCCGTATACTCTGGGAGTTGCGGGCCCATAAAAATGGAGTGGAAGACCTTTACGAACAAGGCGAGGGTGAGAATGCTCACCACCATTGCGATGATCGCAAGGATCGGGTTGAAGAGATATACGGACTCGTAGATCATCAGTTTTGAGGCAAAACCGTTGAACGGCGGGATGCCTGCGGTGGCAAGCGCACCGATGATGAAGAAGATCATCGTATATTTCATAGTATGTCCGAGCCCGCCCATTTTGTTCAGGTCGCGTGTGCCAATCCGGTAGAATATCGCACCTGCAGTCAGGAAGAGCAAGCCCTTAAACATCGCGTCGTTGAAGATATGGAAGATACCCCCCTCCATCGCCACGAACCCGAATGCATTTGACAGCGCCGCATTCCCGAGCACCGCGAGCCCGACACCGACACCGAGGAGCATATAGCCGGTCTGCGAGATCGCGCAGTATGCTATGAGGCGCTTCACGTCTTTCTGGGGGATGGCCATCGTTACCCCGACCACCATGGAAAGGATGCCGAGGATGATGATGATCCAGCCGACAGTAACGCAGTTCAGGGTCACGTTATAGAAGGTGAAAAGGATCCTGAAGAGCCCGTACAGGCTCGCCTGGCTCGCGACCACCAGGAACGCGGTCACCGAAGACGGCGCCATGGAATATGCATCGGGCGTCCAGAAGTGCATCGGCACGGCACCGCATTTCATCGCAAGGGCAGCGACAAGGAAGACAAGCGCGATCTTATCGAGCATTGTGAACTGCATCCGCTGGGCAATCATGGCGATGTTGAGGGCATCGTACTGGCCGTAGTAGATGCCGATGGCGAATAAAACGAGGATCGCACCGAGAGTGGAGAGGATGAAGTATTTCAGTGCTGCCTCTACTGCAAGTCCCCCGTCGATGCGGTACGCGATGAGGCCGGCTGATGCTAGGGAGAGGATCTCCAAAAACACGAAGAAGTTGAAGAAATCCCCGGTAGAGACCATCCCGAACACACCAGTAATCATCAAAAAGAACAGCGTGTAATACCCCTCGAGGCTGCTGTTGCGGGCCTCAGCCGAGAGTGAATACAAGAGAACCGACGTCCCGACAATCGCACAGATGATGTCCATGAACGCGCCCATCGCATCCACGGTGAAGATGATCCTGATCGGGATGCCCCCGGAATCGAGTGGGACGGCGAGGTTCGCGGCAGCGGCACCGAACACGTAGAGCACGGGCCCGGTTGCGAACACCCAGAACGCGAGAATGAATGCAATGGCCGCGGTGCCCAGCATCATCCCCATCACCCAGAGATTCCTGGCCGTTGAGGAGATCTTTCCCATGACCGGACAAAGGAATGCCGCAAACAGCGGGATGGCCACAAGCAGCGCCGGTGAATTGGTGACGATGAAATCGACGATTGTCATCCCTGGAGCCTCCGTATCTTATCGATATCCACCGTGCCGTACTTTTTGCGCAGCACCATGGCAAACGAGAGGACCAGCGCACTTGTCGCCACACCGATCACGATTGATGTCAGCACCAGTGCCTGCGGTGTCGGCAATACCATCAGTTCCGAAGGCGCAAGCGTGAAGATCGGGGCGACACCCCCCTCACGGTAGCCAAGCGCCACGATAAAAAGGTTTACCGCGGATTCAAGGATGTTGATGCCCAGCAGGATCTTGATGATGTTCCTTTTTAAGAGGACGGTCACAAGGCCAATGAGGGTCAGGACGACCACGGTGATGAACGGCAGGTTCCAGAGCATTCAGCACCCCTCCTTTTCCAGCCCGGAGAGCAGGTAGAGGATCACGATCGTGAGCCCGCCCCATACTTCGATCCCGACTGCAAAGTTCATGAGCGGGAGGACTCCCGCGGTATTCAGTTCGCCGGCATTGATCCCGAACGGTACCGGCATCCCGAATAGTGAGCCGCTGCCGGCAAGGTAATTGAAGAAGAACACCTGCCCGAATGCAAGGGCAAGGAGCCCGACACCAATAAACCCGAAAAGCCCGATGACTTCCTGACCCATCAGGACATTCTTTGAAAACCACCCGGTGACTTCCTTATAACTGTATGCGACAATGACCAGCGCCCCCCCGGTTGCAATCACAGCGCCACCCTGGAACCCTCCGCCCGGGGTCAGGTGGCCGTGCGCCACAATATACAGCCCGAAGATCAGGATCGCCGGGTAGAGGATGTCTGCTGCCGTCCGCACAATCCTACTCATCCTCATATTCCTCACCTCCCTGCATCTTCCGGAATATCAGGGCAACGCCGATAATGGCGCAGAACAGCACGGTCGATTCCCCGAGGGTATCAAAGCCCCTGAAATCGAAGACGACTGCCGTGCATTCGTTGTTGCTGCCGGTCTGTTCCTGCCCATGCCGGAGGAAGTAGTCATCCATGTCCGTCATCTTTGGTGCGCCGAAGGCGAGCGTCATTGCCATCACCCCGAAAAATGCGGCAAGGATGAGGAGGGATGCAACCACAACGAGCATCTTTTTCATGAACTCTCCCCTTCAAACCGCCCGGTCGCCCGGATCGCAATGATAAATATCGCAGTCGTCAGGCCGGCGCCGATCGCCGCCTGTGATATCGCAACGTCCGGGGCCTGGAGGATATAGAATTCCAGCGAAATCAGGAAACTGAAGAGACCCGCTGCAAGGGTTGCTGCCAGAAGGTCCCTGAAATAATAGGTCAGGATTGCCGAGGCAACCAGCCCGAGTAGTACCAGAATCTGGGGAACCTGTTCGATCATAGTTTTGCCTCCGCCAGCCGGTCGACAACTGCAGGTTTTGGCATAATCCCGCTCCTGTGGGCGGCACGGGCAATCGCGTGGGCGCTGACAGCATTCGTGAATGCAAGGCACGCAGCCGCCAGGAATGCATGGATGGCAAGGGTGAGATACTGGCTGTTGTTCTGTGAAAAGAACATCGATAGTCCGTACACGATGACTGCAAGCGATGTGAAGATCGAGCCGAACGTCGTTGCCTTCGTTGTTGCATGCATGCGGGTATAGAGGTCCGGGAACCGCAGGAGCCCGATCACTCCGAGCGTGTTGAAGACCACACCAATTGCGAGGAAGATGTATATAATAATGTCAATTGCTGCCATCTCAGAGCTCCCCCCCGATATACTTTGCAATGTACAGCGTACTCACGAACGAGAGCAGCCCGTACACGATCGCAACGTCGACAAAGATAATCTCATGAAACACTACCCCGAAGATGACCATCGACGCAATGACAAAGGTGTTCACCGTATCGAGCGCTATGACACGGTCCGGGGCTGTTGGCCCAAGCACCAGCCTGACCGCAGCACATGCCATGAGAACAGTCAGGCAGAACAACGCAAGGATCCAGGGATCGATCATTCGGCGATCCTCCGTATCCATGCGGGGAGGTTTGCGAGCCCGAAGAGCTCGGTGCTTTCAATTGCCTCTTTCTTCTCATCCCCCTCGCCGACATTGATGTTGTGGATGAAGAGATCGTTTGTCTCTTCGTCAATTCCTACAGAAAGGGTGCCCGGGGTCAGGGTGATCGAGTTTGCCAGCATGAAGATGCCCAGATCGGTCTTCAGTCCCGAATGCACCCGAATAATACCGGGCCTGATCTTCATCGTGATGACCCGGTATGCGACATCAAGGTTGGCTTTTGTAAGCTCTAAAAAGAAGGGGCCCGGCACATAGACCAGCAGCTGCAGCAACCGGCGCGGGTCTAGGAGGCGGAAACTCTTCGATCGGCACAGGAAGTTTCGTGCAACAAGGCCGGTCAGGCCTGCAAGCAGGACATCCATGACAAGTTCAGATAACGACCAGAACCCGATAGTACCGGAGCCGGCGGTCAGTATCAGGTACATCAGAAATGCCGCACCAGCAGTTACAAGAAACGCGATCACACACAAACACCTTACTTCTGTTCCTTGCGTTGTTCAGAAAATGTCGTTTCACTCGTGAAATACCAAAGCTGTCCGCATGAGGGCAGGATACAGTCACCTTTAGAATTGTTCAGCAACACCACAGTGCCACCATAATTCTTAATGATTTATGATGTTCAATGTAAAAACGTACCTGTTTTATCATCCCCTCCTCTGGAGCTATCTTCGACTGGTTTTTAAAGCTTGATGCAAAAATACTGGTGGTAAAATTTTCAAGCATTATACGGGATATCAAGCGGAGGGTCTGAGAGAAATGGATTTATTGATGATTGCACCGATCTGTGCCATTATCGGGCTGCTTTTTGCAGCTTTTTCTTTTTTCAGCATGAAAAAAGAGGGTACCGGTACTGAACTGATGCAGAAGATTGCTGCGGCGATACACAAGGGAGCCATGGTGTATCTGAAACGCCAGTATACCGCGATTGGGATCTTTGTCGTGGTCATGGCAGTTGTTCTCGCAGTCGCAATTAACCCCCTGACTGCCGGGTGTTTTGTCGTGGGTGCAGCCCTCTCCGCAACAGCCGGATATATCGGTATGACCGCGGCAACCATGGCAAATGTCCGCACAACACATGCCGCAAAAGAGGGGATGGCGAAAGCCTTCCGCGTCTCCTTCTCCAGCGGCATGGTCATGGGGCTGACCGTCGTCGGGCTCGGGCTGCTTGGCCTGTCGGTTGTCTATTATGTCGTTAGTGCCTTCACGACTGTCGGTATTTATCAAGTGATCAATATCGTCTCCGGGTTCTCCCTTGGTGCAAGTTCGATTGCCCTCTTCGCCCGTGTCGGCGGCGGGATCTTCACGAAAGCCGCTGATGTCGGTGCCGACCTTGTCGGAAAGGTCGAGGCAGGGATCCCGGAGGATGACCCGCGCAACCCTGCGGTCATTGCCGACAATGTCGGGGATAATGTGGGCGATATCGCAGGCATGGGTGCCGACCTGTATGAATCCTATGTCGGATCCATTATTGCATCCATGCTGATCGGCGGTTCTGTCGCGGTCATGATTGCATCAGCAAAGACCGAGAACCTGATGAGCACCATCCATCTGACGCTCGGTTCCGCAATCAATGTCGTTCCGGACGCAGCCGGTGTCATGAACCTCGTTCTCCTCCCGCTGCTGGTTGCTGCCGTGGGGATTGTCGCCTCCGTTATCGGCTCGTTCTTTGTCAGGAGTTCCAAAAACGAGAGCAGCGCGATCCACAAGGCATTCAACGCGGGTACCTTTGCCAGCCTGATCATCACCGCGATTGCGACGTATTTCCTGGTTGTCACGCTTCTCGGACAGCTCTATGTCGGGGTATTTGTTGCCACCGTTGCAGGGCTGGTTGCAGGATTCTTGATCGGGCTTGTGACCGAGTATTACACATCCTATGACCGTTCACCAACCCAGCGGATTGTAAAATCCACGGAGACCGGGGCGGCAACCGGCATCATCACCGGTCTTGCCGTGGGATTTGAGAGCACGTTGTTCCCGGTGCTCATTGTTGCAGTCTCAATCCTTGTCGCCGCACAGCAGGCGGGGCTCTACGGGGTTGCAATTGCCGGTGTCGGGATGCTCGCAACACTGGGGATCACCCTCTCTGTTGACGCCTACGGCCCGGTCGCGGACAATGCCGGCGGTATTGCCGAGATGTCCCACCAGGATAAGAGCGTCCGGGAGATCACGGACACCCTTGATGCGGTCGGCAACACGACCGCAGCGATCGGCAAGGGCTTTGCCATCGGGGGTGCCGCCCTCACCGCGCTCGGGCTCGTCATTGCGT
>Ga0315279_10006572_pt1 | contig 14652 bp, 10 predicted proteins | sample YL17G06_20_MG_FD_203694 | JGI IMG/M metagenome (GOLD analysis project Ga0315279, IMG submission 203694) | Sediment microbial communities from Yellowstone Lake, YNP, Wyoming, USA - YL17G06_20 | ecosystem: Environmental > Aquatic > Freshwater > Lake > Sediment | place: USA: Wyoming | collected... | reverse complement strand
AGATGGTGACGCACGATTTTGTCCACAAGAACCAAGGCAACCTTGTTATGGACTTGGACTTCTATCAGTTCGCAGAACTAATAGACATTGGACCGAAACCAGGTAGCCAATTCATACATAGCATGAGTGAACCGTTCAGCGAAGAAGACATTGAGGATCAAGTTATGCATAACTGGATAGACCATTTCAAAATGCAGTTTCATCAGTTGCACGCTTCAGGTCACCTAAACAAAGACCAACTGGTAGATCTGATTAACTACATCCAGCCTAAGCGAGTCTTTCCAGTGCACACTGAAAACCCACAACTGTTCAAGAACTACTGTAAGAGCGTCGAGACAATAGAATACGGAAAAGAGTGCATTTTGCGATAGATTAGGCGCGCGCGATGTATATCTTGGCGGCGCAAGACAGACCACTGCTTTAGTCAGTTTAATTGCCTCAAAGAGCACATTGAGAGAAGGGTCAAATTCGATATGAAGAGAATCCTACTCGTTTGCGATGGAAACACTTGCCGCAGTCCTATGGCCAAGGTAATTCTTGAACAGATTTTGGTATCGAGGGGATTGTCGGACCAGATTTCTGTGGACTCGGCCGCTGTAGGCGATCCTTCACTTGCGATGGCAACAGAAGAGGCAAGGAAGGTCATAAAGGAAATGTTTTCTCAGGATTTTCTTGTTAGCCACAAGTCCAAGTCAATAAGCCAAATAGACATTGCTGATTATGACCTAATTCTTACGATGCAGGAGAGACACAAGCAAGTTCTGCCTGCGAACCGGACCTTCACATTAAGAGAGTATGCTGGGTTCAAGGGTGACATTGCTGACCCATGGGGTCCCAACCTCGACAAGTACAGGAAATGCAGAGACGAGATCAAACATTACCTTGAAATTGGAATCGAAAGAATAATCAACGACTGCTGATGCGTCTAGCTTTGCTGGATTCGTGCCTAGAGTTTGGCGAGCTTTTGACGCGCGCGCCAGTACTAAGTGATGTCATTTAGCGCGCGCGAGAATTCTTTGAGAAGTCGCCCTTCAGATCGTTCGTTGTTCGGTGTGCAGTCTAGGATCAAGATGCTCCTTCTCGCCATTTCAAGCTCCTCTTGAGAGTTTTATGTGTGAATTCCCCTCGCGTATGGAACAAAGACTTTCTATTATTTCTTCCTATTTTCGGTTCTGTAAACTCTTCGGTGAAAACGAGCCCATAAAGGTTCTTGTAAAAATTCGGTGATGCGGCTCTGTGAAGTCTTCGGTTGATTGGGGGTTCATGTAAACTTTCGGTTGATGGGGTTCTGTGCCGTATTCGGGTGATAGTTCTTCGTGTTTCAAATCGGGTGGCTGGACTTTGGCGTTGGAAAAAGACGGACATCACAGAAGAATACAGCATTCAAAATAATGACCTGCCAAGTAATGTGTGCCCGTTTACTGCCCACAAAAAACATGAAGTGACGCTTGAAAAAGCGTTCGTTCTTTAAAACCTTAAATAGAGTTAATGATAGATATTCATCGGCACATTTTTATGTGGCCCCAAAAACATAGTGGTTCATCTAAAAACATAGGAATAGTGCAGAAAGAGTCATACAGAGCTGCTGGAGAGTTGGGGTGAAATGGTTCAAAGAGAGATAAGAGCCATAATAGCGGAGGGTGCTTCTGCTGAGGCTTTTGAAGGAATTTACTGCCGAGTGATAGTTACTGCTGATGACAAAGAAACATTGCAAAAAGCCGTTTACAGTGCCACAGCCTTACCCTCCGTAGTCATTGGTAGAACTGAAGGCGGAATAGAAAAATGGTTGAGCAAACAAGAAACCCCAGACAAACGCAGAGGCGCAATTTTGCAGTTTTGGGGAGCTATAAACTCGGATTTTGCGGCTTCTCTTAAGAAATTTGAAATTGAGCTTTCCTACAGAATCCGTCAAGGTATCCTCGTTAAACCCTTCACCGCGGTTTTTGATGCAAAAATGCCAAACGCTGAAGGAAAAATTGACATGATGGAACGTGTAGGACATTGCGGAGACGATAATGAATGGACGGAAAACCGTTATGGCCGTGAGATAATAGTCGTGCCTATAATGGTTCCAGATTTCATTATTGAACGTCACTTGAGTTATGCGCGTGGAGTTATGGGAGCAAACTTTTGGATCATGTGCAAAACCAAGAGAACTCTCAAGAAGGTTGGCAAAGTAGCTCTAAAAGCCGTGCATGAAATCGAAGGTGTGATAACTCCATTTGATGTTTGCTCTGCGGGCTCCAAACCTGAAACGAAATTCCCATGGATAGGACCAACAACAAATGACCCATATTGTCCTTCCCTAAAAATGAAACTGGGCAATAAGTCGAAAGTTCCTGAAATCGTAAACTATGTCCCAGAAATCGTAATTGATGGGATTTCAAAAGAAATCGTCGAGGACGCTATGCGGGCAGGCATAAATGCTATATTACATGCTGAAGGCGTAGTGCTCGTCACAGCTGGACCAGCTGAAGTTTGGATTTCAGCTGGAAGTTATGGGGGAAAACTCGGCAAATACAGTATTTCTCTGCTTGACCTATTCAAAAAGGCGGCGTGACTAGCCCCACAAACAAGCATGACACTATCCAAACCAAGAGTCTCTCTGTTTATCCTGCCACTCCAATACTCTGCGAGTTCTCTTGTGAACATTGGCCCAGAGTTCGCTGTTTATCCCTGCCAATTCCTTGTCTTCCCTCATTTTATTCTCGGAATACTCAAGGTCTTCAGAAGAACCATATTCAAAAATCATCACTCTTCTAGGACTGAACGGGCTACCGCCTACAGTCTCCGAGAAGTATCTCAGAGACCTTAGCTTGAACCTTTCTGAGTTCTTATGCAAGTAATCTATGAGTCTCTCTATGGCCCTCTCATGTTTTCTTACACAATCCTGAGCAATATTCCAAGTCACGACCATAAATTCCGCCATTGCTAATCTCCAATGTTTTGTCTGTTTGGTCCGATTAAAGCTTTATCGTTTTAGGGCCCGTTTTCACCGCAGACTTTACAGCACCCTATTTTCGTCTCTTGTCAAGCTTTTGCTACAGAGAAGCCTTCAGGTCCGATGCTAGGCTTTCCAGTTGTTCCACGTCATCTAGCGTCATGCTTAATCTGGGGATATCCCATTTTTGGGCTTTCAGGAAGTCGATCAATGTGAGCGGAGTGAGTTGTCGTGCGTTTCCTTGTGGCAATAGTCCTCGGCATGTTTGCAGATACCACACTGCAGTCTGCGCTTGTTTGGATGTAATTGGTTGCTTCAATTCTGTTGCTACTTGTTGAGCGACGTCTCGCATGCACTTGCAGGCCGGAGTGAATATTTGCCAGTCGTCAGGAGGGTCGCGTGACCATCCGAAGCCTGGGTATCCGCATTCGTTCAAGAATCGTGTGATATGCGAGTTTGGTGGAACAAGATCTCTTGCGATTCCGCAACCGTAAAGCCATAGGACTCCCTTGATGTATCTGACATTGTGGATTTCTCGCGCAGTTAGATCGACTAGATCAAGGGTTCCTTTGGCGTCGTTTTGAAGGCTCTTGATCTTTGGGGCTGTGATGCCATACTTGTCAAAGAAGTCTAATGCTGTGCCTATTGTTCTGCTTAGATCGAGACTCTCAATTTCGCGTGTGGCAATCTGAAGTATTGCTCTCTTGAAGCCTTCACCGGGTGTTCCATTGATGCTGTTCATTTCGTTGTTGATTATGGATAATGCTTTTTTGCTCCAGACTGGATCTGTTGGGACGGTCTGAGCTGCTTTGAACTCGATTGTATCTTCTAGGATTTTTTTGACATATGCTGCTTGCGCACTACGAACAGTAGCTCCCAGAAAAATCGGGTAGAGCAACGCATTCCAAATCTCGCTGCGTTGTTTTGGAAGCTCATCCCAATTCCAATCTTCTATTATCAGTTTGACGAGGTCGGAAAAACCCTCGGGCAGCACAAGGATTCACCAATTATCTTTGAGGTCAGTTCTTAATAGACTTACGCAAGTAGGAACGGCTATCTCGTTCAGTTCTTTCACTATCAAGTTTCTATGTTGCAACTCCTATGGCAACCTCGGGATATTCAGGATCCATCTTATGGAGTTCGTCTCTGACTCGTTGCCTGAGCTCCACGGCAGGTTTCACACAGTAGTTGACAAAATCCTCATGGGTAGGCTCCAGGCTTGGGAACAAAAGTTTCATGAAGCCTATTGCTAAGCGTGTTATTGCTTTCCTGTCTCTTAGATCTTGGCAGTTCTCCAGCTGCATATTTATGGAAACGTAGTCGGCGAAGCGTACATCCTTCCTCAGTAAATGTAATATTTCTGAGAAAAAGTCCCCTTTGAAGCCTAGGCATCTCGAGGGTGTGTCCCTTGTTACTCGGGGTAGATCCCAACCAGATATTAATCCATGAATCCTGTCTATGAAGGCCGTTTCCCTCAGGAAGTTGGGAATCTCGTTGAATATTCCGTCGTCAGCATGTAGCGGTCTTCTGTTTTCGTCTAGGCTGATGTTGCCCATCATTACAAAACCGCATTCCGAGGTACCCATTGTTTTGCCACGACTGAATCTACCTGATTCAAGGTAGACTCTTAAGCCTGCGATTACCTCGCCTGCGCTGTCTCCCTTTATGCTTTGCACTTCGTCGAGGACTATTGCGTCGTATCTTGTGACTATGCCAGGTGTTCCGGTTGCGACATTGTGAAATAACACTGCGGGGCTTACTTTTCCTCCACCTATGACCCTTGCATATCTTGAGAGATTGTCGTATACGAATGATTTGCCTGTTCCTTTCGGGGCCAGTTCAACCATGTTGACTCTGGGCTCTATAAGAGGGATGATTCTTGTTAGAAGGACGATCTTCTGCCTTTCCGTCAGTGCCAAAGGATTGAAGCCTATGCTTGAGACCATGAGGTCTATCCATTCATGCGTGTCGAAATAATGCCTGCACTCGGCAAAGTAACTCACATCTATGCTGCGTATTTGGAACGGTTTGAACGACCGCATCCAAACTTGTCCTTTCTCTCCATAAATCGAGGGAGGGACGTATGACAACTCTCCTATTCCCCATACTCCGCTTGTCAACACCAGTTCGTTCTCTTCCACTATGGAGTCTACGATGAATGCATCATTCATGTCTAGCAAAGGAATTCTCAGGCGTCTTTGGCCTATTTTCAGGTTGACTTCAACACTGTAATCGTCGAGAAGGTGAACAGTTTCCATGTTGAGGAGTTTGTTATTGATTTCTCCTTTTTGTCCTTTGCTCGGAAGATACTTTGCAAGGAAATCGGCGATTTGCTGTCGAGTTTTCTCAGTTAATGTTCCTTTCTCTGCGAAATTTGAGAGAATCCATTCACCGACGAAAGTTGGGATTGACCTTGCCCCAAATCCGGCTTGGTTTATGAGATTCTTGTCAATGATGACCTCGCCATAATAGTCTAATGCTTTCTGCTCGAACGTTTCCATTTTTCTCACCTCAAGGCAGTTCCCCAAGTTTGAAGGATGTTTCCATCAAAGACTTCATTTGCACCGCGAAAGTCTTTGTTTCAGTATATGGTTTCCCAAGGAATTTAAACTCTACAGCAATTCCCAAACCTCTGCTTGGATCAAAGCTCTTGTAGAATCTGCAAATGATCTTCGACTTGGACAAACTTGCAGGATCAATCTTTTCGATTACAGCAGCTGGTTCTATTATTTCTATATCGTTTCTTCCTTCTAGGATTATTGACGTTTTTACGTTTTCAATCGAAACTGAATTTTCATTCACTATTTCGATTTCGACACTTGCCTTTGTCAAGTAACGGAATTCGTTTTGGAGTAGTCTGAGACTTGGTCTTTTGAATGCTATTTCTCCTCCCTCAAGGGCAATGAACGGAACAATGGTTTCTTCGGGAGACAGTCCACCGTGCACAAAGAAATGTTCAGTCGTTTTTCTGAAACGATAGTATCCTTTGGCGATCAAAACATTTTCTGTCAGTCCAAACGATGCTGCATCGAGATAATAACATTGGAATCTTATGTTTGAGGGGAGTTTGTCGTATTCTTGTTGGGTAATTTTTAGAAATCTGTGATGAGTATCGAGCGGTTTTCCAACGAAGAAGGCGGGGTCTATTTCATTATGTACGCTGGTCGGGATCATTGTTGAGCCGTGATCTGAACATATGATGATCAGAGCGCTGTTTGTGAGCCCGTTCTGATTGAAAAAGCCCGTTACAAGATTTGCCAGGTTCTGAAGCTCGGCCTCAACAGCTACGGAGTGCCTTTTTCCTAGTTTTCTTTCGTCTTGATGTAAAACATCATCTATTTGGATGCAATTTACGAACAATACGTCTCCAATCGACGCTTTTGCATTTTCCAATTCCACGGTGCTCTTGAGGTAGATGAATTGCCTATCTGGAAAGCATTGCCGCCACTCATTAGAGACTAGATTGTCATAGTCGAGAAGTATTTCAGATGCTTTTGGCTGCCCGGCGATTAGACAACGTTTTGATGTTTCTGTTTCGGATGGAATCATGGAAAAGTAGGGTGTTTCTTGTACGAGTCTGAATCCATGGTTTTGCAGCAAGCTTGTTAGGACTTTCGCGAATTTGAAGTTGAAATTGTCGACCACCAGTATCAGGAGGCACTTGTCGCTTGTGTGCATGTTGATGATGTTTGGGAGGATTTTGTAGACTATGTTTGGGGAGTTGCTTCTGATGTTGATGAAGTTAGAGTATAGCCAATCGCCAAATGACTCGGATTGATTGGAAAGATTGTTGTCTTCGTTGTTTGTTTCTTCGAGCCAGAAGTGGTATGGTAAGTATTGCTGTGTTGCCCATTCGAGCATTTTGGCAGCATCCCATGAGGGTTCTGGAGGGCATGGGACGCTAGGTCGCAGTAGTAGAGCAAGTTTTCGCAGTTCAGGCTGGACTGCAGACAGCACGTCTGAGAATTTCTTTTCCAGGGTCTTTAGGATCTCATTCGTCAGGACATTGGGTGATTGTTCGAAGGTCTTTGCTAGTATCCTGAACTCTTCTGGAACGAGACCGCTGGCCCATTCAACGATTCTTGGTGCATCTGATTGAGACAGTCCATTCTTGAATTGTGAGTTGAGGAATATTTCTATGTTGTTGAGGGCCGTCTCTATGTCTGTGCGGTCGATTTTGATGCTGGCAGGTACGAGACGGAGCGTTTTGATTGCGTGGATGATCTTGCCTGCTGCGCGTTCTCCCACTTCATTGGGGTAGTTTGCTAGAACTGCGTATAGGCTTAATGCTCTTTTGAGTTCTTTCGGATCTTGCAAGAGATGTTCAATCACTTCTTTTTCATGCTCGGCTTTTGCATTCCTGAGCCAGTTCTCGATTTTTCTTTCGAATTCTCTTTGGATCAAATGCCTTTGTAAGTTTGCTTGGACTTCATCTGTGCAAATTGTCGCGACTAGGTTGGGCAGATTCTCCAAGGGCGTCGTTTCTGAGCACATCGTAGGGGAAACAAACTTCGAAAGAATGAAGTCAGTGAAACTCGGGTAGGAGCCTTTTTCCACGGCAAAATTGAGTAGGTTCAAATCCACTATTTCTTGGTCTGTTACGTCTGGAGGGATCTTGAATCCCCATTTCTCGGCCAGAAGAGTGCTGGGTCTTATTTCTTTGACTTCTAGAGTTGTTTCAGAGTATTTTTCTTTTAGCTTACTTAGCCACGCATGTGCGGTGGGGTCTTTAACGATGATTCTTGCAGCGTTTTTGGCTTTCAGGGATTCAATTGTCAACTTGTATGCTTTAACGTAATCAGAGATGCTGTATACCACTGTGACTGATGTGTCTTGAGTATCCTCTATCCCCTGAGGATCGTAGTGAATAGACGTCTTTCCATTGCTCATTTTTCAGTCTCTTTCAGTAGTTCCGTGAGGATTTTCTTAACTGCCTTCTTGTCTACGACGCGATGTTCTAGGCTTTCATTGACTAGAGACTGAATACTCGTTTTGAAACTCTGCTCGTCCAGTGGAAAGACAAACTGAACGATTGTCTCGGCTTTTCCGAAACCAGTCTCAACCCGTATCTCATGCTTCTTCTCTTGGTCAATGAAATTGATCTCAGTTTCCTTGCTCCAATTGCCTTCCTTGTCCCCTGTTATCAGGCGGAATCTCTTGTTGCCTCCATCAGCATCCAAGGTTGTTTCGGGTTTCATTTCGCTTCTTTGAGATTTGTCGTCCCAAGGATCTTCACCATTGCTTGTGGCATAGACTACGGTGTCTTTTGTTGGTGGCTTTATGACGAGTTTTGCAGATACTCTGTAGTTGATGTTTGCGCCTTTCTTGTTCTCTTCAATCCTGTACTTATTAGGAGACGTAACCTGCCAGACTGGTGGATCTACTTTGATTCTGTTCTGTTCTATGTGTTCCTTACCTATTCTGATTTTCTGAATGTAGTCTTGCGATTTGTCGCTGGTCCAGTCCTTAATAGCCTTGAGCCCGAAGCCAGGATCCTCTGGAATTGACACGAATAACGTGTCAGATATGTCAAGAACCTGTCCAAGTCTTCTTATGAGCACTTTGCTCTCGCTTGTATGCCAAGTAGCATCAAGATCTCGTTGATTAGAATCGAGTGAATTATACCAGTTTCGGATTCCAAGTCGCAGGTCTTCAAGTGTGTTGCCTTCGATAGAGAATATCTGTTTTGTTTCGATCTGGATCTTGCTCTTTAGGCAATCGGACCCTTCGTCGATGTATTTTCTGTCTGTCTTCAGTTTTGTTAGTATGTCTTTTGCCTTTTCTTCAGTTATCAGTTCGTTGAAATCGTAATCGTAGATTTCTTGAACCTTGCCGAAGACAAAATCGTGAGCGACGGTTTCGGATATATTGTTGAAGGCGTCTATCAATTTGGGAATCGTTGGGAGAAGCTTGGTGTCGTATATTGATGACTTGGAAACAGTCGGAAGTGAATCCCACCATAGTTTGAGGCTGTTGTAGGTTTCAAAGACGGACCTGTCACCTATCTTTTGCGGTGTTCCCAGACTGAACACGTCGAAAAGCTGATCCAGGAAGTCTCTTTCGGTACGAGATATTTGTCTATAGGCCAGCACGGCGTTCGGGTAGTTGCCCTCAATCAGGCCATAGATGACGTCAAAATCCTTTATTCCAATGTCACCGATTTCCGTTTGTTCTTTTCTGAGTCTGACACTGTCGCCATACATCTTCAGTACTATGCTCAGGAATATTGAAAGAGATATAGGACCTAAGCCGTACGGCGGACTTGAATATTTCCTTATGACATCTTCCTTGATTCTTATCCCAGTCGTTTCCTGGATCTTGATCTGACTCATCATATCAGCAAGCGCTGGGAATACTTGGGAGAATTTCGAGGGGTCTGGCTCAATCTGGTATCTATATATTGAGCCCTCGGGTCTTCCTGTCTGTTTCAGGACACCCTGTGACGCCAGAGTGTTCTTCAGATATCTGATTTCTCCTTTGTCGTTTGAGTAGGATGAGTCCACTTCTATGTCCCACTTGGGGGACAGAATCCTGTTCACCGCATCTTTCAGTGCAATATTCTTGTTTGGCTGGAATTTCGCGGCGTGAGATAAGTTGAGATCAATATGCTTGAGTCGATTCCTTTTCCCGAATAAGGTTTCTAAGCATTTGTCCGTGGCATCTGACGGGTTCGTTATCTTGTCAAGCAGAATCTTTCCTTGGTCGGTATACCAGATCGAATTGCGACCTTCTATGGCTTCTGTCTTGGCTAGGATGAGGCGCTTAAGCGCAGCGTCTACGAGGTCTTTCAGGCGTGATTTGTCTTGTGTTGAAAACGTTTCGTAATCATTTGAGCATCCTATGCTCTTTACAGCATTGAAATCGAGTAGGAGATCAATCCAGTCGGTTGGCGATTTTGGAATAACAGCAAGCACCCTGTTTGATGTGTTCTTGGCCGCGCTTTTCTTGGCCTTGTTTATCTCCTCAGGTGTTTGACATAGGACACATAGGATCCATCCTTCGAAAGAATCTTTCCAGTCCATCGGTGCCTCGAGTTGGCGCTGAAGCGCGTTGAAAAGGTTGACGTTGACACCTTCCTGTTTCTCAGTTTGCTCCAAATCCGCGATTGTTACTAGTTTTCTCTTGAATCGTTTGTCTTCATTGTAGAGGGCGTTGTATCCTTTTGCTTCAAGATAGACGTCATCCCTTGTGAATGTGATTGCCGCGTCCACTGCTTGTGCGATGTTTTGTGGGTAATTTGTTGTGTCCTTTTTGTAGACCTCAATCGCCGTGTCAAAATCCACGGCTTCGCTCCTCCTGAACTCGTAAGCATCTGAAATCCCATTGTAAAACAGGACTTTCGCTTCGTGCAACTTCTCAACAGTCACCTTGACGACAGCTTTTTCTCTTGCCGATTTAGGATACAAAGCAAACACGACGTTCTCTAGATCGTTTTTTATGCCGATTATCTCGTTTACCAGCATGACTTTCAATATTCGTTCTGCAGTCTTGTCGCCTTCGATATCAATGCTTTTCGCAACCTTGTTCAGTTCTCGGATCGAAGCTTCATAGTTCATCAAGATTTTTCTGGTAGACTCCTTCAATTCCTTGTTGGTTGACGTCAAGTTGTCTTTGAAATAGGTGAATAGCAAATCAGTGGAGTAGAGGTTCAGACAGTCTTGGCTGTCCAAGACATCATTATAGTTTACGTAAAACGGGTAGGACTGGTCTTCTGCAGTGAATTCTCCTGAGAAGAATGTGAATACGGTTCGATTGTTGGAACCTACCTCACTAGCAAGTTTCAGCAGGCAATACGTTGCCATGGGGTGCATTGGGTAGATTTTCTCAAGTATTTCTTCACGCAGTGTAGCAGCATCGAGCTTGTCAAATATGCCTATTCTTTTGCATTCAGGTATCAGAGTGTTGAATACGTCGATGTTTGGTGCGACCTCTTTTGTCCAGATTTCGGATTTTCTGTTTGGAACTACGATGGCTCCGATAATCTTCTCCATTCCCTCGGGTGTGAGCCCGATTTCCTCTACGCGGTCAGCTATTTTGTCAAAATCAGCTTTGTCTTCAGGTTTGGAGTAGTCTTTAAAAGTCTTGTGACCGGTCGCTAGGAAGACGACCGGGGCAGTTGATTTGCCCGCCTCTTTCCATCCTTGGGCACATAATTGAGCGAAACTTTGAATTATCTGAAGGCTAATGCGTCTGTCTTTCAGCGTGTAGCCAAACTCGTCGAATATTACGAGAAGCCCTGCATATTTCTCTTTGAACTTTGGACTCGATAACAGGTCCCTGAGGATTTCAACCAAGTTGCTTCTCTCATAGGTGAATTCAGTATCTAGGACATTCTTGTAGATCTCCTTGAATATTGTCATCGCTTCTTCTCGATAGTCTTTGAGACCTTCCATCAGCTTCTTCAGCGTGTACTCTGGATGTTTCTCTTGTAGTTCTTGAATGAATGCTGGAAGCTTCGGAAGACGTTTTTGTTGTTTCTCGGCTTTCTGCCAGCTATCGATTTTCCTAAGTGCCTCATTGAAGTGCGTGTCCATGAAGTAGCTGACTTCTTCTCTTTCACATGCTTGGGCTATAGCTTGCAGAACGACTTCTTCAAAGTCGTCTTTGTTGCCGAAGTCGCAAATTGCGACAAGGTGTCTGCCTTCCTTTCGCAGAGCTCTCAATTCCTTGGCTTTGGGTTCGTCCACTTTTGCGTAGTTGGTGAAGAACCCTTCCAGTTCGGAACTGTTGGACTTGTTGCTGAAGAGGTTGGCAATCATCAGGCAAAGGTGGGATTTCCCTGTTCCGTAGTTGCCTGTTAGGAAGTAGAACCGTTTGTCCTTTGGTCGGAGTGCCATCATTATTCTTTCGATTGCGTCACGATGAGCTTTTATGGGAACGTATCGAGTTATTCTCTCGAAATTCTTCTCAGGATCGATAAATTCGGTTCTTACGTCGACTGCTGAGGCGTACCCAGAATGGATTTCAACAAATTCCTTGATTCTTGTCACATGCTTGTCTCCTTTATATGAGCTATTTGATTGAGATAGATTATTCTGTTCTCGTTTCTTGAATTGAGAATACGTTTCGAATCAAAAATACCTTCTTCTTGCACGAAGAAGCAGAAAGTCTTCTTCGTCTCGTTGCTTCTCAACTTGTCAATAAGATTCAGGAATTCTCCTTTTTCGCGTTCAGACCAAGTATTTACGAGAAAGTCAACATTATCTATTATTATGACAGGTTCTTCTGCCGCCAGCTTGAGGAGAAATTTCTTGAGGCTGGACACGTCAAAGGTATCTATGGATTTTGAGAGATCCTCGTTGTCCGCGAATGTTTCGAGTAGGTCAATATACTTGGCTCGAATCTTTTCTGCTAGAAGTTTGGCAAACCTCGTCTTTCCACAATCTGCAGGGCCTAGGATCATTACTGACCTGTACTGCTCTTTGGTCTGGAAATTGATAAGCTTGATTAAGTCTATCAAACCATTCTTGCTCATTTTTTGAGGCCTTCGTAGTACGTTTTGAGTAGGGTCTCTACGGTTATTCCTTCTCGGAAACGTATCTGGTCGAGATCTGCTTTTCTTTCTATGAACAGTAGTCCTCTATGATGCGCCTGATCAAAGATTCTCCGCATTGTACTTTCTTCCATGTTTAGTATTCTTCCAGGCGAGTTTGGTGCTTTGATGAGTGTTTCCATTGAGACTCCGCTAGCTTTTGGGTCATATCTCTGCCTGAAGACTAGTGTTATCGCAGTCAAAATCTCAGGTGGGACTTGATCCGTTTTGTGAAAGATATATGCACTGTCTTCTTTCTGAATGATGCCGAGCTTGTTAAATGATTTTGTTATGTAACTATCAAGGATAACTGCAATTTCGCGTCGCACTTTCTTATTCATAGTGAATTTCGACAGTTTTTCCCTAAGACGACTGAAGCTTTCTCTTGCTTCTTCAGACGTTATCTTTTGCCTACTAGGGAACACTTCGCTCAAGAGCGTATTCCATATGAGCCATTTCTTGTTGGAAGCTACATCATAATGAAGCATCCAGAGAGTGCCTGTGTATTCCAAATAGGGGTCGCCCTCTGCAATCGTCTTGCCGACTTTAGTGACTGTTAATGTTCTTGGTACAACCAAGTCAAAGGCAACAGCAACGGAGCATACAGCTTCTGCATGTCTCTTTGTCAACCCAAGGTGGGTTACGTATTCCGATCGCAATATCTTGGGTCGGTCATTGTTCCCTGCGGCATATTGGAGAAACTGAGAAAGGTACGAGAATTGAATGGCAAAACTATTAGTAACCTGTATCTTTGAGTCACGCAACGATTTTTCCGGCAACATACTGGGCTTGTCATGTGCCTGCGGGTTGTTTTTATGAGTTATTTGCGTTTGAAAATCTGTGATTCTGGTGGGCTTGAAACTCATTCGCAGGACCAGATACTACATTGTTAGATGTGCAAATTTAAACTGTGTGCACGAAAATGCTTGCGGCAATTGTTCGTTTTCCGCTTGTGGTTATGAGGCATAAAGCCTTTTAAGCCAAAAACCATAAGCGCGAGCTTGGATTGGATAAGCCTTTTATCAACAGATTACCCTAGAGGGATTCATGGAGTCTGTGATAGGCGCAGTCTTTCCCATTTCACCTGAACATGCCGTGCGCATATTCGACGAGGGGAGAACGGTGTTTGTCAAATACACCAGATTTTCGAAGCTTGATAGAAATTCCAGAATAGTCTTTTACTTGTCTAGAGAGAGAAGGTTGATTGGCGAGGGAATCATTGAGAAGATTGAAAAAGCAAAACCCGAAAGTGTTTGGGCTCACTATGGTAGAAGAATTTTCCTTGACAAGATCGAGTATGATCGCTATGTTTCAGATTCGCCTGTAGGCGGAAGAAATCGGATAAGTGAGGCGATTACCGTATTCGTTCTGAAGAATCTTAGGACGTACAAGAAAACAAATCAATTAACCTACAGCGTCACTCCAGCGGGGTGCTACTTAACAAAAAGAGAATACGATGGGATAATTGCTGTAAGAAGTCCATAATGTTGAACCTTACCTTTATAGCCGCATAGCGCGCGCTCTTTCTCATAATCTTCTACTTGCACGTTAATTCTAGCACGGTTGGAACCAAGGAACTAAGAAGGAGTAATTGAAGTACCGACAATCTGCTGTTCTTCATCGGTAAGCCCGTACAACTTGTAAACTAGCTCATCAATCTTTTCCATTAATGTCGTAATCTCTCGTCTCACATTGTCTGATTTGACGGCCGAAATTGCGTTGATGTGCTTGACTTTTTGAATAATCTGCTCGTAGATTTCCTTTTCCTCTTTTGTTGAGAAAGCTGTTTTCAATGGAAATCGGTCAACATATCCAGGTTTCATTGAAAAGTAGCCTCCTCTCAAGTTTGAGGATGTTTTCATTAGAAAATAGGTGAGCAGATTGCTGTTCAAAAGTGCCAGTATATATTCATTGGATATGTCGCTGTGCTTTTCTCTTTTTACGAAATATACTGAGTCTATAACATGTAAGCCTGTAGTATCCCATGCTGCTTTTGCCTTGTTCACTATGACTGGCACCAAAATCTTGTTGAGCGCTAACATCTCGTGGTTTTGGGGTCTACCATAACAATAGAAGTTGTTTCCTTTCCACCTACCATTTTCTCGTTTCTCAAGCGGCTCTCTGCATTCTTCTAGGTAACTCCAGAGATTTGGACTCCGAGTTTGTATCTCCTTTCTGT
>Ga0315279_10006571_pt1 | contig 14653 bp, 4 predicted proteins | sample YL17G06_20_MG_FD_203694 | JGI IMG/M metagenome (GOLD analysis project Ga0315279, IMG submission 203694) | Sediment microbial communities from Yellowstone Lake, YNP, Wyoming, USA - YL17G06_20 | ecosystem: Environmental > Aquatic > Freshwater > Lake > Sediment | place: USA: Wyoming | collected... | reverse complement strand
GAAGTGCCCCGCCCTGTTCATCCAAATGATGTCATCGAAGGTTCTAGGCCGGAGGTGAACGATCCATGAAATCAAGGGCCATCAAGATAGCATCGGTCCTGATCATCCTGCTGTTCGCGGGGCCTTTTCCCTCGGGGATGTTCCCGGGGCACGAAGGCGGGATGAGCAGGAACGTCGCTGCGGAAGGGACCGTTCGGACATTGACCAAGGATGCGGACTTCCTGACCGGCCCAGGAGGGTCCGCCCAGCTCGAGGGGACACAGATCGAATCCGGCGGGGTCCACCTGAACATTACGAATGTCTCGTGGTCCCAGGACCGCTGGAGCAACGGTACTGTGGTCGATTACTCCAACGCGGACGGCATAATACCTTATTCTGTCAATAGTTCTCTGATCTTGAAGAGGAATACGACCTGGCGGCAGATATCAGGGCCTATCACGGTCGGATATTCCATGATCTGGGACCCCTATAACGGCAGGCCGGTGATTTTGGATTCGGCATACCAGTATAATAGCGAACTGAGGACCGCGGCGTATTACGATTCCACGATCAGCCAATGGCGGCCATTGCCGATGCTCCCGGGGTTCCACCAACACCCAAAATTATTCTGGAACAATCGCACCAAGGAGATAATTGCCATAGGCGCCACCTATTCTACAGCGGATGCCACGCTCTGGACCTTCAATGTAACGAATGGCGTTTGGAAAGAGCGCTCGGGATTCAATCAAGATTCGTGGGGTGCGGGTTATTGCTGGAACGATGAGGCCGGCCAGTTGTTGATATATGGTGGGAGTATCGATTCAAAGGACGGTTCTATTTCTGGGGTAGGTACCTACCTCTATGATTACAGGACCGATACCTATTCACGAAGGGCCGACGGCCTAAAATCCAGGTTATATTCGCTGTGTTTCTGGGACCACCTTCACCAAAGGTTCATCGTCCATGGCGGACGAACCCCCAGCGGTCAGGACGTGATCGACACCGCTGTCTATTATCCAAGTAATGATACATGGGTCAAGATCGGCACCGGACCGGCCATGTATGAGACAGGCTATGAGTTATTTGATCCATGGGCCGAGAGCTATTACCTAGTCACGGCAGGAACGCAAAAGATATGGGCTTACAACCTTACAACGGGGACCTTCAAAGTCATCACCAATCGCACCACTACTTGGACCCCATCGGTGGTATGGGACCCGGTAAGGTCAAGAATGATATCTTTCGACAAAAATGTCACGAACGGGATGGAGGTCATCCAGTCCTGGAACCCGCGGACCAAGCTGTGGGACAAGCTGGGCACGAAGCCCTACTTCATGACCGGATATACCTCCGCTTACGATGCCCGCAGGGAGATCGTCTATTATACCGGCGGATTGTGGGGGGGCTACACGGCCAATTCCTTCTGGGGGTTCAATGTCACCACAGGTCAATGGATGAACCTGTCAACGGTCTCGCCCTTGCCCACCATGATGTCCTGGCACAGTATGGTCTATGACGAGGTCGGTGACCAGATGATCTTCTTCGGAGGAATCCAGGGTACTGCTGTCTATTCCCTTCAGCTCGCAAATCTCACCTGGAACGCCCTGAGCCCTATGCCGACCTCGATCATAACACAATGCCCGGTCTGGGTCCCGGAGAACAGGACGATAATGATGCTCACGGCGGCAAACCCGATGACAGGTATAACCTATTTTATACAATACGACGTCGCCGCCGATAAATGGTCCCTGGACAACATGTTGAACTACAACCTGAATGCCGTGTTCGGCGCTTGGAACCCTGATGGCGGATTCGCGATATTCTATGGAGGGAATGCAAATTCCATATACTGGGCGGATAATGATGTGAGTTCGATGTATTACTATTATCTACATAATAAAAGCCTAGTTCTGATGCATCCGAAATATGGACCTGGACTGTGGCGCTTACCATATATCGCGGCGGCCGGTTCGGAATGGGACCCTCTGGGCAATAGGATGATAATCATCGGTGGGACGGATTATGAAGGCATGGGATCAGGCGATCCTACCTATTGTACGAGGATGTTCGCATATTATCCGACCAATAGTACTATAATATTGATAGAGGCCTCTTCCATCGCAGGGTATCAGAAGGCATTCGACCGCCTCCAATGGGATGCTCGCCACAACAGGATGCTCCTTATGGGTGGCTGGACGGGCGATTGGTTACAGTCCACAACGAGGGATGTATGGGCGCTTGACTCCATCTTCAAGCCCTCGGGGATGATGGATTCGAGAACCATCGACACCGGAGGCAACCTCAAGCTCTTCAATCTCAGCTGGGAGGGCCAGGCGCCGCCGCTGGCGGGCGGGGTGCCGATCAGGTTCCAGCTAGCGGCCAATGCCGACAACATCTCCTGGGCCTATGTTGGGCCCGACTGCACCTCAAGGACCTATTATACCGTACCTGGGACCCCCGTCTGCCGCGAGCAGATCGGCATGCGGTACCTTAGGTACCGTCTGCTCCTAACGACGGAGAACTCCACTGTGAGCCCCATCATAAGTCGAGTGTCCATCGAATACCAGCAGTACAAGAACTCTGGGTCGTACTTGTCTCCTGCCATCGACCTTATAGAGAACGGCGTCGACCTGCTCACGGTCTCCTGGAAGGATGTGATCCCTGGGGGCACGGCCGTCACGATGAAGGTCGCAACATCGAAGCTGCCGGAAAGGACCAATATCACGTCCTGGTACAGCGTCAGCAAGGCCCAGACGACCTTTACCTTCAAACCATCAAGATATCTGTGGTTCGAGGCCAGCCTGGGCACATCCGACCTATCTGTGACGCCCGAGCTCACGGAATTATCCGTCAACTTCAACCGCGGCATCTCGCTCGATACCGCGAGCCTGGACCGGCTTGTCACCACACCGTTCATACCGGTCTCCTTCTCGATAAGGTACACGGACCCGGACAACGACCGGCCGTACACTGCTAACGTTTTCGTGAACGACATCCCGTACCAGATGACCTGCGATGATGGACCCACATCCCAGGGGGTCATGTGCTACTACAATGGCACATTCATGAGCGGGGTCTACATGCACTATTTCAATTTCAGCGACGGTCGGAGGTCCAAACGCGTACCCGATTTCGGTGTGGTCCGGGGGCCCTTCGTCAACAACCCGGCGAGGCTTCAGGAAGGGCTAATTGACCCCGCGATGGGAACGACCGAGGACGACATAAGCATCAAGGTCAAATACCTAGACCTGGAAGGGACGTTCCCCTATCGGAAGGCCGTGGTCGTCGACGGGACCGATCACGATATGAACTTCACGAAGGGGGACCCAAAGACCGGGGCATTCTTCGTGTTCATCGGCAAGTTCCCCGTCGGGTATCATCATTATCATTTCGAGTTCAATGATTCCCTGTACGACACGAGGTATCCGGCCACGGGCGAGTTCCAGGGTCCCGAGATCGAGGCCAGCGGGACGGTCGTCATCAAGGGCGTGGTCCCGGGGAAGAACCTCAACGAGAGCGAACGGCTTCATGTATCGGCAGCCACCCTTCCGGACCTTGAGGCCAGCGGCATACCGGTGACCTATGCATGGTATTTGGACGGCAAGGCGGTCGGCGAGGGGAAGTCCCTGGACCTGGCACTTACCGCCGGATCGCATGTACTGAAGGTCCTCGCCAGCACGAAGAACCAGCAGATGGAATCCCATCTCACCGTCAAGGTCGTCCATCAGAACAAGCAGCCAGTGGCCCGGTTGACGGTCGTGAAGACCCTCTTTATGGTCGGGGAGACACTGACCATTGACGGAACGGGTTCATGGGACCCGGACGGGAACGTCACGGACTATATCTTCACATTCGGCGATGGTTCGAGCCCAACAGGGGCAAAGGACGGTAAGGCGGGCCACAAATACTCGAAGGAGGGTACCTTCAACATCTCCCTTGTGGTCAAGGACAATGAGGGAAAGGAGAGCGTGAACCCGGCCTATATCAGGGTCCATGTGCAGAAAGCCAATATCAGAACGGTGCCTGGGCCCGAGGCCGGTTGGACACTGGCCTTGCTGCTTGCTGTCGCGGTAATCCTGTGGGACCGGGACATGGACCGTAGGAGAAGAATAGGTTGAAGCCTGGCAATGGTGCATCACATCGCTAGATCGTCAGATGGTCCATCATCTGATATAGATGTCCAGTTTCACTTCCAATCGTCGGGCAGGTCCTCTTCCTCGGACCTCTTTTGCAGATTCTTGATCCTCAGGGTCCCGACCTGCGTTATCTCGGGCCCTTCCTTGGCCTCGACCTTCTTTGGGACGACCTTCTTCGGGACCTTGCCCTTTGGCAGGTACGGGGCCTTGGGCGGTATCGTGGGCCTGGTCCCTTTCCTGACAGCGACCTTCGTTGGCCTTCGTGCGTATGCCCGTTCTGCATTCCAGACGGCAAGATAGAACCCCACCAGGAACATGGTTATGATAAGTATGGCAGCGAACAGTATGTACCACGCCTTGGCCATGACACCGTCCCAGAAGGTCGGCGGCGGGCTGCCCACATGGACGAGGATGCCGATCTCGACCTTGGCCCCGAGGTCGTCGGTGACCGTGAGGTTCATAATATGGTCGCCGGGGCCGAGCCTTGCGACGGCCGAACCCAAGCCCTGGCCCGTGCTGATGTTGATGGCCCCCCACTCGCTGCACTTCCCCGTGGCCACCACGTTCTGGTCGGCCTGCCAATTGCATACCAATTTGTCCAGGGCCGTGTCGCCGTCGGATATCTGTCCGTTCGCAGTGAACTGGTAGATCCCGCCGTAGCCGAGGGTATAGTTCCTGAAATCGTTCTCCATGACGAAGGTCATGATCCCGTTCTTGTTCTTGTTGATGACGACGTCCTTGATTCGCGGGAGCCTGTCGACATTGTGGACAACTATGTCCCAGGTACCGCCCTTGACCGTGAACTGTCCGTCGCTGACCGTGACCTGGACCAGGTACTCCTTCGTCGACCTGCCACCGGTGAAATGGCCATCCTTGAGGTTGCCATTGAAGCTCGACCTGAAGGTCACCATGCTGAGGTTGGCCTTGATGGCCCATTCGTAGACGTCCCCGGTATCGACGTCCTGGACGGTCCAGTTATAGAACAGGTCGGTGTTGTCGATGTCCATGGAGGTCACGGACAGGACGAGGTTCCAGGGTAGGTTATGCCCTCCGCCGGTGCTCGCGTCCAGGGGCTCGTCCAGGTCGATGGTGTCCCTGGCCTCCGGCGTCTGGAAGTAGACCACGGGCGGCTTGTTGATGTGCCGCACGAAGAGCGTGATGGAGGTCTCGACCCTCTCCCCCCACATGTCCGAGGCCCACATATGGATGGGCTCGCTCCCGCTCCAGTTGGCCCAAGGCTTCATGGTGAAGAAATCGCCTTTATTGGAGACGGTGACATTGGTCAGGGCCCAGGCATAGTAGAGGAGCAGGTCGTTGGTCAGGTAGTTCGGGTTGTCCACATCGTAGTCCGTGAAATAGTTCTTGAAGTCCTTCGTGATGCTTCCGTCCTCGTCGATGGTTATGCGGTCCTCGATCTTCGGAAGGACCCGGGGGCTATGGTCCAGGTGCATCACATGGACGGTCATGCCTGCGGTGGCCTTGAGGCCAAGGCGGTCCGTGGCCATGATGATAAGGCTGAAGTTCTGGTTCACCGGGAACTGTTTGTCCTGGGCCGTGAAGGTGACGTTGCCTGTGACCATGTCTATGTCTGCCCACAGCGTCCCGTTGTTATGGACCGAGTATGTAAGCCTCTCGAGCGGGTCGTAGGGCTTGCCCGTCAAGGGGCTCTTGGTCATGTCCGGGTCCGAGAAGACCTTGTATATGCTCCATGATGTGATGGTACGGTTGTCCTCGTACATCCAAAGGTTCTGCATCATCGATGTGTTCGCCATCGGTTTGTGGTTCACGTTCTTGATGTTCAGCGTGAACGGTATGTCGATGCCCTTCGCGGACCCTGGGCAGCTGTCCGAGACCTTGATGGTCACGGCGTAGCCATCGGCCGCGTCCTCTTGCTTCGGCGTGTAGTTGACAACACCTGCCCTGTCTATCCTCAGGCCCTGCAAGGCCGCCTTCCCGGCATAGGTCGCGCCGACGGTATAAACGAAACCGTCCGAACCGCAGGCGCCGGGGTCCGTGTCCTTCACATTATAGTCCGAGAACTCCCAGGCCTTGCCGACATCGATGTCGACCACAGAAGGTGGCGCCTTGGTCAGCTGCGGCGCGTGGTTCCAGTCGATGGGCGGGCCGTAGGTGGACCATGTCAGGAACTTCTGATTGTCCTCGCTGATGGTCCAACCCGCGTACCAATAGACCCCGGCGTCGGCGTACCATTTCGAGCTCTGGACGGTGTCCTGGCCGTTGGCCGTGTGGCCCGCGCCATCATTCCAGTCCCACTTCACGGTGCCCTGCGCTGAGAGCTTGTAGGCCTCGGGGAAGGTGTCATCCATGACGGTCTGCGAGGCCTTGGTGTCCACGGTCCAGGTGACATTATAGAGATAATTATATGTGCCACTATCATCGAAGGTGCCCTGCAGGTTCCCCTTCGAGTCCCAATGTTCGGTATAGGTGTCGGTCGCGTTGCAGTCCATGGTCCATGAGTTGCCGACGTCCATCGGGTTCGTGTCCCAGTCGGGCTTCCATTCCTGGCAGGGCTTATCGACCGTTGTTCTGTGCTCGCCAGTGATGGTTATTATGAAATAGAGCGACCCGGTGTACTCCGTCGAGGAGTTCAGGTCCAGGACGTTCCCGTCGCCATTGAGGTTCGAGATCCTGAGCAGCTGCGAACCCGTGTTGTTCCCGGTCTCATTGTAGGTCCCCTGGTAGACGGTGTCCCCGGCATCGCACCGCGGCTGGCCGCCCACGAGCTTTCGTATCATCCACTGGCCGGTCTCGGTGATGTTCTCCCAGACGGTCTGGGTATAGTCCACGGCACCCTTCGTCTTGAGGACATACTGCTGGTCTATGGCCCTGCCCGATGGATAGTCGCAAAGGGCCGTATCGACGGGGAGCCCCGTCTTTGGGTCTTTTATCTGGACAAGGACGACCACATAGGGATCAAGGTGCTTATCGTCCGTGTGATAGGACCAGGCATCGTTACCGTCCCATACCGGGAGCGGCGTTCCCGACCTGGACGCAAACCCCTCATTTGTGCCAGGCAATGCCAGAAATAGCGGGAGGCCGAACAGCAGGACGACGAAAAAGGTCAGGACCGTCCGGGGCCGGTCTCGGGAAAGGGTCCGGATCCTCTTACCTCCCTCCGGCCTTCTTGATCTTACGCATGAGGTCGTCCAGATGGCTCGTCTCCGTGGATTCCGCGGAGGCCTCGGCCTCAGAGAACTTGTCGAGTAGGGTCCCTTCCTTCTCGATGGTGGCCTTGACCTCCTCGTCGGTGACGAGCTCGCTGCCGGAGATGGACCCGCTGACCGTGTGGCCCAGCTCGGCCAACAGCCCGGTGAGGTTCGCCAGGTTCGGGCTCGCGACGTATACCTCCAGGGTCCTCAGGTCGCTCCGGGCCGAGACCTTGATCACGATCTCCTCGGCGGACTGCTGGACGCGGCCGTAGAACCAGCCCTCCACGACCTTGACGCCCTCCTTATCCTCGTTCTTGAGCTCGCGGACGAACTTGACGTCGTGGCCTTGCACGACTTCCCTGGCCTTCTCGTAGGCCTTATCGATCGACATGCATTCTCCGACGGTGAAGAGCTTGCTGTCCTTCTCCTTGAGGTCCTTCACCAGCCTCTTCAGCATGGCTATGTTGAGGGTCTGGGGCGTGTAGAAGAGCGGGCAGACTATGTCCACGGGCCTCCTCTTCATGTCCACGTGTTCGAGCTTCCCCTTGTAATCCTTGTAAGTCAGGGTGCAGTCCACGGTGGATTCCTGGCAGATGATCGGGTCAAGGTAGTAGGCCACGGTCTTCTTTTCCTTGGGCTGGACGGACCCCAGTATGACCATGGACCCATGCATCTCGAGGGCGGGCTCTACCTTTTCCAGCATAAGGGAGTCCTTGTTGTAGGTCAGCATGAGGTTCGCGTCTGTGAGGACCGTGTCCGTCTCGTTCACGACCGCGACCTTCAGGCGGACGAAGCCGCGGTAGAACTCGAGGCCGCTCTTGACCTTGACAATGGTCTCCTCCCGCCGCATCTTGACGTTCTCGGCAAGGTCGAAGACCGGGTCGAGATATCCAGCGATGCCCTTGAAGTGCCGGTCCTGGCCGTCCCATTGCTCGATGATGCCTGCGTAATCGCCCTCGATGCGCTCCATAACCCTGGCCATCTCCTCGGACAGCTGCGGGGGCGGGGTCCCCTCGACGATGACCGCTAGGAATATGTAATTGCCCTTCTCGATGACGACGGTGTTGTTGGACCAGCTAAAGGTCCTCAGTGCCGAATCCTCGGACCGGAAGGAGTCCTGGACGAAGTTCCTTATGGCCACGAGCATGCTGCTCATGATGTCCTCGTCCGTCTCGGTCGTGCCTTTCTTGGTGACGTGCGCCAGCAACCTTCCGTCATTGTATATGAGGAAGATCTCCCTTATGCCGAAGAACTCGACCTCTCCCAGCTTTGGCGGGGCCTCCTCCTTCGGTGCGTTTATCCAGAACCTGGTCATGATGTTGAAGGCCTTGCGCGTCGTGATGGAGGTCCCGGTGAACCCGACATCGATGGGCAGCTCCCCGGGGCCGTTGGGCTTAATTCCTATCTCTATCTCGACGGATGTCCCGGCCTCGAGCCTGTGGAACTCCGGCAGGTTTATGACCTCGGCGGGGCCGGTCATGCGCAGTCGGACCGTAAGGGCATGGACCTTCCCTGTGTTCTTGACCTTTATCTTGGTCCTGTTCCAAATGGTGGGCTTCAGGGTCCCCGATGTGACCTCTACAGAGAACGCGGGCTCGCCCTTCTGGTACATCTCCTGGATCTGGAGGCGGATGTGGTTGGCCTTCTTGGCCGCGTCCACGAACTTGCCCTCCGAGAGGTTCTCCTCGGCCTTGGCATAGGCCTCGTCCATCTCGGTTGTATCACCGATCTGCTTAACCTTACTTAGCTCGTCCTTTGCATAGTACATGGCGTTCCAGGCCTCGGTATAGGCCTGCAATAGGCCCTGGGCCGCCTCGAGGCCTTTCTGTGCGTGGGTGACGGCGAAGCTGTGGAACCCGGCCTTGAAGTCCTCCTTGGCCTTGTCGAGGAACTCGTTCGGGCAGGCGGGCTCAACCCCGTACTCCCTGAGGTGCTTGATGGTCGACTCGAGCTCCTTTATCTTCTTCCACGCGGAGTCTTCGGCCTCGCTATAGACCTCGTCCTTGGCCATCAGCCTTCCCCCCGGCCCTTGTCAGGTCCAGCAAATGAAATCGAAGGGCACTATATATGCTAAGCAATTAGAACACACAATAATAAGGTTTCCTGAATGAAAATGGACCCCTGGAACGGCCGTTCTGCCGGTGCTTTATCTGCAAGGGCCATAGGTCGTAGGATGATGGTCATTCAACGTATGATTATTCTATCATTGTACAAGGTTCTGTTGCAAACTCGGGACCTGAAGACATTTGTATCAGATTATTACACATTGTCAGATCCCCTGTCCGCAACTACATCCCCCTCCGCTCGTCCCGTGCGGCCCCGGAGGGCTCGTATAGGGGATTCATCACATCACCGGGGATGTCGTCGAGTCTGAACCGTAAGGCTCCGAGCATCGGCGTCTCCGCCAATGCGGTTTGCAGGATGTTCAGGCCGCTGTTGTAATGCCTGCCGATCTTCCAGCCGCAGGCAGGGCACCTGAAAATCCCGCTCTTGATCGTGCTCTTTCGGGCCTTTGCATCGTACTCGATGCGCCCACATGCCGCACATTTTGAAGAACTGTACCTTGGATCGGCCTTTATGACAGGCACGGCCCTTGGCAATGCCTTGTAATCGACCTGACGATGGAGTTCCCTGTGGGGCCACGATGACAGCCGCCGGTTCAATTTCGACGAGAAGAACTTGCGCATACCGGTCAGGTCCTCGAGGATTATCGCAGAGCGTTCACGCTCGGCGTATTGGACCAGCTTCTTGGTCATCTTGTGCAGCCTTTGCTCCACACGGTCGTGCTCCCGCTTTCCTTCCTTGCTCAATAGGCGCTTCATGACCCGCCGGTCGTGGCTTTTCTTCTTCTGCATCTTCCTGCGCCTTTGATAATGTGTTTCCTGGATTCTTCGGATATCTTCAAATGCTATCGAGACCAGCCTCATTCCATGTTCGTCCGTCCTCACGCCGTCCAGGGAGCATTCGTTCGTGTCCAATGCGATGGCAGAGGTTGGTGTGAATGGCGCAGGTGCAATCTTCCGGACCGTGATGATGACCATCGTGGGCGTGAGAGTGAGCGACCCGAGCTCCATTCCTGGCTCCTTCAAAAGCCCCCTGTGATAATCTGAGATGGGTATCTTTAATCCGTACCATTCCCCGACGCGGACTGGCAGGGACACCCGATCGAATTCCATGTCAAGATTGTAGTTCTGGTTCTCGGATTTGAGCATGAGCCTCTTGACGAAGGGTTTGTTGGTCGGCAGACCCTTGCGAAGGCGCTTCCTGTAGTTTTTAACGATACCGCAAGCGATTTCCACGGCAGAGCAGATATATTGTTTGTTGATATCGAACAGCTTCGAGAGGTCCTTGTAGACCAATTTGGTCAGCTTTCCCCGGGAGGTCGTATTGCTGTCGATGGCCGTTCGGATGCAGATATTGACAATGAGCCTGAAATCCTTGAGCAGATAGACGAGCGGATTCGGGAGAGTACCTTCAGGTATGGGGAAAACAAGGCTTCTAATTATTTGTTGAATGGCCATACGATTCGTTCTAGGGCGATTGGATATATAATCTTAAATGGGAGGGTCCAGTGAAAGTAATCGACTTTTTAGCGTTTGAACACCTTATTTATAAGTTACAATGACAACTTTTTCGACGGAAAATGGATGAAAAGAGCGGAAAAGTCGTTCTTTCGGTCATCACTGAAACAAAAGTTAAAGTATTCGATATATCTCTCGAAACTCTGTCAAGTCCCGCTCCAATAAATATATATATAGTACAGTTTTTATATTTAATTACATTCTTTGGAACATAACCCAGAATCCAAGGAAGTTGAAGGATATTCGATGTCCATGGGGGAATGTAAGATGTCCGAAAGGATGCCCCGGTGCAGTGAGCTAGCTCGCGGTAGACTTGGTCATTTTGTCAACTCTGGAGGATGGCAGAGGGCCTTGGTTTTATTCGGCCTATTCCTAATGGTTTCTGCTGTTTTCGCGCCATTGTTGACGAACGTCCAGGCCGTAAGCTTGAACTATAGCAACTCGTACAATAACCCGACCGATGTGACCATAACCGATGGGAGTTGCCTAATCCCGAAATGGGTCACAAGCACGGTGACAGTTACCGACAATGTCGTTCTCGATCGTGTCGATGTAAACGCGGATATCCCGCGGGCTCCCTCCCCCCCATCCTTTGGTGGCCGCGAGAGGGACCTCATCGTCACCCTTTCAAGCCCGTCAGGGACAACGGTCGTACTTTGGAACCGGCAAGGGAACCTCCAAGACCTCGCCATCAACCAACCCAATGTGGGCTTCGTTGACGAGAACGCTTTGGGCGTATGGACGCTCTCCGCTTGCGATGCTGGGAACAACAATCAATACAATTACATCAATGATTTCTCGATAACCATTTATTGGAACTTCCATTTAACGATTGAAAGACCTGTTTCTGGAAATCCCATATCGACCACTGCTTACACGGTGCAGGCAGATTCCAACGGGAATTCCGCAGAGCTCTGGATGGACAGCAATTACGTGGCTGACATGTCGTTCAATGGCGGGACAGGTTATTGGGAATACACCCTCGACACGACCGCATATCATAATGGAATGCACAATCTCGAGGTAATTGCTAAGAACGGCCTGGGTGACAAGCTCGTTGCTCAGATGGGCGTCCAGGTCCAGAATTATCAGTTCACTGTCAACATGTGGCCGGCCGATGGGACCACGCTTGTAGATACTGTTCAGATATACGTTTCAGGAGAATCAGACGCATCCAGGGCTACGCTCTCCATTGACGGGATAATAATTTCGACCCTAAACGGAAATCCCAATTTTATCGACCCATGGTATCGGTTCGATAACATCAACACCGCCAATTTCCAGGACGGCATGCATCTCGTCACCGGAACGGTCTACGACCCCGACGGTAATCCGACAGCGACCACAGTGACCTATTTCTTCAACAATTATCCCATCTCGTGCACGATAACGGACCCACCGAACCCCGGTTTCGTGATCTCCTCCAGCCCTTATACGGTCAAAGCCACCGTCCCATCGACCGCGGTGAAAGGCGAGCTCTACGTCGACGGCGTCCTGACCATGATCACAATGACGATCGACATCAGTAGTCAATATACATTTGACCTCGTGACAAAGAACTATAAAGATGGTGCTCATTTATTTGAGGTCAAGGCATATAATAAGTTCGGAACGACAGCATCAGATGTGATGAACGTCCAGTTCAGTAATTTCAATAACTTCTTTGTCAACATCGATAACCATATCAACGGCGAGGGCGTCTCTGGGGACAGTGCGAACCCTGTCATTATAACTGCGAACACAAATCCTTATGCCTTGAAAGGTGACCTCTATATCGACCAGGTCCTCGTTGCTGAGGATAATTCGCTGGATGCCTCCAATGATTTCAGTTTCTCATTCAATCCTCAGGACTATAAGGATGGCCGGCACAACATCACGGTCCGAGCCTATGACCCGGATGGGGCCATGGCCCAGAGTTCTATCGACCTCATTTTCCAGGATTGGAACATCTACGCGTTCATTTATACACCATTGAATGGCGACACGATCACTCTGAACAAGTTGACATTGAAAGTCAATGCTTTTGTACCTGACGATTCCACTGACTACGGCGACCTTTATGTCGACAATCAATGGGTCCAGAGGCTCTATTACACGATTGGAAGCGGTGCATGGGAACTGGACTTCTCCTTCAATACAACTAGCTATCCTGACGGGTCGCACACACTGAAGGTCGTTGCTTATACCCCGGACGGTGTTTCCGCATCTGCCTCTATAACGGTCACATTCAAGCGGTGGACGATATCGGCGACCATCACATCACCATTGAACGGTGCGACAATCCCAACAATCCAAGGACAACCGACCACGGTCAGGGTCGCCACTCAATGGTTTGCACAAAAAGGTGAGGTCTATGTCGATGGTACCTTGGCAGCATCAAGTACGAATCTCCAAAGGTCCGGGGCGATCTATTATTATGATATAAGCGTGGTTACGAGGGCCTACAAGGACGGCTCCCACTCATTGACCGCAAGGGCCTATAACCCAGATGGTAACTTCGCCGTTTCCCCGGCAATAATGGTGACAATTAAGAATATTAATATCGCCTTTGACATCACGACCCCACCAGATGCGATGACTCCCTCGCTTTCAAACCAAGCTCTGCCCATCACAGCGACGATCACAAGCGGAGGGACCGACATAATTAAAGGCGAATGCTATGTGGATGACAAACTTATTTTTGCCATCAATGCCGCCCCAACGCCAATCCTCCCCAATTATCGATATTCCTTTACGATAAACACATTTCAGTACTCGGATTCGACGCATATGATCAAGGTAATCATATACGATTCGCAAGGAACGGCCTATTCCCATACCCACACCGTGTCATTCAAGGACTTCACCATCACTGCCTTGATAACCAGCCCTGCCAATAATGCACTGATCACCAGTCCGCCCAATATGAATATAGTGGCCACTGTTCCATGGTATGCCAAGAAGGGAGAGTTCTACATAGACGATACATTCATCGGGACAGACACATTGATGAAAGGGAACCCGAATTGGTTCAGTTATTCTGTCGATACCCGTACTTTCTACGACGGGCCTCATATGGTGACGGTGAAGGCCTATGATCCGGACGGTAATTTTGCGATAGACACACGGTTCGTCACCTTCGCGAACTATAATATTAATGTACGATTTGACCAGCCTTCTACGGCCAACCAGAAAAAGGCCGGCCAAGTCACTGTCGTAGCGTATATGGTTGCCGGGCCAGCAGATTCGGCTAAACTCTATGTCGATAACTCGCTTGTGGCCACTTCGAGCGCAACTGTACAAACGGATAACACCTACACCTTCACCATCGATAGCGGTGGGTTCGTAGATGGCAATCACATCTTACGGGTCGAGGTCGCCTATAGCCGGAGCGGCGAATCCGCTTTCGCTTCAAGGGCTGTCCAGTTCGATAACACACCTCCAACGCTCGAGGACATAACGGTCATCTATCTCAATGGTCTGACAGCGGTCCGAGCCTCGGGCGATCAAGTTGTAATTACAGCAAAGGCCACGGATGCGCCCGCTGGCATAAATAGGGTCACGCTTGACGCCAGTAACATTGGGGCAGGCAGCAGCATTTCGATGTTCGATGACGGGGCCCATCATGACGGTGGGAGCGGCGACGGGGTCTATGGCACCGATCCAGTGGATGCATCAGGCAAGATGGGTTTCATGCGTGTCTTTGTCACGGCCACGGACAACGTCGGGAACACCGCCATGCAATCTGTCAGCGTGGCCATCGATGACCACCTGCCAATTATAACGAACACATATATCGTATATCCTG
>Ga0315279_10006569_pt1 | contig 14656 bp, 21 predicted proteins | sample YL17G06_20_MG_FD_203694 | JGI IMG/M metagenome (GOLD analysis project Ga0315279, IMG submission 203694) | Sediment microbial communities from Yellowstone Lake, YNP, Wyoming, USA - YL17G06_20 | ecosystem: Environmental > Aquatic > Freshwater > Lake > Sediment | place: USA: Wyoming | collected... | reverse complement strand
CCGAAGGCAGGTGGTCCCGGGGGACCAGCTGAAGCTCGAAGCCGAGATCCTGAAGCTCAAGGGCAAGTACTGCCTTCTGAAGGGCAGGGCGATCGTCGAGGGGGAAGTGGCCGTCGAGGGAGAGATGATCGCCGGCATTTTGGACCTCGAGGAGATGAATGAGCTCACATGACATCATCATCCACCCCACGGCGACGGTCCATCCGAAAGCCCGGCTGGCCTCCGGCGTCTGGGTCGGGCCGGGCTTCCCGCGCCGCGTCAGCTGATCCTGGACAAGGGAAAGGACTTGAATGAAATCTACCAGCTGATAAAGAAGGGGTGACAAATGGAAAACACGCTTTACTATGGCGACAACCTGGATATCCTGAAAAGATACATTCCCGACGAAAGCATAGACCTGGTCTATCTTGATCCGCCGTTCAAGAGCAATCAAAACTACAACGTTCTTTTCAAAGAGAAAAACGGAAGCCAGGCGGCCTCACAAATTCGCGCTTTCGAGGATACCTGGACCTGAAGCCAGGATGATGAAGCCGTCTATGCCGATCTGGTAACGAAGGGCGGGAAGGTCGCGGATGTCAGGCAGGCCTTCCGGACCTTCCTGGGTCCATGCAATGAGATGCTGTAAGAGAAACTTTCTCCTAGATATAATTCATTTTTGCAGGTCTGAAATATGACAAGCCAGAAGAACATCCTGGAGTTTCTGTTGCTTATATAAGGCCAACTTACTTCAAAGCAGGAAAATTTTTCTTTCCTTACATATTTTTATCATCTCATCAGGCCATACACTGGACTGTACTTCTCCTATATGAGCTTTCCTGAGAAATAACATGCACAACCGTGATTGTCCTATACCTCCACCTATAGTAAAAGGAAGTTCTCCCTGCAGCAACCTACGATGATAGTACAACCCAACATTGTCCTCTTCTCCTTTTATCACAAGTTGCTTCAATAAACAATCCCGATCTACCCTTATGCCCATTGAAGAAAGCTCGAATGCACTTTGAAACAGGGGATACCATACAATAATGTCCCCGTTTAGACCTCTCCTTCCGTTTCCCGTCTCAGTTGACCAGTCGTCATAATCGGCCGCCCTTTCATCATGAAGCCTTCCGTCTTTAAGCTCTGCTCCGATTCCTATAATAAACACCGCCCCCTTTTCTCTGCATATCTCATCTTCACGTTCCTCTGGCGATAGATCAGGGTACATCTCAAGAAGATCTTCACTATGGATGAAGTGGATTAGTTCAGGAAGGAAAGGTCTCTCCAGCTTTTTGAACTGATCGCAAACAAGCTTTTCCATCTCCTTGATAACCTTGTAAATCTTCCTGACAATGAGCTTAAGGAAATCAAGGCTTCTTTCATCCTTACTGATAATCCTCTCCCAATCCCACTGGTCCACGTAAACTGAATGCAGGTTATCCAGGGTCTCATCTGGCCTTATTGCATTCATATCCGTGTAAAGCCCTTCTCCATAGGCAAATCCATAATCTGCAAGTGCGACTCTCTTCCATTTCGCAAGCGATTGAACTATCTCTGCCTCCTCATTCATGTACGTAACATTGAACCTAATAGGCCTTTCTTTGCCGGTGAGGTAATCGTTTATTCCGGTTTTTCTTAGAACTAAAATTGGTGCGGATATTCTCGCTAAATTCAACTCCTCGGCCAGCTTATCCTGGAAAGCGCTCTTGATAAACTTTATCGCCCTTTCTGTTTCCCTAAGATCCAGGGCAGAATTATAGACTATAGGAATATTTTTATTGCTTTTTATCATCATTAGCTCCTTTTCTAAAGAAACTTTCTCTTGCTAGATATAATAATTGTTTTTTTGATTTGAAGTTTATCCCTCTTCTATTATTTTGCTTCAATTCCCGCCTAATAAACTTTTAGCACGGGTAAAATTAGATGTCAAAATATGCTATAATATTTATATATCTCTTTAGCCGGCTAGAGAGAGTTCCACCATTAACCCCCCTTTTGCTGACACAACCGGCAATCTGAGCGCCCAAAAGTTGTGCAATATGCCACAGCTATAACGAAATCAAACAATTAAGAGAATAAATTCCCGATTTTTTAACAAGCTTATCCACAGAAATCGTGGAAAAAACCCTTCTCATACTTGACATTTGAATATTTAGGCCTATATTAATATTGATAGCATTAAATTCTCTAGGGGAGGGATTTAAAAATGTCTAAAAAACCTGGGGTGAAATTTTTTCTATGGATTAATGTTGGCTTGTTTTTTCTCTGGTTTCTAATCTTCTCATTAGCGCCCGTAAAAATTCTGGCTGCTCTAGCTCTCCCTGAAACTCAAGGGCTGTTTCTCCGCATGTTCGGAATTTTTCCATTGGGCTGGGCTGTGTTATTTTTATTTGCGCTAAAGGATGTTGTTAAGAATCTAGCGATCATCAACAGCGGAATTATCACGGCCGCCTTACTGATTATCGCTTTCTTGATTTACAACTTTGCTGTTGCAAGCACAAAAAGTTGGTTCCTCTGGCTGAGCATTGTCGTTCTTTTTGTTCTTAACCTGCTGCTTTTCATCTTCAAGCCAAAGCCGATAACTGCACAATAGTTGAATCTTTCCACAATAAAGACCTTGCCGTAGCCCCTCCTCTTTTTGCAGTAACCGTAACCTCAGGAATATTCAGCCTGACGTTCTTGTAGAGGCCGAAGTGTATTTAGAATCAAGATCAGAATAACTTATGAGTTGTCCTGGGCTCCTGAAACGAAGCACCGGGTAATTTGCAGCTGATAGCTGCAAAATAAACGGGCACAATTTAATAAAAGGGGAGAAAATGCCTGAAGAGATAAAATGCCCCGACTGTGGAAGTATAAATATTGAAGAAATCCCTTATAAAGCTGCCGTTGGCCCAGGGGGAGCTCATGGGGAATTGCCCGAAGAAGCGGAATATCGCAAATACAAATGCCTTGATTGCGGACTTGCATTTTTCGAAAGCGATCTAAGAGAATGATAAGCTTCTTGAGAACAGAAAAAACAGCCTTTACGAGCCGGAGCCGAAGGCTTCTCGAACAGAGCAGGACTCAGAGCGGATGTCGCTCCATAACAACAATCAAGCGGAATACCACGGGCTTTACATACTCCCACAGATCAGGAGAGAAAGAGGAAAGCGGTCGAGAGTCTTTGGAGGCATAAATTATGGGTGAAAATACGATAAGGGATCAGATCGCGAGGCTTTTGAACATTCGTAAGAAACTCAAGGCGAGAGATTATTTAACCTTGAGAGAAGAAGAAGATGTATCAATGATTCTTGGAATCCCGAAATTCAAAAACGGAAAGGAGGTGGAGAGAAAGATCGACGAGTTTTTCGTCTGGGCTAGTGAGACATTTAAAAAAACGTAAAAGATATGCACAAGCTGCCCTGAGCAGGATCCCTTCAAGCTTTATTTATTCACATAATGAACTCAACATTCACTTATCGGATTCAAATTGCCACAGCTTATTCCTTTTTTGTTCATACCATCCGCCGCACTGTTCTCCCACCCTTGTGTTGCCTTTTTGCCATGTCACCCTAAGAGGAAAAGAGATGCTGTTTAGACGCTATGAAAACAATCCGATCTTGACAGCAAATCAATGGCCCTATCCGGTCAATGCAGTGTTTAACCCAGGCGCCATAAACGTCGGCGACGAGACACTGCTGTTGGTGCGCGTCGAGGACCTGCGCGGGTTTTCCCATCTCACGGTTGCTCGAAGCAAGAACGGCAAGACGGATTGGCGTATTAATCCAAATCGAACCTTGCAGCCAGACGCCAGTGTGCAAGAGGAGAGGTGGGGACTAGAAGACCCACGTATTGTTTGGCTGGAAGAACAGAAAGTATATGCGATTACTTACGTGAGTTTCTCCAAAGGAGGACCTCTCGTCTCCCTTGCGACAACAAAGGACTTTAGAACTTTTACCCGCCATGGACCGTTGCTGCCGCCCGAAGACAAAGACGCCTGTGTGTTTCCCCGTCGTTTTCAAGGTCGCTTCGCCCTGATCCACCGGCCGCTCATACGAGGTGAAGGGCACATTTGGATTTGCTTCTCGCCTGATTTGAGGCATTGGGGAGACCACCATGTCCTGCTTCCGACCAGACCCGGATTATGGGATTGTCATCGCGTCGGGCTGGGACCGCAGCCCATTGAGACTCCGGAAGGTTGGTTGATTATCTATCACGGTGTACGCTCTACGGCCTCTGGCAGCCTGTACCGTGTTGGGTTGGCTTTATTGGACCTGGAAGAGCCTTGGAAGGTGATCTGCCGGTGTGAGGAATGGCTTTTGAGTCCCCGGGAGAGTTATGAACGGGTAGGCGATGTGCCGGGGGTGATCTTCCCAACAGGTGCCGTCGTTCACCAAGAGACGGACGAACTCTTCCTCTACTATGGGGCTGCGGACTTGAGTGTCGGATTGGCAATAACCCGCATGAGCAAAATCATGGAGTATCTCTTGCCCTGCCAAACACCGCGTTCAAGCGAATAGGAGCAGGGAAGGAGCAGGCTTGAGATTACTTTACACCGGAGTGTGTGATTTCAGAATATCTCCGCAAGGCAATTTGGGATAGGAGGTGTAGGACATGCCAGAGACAATCTTGAACCCCATTCGGGTAGGCTTCATCGGAACGTATCCTCCCCGCCAGTGTGGGATTGGGACGTTTACCCACGATCTGGCGACCGGCGTCGCGCAACTTTACGGAGAAACGCCCGGTCAGGGCGAAATCGCCCAAGTGGTTGCCCTTACCAACATTCCTGGAGGTTATGCCTACGGTAGAGAGGTCTGTTTTGAAATCCACCATCAGCACGCAATAGATTACCGCCAGGCTGCTGATTATCTTAACCTTTCGCGCGTGGAGGTCGTGAGTCTACAGCACGAGTTTGCTATCTACGGCGGCAAGGATGGGGACTATATTCTCAATCTCTTCAGCAACCTGAAGAAGCCCGTGGTGACCACACTGCATACTGTGCTTGCGGAGCCTACTCCAGGCCAGTTGCAGACACTCGGGTCCATTTGTGAACATTCCCTACTGGTTGTGGTGCAAGCCCAAAAGGGCGTAGAGATGCTGACAAATATCTATGGTGTTCCTCGCGAGAAAATTCTCATGATTCACCATGGCGCGCCCGATGTGCCTTTTCTCGACCCGGCAATCTACAAGAATCAATTTGATGCCGCAGGACGCCGCGTGATATTGACCTTTGGTTTGCTCAACCCGAAGAAGGGCATTGAAAGTGTCATTGAGACGTTGGCTTCCATCGTCCATGAGTTTCCCGACGTGCTCTATATCGTGGTCGGTGCAACCCATCCAGAAGTCAAGCGCCGCTTTGGGGAAGCGTACAGGCTCTCTCTGGAGAGATTGGTTAAACAGAAGGGGCTGGCGCGGCACGTCGTTTTTCACAATCACTTTGTCACCTACGAGCAGCTCATTGAGTTTCTGATCGCAACAGACATTTTCGTAACACCCTATCTGACCAAAGAGCAAAGCGTTTCGGGAACGTTGGCCTATGCGATGGCGTGCGGCAAAGTGATTGTCTCGACGCCGTACTGGTACGCAGAAGAAATGTTGTCCAACGGCAGGGGGTGTCTTGTGCCATTTCAGGATGAGGGCGCCCTGACAGACTGCTTGCGTGACCTCTTGAGCGATGAGATGAAGCGGAGCCGTCTGCGGGCGTGCGCATATCAGTTTGGGCGGCAGATGATTTGGCGAGAGGTAGCAAGAAGCTACTTCGAAGCCTTCGAACAAGCCCGCCAGAAGTATGGCGCCTGGGATTCGCGTCTCCGCATCCGGGAGCAAGTATCCCCACTCCTTGCCTTACCCGAGGTCAACCTCTCGCATCTTCGCACCCTGACCGACGATACGGGCATACTCCAGCATGCTGTGTTCGCGATTCCAGATCGCTATCATGGCTACAGTACTGATGACAATGCCCGCGCCGTAGTGATTGCTGTTATGAACTGGAAATTGTTTGAAGATGAAAGCCTTCTGCCCTTGCTGTGCACCTATGTCTCTTTTCTCAACCACGCCTTGAATAGAGAGAATGGACGTATTCGGAACTTGATGTCCTATGACCGGCGTTGGCTGGAGGAGGTCGGATCGGAGGATAGTCACGGAAGGACGCTTTGGGCTCTGGGGATCACCGTCGCTTATCCACCGACAGACTCTATTCTGGCTCTTGCCGCACGGATGTTTGAAGAGTCCGTACGATCCTGCACCTCTTTTACTTCGCCCCGCGCGTGGGCGTACATCATTCTCGGCTGTCGGGCTTATCTTCAACGCTTCAGCGGGCACCAAGAAGCGCGGCATGTGGGTACGCTTCTGGCTGACCGCATTTTTGACCGATTTCAAGCCAACGGCTCAGAGGATTGGCCTTGGTGTGAGGATACCGTGACCTATGACAACGCACGTTTGCCGCAGGCACTTATCGCCGCCGGCGAGTGGCTTGGACACAATGATATGCGCACGAGAGGGCTACATTCTCTGGAATGGTTGTTGCAAATCCAAACGCATCCACACGAAGGACACCTCTCCCTAATTGGCAACCGTGGCTGGTTCTCCCGCGGCGGAGAGAAGGCACCGTTTGACCAGCAGCCTCTCGACGCGGCCGCTCTCATTGACGCCTGCTACGAGGCTTATCTTGCTACGCAAGAAGAGAGATGGCTCAGGAGTATGAGCACCTGTTTTGATTGGTTCCTGGGAAAGAACGACGTTCACGAAGCCGTCTACAATTTCAGCACTGGTGGCTGTAAAGATGGATTGCACTCTGCGGGCGTTAATCAAAACCAGGGTGCCGAGTCAACCCTGGCGTGGTTGATGGCGCTTCATCGCCTTCACCAGCTGAGCCAGGAGAGTAGTCTGGTCGAACAAAGCCGAAGAGGAGGCAAGCCATGAGTGATAGGGCCAACGTCGTAGGCCATTCTGTTTCGCGAATTGACGCCGTCGCCAAAGTGAGGTGACCCTCTCCCCATTCTTTGGACAGTTGAGAAGCATTTTGAAGGTGGATTCCAAGCCTGCCTCTTGTGACCATTTTATCCATTTTGATGCCCAAAAGCCATTTTTCGCGTGTGTTTGTCGTCAGGCGTTTTCGGACTCGCGTGCTGATTTCTTAAGCTACGGATTCCGTCTCTCATGATAATTCAGCTTACCCCGTTTGGCAAGGGTTCAAACATCGCCATCCGGATCAACTTCCAAATGAACCCGGACAGTGTACCCTGAAGACGGGAATTTTAATTGTCGCTGATCACTCATCACCCTATCCATCGCTGGCAACGTATCATCAACCATCTCTCTGATCAGCTTTATAACAGGCGATAACCGTAGCTCCTCCTTCTTCCTGTCCTCAGCCGTCCATTTTTTCGTCAGTTCTGGCACTTTATCCTCCTGCCACTTACCCCACAAGTCCGAGACATCGATTTTTCATGTCACCTTCCCCCCATATAGATTATGTCGAAAAATGGCGTTTCCATATCAACCTACGGGCAACCCCACCAATGTCACCTTTTCCCCTGTCGGAATAATTTGCCAATTAAGCCACTACAAGGCTCTTATACTCCACGACAAACCGCTCGAAATGATGGAAAAGCACCCGGTAGAGGACGGTCCGCTCCAGATGTCTGGGACGATTAAAGTTATCCCATTCCATTTCCTTTTTGCGCTAACAATGCCCCTAGTCACTGATTGTTCAAGCCCTTCGGCAATCAGTCTATTCAAAGTGGAAAAATGATTTTTTAAAATTCATGACGTGGGCTACCTCGTATGGATATAAAACCGGGTTGGCAATAGATCGCATTAATAGTGACGGAAATTACACTCCGGAAAACCGTCAATTTGTAAGTAGATCTGAAAATGCAAGAAAGGCATATAGACAAAAGCCTATCAAGAGAAAATATGAAAATTACGGAGTAAGTAATGACTAATAAGACCCAGGGTCACTTGAAAAGTGCCCATATGCCCCCCGCCTGCCTTGTGTCGCATAATGTTCATTCGGTCAACTACATAATCCCTAGAAGCTTACCATTTGCTTGCACTTACGAAGAACCGCCTGATTATGTGCCTGAGAACCTAGGGATGATATCATCCTGGTAGATAGGTTGCCAGCCTTTTTGACTGATTCATTATAGATTGTTTGATCCTTCTCTATTAGAGAGTTCTTTCTTCTCTCTCTAGATAGTATCTCTCTATATAGAGAGTCCTTTCATCCATATAGATTGTATTCGGCCAGCTCGGCTGCGTCAGGTCTTTATAGATTGTATCTCTCTATATAGTATGTCTCTCTATATAGATTGTCTCTCTATAGTATGTACACGCGCGGGCGCGCGCGCACTCTCTAGATTGTACTCTCTAGATTGTAGGGATCAAAGGCTGGAGGGGGATTGACAACCGGGAAAGCCATGTTACGCTCAAGATGGACAGAGGAGACAAAGGGTTTCCAGATGAAGAAAGAAGAAGAGGCCGCGACAAGATCAAATCATTGGTCTTCGGGCGAGTTCGTAGTCCTGAAGGTTTGCGATTCGTCCGGACCTAGCGTTTGCTCCTCCGCGGATGTGGCTAATTACTTTCAGGATGATGCACGGGCAATCCGCGAATGGTTCAGGGTTCTATACCTTAATTCAAAAAACAAGGTCATCCTTAATAAGCTGGAGTTCCTCGGCACCGTAGACAGTTCGCCTGTCTATCCGAGGGAGGTTATTGTTACGGCGCTCCAGGTCGGCGCATCCTCGCTTGTCCTGGCACACAATCACCCTTCCGGAGACCCGGACCCGTCCTATTGCGACAAGGAAATCACTAAAGCCATCGTCTTCGCGGCGGCGACGCTGGGGATCAAAGTTCTCGATCATGTCATTATCGGAGCGAGTAAGGCTGGCGACAAGGTGCCCTATTATGCCATGTCGGAGAAAGGCGAGATCGAAGGTTACTCAATGGCGGCGGCGTCCTACATGATGAACGTGAAATAAGGGAGGAAAGAGAAACAATATGATGAACGAGAACGAGATGAGGAAATTGAAGGTCGGAGATGTTGTCTCATTCTTATGGGATGACGGAAGCTCACCGATTCCGGGAACGGTTGTAGCCCTTGGATTCAATGGCGTTTCCTTTGCTTGGGACGACGGCCAGAACGGGTGGGTGGATTTCCGGGACGGGCGACACTTAGTTAAAAAGGAAGAAACATGAACGACAATCAAATGAGGGGTATGCGGATGATGGCGGATGCGCTTCACGACCAACCGACAAAACGATGGAAGATCGTAACGGCCGACGGGCGGGTGATGATGATGGACCTGGACGAAGCGCAAGCGGAAGACATGAGGGAGGCCTACTTCCCGGATTGTGACGTCGTTGAAATGTAAAGAAATAAGGGAGAAAAGAAAATGGAAAAAGAGACACTTCAAAACTCAAGGTGTGCGGTTCAGTATGATCCTGAACGAAAAGAGATTGACGGTCAGGACTTAACGGATCACTACAATGAACCGGCATTTTACAGTAAGGGAAAGCGGGGGGTTAAGACCGCATGGGATGAAATTAAGGCCAGGTTCAACGATGAGACGCGGATGCACGATGTTCTAGTCCTCCTCCAGGAAAAGGGAATCCGGGCGCATTATTGGTGCATGGTGGACTAAGGAGAAAAGAGAAATGTATCTAAGAAAGTGGATGACGGGCGACGATTGCGTTTCCTGCGGGCATGGTCGAGTCTTCTTTTATGAGGAGAGGACCGAGGACGGGCCGGACGGGCGGGAACATTTCAGTGATCTGATCTGCGCGGCATGCGGGACAAGCCAGGTGCAAGGATGTCTTGATGTCCAGGTCCCGGACGTAGGGCCGGACCTCGGGCCGCTCTTTGGGGGTGCAAAGTGAGATACGACAGAAAGAACTTGAACTCCACAATACGGACGGCGCAGGCTATGTCAATTCAAAGCGGTTTGACTTGGTTTGTCTTTGCCACAGCACAGGGTTATGGCGTCTACAAAGAACCGCCGGCCTTTCATCAAGGTTACTATGCCGTAAAGGGCGTGAACGTCGAATCCGTAAACCGAAACGACTGAAGGGAGAGAGAGGAAAACATGAAGAACAAGAAAATCATTATCACCGTTGAAGGCGGCATCGTCCAGAATGTTGAAGGCATCCCGAAAGGTGAGACCATCGAGGTCCACGACTACGACACAGACGGGGCCGTCCCAGAAGAGGACGACCGGCTCCGCCGCGACAAGAATGGGGGTGTTTATCACTTGTCCTCATGGAAGAAATAGAGAGGAGGGGAAATGACCATCCGAAACCATGACATTCAATTCCGATTGCCGAAAAATAAAATGTGGATTAAGGAAGAACTCGTAAGGATAGGACAAGAGAACGGGTTGCCGCTGTCCCAGCTCCTAACCATGATCTTGAGTTCATGGATAAAAAACAAAAGGGGGAAAAAGATTTTGCTCGGTCTCTGAATCAATCCTTCTTGACCCTTTCCATTTCCCTTTTCAGGTCATCGATAAGCCCTTGAACATCCAGCTTCATCTGAAACATTTCCATATCATGGATGCTCTTGAGCTTGTATTCATAGTCCCTAAGTTCGCTCTCGATCTCGGATTGAATCCAAAGAGACTTGTAAATAGGATTCAATGAGGCAGGGGGGGGTAGATAATTATATTGATGATAAAAATATCGATCTTGAGATGGGGTGCCGATGAGCGGATAATAATAGAGACCCAAAAGTAGGTCGATGTTTGAATCGTAATTGACGATCGAACCGTGATATGCCGCGAGAGCGGCCGGCCCTCCTTGTCGATAAACGTTCCTGTATTCCTCCATGGTTTCTTCCAGCGATTTTGTGAGGACAGGGGCACATGATATAGTGAATAAAACCAGAAAGACAGCAAGTGTTATTTTTTTCATTCTTTCCTCCTCTGTCCATCCTGATCATAACACGACATCCGCAACTATCAACCCCCCCGGTCTGCATTGAGTGTACAATCTAGAGAGATACAATCTATATTGATACAAACTATATAGAGAGTAACAAACTATAGTGAACCATGTGGCGATGGGAAGTATAAGTAACAATCTGGTATGTATATCAATATATGACTGACGATTGTAACCACATACGCGTGAAAGGCCGAGTTCCTTCTAAAGAGATTGCCTTTTCCCCCTGTTAGCCTAGTTCGCCTTCTCTTCTCTAAATTGGCTCGATAAACGATGAGGCTTTTTCCCCGAGTTCTTTCAGCCCTTTCTTCAGGTTCCGGGATTGTCTATAAAGAGAAGCCGGGGAGTCTCCGGATCTCACCAAGCGTGTGCTTAAAGGCCCGGGCTATCCTTGCATGGTTCTCAGGAGTAAGGTTAGAATCAGCCGAGAAGCGTCTTGCTGCCGTCTTGGGTTTCCCTTTCCTCAAAATATTTTGCAAGCAAAGAATTTAGAAAGCCCTCTAATACAGAGATTTTTTTCTTTAAACTCCTGTTTTTCCTTTTTTGCTCTAATTCTTTTCGTTCTTTTGCTTTTAACTCTTCGATAGTCTTATTGAGTGGCCTATCTTTTCCGACATAGAATATTATCTTGCTTTCTGGATCTCCATATACTGTCCCTTTTTGAGAGTCCTGCGGTAAAAATATGGGAGGTAACAGCTCAAGGATTCGTTTCTTTGAAAAGCGCTGTTGTATTTCTCTTTGGGTGCAGGCCCCATTTTTTTTGACGTAATCATAAATTTTTTCCAGATACTTGCTATCCATCATAGCTGCCTTAGCCCATGCCGAGGAATGAGCGCGCCTAATAACGATTTCTTCTAATTTATGGGGTAGATAAAGACTTATCAGTTCACACTTTTTTTTGTAGGCGTCTTTAAGAATTTTCCTATACTTGACTGCCATTCTATATTTTTGGGATAGCGTTCCTGAAAATTCATGAGGTGGATAACATTTCGAGATGTCGATGCCGCTGATTTGAAACATCAGCCTTTCGGCAAGCTCCCAGTTAAACTTAAAAGGCTTTTTCCACCCCTCTTTATAGTCCATTTTTTGCAGGAGGAGCCATACAAAAAAGAAGCTTTCTTTTATGATTTTGCTCCTTTTATGATAAATCCTATAACAGCGATAGAGGCAAGACGGACAAAAGCAATATAACCCTTCATAAGGTCCGTGCGTCTTACTTTTCTTCAAATCCTGGAAAAGCCGTTTTAGCGTCGATATTTTTTCTTCGTATATCTCCATGATGCAACCTACCACTTTTAATTTTATCATACAGCTCGGAAACATCAACAAAATTTCAAGGAGAATCAGGCATGTTTTATAGAAATAGAATCAGAAAAGCAAGGTTTTCAAAGGGCATGCTTCAAATTCAATTGGCAACCAAGAGCGATATTAATTTCGCTACAGTAAGCAGGCTCGAAAACGGCTGGCTCAAACCAACAGGAGAACAAAAAAAGAAACTGGCCAGGGCTCTGGAAGTAAAGACAAATTGGCTCTTTCCCCCGGTTCCAAAGAGCAAAAAGGGAAAAAATTCAGATGGAAAAACCCCTCCTGGATCACGGCGCTAAGGTTGAGGCCGGCGTTTACAAAACACCTGACCTCTATCAGGCGGCCTTTCTTTTAACCCGAGGCATCACCCTAACGGGAACCGAAAAAGCCGAAGGCCGGACTTTCTTTTTTTTCAGGGACAAGGGCGAGATTGCAGAGATTATCGAGCAGTATTATAGAAACGCCTCGGTTCCTGCGCTCTCTTTCAAGGCGGCGTTGCGCGAGATGAAGAGCCTGGTTCATGGCGGCTTTGCAGGGGGACGGACATGATCCACAACCGCCTCCGCGAACTCAGCCACGAAATTCTCAGCGCGATCACGGCGACGCCCTCCTTGATCCCGATCGCCGAACTCAAGCCCGACGATTTCCCGGAAGGACGTCTCCGGGAAACATTCAAAGCCATCGACGCCGAATGGCAGGATTCCGGGTCCGGCGTCATCAACCCCGGACGCTTGGCAAACAGACTCGGGCCGAACGTCGACGCGGTCTTCCTCGGCTCTCTTTTCGACGGGGCGATAGTGGTAAAGCCCGAGGTTTTTCTGGACCTTGTCGCCGATCTCAGGAAGAAAGCGGGCGGCCTTCGAATTGCAGAAAAAATCGGGCGCCAGGCCACGTCTCCGGCGGGAGTCGACGAAGCGGAGATCCGGAAGGATTACGACGAGCTGGACCGACTCAAACGGGTGGGCCAAGTGTTCGACCCGGACAAGGTCCTCATGACCGGGGCCGAAATGCAGGTCCTGGACATCCGCGTGAATTGGGTTTTGGACAGATTCATTCCCGAGCGCGGTCTCACCTTAATTTATGGGCCGGGCGGCGTGGGAAAGACGTGGCTTGCCCTGGCTATCGCAAAGGCCGTATCTATGGGCACGCCCTTCCTGGGACTCACGACGAAAAGGAAGTCTGTCTTTTACATCGACCGCGAGAACCCCTGGCCCAAACTCATTGAACGGGTGCGCAAGATGGATATCCGTGACGTCCGATTCTGGCACCTTTGCTTCGCGGCGCAACCGCCCAAACTCGACACGCCCGATTGGGAAACCTACAAGAATCTTCCGACGGGAAGCCTCGTGATCTTTGACACCTGTCGATCCTTCCACGATGGCGACGAGAACAGCTCTCGGGACGCTGCAATAATCATGAGCCGGCTCAAGGAGCTCCGCGAGCGAGACAATACCGTAGCGCTCCTGCATCACACGCCCAGGGCCAATGAGCGGACATCGAAAGGCAGCACGGCCTGGGAAGACTTGAGCGATCAAACCCTTGCCTTCCACCGGGTGCGCCGAGGATCGCTCAAGGAAATCAAGGAGGAGATCGACGCGGCCGAGTTCGATCCGGACGCCCTTTACCATCTCGGAACCGGAAAGAAGACACGGTATGAGCCGACCAAATTTTACATCACTGCCAATTACGAGACGGGAGAGTTCACCCTCGCCGAGGACCCCGGGGCCGTAGCAATCAATACGCTCGCCGAATACATCGCCGGAGAAGGCAGCGGCATGAACCAGACCGAGATCATTAAGTGGGCTAAGGAAAACCTCGAAGGCAGCACCCGCACCGAAAACCTCGTCGCCCTCCTGAAGCGCGGCACACGTGATAAACGCTGGCGAGTGCGCCCGGGATTCAGAGGAGTTAAGTATTATGAGCCACCGATCTGACCGTGAGGATTCCAGCTTTCCACTCTTAGAGAGTGGGAAAGCGGAAAAGCTCACTTCACCAGTTTTCCATGTAAACGGGAAAAGCTCGGAAAAGCTGGAAAAGCTCACCGGCTTCCCCCGAGAAGACCTTTTCCGGGGCGTGGGAAAAGCTCATTGTAAAGATGGCGTTTGCTTATTCGAAAAACAATCGACCTTTTCCCGAGTTTGGGAAAAGCTCAAAAGCGGCCCCAAACCTCCGCGACAGACGCCCGAGTGCTGCGGGTCCGGGACAACCAAATTTGGCCTTAAACTTCCAAGAGAAATCCTTTTTTCGGGTCTCTCCGGTGTCGAGAGACTTAAAGACAAATATTGATTGAAGGAGATTAAAAGTGAGCGCAAATCCGATTTACGAATTCAAAAAAAATGCCTTGGAGAAGGTCGTCTGTCAGTTCAGAGAGTACAAGCGGAATAAACTGATTGACCTCCGGGTATTCTACGATGCCGGAGATGGAGACTGGAGACCGACCCCAAAAGGCATT
>Ga0315279_10006567_pt1 | contig 14663 bp, 11 predicted proteins | sample YL17G06_20_MG_FD_203694 | JGI IMG/M metagenome (GOLD analysis project Ga0315279, IMG submission 203694) | Sediment microbial communities from Yellowstone Lake, YNP, Wyoming, USA - YL17G06_20 | ecosystem: Environmental > Aquatic > Freshwater > Lake > Sediment | place: USA: Wyoming | collected... | reverse complement strand
TGCCGGGTGAGAAATGCCCTGGGGAGAGAGACCTGGCGAGCGGAACACGGGGATGACGGCAGTATTCGTGTCGGTGTCAAACTCCTTGATAGCTTCGAAAAACTGAAATATGAGATGGGCAGGATACATCTCCCTAAGCCACTTGCACCGGGCGAAGAAATCACGATTGAGACCACCCTTACCGCACCTGACGCTGCCGGTTTCTACTTCCTGAAACTCAGCATGGTGAAGGAGAACCATTACTGGTTTGAATACAATCCGCGCATACAGGAAAAGCCGGCGATGATTGCCCTGCGTGTGCGGCGAACGGGCGAGGGGTAAAAAATGGCGGTATAAAAATAAAATGGCGGTGGGAGAGGGATTCGAACCCCCGGAACTTTCGTTCAACGGTTTTCAGGACCGCCGCCTTAATCCACTCGGCCATCCCACCGCACAAATGACGAAAAAGTCTTTACATAGAATCCCCAACTGATGTCAACCATTTTTATCCCGCAAAAAAAAGCGAGAAATTTCTCTTCGGTGTGTTCTGTATTATCTACGAGTAAATTTTATTAATATGAATCATTGATATTAATGTGATTGATTAGCTGTATTTGTATTTTGCCCTTGCATTGCCTGGCGCACCTGATTAGGAACATAAAAGTTTTTCCTTTTTTAGAATAATATGGAGCCAATTTTTATGAATATCATAGTCTGCATAAAACAGGTGCCCGAAACAACAGAAGTGCGCATAAATCCTGAAACAGGCACCCTTATCCGCGAGGGCGTCCCCAGCATCATCAATCCGTTTGACATGTATGCCATTGAGGAGGGACTGCGGCTGAGGGAGCGGTTCGGCGGAAAGGTAACGATACTCACAATGGGTCCACCGCAGGCGAAGGGGGCGCTTCGTGAGTGTATCTCTCTGGGGGTGGATGATGCGGTTCTTCTCAGCGACCTCGCCTTTGCGGGTTCTGACACACTTGCCACCTCCTATTCCCTCTCGCGAGCCATAATGAAGCTCGGAGGTTTCGACCTCATCATCTGCGGAAAGCAGGCGAGTGACGGGGACACGGCTCAGGTCGGACCCGGCATTGCGGAATGTCTGAACATTCCGTTTGTGGCGTTTGTCAAGAGGATTGAAAGAATTGAAAACGGAACGGTGCGCGTGCAAAGGATGATGGAATACGGCTATGATGTGATTGAACTCCAGTTGCCCGCACTGCTGACGGTTGTGAAGGAGATAAACGAGCCGCGTCTGCCTTCTCTCAAGGGCAAGATACGCGCGCGCAAATATGAGCCGATTGCCCTGAAGGCGTGTGACCTGAACGTGAAAAAGGAGCGGCTTGGTCTCACCGGCTCTCCCACGCAGGTCATAAAGGTCTTCACGCCCGAAATCCGCAGGGAAGGGGAGATGATTGCCGGCGACAACCCCGATGAAATCGCCCGGAATCTCAAGTCAAAACTCAAGGAAGCAGGTTTCGCCCTATGATTATATATGTTGACCCGGAGCAATGCACAGGTTGCCAGATATGCCTTCCTTCATGCCCGTTCGCCGCAATTGAGATGCGGGATGACAAGGCGGTCATTCTTGAGGAAAAATGCACCATCTGCGGGGCGTGCGTGGATGCCTGTCCCCTGCAGGCAATTGTCCGCACAAAGGATAAACCGGTTGAGGAAAAGGCGCTGGATATCACGCAATACCGCGGTGTGTGGATTTTTGCCGAACAGCGCATGGGAAAGATTCAAAGCGTGACGTATGAACTCCTCGGGGCGGGACGCATTCTCGCTGATACGCGAAAGCAGGAACTCTGCGCCGTCCTTCTCGGACATAATGTGAAGGAACAGGCGCATGACCTTTTGTATTACGGTGCGGACAGGGTTTATGTAATGGATGACCCGGTCCTGGAACACTTTCAGGATGACCCATACTCCGAGTGTGTGGCGGAGCTGGTCCGTCATTACAAGCCTGAGATTTTTCTATGCGGCGCCACGAATATTGGACGCTCCTTCATTCCTCAGGTGGCAGTGAAGGTGGAAACCGGTCTTACGGCAGATTGCACCGGCTTTGCCATTGACCCCGAAAAGGGGAATCTTCTCCAGACTCGTCCCGCCTTTGGGGGCAACATCTTCGCCACAATTGCCACATACCGCCATCGCCCGCAGATTGCCACCGTGCGGCACAAGGTAATGAGACCCGCAGAGCGCCGGACTTCGGCGAGTGGCGAGGTGATTGAGGCGCCGATACCTGAAAAGGCGAAAAAGCCGCGGACAAGGTTCATTGAGCGTATTGAAGAGCTTGAGGAGACGGTGAATCTCGCCGAGGCGGACATCATTGTCTCAGGCGGGCGCGGACTGGGCGACCCGAAATATTTTGACATGATACGCGAGCTGGCAAAGGCGCTGGGCGGGGCGGTCGGTTCTTCCCGCGCCGCAGTGGATGCCGGCTGGATTTCTTATTCACATCAGGTGGGACAGACAGGGAAAACGGTTTGTCCGAAACTTTATATTGCCGTGGGCATATCTGGTGCGGTGCAGCATCTTGTCGGGATGAGGTCATCCGATTATATAGTTGCAGTTAATAAAGACCCTCAGGCACCCATTTTCAAACTTGCCACATACGGCATCATTGGCGACTTCAAAGATATTGTCCCCGCATTAATCAAGCATTTCTCCGGCTGAGCGATTCATTCAAAAGCCACAGGCATTATCACGGGAAGAAGGGGAGGTGGAATTTATCCCCTTTTTCGGCGCAGGGTATTGTGCAAACGTGCCTTGACGTCGGTTAAACACCGGTATTATAATATTTATATATTTCTCAAGTGAATAAATCTGGAATAATGAACTATGAAAAATCTGGGTACTCCATATATCGTGGTGATAGTATTTCTGGTGGCTCTGATAATAAGCAGTATCCTTTTGCTCATAACAAATGATATCGATATCTTCGTGAGCCTGCTTTACAGTCCCTATTCCTTTCTCCTTCTGATGGTTGTTCTTGTGGAATATATCGTTTTGAAGGGCATAGACCGCTCCAAGGTTTACAGGCTGGAGAATCAACGGTTAAAAGCGAAGCGAAGGAGGGAAATGGAGTTTCGCCAACGCATGGAAAGGGAACTCCGGGAGATTCAAAAGGAAATGGAGAAAACCGGTTCCTCCAGTAATGCACAAGAGCGTTTGCAGGAAATACTTCGCTCCTTTAAAGAATTTTGAGAGCGTCCCAACAAGCTCATAAATTTCCCAGCCATGTGAGGAGACGTCTTTATTCATATATGCGTCCATGGCTGACAATATAATGGTGGGGAAGAATTTATGTTACCATCCAATTCAGTTGGAATTGTAAAGACTCTTTGTTATAATCTTGAGGAACCCCTTCTGCTTGAATGCGGACGTGAGTTGAAAGGCGTTTGCATCGCTTATGAGACTTATGGCAGGCTGAATGAAACGCGTGATAACGCCATTCTTGTGATTCATGCCCTCACCGGTGATGCCCACGTTGCCGGATACCACTCGCCGGAGGACAGGAAGCCCGGATGGTGGGACACCATGGTCGGACCGGGTAAGGCATTTGATACAGATATTTATTTCGTCATCTGTTCCAATTGTCTTGGAGGGTGCATGGGAACGACCGGACCGGGTTCAATCAACCCTGATACGGGACGCCCTTATGGAATGGATTTTCCACCCTTCACCATAACCGACATGGTGCGGCTTCAGAAAAAACTCATCGACCACCTTGGGATTCCGAAACTTGCAACTGTTGTCGGCGGTTCGATAGGCGGCATGGGGGTTCTTGAGTGGTGTGTCCTTTATCCGGAAGCGCTCCAGTCCATCATTGTAATTGCCTCCGCGCCATATCTCAGCACCCAGGCGCTTGCCTTTGATGCAGTCGGGCGCAATGCAATTCTCTCCGACCCCAACTGGGAGAATGGCAATTACTACGATTCTGAAGGTCCCTCCAACGGTCTTGCCATCGCCCGCATGCTGGGACATATCACCTATCTTTCAAATGAGTCCATGGAGAAAAAATTCGGTCGGGAAAAGAACAAGAGCGCCAAGCCGGAGGACTACCTTGCCAACCAGTTTGAGGTGGAGAATTATCTCAATTATCAGGGGCAAAAATTCATCGCACGCTTTGACGCCAACTCCTATCTTTACATCACAAAGGCAATGGACAACTATGACCTGATGGAACGCTTTGGAACACTCTCCGATGCCTTCAAAAATACACACGACATCAAATTCCTCCTCACATCTATCTCTTCAGACTGGTTATTCCCCTCCTCCCAGTCGCAGGAGATGGTAAAGGCACTGCGGAGTAACGATTGTGACGTCACTTATTTTGAGATGAATTCACCCTATGGACATGACGCCTTTTTGATTGAGACGGAGCCTCTGACGAAAATCATGAGACCATTTCTGAAGCGTGTATCCGGCGTCTCACGGATAAAATCTGTCTCCGGTATCACAGAGCATCTGCCAGGTGATATTCTCATCCGCCCGGATTATCGGGTAATTTTTGACATGATAAATCCCGAAAGCAAGGTCCTTGACCTGGGGTGCGGAGATGGAAAACTCCTCCGGTTGCTTATGGAATTCAAAAAGGTGCGCGGCTATGGAGTTGAAATCAATCCTGATTTCGTGACTAAGTGCGTTGAGGTGGGGATTCCTGTGGTGCAGGGCGACATTGATACAAGTCTTTCCGAATATGCGGATGGGACATTTGACTATGTGGTATTAAACCAGACGCTTCAGGCAACTCACAATCCGGAGGGTATTATGCGGGAGATGCTGCGCATCGGTCGCCGCATCATCATCGGATTCCCCAATTTTGGCAACTGGAAGATTCGCCTGAAAATGCTCATCAATGGCGCCATGCCTGTTTCTGCAACACTCCCCGACAAATGGTATGAGACGCCAAATATCCATCTGTTCACCATGGCTGACTTCCATGAAATCTGCAACAAACTGGGCGTGCGCATCCTTGACAAATATTATCTCAGGCGTGAAAGGATTTATAAAAGAGGCGTTTTCCCCAACCTGACCTCAGAGCTCTGCATTTTTGAACTGGAAGGGTTCTGAATTAAGGCATGAGGGAATGGGGTGTGTGAATATGATTAAGAATGACCAATGGATTGCCATGTTGTTGCCGCCAGAGATTCGCGCCCTCACACAGGATGAATTGATAGAGAAAATCAGGGGTTTGAAGAGTCACTACGGCGATACGGCAGTCATTCTGGCGCATCATTATCAGCGTTCGGAAGTTGTCATGATGGCGGATTTCAGAGGTGACTCCTTAGAGCTGGCAAGGCGGGCTCATGGTCTTGAGTCAGCGAAATATATCATATTTTGCGGTGTCCAGTTCATGGTGGAAATGGCGGCTATTCTCTGCAGACCTGAACAGATGGTAGTCTCTCCCGCCCCTAATGCGATATGCCCGCTTGCACATATGGCTTCGATAGAGGATGTCACGCGCGCATGGAACACACTTTCTTCCATAGTGAACATCAAACGCCTCATCCCGGTTGTGTATGTCAATTCCCTCTCCGAAGTCAAAGCCTTCTGCGGGGAGCGCGGCGGGATTATCTGCACATCATCCAACACCCGTGATGTGGTCAAATGGGCAATGAGAACGGGGGAGCGTTTCTTTTTTCTGCCGGATGAGAATCTTGGAGTCAACACCTGCAATGCGCTCGGGATTCCAAAGGATAAAATAGTTGCCTGGGACCCCGCCCTTCCCGATGGCGGTTGCGACCCGGAGGACATCAAGGGGTCAATGGCAATATTATGGAAGGGATTTTGCCACGTTCACACCGATTTTACCCTCCAGCAGGTAAAGATGGCGAGGGAGAATTATCCGGGCTGCCTTGTGGTGGTGCATCCCGAATGCAATGAGGAAGTGGTTGGAGCTGCCGATGCTACGGGCTCAACATCCTTTATTGTTCAATATGTCGAAGAGGCATCGCCGGGCTCAACCATTGTGATTGGAACGGAATTAAACCTTGTGCGCCGCCTGACTGAAGAGCACCCTGACAAGACAATTATTGGGCTCTCCGATTCCTCATGTCCAGACATGTCACTTGTGAACCTGCGGAATCTTTTCTGGGTTCTTTCAAACCTGGGCAAGGTCAATATTGTGGAGGTGGATGACAAGGTTAAAAAATTCGCCCGCATCGCCCTCGAACGCATGTTGACCCTGTAGCCTCCATTCCCAGCCGCTTTATGCAAAACTATAATGCCGCAATCACAAAATCGGATTTGAAAAATATTTCAGATGGTTATTGAACATCGGATAGAACTTCAGGTAATAGAATTACCAGTCTTCTGGTCGAATTGATAGAGTCGAAAAGGAGGTATAAACGCAGGCTCATTACCGAGTCTGATTTCCGGCGCTCATGAGGCCATGGATGGGGATTTAATGCCGAGCCAAAAAAAGCCGCGACAAATGGCCCCATGAACTACAAGTGGCTGAGATTGCAGGGATTATCGCATATTTCCCTTGAGACCCGATGGCGTCTTATACGGACAGTAAACAAGAACTCCGCATCTTATACGGATCAATCTAAACATTGTTAGACTTAGAGGATACGGAAATGAAGACATACAGTTCAGAGCCCAAGGTCATCAAATTCGACGATACGAGCGTGACCGTGAAAATGATGGACGACTCTTGGATTATTGATCAGTGTATCGGCCATTCGCCCTTTGTTCCCAAACAAGGTTATGTCTGGAAACACGAAGATCGTTGCACTCGTCTGCTGATTCCCGGAGACCAATATGAAGATACTATGCGGTTCTTTCGTGACACCTACGGCAATGCGGCTGTCATTGCCTGGGATGGCAACGTGGCGCTTGGTCACATTATTTTCGTTCCCAAAGCAGAGGCAAGAAAACGGAAGATGCTGTTTCATGAGCGGTTGCCGGCATCCGCTGGCGATGATAAGACTCTTGTTGTTGAAGCCGTGGCCTTCTGCTCCATTGGGGGGCAGAAATACAGAAGGCGCGGGATCGGCAGGGCGATGGCCGAAATGATGATCGACTGGGCAAGCCAGACTGGCTGGGCCAAGATACAGATTTTCGGCGTTACATCGGGATTATTCCCTGGAGATTGGATGGACTCATGTATGCCACCGAAGTCCTTCTGGCAAAAATTCGGATTTCAGGTCATTGGACAGACCAGAGTCCATAAGTCTCTCCGGGATGCCATTGACATCGTTGGAGAAGATAACCCGCGACACAGTGAGGCAGAACGGAGACAGAAACAGGAGATCAAGGTGCAACTTCAGCAGGGGCTTATTCCAGAGGAGGAGTGGGCCTACGATTTTGATTTGGAAAAAAGTCTATTCAAAATATGATTAATCTAAAAGACATTGGCTATAATGATTTTTTTGAAAATAGCTGCTTATCCATGGCAAATAGCAATCTTTCTCCAGCTCGAATTATTGCTGAGCATAAGGGATTGTATATTTTAAGGAACGAAATATCTGAATTTTCAGCAAAAATAACTGGTAAGATGATGTTTACGGCTTCATTAAGGGAAGATTTTCCAGCAGTTGGAGATTGGGTTCTAATAAAAATCCTTGATGGAGAGCAGGCTATTATTAATGAAATACTTCCAAGAAAGACAGTTTTAGCAAGGAAATCGGCAGGTAAATCGGATACGCAAATAATCGCTTCAAATATTGACACAGCTTTTATTATACAATCGCCTGACAGGGATTATAACTTAAATAGATTTGAAAGATATCTTTCACTGGTAGAATCTGGAAACATAAAACCAGTAATAGTTTTAAATAAGACCGATTTAATATCGGAATCTGATTTGGATATAAGGTTATCTGAAATAAAAAACAGATTTAAAAATACTGATATTTATGTAACTAGTATTGTCTCAGGGGAAGGTATTTCTGATTTTAAAAAAAGCATCAAACAAGGATTAACATATTGTTTTATAGGTTCTTCCGGCGTGGGAAAATCTTCCATCATAAATATGCTTGCAGGTAAAAATCTGATTAAAACCGGAGAAATAAGTTCACATACCAATAGAGGCAAACACATTACAGCACATAGGGAACTTTTCATATTAGAAAATGGCGGTCTTTTAATTGATAATCCCGGAATGCGTGAAATAGGTGTATTGGACTCGGAGATAGGAATAAAAAATGTTTTCTCTGAAATCTATGAACTATCAAAAAAGTGTGAATTTTCAGATTGCACTCATATTAACGAACCAGGTTGTGCTGTTTTAATGGCTACCAACTCATGTGCTTTAGATAAAGACAAATATGATAATTACATTAAGTTGTTAAAAGAAAACGAATATAATAATATGACTAAGTTAGAAAAGAGAGAAAAGCACCATAAATTTGATAAACTTATTAAAACAGCAAAAAAACAAATAAAAAAATATAAATTCTAACAACTCCTTCCACCTGACTCAAAAGCTGCGCTTTTGCGCAGGTGAAGTCGGATGATAGAACCCTAGAAGACAAAATGTAAATCGGAGTGAAATGGACACACTGACATATCTTACACTGATAATTACTTATCAATGCTCTTCCCGGTGTGAACATTGCTGTATCGGCGCTGGCCCGGAATTTAACGAGTGGATGAGTCTTGAAGACGCCGAATATTACATAGCCGAGGTTACCCGGACGAATCATATTAACCTTATGACGCTGATAGGTGGAGAGGCACTGCTGGATGTTGATAGAACCATAGCTATTGGGAAGCTCGCTTTGAGATATGGAATCGATAACGTGGATGTAGATACAAATGGTTCATGGGCTGTTGATGAAGAAAATGCTTTACGCATATTGCGGAGACTGATTGACGCTCGATTGACTATTTCTGCTATTAGTGTAGATACGTTCCACCAACGGCACGTGTCTCGGGAACGAGCACTCTGTGCTATGAGAGCAGCTAGAAAACTCGGGCTTGACATTGGGGGAAGCAGCGAGATTCTCGATGCTGAGGATGCCGTGAATATATACGACACAGAAACTCGAGAGATTGCTGATTGGTTTAAACAGTATGATTTCGATGTCCGTCCAGGTTTGCCGCCCAATGTGATCTTTCAGGGACGGGCTGTGAATCTTGCATACGCTTGCATGAAACCGCGATCTATACCACGCGAAACATGTTCTGGAGTCCCATGGTTTTCCACAGCGGATTTCCGACGACCAGGCGGACTACAAATAGATGTTCATGGGTGGGTCATGGTGGAACATGGTATTTGCATCGGCAATGCCAAGTCTAGACCACTGAAAAACATCTTAACATCTTACAATGTTCAAGATCATCCGATAATCAGAGTTTTGATAGAAAAGGGGCCATTGGGTTTGACAGAAATCCCCGAAGCAGAGGGTTTTATGCTTAGAGAAGAAGGTTATGTGAATAAGTGCCACTTATGTCAGGAGATAAGGACCTTTTTGCGTCCAAGATTTCCAGATATCCTTTGTCCTGAAAATTATTATCCGAAAATCACATAAAGAGAGTTGACACTAACGGAGGTTTATTTGTGATATGAACTCAAAAGTTAAGTTTTTCAAAGAATTTGCGGAAAAGTCAGGGGCAGTTACGAATCTGTTGATTCATAATGAAGATTCTCCATTTGAGGTTTGGGTGGAATGTGACTTTCAGGATATTGGAAGAATCTTAATATTGCCCTTCTCCCACAGATATTTTGAAGCATTTAGGCAGTTTTATGACAGCCGCGATCCTGAGTGGGACCTTTCAGCCAGGTCGCGCTCATTATCTGATCAACACGGCACCGACATTGACACACTAATTGAAGTAGAGAAACGGGTCGTTTCGCATCAGGATGCTCGATTTTTGATTGTGACGCAAGGGCATGTTATTGGGTACCTTGACATAGAAGAGATTGATCTTATCAAGGCAGGACAGAAGAACTATTTTGGTGAGGATAAGCATGCGATGTTAGATATTGCTATATCCGACCGATTCCACGGGACTGGCCTTGCTTCGTTGGCGATTATATTCCTCAAGTTTGTAGCCGCTACCGCAGGAGTGAGTCTATATCTGGTAACAAGCAAAAAGAATGAGAGCGCAATCCGATTCTACCTCAAACATGGTTTTCAGGAAGCTGACCACAGAGAGATATTTATCCCTGAGAAACACAAAGAGGAACCTTGGTATGTTCTTAAAAGAAATGAGTTTGAAAAAAAATGATTGAAGAAGGTTCTAACAAAAGGATGCACTTGACTGGTATTCCGCTATCGCTTCATACCAGCAAGTGACCCTCAACGTTGTGCTTATGAAGAACGACGAACATGTCCACATTTGATGCGCTGATACGCGATGCAATGGAAGCTCCGCTGGAGGGATGGGACTTTCCGTATCTGGCGGGCCACAAGAGTGACATCGAACTGCCCTGGGACTACGCAGCGATCGTGCGCTCAAGGATGGAACACGCCGATTCGATGCTGGATTTGGGCACTGGCGGCGGCGAGTTCCTCTCGTCTCTGGCGCCCTTTTCTTTCCATACGTGCGCCACCGAAGGCTATCCGCCAAATGTCGGTGTGGCAAGGAAGCGACTTGATCCGCTTGGAATCGAAGTTCACGATACGACCGCCGACCCAAGCAACCGGCATCTGCCGTTCGCGGATGGTGAGTTCGACCTCGTCATCGACCGGCACGATGAATACGTTGCCGCAGAGGTGTTCCGTATACTGCGGGCAGGGGGTCATTTCATTACGCAGCAGTGTGGCGGATACGGGGAAGTTGAGTTGATCGAATGGTTCACAGGCAAGGGCGCCGTTAAGCCCTTGGACTGGACGGCCGCTGTGGCGGCGGGTGAACTGCGGGAAGCGGGATTCCGGATCACGAATGCACAAGAGGCCTATCCGGAGTATTCGTTTCTGGACGTTGGGGCTGTCGTGTATGATCTGCGAGCAAGGCCGTGGAATGTGGGGGAAAAGGATTTCTCGGTTCAGAAGTATCGGGACCGCCTCTTGGCGATGCATGAGCACATACAGAAACACGGCTGTTTCACTGTGAAGGACCAACGGTTCCTCATCGAGGCGGTCAAGCCATCAGCCACGGCAAGACTGGAAGCACAACCATCGCGTTCAGCCGACACGCTAAGGCCGCGCGGCTGACGCAGCACGTTCGCCATGCGAAAAGATTAATAGGCAATCAGGCCAGTTGGTTTTTTTGTGCGGATGATTGCCTATTGGGGATCGGTTGTCTGTCCTCCATAGTGGGTGTAACCTGTGATTGAGTATGAACTTGCCGTCGCGCCTGCGAACTCCCAGGTTTTATTGATTGTTGTTGAATCGCTCATCGCAGTCACAGGTAGATCGCGCCGATATTTTTTGATGGTTTCTTCGTCGGAATTCTGAACGAGGATAACTGCCGTACCGGAGGTCTCCATCGTTCCCGTATTGGCGACAGTCATGGAAATGGCAATGTCCTCGCCGATTTCATCAGGACTGGGATCAGACTACACCCTAAATGACTTTTTAATCCCGGAGAAATTGAGGAGAAATGGGGGACAAACCCTGTCCTATTTGACATTGTATAATTTGGGTGGCCAAGAGTGTGGAAGCCATGCTTCAGCCATGTTTTGCGGCAAGCCGTTCTTCCCCCTATCAAAGCGCCATCTGCTGTCTTTACCTGCATGATGGGCGGATTCGGAATCTTTTTCGTTGCGCATGGGCGCGAAAATTATTTAATCAGGGTTGGTTTTTGTTAAAGAATATTATGCGGCGGGGCGTTGATAAATTTTATGAACAGGCTCCTGACATTTCAATTAGACCAGATTACCGCCACATCCGCCTTTCAGAGGCTCCAATCCAATCTCTCAACCGGTCAATCAGAGACAGTAATTAGCGGTTTTGCGGGGTCATCCCTTGCATATCTCCTGACTGCCTTAGCCCGGAAATCAGCACGACCTGTCCTTGTCATTTCATCCAGAAGGGAACGTGCGGAGGAACTCATGGATGACCTTGAGTTCTTCGGCGTCAACGCCGTCTATCATTTCCCTGCATGGGAAAATCTGCCGTATGAATCCGAGGAACCCCACACTGAAATTGCCGCAAGGCAACTGGACGCTTATGGAGCCATGTTACGCATCAGGAATGGGGAGAAATGGCAAGCCGGCGAGGCGCCGGTCATTCTTGCGCCTGTGGATGCATTGTTTCAGAAACTCCTTTCACACGGCTTTTACGGGCAAAAATGCTTTCGCATCGGTCGGGGTGAGGCTGTGAATCTTGATTCACTCTCCGCACGCCTCATCAATGCCGGATATGAACGCACAGCCGTTGTGGAGACCCGCGGAGAATTCAGCATCCGCGGCGGGATTGTGGATATCTTCACCCTGACTCACCAAGACCCAATACGCCTTGACCTCATCGGGCGTGAGGTGGAATCCATTCGCCACTTTGACCCTTACACCCAGTGCTCCTTCCAGCCAAAGGAATCCCTTGAGGAGATTATCATCCCACCGGCGCGCCTCAGCATGATGCTCAGGGAATCGGTAAATAATAATATCCCTCTCGTGACTATTTTTGATTATCTCTCCGGGGATACAATTATTTTTTTAGACGATAGAGAGTCATTTAAGACGCAATCGGAGCATTTTGAGCAATTGGCGGAGCGACAATATTTTGAGGTAAGCGCAAAAGGGGAGGGAGTTATACCTCCCATGCAGCTTTATACAAACTGGGAGACCCTTGCCACCCATTTTGAAAGATATCAAATCGTATCCCACAGCCTGCTTCCAGTTGAAAACGGGCAGATGTCAGGTCTGATTCGTTTCCAGACCGCCTCCTTCCAGGATGTGCGTCCCTCTCTGGACTATTATCTGGATGTCCTGAAGACAAGGCAGGCAAGGGGTTATCACATTAATGTGGTCTGTGACAATGAGGGGCAATTGCAGAGGTTTGATGAGCTCTTAAGAGAGAGGGAGGTCAGCGCCGCCGCATTTGTCAATGGGGCATTGTCCGCCGGCGCAATCCTCCAGGCAGGAACTTCCGAAGAATTGCGGGAGATTGTCCTCTCTATCGGGGGACTTCATGAAGGGTTCATGATGCCAGACGCCCGAGTCCTCTTTATCACCGACCGTGAAATCTTCGGGCGTTACAAGAGACGCCACGTGTATCGCCGGATTTACAAGGGGGAGCCGGTTTCAGCCCCGTCTGAATTCAGGCGTGGTGATTATGTTGTGCATGTGGAGCATGGCATTGGTCAATTTCTTGGCATACGAACTCAGATGATTGACGGGCATAATGTCGACCTTCTTGAAATTCTTTATGCCGAAGATACGCGCCTGCTTGTCCCTGTTGATAAAATCAGATACATCCAGAAATATTCCGTCATGGATAATCTCCAGCCGCCTCTTGATGAGCTTGGCTCCAAGGCATGGCTGGCGCGCCGGAAAAAGACGGAAACCAGGATTTTCGAGATGGCGGAAGAGCTGCTCAATCTTTATGCCCAACGGAAAATCGCAGGAGGATATGCCTATAATCCTGACACGGTCTGGCAGAGCGAATTTGAATCCTCTTTCATCTACGATGAGACCCCTGACCAGATTACAGCCATTGAACAGGTCAAGCAGGACCTTGAAACTCTCAAGCCAATGGACCGCCTTGTCTGCGGGGATGTTGCATATGGTAAAACGGAGGTTGCCATCCGCGCCGCCTTCAAGGTGGCTCAGGAGGGGAAGCAGGTGGCGCTCCTCGCCCCGACAACCATACTCTCCCAGCAACATTATAACACATTCTCCGAACGTTTTGCCGAATATCCCTTCAAGGTGGAGATGCTCAGCCGTTTCAGGACACATTCAGAGCAGAAAAAAATCCTGGAGCGTCTGAAAAACGGTGAAATCAGTATTATTATAGGCACCCACCGCCTTCTTTCAAAAGACGTAGAATTCTGCGACCTTGGTCTTGTGATTGTGGATGAGGAACAGAGATTTGGCGTCCGGCACAAGGAACGCCTGAAAGAACTCCGCACGTCGGTTGATTTTCTCACACTGACCGCAACGCCAATCCCCCGAACTCTCTATATGGCACTCTCCGGTCTGCGCGACCTGAGCATAATCAATACACCGCCCCCTAATCGCCTCCCCATCAGGACTAAAATCATCCACTGGGATGATGAATTGATAAGGGAGTCTCTCCTCCGGGAGATGAACCGCAGTGGGCAGATATTTTTTGTGCATAACAGGATACAAACTATTGAGCAAGTTGCACGCCACCTGCTGAACATCGTCCCTGAGTTGAAAATCGGCATCGCCCACGGACGCCTGAATGAGCATGAACTGGAACAAGTGATGCTGGACTTTATCGATAAAAAATACGACCTCCTTCTCTCAACAACCATCATAGAAAACGGTCTGGATATTCCCAATGTGAACACGATAATTATCAACCGTGCTGATGCCTTCGGGCTAGCACAGTTGTACCAATTGCGTGGACGCGTGGGGCGCGATGTCAGACAGGCGTATGCCTACCTCATCACGCCCACGGGGGAGGCTATCACCAATGCCGCCGTGCGACGCCTCGCCGCCATTGAGGAATTTACCGAGCTGGGGGTGGGGTTTAATATCGCCATGCGAGACCTTGAAATCCGCGGAAGCGGCAACCTCCTTGGAAAGGAACAGCATGGATGTATCATCTCTGTGGGGTTTGACCTGTATTGTTCCCTCCTTGAAAAAACGG
>Ga0315279_10006566_pt1 | contig 14664 bp, 12 predicted proteins | sample YL17G06_20_MG_FD_203694 | JGI IMG/M metagenome (GOLD analysis project Ga0315279, IMG submission 203694) | Sediment microbial communities from Yellowstone Lake, YNP, Wyoming, USA - YL17G06_20 | ecosystem: Environmental > Aquatic > Freshwater > Lake > Sediment | place: USA: Wyoming | collected... | reverse complement strand
AATGGTGCAGCAGGCCGTCCAAGTGGATCCCGTTCCGTACCAGGCAATTGTCAAGCATGTCCGAGACCATAGAAAAGCCCACCACAATGTGTAGGGGGTACTTGAGTCAAGTAAATACCCCCTTTTCCGCTTTATGTTGGACTATTCGGGCGGGCAGCCAACAAACTGGGGCGCCCATCACCTGGATATCGCCCAGTGGGGCCTCGGGATGGATAACTCCGGGCCGGTCGAGATCGTGGGCAACGGCGAATTTCCGACCACGGGGCTATTCACCACCGCCACGAAAGTGTACTTCGAGGCTATCTACGCGAACGGCGTCAAGCTAATCTGCCGGACGGGCGGCTCAAACACGCGGTTCGAGGGCGCCGATGGCTGGGTGGACGTCAGTCGCGGCGATCTAAAAACACAGCCCGAATCGCTGAAAAAGGAAATCATAGGCCCTGATGAAATCCACCTGTATCAGAGCCGGGACCATAAGCAGAATTTCTTGGATAGTATCAAGAGCCGAAAGGACCCAATCGCCACCGCAGAGATAGGGCACCGCTCAGCTACGCTGTGCCATCTTGGCAACATCGCAATGCTGCTGGGCCGAAAATTGAAGTGGGACCCGGTGAAGGAACGCTTTATTGGCGACTCGGCAGCTAACAGTATGCTCTCGCGTAGCCTGCGGGCACCTTGGCGGCTATAATGCTTCGGAGAGTCTGACGCCCAAATTGAAAATGGGCGAGTAAAGGGCCGTAGAGCACACAGAGTTCTACGAAAAAAAACAGCGGTTAGGAGAATTGTCTCCATACGGAGGTGTTGAAATCGTGCGTCAATGGAGCACCATCATTATATTATTGCCTTACATCGTAGTCGCAGCAAACGCAGCGACCGAGTTGGGCGTCAAAGACACCCAGTTTACGTTGAACGGCAAGCCTAAATTTCTGCTTGGCATCAGCTACTATGGGGCGTTGGGAGCGCCGCAGGAATCCATAAAACAGGACCTGGATGATATGGAATCCTGCGGATTAAATTGGCTACGCGTCTGGGCAACGTGGGGAGATGGTATCACGGCGGTGGACAAAAAAGGCCAGCCCCAGCAGCCTTACTGGGATAAACTAAAGTGGCTGGTGGCGGAATGTGATCGCCGCGGCATGGTAGTTGACGTGACACTCTCGCGGGGCTTAGCTGGACTCGTGGAATCGTTCGAGGCTCACCGTCGGGCGGTGGAGGCGCTCGTGACGCGCCTGAAGCTGCATCGTAACTGGTATCTGGACCTGGCCAACGAGCGAAATATCCGAGATGCCCGGTTTGTTGATTTCAATGAGCTCCAATATCTTCGAGACACGGTCAGGCGATTGGATCCGAAGCGCCTCGTAACCGCCTCACAAGGCGGCGACATTAGCCTTGACGAGCTGCGAGAGTATCTGCTGGCGGTGCGGCTGGACTTTGTGTGCCCGCACCGTCCGCGCGACCCGGATTCGCCCAAGCAAACCGAGGCCAAATCGCGCCAGTATATAGCCTCGATGAAAGAGATCGGGTGCATCGTGCCGGTGCATTATCAAGAGCCATTCCGACGCGGGTATCAGCCGCAACGCTGGGAGCCGTCAGCAGAGGCTTTCCTGACAGACCTGAGGCAGGCAATTGCGGGTGGAGCGGCCGGTTGGTGCTTCCACAACGGTGGTCAGCGAAACGTTCCGGGCGGCAATCCACACAGATCGTTCGATATGCGCCAAAAACGTCTTTTTGAGCAGTTGGATGACCAAGAACGAAAGTTTCTGCAAGAGATGCGGAAGGAAATTATTGATAATTGAGAAACTACTTGTTTCTCAACGGCAAGGGCTATACAATCTACGCCCTGAAACCCGATAACTTTGCATTTTGAATTTTTATTTTGGAAGGAGCGTCCAATGAAAGGAAATGAAAAGCTACTCAAAACACTCAACGGGCTTCTGGCTGACGAATTGACCGCAATCAATCAGTACATTGTGCACGCCGAGATGTGTGCCAACTGGGGCTACACGAAGCTGCACGATAGTATCCAGGCTCGTGCCGTCACCGAGATGAAGCATGCCGAGAAGCTTATCGAGCGAATCCTGTTTCTTGAGGGTAAGCCCGTTGTCAGCAAGCTCAACGACATCCACATCGGTGATGATGTGCCCAAGATGATGGCAAATGATCTGGCTGCCGAGATGACAGCCGTCAAAGGGTACAACGCAGCCATCAAGCTCGCTACAGAGGTTAGTGACAACGCCACCAAAGAGATTCTCGACGGTATCCTCGGGGATGAGGATGGGCATGTCGACGAGATCGAGGAGCAGCGGGACCAGATCGAGCAGATGGGCCTTGCGATTTACCTGAGCACCAAAAAATAAAAGCCCGCCATAAATTGACAATTGTAAATTGACAATTGCCAGGCTTGGAGTCCGTTCAAAACTTGAAGGACAGGCAAATGAAATGCAACCTTGCGGTTATTGGGGCCGCCGGTCGAATGGGCAGGCGTATCCTGTCGTTGGCGAAGGAGTCGGACCGGTTCGATATCGTTGCGGCAATCGAGAGGCCGGGCCATCCCGACATCGGTAAAGATGCCGGCCTGGTCGCCACAGCCGGGCCGATCAACGTCCAGTTAAGTGCGAGCTTTCCCACAACTGCCGATGTGGCCATAGACTTCTCGCAGCCCGAAGCGACGAACAGAACTGTCGATTATTGCGCTAGCAACGGCGTTGCGCTTGTTTTGGGCACGACCGGCTTAAACGATCTGCAGCGTGAAAGACTCAAAACCGCCTCTGGGAAAGTGCCCATCGTTTGTGCAACCAATATGAGCGTGGGGATGAATGTCTTATTCTCTCTGGTGGGCAAGGTCGCAAAAATGCTCGGCGAAGAATACGACATAGAAATCATCGAGCAGCACCACCGGTTCAAGAAAGACGCTCCGAGCGGCAGTGCCCTCACGTTAGCTGAGAATATTTGCAGGGCGACCGGCAGAGATTTCCCGCAATCCCTTACCCATGGCAGAAGCGGCAAAGAAGCTCTGCGGCAGAAAGGCACTATCGGTATGCACGCGATCCGGGCCGGCGATATTACAGGCGAACACGAAGTTATTTTCAGCACGCTCGGCGAGACAGTTACTCTCAGCCATAGCGCTCACAGCAGAGACACCTTCGCCCGTGGGGCGCTTCGGGCAGCAGAATGGCTGGTAGGGAGAAAGCCGGGCCTTTATTCAATGGCCGATGTTTTGGGCATTGATAGTTGAGAATTTTCAATCGCCCGCGGGCCAGGCAGCCATACGTCTGGCGGGCCAGTCTACTCCTTTGATGCCATGAATCGTCAGGTTTGCGTCCGGAAGACCATCTCTAGCGGGGCGAATATCGGGGGCCTTGAGTAAGCGAACCTGTCCGTCAGCAAATAGAAAGTTTCGGCTGCCCTGCCAGCACCACCAGCCTTTATCATCATCCACAATGTAATGATTGCTGAGCCATTCGCCGATGAGAATCTTGCCAGATGGATATGCCACATCCGAGGTTCGCTGCGGGATAGATGCCTGGGGGTTTGTGTACGTGGCGCTTTTGTCGCTCATCGCATCGACCTGGTCAGCACTATGATAAAAGGCCATCGAGTAGGCGTAACTTGTGGATTCGTATTTATCTCTGGCGATGCGGTCTTGCGGGCAAAACAAAACTGAAGGATTATTGGCGTCGATATTGTCACCCAGATACGGCTCGACAATGCTTCGCCAGCCTCGGCCCATCCACAGCCAGTAGCCCGCCGGCAGCGGGTCCTGGGCGCACGGATATGTGTTGTCGTTCGTATTAAGATATAAGCTCACCGCTAAATCAATCTGCTTAAGGTTGTGTGCACAGACCAGACGCTTCGCAGTGGACCTGGCCCTGCCGAGTGACGGCGTAAGGATAGAGAGCAAAAGGCCAATAATGGCGATGACGACAAGCAACTCTACAAGACTGAACCCGAATCTGATTGAATTTTGATTTTTGTAGGTGTAAACCACAGAGATTTCCTGACCCCGCAATAAATTGCGGGGCTAAATATCTCATTTAGCCGTCGCCGGCACGGCGACGGTCAAGCCACGAATTATTCGACCGTGACACTTTTGGCCAGGTTTCGCGGTTTGTCAACATCGTGTCCGCGCAGCACAGCGGCATGGTAGGCCAAAAGCTGCAGCGGCACAACGGTCAGTATTGGCTGTAAAGGCTCAGGAGCATCCGGAACAGCAATCAGATGGTCGGCGTGCTGCTTGATATTTTCATCGCCCTCGGTGGCGACAGCGATAATCTTTCCGCCGCGAGCCTTGACTTCGGCGATATTGCCCATAATCTTATCGTATTGCGGCCCAGAAGTGGCGATGAAAACTGCAGGCATACCATCAGCAATCAAGGCGATCGGGCCGTGCTTCATCTCGGCTGCTGGCAGGCCCTCCGCGTGAATGTAGCTTATTTCTTTTAATTTCAACGCTCCCTCAAGGGCGACCGGATAGTTGAAGCCTCTGCCCAGGAAGAGCCAGTTGCCCTTATCAATATTCGCTGCCGCAATTTGCTTAATGTGGTCAGACTGTTCAAGTACGCGGCTCACTTTGGCTGGTATCGCAGAAAGTTCGTCGATACAACTGGCGGCCTCGGTGCTGCTGATGTGTTTTCTTCTTCCCAGCTCGATTGCCAGCATTGTCAGCACGGCCACCTGGGCGGTAAACGCCTTTGTGCTGGCAACGCCGATCTCAGGGCCAACGTGCAAATACACGCCGGCGTCGGTAGCTCGCGCTATGGAAGAACCCACTACGTTAACGATGCCCAGCACGGTGGCGCCTCTTTCTTTGGCTTGCTCTACCGCTGCGAGGGTGTCGGCGGTTTCGCCCGACTGGCTTATGGCTATGACAACCGTGCCGTCCTCGATGACGGGATTACGATAACGAAATTCACTGGCATATTCCGTTTCTGTGGGGATTCGCGCCAAATGCTCAAACAGAAACTCGCCCACCAGAGCCGCGTGGAACGCTGTGCCGCATCCGGTCAGGATAATATGTTTGGCGCGGGTCAGCTCACGCAGGTAGTCTGCTATGCCGCCGAGCTTGATTCGGCCATTTTGCCGGTCGATTCTGCCGCCCAAACAGGTGCTTAGTGCCTTGGGCTGCTCAAAAATCTCCTTGAGCATATAATGTGCGAAGCCGCCAAGCTCGATCTGGTCCAGTGAGAACTCAATTTGCGTGAGGTCTTTGGTAACAGGCACATTGTCAATTGTTTTAGTATGGAACCCGTCCCGGCGGACGGTTACTATTTCGTTGTCTGCAAGGTAAATCGCCCGTGTGGTATGCTCGACGATGGCAGCGGCATCCGAAGCCAGGATATATTCGTTATCTCCGACACCTAAGATCAATGGGCTTCCTTTTTTGGCCCCGATGAGCATATTGGGAAAATCGCAGCAGAGAATTCCCAGCCCATACGTACCGTGCAGCTCGCGCAGGGCTTTCTGAACCGCCCATTCAAATTTATTCTGCTGAGCGGACTGGCCCTCTTGGTCTGCTTTGGCATAGAAGTAGCCGATCAAATTTGCTATCACCTCGGTATCGGTTTGGCTTACAAACTGGCTGCCCTCGTTTTGCAGCCAGGTCTTCAGCGTTTCGTAGTTTTCGATTATGCCGTTATGGACAATCGCGATTTTGCCGGAACAGTCCAGATGCGGGTGTGCGTTAATAGTGCTCGGTTCTCCGTGCGTAGCCCAGCGTGTATGGCCGAGGCCGAGCGTTTCTGCGATGTTAACCTCGCCTAAAATTTCTTCCAGAGCACTAATTCTACCGCTGGTTTTCTTGACCTGGATTCCATCGCTTCCCAGTAATGCTATGCCAGCCGAGTCATAGCCTCGATACTCCAGGCGCTTCAGCCCTTCTAAGAGGATCGGCTGTGCAGGTTTCTTACCCAGATAAGCGACTACACCACACATTTTTTATTCTAAAAGATGTCCAGATACGTTTCAATTTCCCAGTTGGTAACTTGTTTTCTGAATTCATCACATTCTTTTGTTTTTATATCCAGATACTTTTCAAACAAATGTTCTCCCAGAACGTCTCGAATGAGCTTGTCTTTTTTTAACTCATCCAAGGCCTCCTGTAATGAGGTTGGCAAAACCCTGATGTTTTTCTTGGCCAGGCTTTCGCCGTCAAGCTGATAGACATTTTCTTCGACCGGCTCAGCCGGCGTTAAGTTGTTCTTGACCCCGTCCATGCCCGCCTGCAGCATGACCGCAAACGCTAGATACGGGTTGCAGCAAGGGTCGGGACACCTCAGCTCGATCCTGGCAGCTTCTTTTCTTTGTCGGAACCACTTGGGCACCCTCACCAAAGCCGAGCGATTCATTGCGGCCCAGGTGATGTACACCGGCGCCTCGAACCCTGAAACCAGCCTCTTGTACGAGTTGACTGTCGGGCAGAGGACCGCGCACAGCGCATTTATGTGCTTTATTTGCCCGGCAATGAAATTGTACGCAATTCGGGACAAATTGTACTTGTCGTCCTTGTCATAAAAGGCATTTGTTTTTGTCTCAATGTTAAACAAGCTCTGGTGGACGTGCATTCCAGAGCCCGGCTTATCCATGATTGGCTTGGGCATAAAAGTGGCACGCAGATTGTGCATCTGAGCGACTTTCTTGGCGGTGTACTTTAGCGTGACAACTTTGTCGGCTATGTCCAGGCAATGCCCATAGCGGAAATCTATCTCGTACTGGCCGAACCCGACTTCGTGATGCGAGGCTTCCACATTGATTCCAAGACTCTCCAGTGCTGCGATTATCCGCTTTATGGTTTTATAACCTTCGTGGGATGAAAGGTCGAAGTAGCTGTCGTAGTCGATAGGTGTAGTCCTTTGTTGGCTGTCAGCGGTGAACAAATAGAATTCCGGCTCCGGCCCGACATTGTACTGATAACCCTGCTTTGCCGCTTTTGCCGCCGCCTGTTTGAGAATATATCTGGGGTCTCCTTCGAACGGTTTGCCGTCCGCGCGGTAGATGTCACAGATCAGCCTTGCTGTTTTGCCGTCCTCGGTCAGCCAGGGAACTTGCGCGTATGTTTCGGGCACTGGCTTTAGGAACAAATCACTTTCTTGTATTCGGGCAAAGCCCTCGATTGACGAGCCGTCAAACCACGCCCCGTCGGTTAGGGCATCGTTGAGTTTTTCAACAGGTATGATGACCTCCTTTATAACGCCCAGCAGGTCGGTAAATTGTAAAGTGATGAATTCTATGTTGTCTTGTTCAGCCCGCTCTAAAACCTTTTTAGATTCCATTTACGTTCCTTTCCGGCAGATTTATCCGTTAGACGATTGGCGGATTAAATTGCACGTATGCCATCGACACAACTACACCGAGCAAGACTTTATCTACTATATCGGAAATCCAAACACTAAATGGACCTTCCTTACTGTTAGCCTTAATCCAGGCTTCGCCTCTCGACAGCTTTATAATTCCTGCTCCTGTAGAAACCTGCTCGGCACTGGTGGATTCAATTCCAAGTCCATACGCCAGTTTTTTGGGCAGAGTTGTTAGAGTTGCTCCGGTATCCACCACAGCCCTGGCTTTCTTAGTGTGTTTTCTTTCCAAATCACTAATTTCGATGCTAACCCACGAATGTCCCATACCATACAATCCTATGACCGATACTCATAATCGACAAGATATATTTTACCAAAAAGTGTAGCCGAATCGAAACGTCTCACTCGGCGATTAGACCTTTTGAAAGATAAACCTGTGCTGGCCGGCGTCGATTCTTATAGTGTCGCCTTCGGCGAATTTGCCGGCCAAAATCTCGGAGGCCAGAGGATTCTCTATCCGCTGCTGAATCGTTCGCTTCAAAGGCCTTGCACCATACGTGGGGTCGTAGCCCTCCTCCATAATCTGCTTGCGGGCACGGTCGGTAAACTCGACCTGCAGATTGCGTGCATTTATTCGCTGAGCCAGGTAATCCAGTTGAATATCGACAATCTTCGTCAGGTTATCCTTTGTGAGCATGTGAAAGACGATTATCTCATCGACGCGATTCAAAAATTCGGGCTTAAAAATTTGCTTTATCGCATCTTTGACGTGAGCCTCGATTTCCCAATCACTGCCGGATTCTTCGGTGACCTGCTGAATTTGCTGGCTGGCGATATTGCTGGTCATAATGATAACGGTGTTTTTAAAATCCACGGTTCGGCCTTTTCCGTCCGTTAATCTGCCGTCGTCGAAGACCTGCAACAGCACATTGAAGACGTCTCGATGGGCCTTTTCAATCTCATCCAGCAGAATTACCGAATAGGGCTTACGTCGCACGGCCTCCGTCAATCGGCCGCCTTCCTCGTAGCCCACGTAGCCGGGCGGCGCACCGATAAGCCGGGCGACCGAATGTTGCTCCATAAACTCACTCATATCGATTCGGACCATTGCGTTTGGGTCGTTAAATAGAAACTCCGCCAGCGCTTTAGAAAGCTCGGTTTTGCCCACGCCGGTCGGCCCAAGAAATAGGAACGTTCCTATAGGACGGTTCGGGTCGCCCAGACCCGCCCGGTTTCTGCGGACGGCGTTGCACAAAGCGCCGACCGCCTCATCCTGCCCAACGACCCGCCGGCGAATCAGCTCCTCCATCTTCATTAATCGCTCACGTTCGCCGCTCAACAGTCGGGCAATCGGTATCCCGGTCCACTTGGATACCACCTCGGCAACGTGCTCATCGGTCACTTCGTTGCGAATTATTTTGCCCCCGTTGGACTTGGCAAGCTGAGCCTCTTTCGCTTCCAAATTCTTTTTCAAATTCGCAATAGTATCGTACTTCAGGCGGGCAGCAGTTTCCAGATCACCTTTACGCTGAGCCTCTTCAAACTGGTTGTGCGCACTTTCGATCTCTTGTTTTAGCCGTTTTATCTGGTCGATTTCGCCCTTTTCGCTTTCCCATCGCGAGGTAAACTCTTTATCCTGCTCCTGCAATTTCGCCAATTGCTTTTCGGTATTTTTCAGCCGCTTTTTGCTCGCTTCGTCAGTTTCTTTTTTCAGCGCCTCTCGCTCGATTTGCAGTTGAACGATTTTTCTGCGGATGGTGTCCAGCTCAGTGGGCAGCGAATCGTTCTCAATCCGCAATTTTGACGCAGCCTCATCAATCAGGTCTATCGCCTTATCCGGCAGCCACCGGTCGGTTATGTACCGGTTCGATAAGGTCGCGGCAGCAACAAGCGCCGCATCCGTAATCCGCACGCCATGGTGAGTGTCGTAGCGGTCCTTCAGCCCGCGAAGAATCGCTATGGTCTCCTCGACGGTTGGCGGGTCAATCAGAATAGGCTGAAAACGCCTCTCCAGAGCCGCGTCTTTCTCCACGTACTTTCGATAATCGTCGATTGTGGTAGCACCGATACAGTGCAGTTCGCCGCGGGCAAGCGATGGTTTGAGCAAGTTTCCGGCATCGACCGCGCCTTCGGCCTTGCCCGCACCGACTACGGTATGTAGCTCGTCGATGAAAAGTATTATCTGCCTTTCGGCGCTAATAACCTCTTTGAGCACAGCCTTGAGCCGATCTTCAAATTCGCCTCTAAACTTTGTGCCGGCTATCAGCGCACCCATGTCAAGGGCAATAATCCTCTTATTCTTTAGACCTGCGGGGACATCGCCTGCGACTATTCGCTGGGCAAGGCCCTCGACAATTGCGGTCTTACCCACGCCCGGCTCGCCAATCAGCACGGGATTATTTTTCGTTCGGCGGTTAAGCACCTCCATACATCTGCGGATTTCCTCATCTCTGCCGATAACAGGGTCGAGCTTTCCCTTCCGCGCCATCTCCAAAAGGTCGATGCCGTAGCGCTCCAGTGCCCTGTATTTATCTTCCGGCGTCTGATCCGTTATCTTTTCGCCTCCACGGACTTCTTTTATCGCCTCTTCAATTCGCTCAGCGGTAATCGAATTAAGGCTTAAGACCTCTTTTGCATCGCTTTTTACGAAGGAAAGCGAAAGTAGAAGGTGCTCGGCGCTTAGGTATTCGTCGCCCATGGCGTCGGCCCTGTTTTGGGCATCCAGGACGACCTGATTGAAGGCAGGGTCCGGCATAAGCTGGGCACCGCTTTGGCCTTGCGGCAGCCGCCGAAGCTCGCTTTCTATCATGTCTTTCAGCCGGGCGACGTTTGTACCGATTTTCTTCAGGAGCATAATCGCCACGCCCTGCTCATCGCTGCAAAGAGCGCTCAAGAGGTGCAAGGGCGACACAATCGTATGCGATTTGGCCATCGCCAATTGCTGAGCAGTCGCTATTGCTTCCTGGGCTTTCAGTGTAAATCTATCGAATTTCATGGCATAATCCCTCAAATACCAAGGGCGTCTTTAACCTTGGCCATCTTCTGGACGGCAAAGTCTAGGTCCTCTTTAGTATGGGCCGCGGAGATTTGAGTGCGGATTCGAGCTGCACCGTGCGGCACGACCGGATACGAAAACCCGATCACGTAAACGCCTTCTTCCAGCAACATTTCTGCCATTCGATGAGCAAGGACCGCGTCGCCCAACATAATCGGCACAATAGGATGCTCTCCTGGAGTAATATTGAACCCGGCATAGGTCATCTTCTCTCGAAAATAGCGGGTGTTTTCGTGAAGTCTGTCCCGCAGCTCCGTTGATGCGGATAGTAACTCCAGCACCTTCAGCGAAGCGGCGACAATACTCGGCGCCAGCGTGTTGGAGAATAGATACGGTCTTGAACGCTGGCGAAGTATTTCAATAATCTCTTTCCGCCCACTAGTGTAGCCGCCGCTGGCGCCTCCCAGGGCCTTGCCCAGCGTTCCCGTGATAATATCCACCCGGCCCATAACCTGGCAATGCTCGTGTGTGCCCCGGCCATATCTACCCAGGACGCCGACGCCGTGAGAATCATCTATCATCACCAGCGCATCATATTTATCCGCCAGGTCGCAGATTTCCCGAAGCTTCGCAATGGTGCCGTCCATAGAAAAAACGCCATCGGTGGCAATCAGACGGAACCTGGCGGACTGGGCCTGTTTTATTTTCTCTTCCAGGTCGACCATGTTGCAGTTTTCAAACCGCAGCCGCTGAGCCTTGCACAGGCGGATTCCGTCAATAATGCTGGCGTGGTTAAGGCTATCGCTTATTACCGCATCTTCCGCGGTCAGCAGCGTCTCGAATAATCCGGTGTTGGCGTCGAAACAGCAACAATAGAGAGCCGTATCTTCTGTTCCCAGAAACTCGGATATTCTTTTCTCCAGTTGCTTGTGAATATCCTGTGTGCCGCAGATGAACCGCACGGACGACAGGCCGTAGCCCCATTTGTCATAGCTATCCTTGGCGGCTTTGATAACTTGCGGGTGATTCGCCAGTCCCAGATAATTGTTCGCGCACAGATTTAGAACCCTTCGACTGCGCTCAGGGCAGGCCGTTCGGCCGCCCAGCACGCTGATATTGGAATCTTGCTGACTGACGATTATTCGTTCGGATTTGTACAGACCTGCTTCTTTGATTTGTTCGAGCTCACTTACCACGTGAGATTTTATCGCCCCAAACATGATTAGCTCCTAATCCGGACGAGCCGGAACTAGATAACTATATGACGAGTTCTGGAAAAAATCGAAGCTGGGCATACTTTGAAAAGCAAAAATGCGTCAGCCTTTTTGCGTTTCAAACCATAAGAGCCACGTTCTGCACAATGTCCTTGTGTTCGTTGTTCGAAGTTCATTGTTCATCGATGAACAACCAGCAATGAACAAGGAACTCAGAACAAGGGATCTATAAATTTAGAATTTAGAATTTAGAATTTAGAATTTGCCAAAGCGGGGACTAATCAGTCCAGTCAAGGATTACTTTTCCAGACTGGCCGGACCGCATCACTTCAAATCCCTTCATATACTCGGTATAGTGGAAACGATGGGTAATAAGCGGCGAGATATCCATTCCGCATTGAATGAGCATTGTTACCTTGTACCAGGTTTCATACATTTCTCTGCCGTATATTCCCTTGATCGTCAGCCCGTTGAACACGATATAGTCCCAGTTAATCGACATCTGGGGCAAGATGCCCAGCAGAGCGATTTTGCCGCCGTGACACATATTGGCCAGCATACTTCTAAATGCGTCGGGATTGCCGGACATTTCAAGCCCGACGTCGAAACCCTCTTTCATTTGCAGCTCTTTGACTACATTGGCTATCTGTTCACGGCGGACATCAACAGCCCTGGTCGCCCCCATCTTCTTGGCGAGTTTCAGGCGATAAGGATTCACGTCGGTAATAACGATATGACGGGCCCCTGCGTACCTGGCCACCGCTACCGCCATACAGCCGATGGGACCTGCTCCGGTTATCAGAACATCCTCACCAACCAAATCGAAACTCAAAGCCGTGTGCGCGGCATTGCCAAGAGGGTCGAAACAGCTCAGCACATCCATCGGAATGTTCGGGTCACAATACCAGACATTCGTAACAGGTATGGCGAGATACTCAGCGAAGGCCCCATCCCTGTTGACACCGACACTGCTAACGTCCTTACAAAGGTGTCTGCGCCCCGCAAGGCAGTTCCGACATCGCCCGCAGACCACATGTCCTTCGCCGCTGACCAGGTCGCCGGGCTTGAAATCGTGTACGTTCCTGCCGATTTTTTCGACTACGCCTACAAATTCGTGCCCAATGGTCATGGGCGGCTTAATTGTACGGGCAGCCCAATCGTCCCAGTTGAATATGTGGATGTCTGTGCCGCAAATCGCGGTTTTTTGAATTCTGATCAGTACATCGTTAAGTCCGATCTTCGGGACTGGGATGTCTTCCATCCAAAGTCCAACCTTCGGCTCCTTCTTGACCAAAGCTTTCATCGTATGGTTTCCTGTAAAAAGCGAGCCTAAAACTCAAAGCTCAAAATGCAAAACTGCGGAATCGTTGATTCAAAAGTTTTTAGCTTTCCGCTTTAAGTTTTTAATTTATCTCCCAGCCTGCGCGGTATTTTCTTCGCAGGTACTGGTTGGCTTCGGCAACGTTAGTGATTTTCATATTCGCGGCGTCCCACAGCAGTTTTTTGCCGGGCACTCGTGTCGCGACATTACCTAAGAGCACAACTTCGGCAAGCGGGCCTGAATAATCAAAACCGGTGGTGGTCTTGCCCTGCCCCAGACAGGCACTCACCCATTGTCCGTAGTGATCGAGGTCTTCCAGCTTTGGGCGCGGGTAGTTCTTGAATTTCTCCTCAGGCAGAAGCTGCGGCTCTGACCAATGAGGAAGAAGCATCGCCCCCTCTTCGCCGATAATCAACGAGCCTGAACCGGGCAAGTTACGGTCATTCGGGATGCCGGCCAATTCGCGCGGAGGCAGTTTACCTCCGTCATACCAGGCGCCCGTAATAGTACCGCCGACAGTTAGCTTGGTGCCTGCAAATTCGTAGTGCACAACCTGCCACCTGGGCCAGTTTTCGTTATTATTCTGGGCAGCCTCAGCGTAGATGCTAATCGGAGCGCCGAGCTGCAGCGCGGTAAAGACTGGATCAAAAATGTGGCAGCCGAAATCGCCAAGCACGCCGGAGCCAAAATCCTGCCAGCACCTCCACTTGACTGGATGGTAAATATCCGCCTTATAAGGCCGAAATGGAGCGACGCCTATCCATAAATCCCAATCAACGTGGCCTGGAACTGGGTCGCTGCCCTGCGGGCGTCCATCTAATGACCAGGGCGAAGAGCTCTGCCAGGAATGCCACTGCTTGACTTTGCCGATAGCACCTTCCTGGAGCATCTGTACCGCCATGCGATAGGCCGGATGCGAATGGATTTGAATGCCCATCTGGGTGACGACGCTCGCCTTGCGGGCAGCCAGCGTCAACTGTCTGGCTTCGTACACCTTATGGGTTAAGGGCTTCTGGCAATACACGTGCTTACCCTTGCCAATGGCGGACATAGCAATCGCCGCGTGCATGTGATCAGGCGTGGTCACATTGACCGAATCGATGTTGTTTTGTTCTTTATCCAGGAGTTCCCGCCAGTCGCGGTACTTGCGGGCGTTGGGCAGCTTCTCAGCCGCCTGATTGAGATAATTTTCGTCGATATCACAGATTGCCACGACGTCAACCTTTCCTGTGCTAAGAATTGACTGCAAATCTGAGCCACCCATCATACCGCCAACGCCGATAGCCGCGTGTTGCAGTTTGCTGCTGGGCGACCGAGCTATGCTCAACCTGGGCAGGATGATAGGCACAGCGATACTGCTGGCTACGGCTTGCCTAAGGAAACTGCGACGTGTGATTCGCCTGCGCATATTCTACTCTCATAAACTCACCTTGCCCTGTTAGTTCTTGAAGCCTTTTTTAGGCCTGGTTCAATTCAGGGTAACAGTTCAAGGAAGTGTTTGCAATAAAACCACCGACTCCTGCCGATAAGAAGAGTAACTAACTGTCCTGGCGAATCGAAAGGAGTCGGCATGGTTACTCAAATTATCGGCACATCTACACCTGAGCAAACACATTTTTCCCCAAAAAGAACATCGTTGGCATTCCGTCTTGGGCCAATCCAGAGAAAGGACCTCTCAGTTCAGGTACTGGCCCGGACCGAAGCGGTCAGCTATCTGGCCCAGAACTATAAGGTCAGCCGCAAATTCCTCTATCAGCAAGCCGCAAAGGCCTCTGATGCGCTCGATGAGGCCTTTATACCCTCGGCTGACGAGGATGAGGTTCTGTTTTACCTGCCGGTGAC
>Ga0315279_10006565_pt1 | contig 14664 bp, 18 predicted proteins | sample YL17G06_20_MG_FD_203694 | JGI IMG/M metagenome (GOLD analysis project Ga0315279, IMG submission 203694) | Sediment microbial communities from Yellowstone Lake, YNP, Wyoming, USA - YL17G06_20 | ecosystem: Environmental > Aquatic > Freshwater > Lake > Sediment | place: USA: Wyoming | collected... | reverse complement strand
CTCGTAGATTCGAGTCTTCTCCCAGAGCGTCCTGACATCTTTCTCCAGCTGGACGGGGGAGTAATTCTCGTCTACTTGGCGCATAATCAATCTTCCGTAGGCAATATGGATGGAGGGTATTTTAAAGGTGTCCTAGTGGGTTGCACGATGTGTCACTGACCAGTGTTTCCTTTATCGTCGGAGGGACCGACTCCGCCGACACGGTTTGACCCGGGTTCTCAGGAATCTCCCTTGATGGGTTCTCTTCAGTGGCCTCGTCTCTGGGTCTTTCTCAGGTGATCGAGCTTCTCGAGTCCTTCCTCATATGCGGTATAGAGGCTCTTTGCTTCATTCTTGGCTTCGCGCCATCTAGCAGGAATCCAAGGATATTCGCGTCGCAGTTCTTGTGACGAGCACTTCAGATAGCGGGAGAGAAACCTCAGCACTTCTCGGAGAGATAGTTGCCCGCGCGATTCCATAGTCGCATCTTCGATTCCATTAAGAATATAGCACCCCGCCTCGTCCAATCCCTCGTATTTGTCCTCGACGGGCAATATACAGGCATAGTCCTTCTCTTCGATCCACGTCTCGCCCATATCCTTCAGCCTCAGCATACGTGACTCGAAGCCCGTGGCGTTGCCGTGCTCACCGGTCGGGTCTCCGACGTGGCACATCTCGTGAAGCATAAGTCGCCTTGCATCCTCAGCGTCGGCGGTAATCTTTCTCGCGATGTAGATCGTCTGCTTTTCGTTCTTGCAACTTCCGTCTGCATGAAGTTCGGGTTTCTCGCCTTTCGGATAACCGACCCGAATCTTAAACCTCGGCAAGTGTCCCTGGAAATGGCTCTTGTTGAGACGATCATATATTTCTTGCAGTTCCTTCTCAGTCGTTCTCTTCATAGTCGGGCCTCATTTGAGAGAAGATCGTGTTAGTCCCAGCGCGTATGCCTGATTGGTCACACTCCGAACGCTACGATGGAGCCTTCTTGCAATTTCCTTCACACTCTTCTTGCCGTAATCCTCAGTCAGACGAACGAGTTCTGAAGCGCACCACGCTCGCGCAAAGGGCGGGACAATCACATAATCATCCGTCTTCTTTGAGTCGAGTTTCACTACCGCCAGTCGCCCATCTGCATAATCGGAACCGAGTGCGATTCGTATGGTTCTTCCATCTATCTCCATGATTTGGTCGAATGCTTTGTCGGGGATCTTCTTATTACTCGGTCTCTGTTCTTTCTGAGTCTGTCGGTGCATCCCAAATCATCTCTTCTTTTGGGTTTCTTCGGCGTTGTCGCTACCCCGTCCATCGCCAAGTGCTTGAAGCCGTTCGCCGAAACGTTCGATCCATCCTTCGAGAAATGCGATTGCTATGGCGAGTTGCCGTCCGTCTTCATTACCCTTCAGGTGTTCGAGATTATCGATGTCCTTTAGCAGTTGCGCGGCGTCACGACCCATCTGACAAGCCCACGGCAGACTCGTTAGCTCCTCATAGGTGACTTCAAAGGTCCGTGGTCTCTCTGTGACAATGCCATCCGGATTCAATCCTTTGGCGCGTGCATACCGAAGCGCATTAGCAATCGTCCCCGCCTCTTCGCGAACCCTGATTTTCTCGATGAACTCATCAAAGATATCCTCGGGGATGTGCGAGAGTTGAATCCAAGAGTAGACTTCGTGCCTCGTTATCCCCAAAACTTCCCGCATATCTTTCTTCGGTGATTGCCCCTTCTTCCAGCCCTTGCCTCGGCCTTTGGTATGTCCGCGGTCCGGACGCACCTTATCGTTCATCTTATCCCTTCTGCTTTCCCGCGTTGATATTCAATAGTCTCTAGTCCTATTTGGCACTATTCAGATTCGCAATTTCGTTAACAAGATTATTAACCGAATTGCCAGCGTCCCGATTGTCAATTTCCTTGTTACGAATATCGGAGGACGGGCAATTGGGCGCGTCGTCTATCTCAGTGGGCCGCTCGGGTGCCATCCTACGTTGAGGAAGCTCATCAATGATCTTGAGCTCGGATTCTGTCGTGTATTTGGTGAGGGCGTTTTTCATGTCGGAAATGTTCAGTCCGAGGTAGCGACGGGTCATATCTACGCTCGAATGTCCCATGAGTTCTGAGATCGTGAGAATATCCACGCCTTTCAACCACAAGTTACGGCCAAAACTTCGTCTCAACGTGTGACTCGTAAATCGTCGACCGAATCGTAGAGAAAAGTTGACCACCCCGATCCCTGATTGACACGCGCCGATGCCCAGAAGGGGCATATTTGGGTCATACGGGCAGTCTCTCAGATAAGCTTCGAGAGCTTGAGCAAATCCGGGGTGGACCGGAATCGAACGAGCGCGACCGCCTTTTCCGTGGATGACTAGGACGCGAGATAGTAGCGCACTCGAGGCGTCCTTCACGGTCATTCGGACAACCTCGATCTTTCGAAGCCCTTGCAAGAGCCCGGCGCGAATCTGGATTGCTTCCCGCGTGGTCATTGGTGTGGCCAGGACCTTCTCAGTTTCATCAGCAGATAGCCATTCCACGTGTTCCCTCGAAAAACCCGAGATTCTCAGTTTGAACTTCAATGCCGTCGTGTTATTCGAGTCCGCCAAGAAACATCGGACGACCGCCCAAACAAACCGCCGATACGCGCCAGATAGGTTTCGGAATGTGTCCATGAAGTCGCGTACATGGTCGGTACCGATACGGCTGGTTGCATAGATACCAGTGCCTGCGCACATTTCTTGAAGCTTGAAGAGAATGTGACGACTCTGTCGGATGTATTCTATGTCGAGGTTCTTCTCGTCCATGCCATGAAGATAACGGTTGATGTCCCGCCTCATCCTCGAGTCTGCGTTGTACACGATGATCCATTCCTTTTGGGAGAGTTTGGGGGCGGCTTGTTAATCCGCCCCCGGGCTTCAAGAGCCCAAATTGAGGTTTTTGTTCGCTGAGGCTCCACGGTACTACGATTCATTTGAAACGGTGAGGATCGTTCGGCGCCGACCGACCCGAACGCGAACGAGCTCGTGCGATCTTCTATCGAGGTTTGATTCCTTCTTCAGAATGTCAAATTCCGTTGTCGCATGAGCCCACTTCACCGCGTATAGGCTGCCTTTAATGTGCTTCATTTTCGGAGTTTTTGTTGTTGCCATTGCCATCCTCATTCGCAGCGGAGAGTCCGGGCCAGTTTCTCGACCCGGATGTTCGCATAGATTGAATAGGCAGGCGAGTATTTGGGCTCTTTCGGAAGGATTTATATAGGAAATTCTACTTACTTACTTACCTACATAGCCAGATGCTTAATATCGAGGCGTTTTTATATATTCGGACATTGCCCATTTTCTATAGAAATGGATCGACACGATAGGTCAAGCAGATGCCTGGTCGTTGAAGGCTAGGAGAAGAGCAGGGGAGATTGTTGAGGCCACTGAGGAAATTCGTGGTCGGCCACTCCTGGGTGGTCGTGACGGCTCGAAGCGGTTTCGCGAAGGGAAGGCTCCGCGAGTTGAGATTAGAGAAGAACTCGGAATCTCTCAACATGAATCTACTGCATGGCAAGCCCTAGCACGGATACCAGAACTCAGTTTAAGTGTGGAATAGCTATTCTACGTTTAAGTCCGGCCAGCATCAATAAAAGTGAAACGAAAGTCCTGGCCAATTCGTCGAGATCATCCCATCCAGGAGCGGCATCTACTTAAGGAAAGGTCGTCCAGACGAAAACACTAAAACAGGGGAATCCCCTATATGACTTGGAGGGATTGGCGCGATAGGATCTCCAGATGATGATATCTTGAGAGGATGGTTTCGGAATGTGGTTGACCCGAAAAAGGATTTTGAAAGCGAATATGCGAAGTTCATGGGCGATAAAGACGGAAGGCCGGGAAACAACTGCCTGATGTTGATGTACCTTGCAGGACTGAAGAACGAACGTGAACGATTCCTCGTAACCCACGCTTGGCAATTACACGACCACATGTGCAACACGGGGCGCGCCGACGCAAGCGAATGGGATTGGCGATATGGTGTCTCCATAGCTCTGATGCTTCCCGCCCTAGCGTTCGGTTTCGAACAAAAATGGATTGTGATGGGAGCGTATCTTGGAGGGGCAGTCTTCTTTCTCTTCTTACCGACTTGGAGGAAATACTTGTCAGGGAGAAACGGCTGATTCCGGACGAGGTTGATTCCCGCTTCTCGATTCAATGATCAGAGGCTTCAGGTCCATGTACATCATTCTACTGCTCTTACCTTTGATTCTCTCATTCTCCGTTTCAGATTTCGGCATGAAGTGAAATCCATTTGCTTTGTAGAAGGCGATCGCGTCTTTCGTTTTTAATGCATGTACGAATACGAGTCGAATGGCACAATCCCCAGCGCAGCCGCAACCATACCGAGCGACTTCTCCAATCATCAAGCTGCCAATACCTCGCCTCTTCATTGGCTTATCTACCGCCAATCGGCCAATTAAGACCGCGGGAAGGTTCGCGATTGGTAATTGCCCGAAGACCGAATCATCTTTGGATTGATCATACTCCTTCAGCCGCAGAACGTTGTTGCTGATTGTGTAGTATGCTACGAGTCGATCCTTGAAGAACACCAGAGTCGTCTTCCCCAAGAATTCCTCTTCGAATTTTCTGACTTCGTCGGTCTTGATGAAATCATTCAACGAATCGATTCCGCAGTCGAATGATTTCGGAATTGTGTGATTAGCACAGAAACGCTCAAACCGAAGTTGAGAAAAGTCTAATCTGGGGGGAGTCTCCTGTTCTTCGGAGATTCACTCAGCCCCTGTATTCTATGGTTTATCCTTTCGATTTATGGCTTTCATGTAGAAAGCCATCTGCTCGTCAGTGAACTTGAAATTGCGGAGATCCTTTAGGAATTGATCCGCTTGCTTTCCTTTGAGTGAAGGAACTGGTTCGGGATACGACGTCTTCATCACCTCTGCTTGTAACTGCTTACAACTTCCTATAACTTATTACATCTACCAGGATATAACTGTAACCGAAGCGCTACGGCATCGGTGTACATTTTAGTACCTTGGTTTGCTTGTCGTTCCTAGCGGGCCTCGCAACTGAAGCAGATTAAATCGACTAAGCCGCCTTGCAATGGATCTCGGCGATTACTCGGGTAGTTCTCCATTTCGGGAAGTGCTCACTAGGGTACAACGCAACAGTAGCATGTCTGGTCCCTCCAGAGGCCGCGTCCCAGAGTTCGAGTTGCATTACGTGGTTCGTCCCATCTATCGTGTGCCCGTTGATAGTCTCGAACTCGGCATGATACGTGGAGTCGTTATAACGACTGTTTGCTGTCCTCGTGCAAAGGACACGTATCCCTTCATCTATGCCCGTACTGTCTGCCGTGCACAGTTGCATATACATCGTCGCGGCGATTTCGACCGCGCTAGTGTATCCCGACACAAACGCGGTGGCAAACGGGTCGTCCGGAGCGACGAACGATTCGCTTCTTTCGGCGCGTCCACGCGATTCGGTAAATACGTTGAGCATTAACATGTCTTCGTTCGAAATCTGGACTTCCGTTGTGTTCTCGTGGAGCACTATACCCTTGACGTGGAACTCCACATTGTTTATCCCGAGTGGGGAATATTTGAGATGGATGTGCCCGCCTGCACCATAATATCCGGAATCAACCTGGAGTTGGAAGAGGTCCGGGTATACTCCGGCCACCGTAATCGTGCCCTCCCACGTGCCGCGCGCGAATGAATCGAGTATCTGCCATGCTTTTCGATCTGCGTCGGCGAAGGTATTTATCGACTCGTCCGTGTGCGTTGTCGTGAGTGTCAGTTTCGACTTCGTTCTAAAAGATGTTATCAATGCGCGGTCATCTCGTTGTACGATGATGGGTGCCCCAGTTGCCGCTTTACCGACCACTATCACACTCGCGGGTCTCTGACTTGTCGTGCGTTTCAGGTTGACGGATACGATTCGTATCTCATCATCCGTTGCGGAATCTGCCCCGTGGGAGAAGGTGTAGCCGAAGGTGAACGGTCTCCATCCAGCAGTGATTATATCCTCGTCATCATCATTGCGATAGGCGGCGATTGCGTGTTGGTATCCAGTATATGCTCCAATAGTCTCGAATGTATCGCAGAGTTCTCGGAAACATTCGCCGACCGACTTCCCGCGAGTCTGATAGAGTGCGTACGTAGTATCGAAGTTGGTATTGACTTCGCCATACACGTCGGGGTCCGAAGTGAAGCCGATCAATCTCGTGAAGATGTCTTCCGTGGTCACTGTGCCATAATAGTACGATACCTTGCCACGGTAGATATGCCCCGAATAGTAACCACCACTGACAGTTGTGGTTGCCACACCGTTTGAATTGCATACGATGGTTGTCCCCGAGAGGTAATAATCCTCGGGAACGACTTCGGCATAATCCGCGAAGTCGAGATGGACGTTGAAGTTGTACGGGAAAGTATAGAACCAACCTACTACGGGGGTGAGGCACCGACTGTAGAATCTGTTGGTGTATGGAGCACTAGCGGTCATATCATGGTAAGTGATTCCGACCGATGTTCCGACTATCGCGGCATCGCATCTCCAGACGATCCAATACTTCCGCCCCTTCTCAAGTGGAACGGTATGGGATGCTAGTTCGTTCGTGAAGTCAACTTGGACCGCAGTGTTGATAGTCGAATCAAGAGGTATACTGAAGACGCTCGAAGCGAGGTCTATGCCACTCGGCGTGCCGCCATTATCCGCTTGGATTGCGCACGTGATGTTGCCTCCAGTGGTTATGTCCATCGAAGTATACTGATACCTCACCCCTATCAGCCCGTCGCCGAGAGCTACAAACGCTTGTGCCTGCTCCCAGAGGTCGACCATGTCCGATAGAAGGGCGAGATAAGTTCCAGTTCCAGTAAGCACCGTCTCAACATCGGTTACAGCGATACCCACAAACGCAGGTGGCCAAACTATCCCAGTTTCCGTGCAACCGTCGATTGTTCGCGATCCGATTCCCTCGGTGGTTGCTTTCTGCGTCAGGTCGCAGTAGTTCTTGAAAATGATTGCACTGGGCTGAAGGTACTCGAACTTCTCCAAGTAGTCTTTCGCGATGATGGTCAAGATTCCGTTACTCGCCTGTGAGATCTCTGTGATGATGCCCCAGAACACCTCGGTCTTCAATGTCGGGGCAGTCTCTCGGTAGACGAAGTAGTTGACACGAACACCGACATCGAGCGCTCCGGTGCCGGCATCCCAACCCGCGAACGATGTGCTGAGAAGATTGTCCGCCGGGATTGTCGTCCTGTTGTCAAGAGTAACGGTCAACTTTCGCGGATAGTTCTCCGTCCATTCCATCATCCGGGAGGTTACGCGCTGGTTCACTGCTTCCGTGATCGTGTAATGATGGCCATCGTCGTCCCAGAATGTTAACTCAAATTGTGTCATTGCATTCCTCCAATCAGCACAGAATTCTCTGTAATCGTCTCTCCAACTCCTCGATCCGTGCTTCGTGGTCGGTGATGGTCTTGGTCATGTCTTTGATGGCTTGCTGGATTTGCTCAACCTTCTCAGGCTCGGGGGCGGTTATCTTCAGTTCTAGTTCCCTTTCATTCGTCTGTACGGCCAATCAACTCACTTCCCAGATCTCCCAGATATATGCACTGTCGGGACTCGTGCTCCCATAGTTTCGGCGAATAATCCCCATGAGAGCCTTATCCTCTCCGGGTTTCTTTATCGCCCATTCGATTGAGAAGGCCGGAATAGGGTGCATCTTCTCCATGCGTTCCCACAATACAACTACGTCGTCGATCGATTTCAAAAATCTGGTCATGTTTCTCCTTCCTGGCTTTCTGTCGAAATTGGCTGAGAAAAGGTTTCGTCTATCTGATTGAGGATCAACTGTTGGTCCTCTGGGTCGAGTGCGGCGACCCAAGCCGTATGTTCGGTTGCCTGCCGGATCATCCATATCTTCGCCCGCGCACTCAGAGTGTCCCAGTTCGCAATCAACCGCGTAAACTGGCTATGTTCGTGTTCCACCTGGTCCTCAAGGTGAGCGTTCCCTGATTCCGTCCGATTGATGAAACTTGCTATTTGTCCGATCTGTTCTGTCATTGTTTCCCATCTGGGGATATCGCTCCCCGTCGCGCTCAAGGAATCCGGCCTCGAGTCGGAAATGGTTTGAAAATGGCTTCATCAAGTGGGACCGGCCCCCTCCGGCGAGAGAAATCTGGGGTCTCGCCATCATTGGGGCCATTCGGAGCGCCCCATGGAAACCGGTTCATTTTAAAACGGGAGTGGGAGACATCTGTACGTGAGATGCTCCTTGCATTTGGAACAGTTGAGATCAGAAACGACGATACGCGCATGGCCAGATCCGTTAGAGAAATCCCCAATCCCCATTCGTTCGAAGGTGCCCCCCATCGCATCGCCCAGGCTCTGTAGGATCAGCGGGAGTTCGGCGCCGCACTTGGGACATGAAAACGAAATCGCCTTCTTGCCTGGGACAATTCGCTTGTTGTCAATCGATACGATCCATCTATCAGGGTGTTTGACCAGGATCTCTTTTAGACGCGCCTCGCGTTCCAAACGACCCTTCTCACGCGCCAATCTCCGGGCCTCTTCGTTGGCGGCCGCGGCCATGGCGAGCGCCGCGAGCCTCTGGGTGCGCGCCGTATCCATGTCTTCAAGTTTGTATTTCACTAACCAGCCTAGATCGAGTTTTTCTTCAATGTCCAATGTGTTCAACTCCTTGTTTCCAACTCTCTGAAATTCCATCTACTGGGGTGTTTCGAGGGATGTTCCAGTTCCTTTTCCTTTCGTGCTTCTTCTTCGGATTCTTCCATGGTTTCAACTCCTATGGGTCTTGTCGAGCATCCAAGTGTCAATATCTCACCCTGCCAGTGTGGATGATTCGGAATCGTGAACTGTCAGGTCCCTTGCGCTCGAACGCCCAAGCGGCTAGGGCCAGACTATCCGGATAATCGTCATGGTCGCCATTGGGATGACCGATGCGAACCATGCCAGATGGGAGCGTGTCATATTCCAACAGTTGAAGCTCCCTCATCAGGCGCAACGGTTCCATCGGCATCGTTATCACGCCTCTGTCGAACCTTGAACGGAGGGAGCCATAGACTTCAATCTTCGACGCGTTCGTAGTTGTGAACGGCTCGACCAGGGCTCCGAATCGCTTCTTCAGAGTATCGCAAGGACCCGCGCCGAGGCCGTTCGTCTCTGGCACGATCTTGAACGGGTCGAAGGTGTCGACCAGATACTGGACATATGCAATCTGGTCATCGAACGGGATGCCTTCGAATGACTTCACGAATTGAACGCGTAACTCCTCTGCCGGTTTGGAAGGCGGGTGTTCGGGACCTTCAGCAGGAACGGCGGCAACCATCCTTCCACCTAGCACGATCATCACAGAAGCGTCCTGCTTTCTCCCCCAGTCGATCCCTATGGCATATCTCATGCCGTTCTCGCACTGGAGTGATAGGTCATAGTCCTGGGCGGCCTTCCGGATGGCTTCGGGTTCGAAGTAGTTGGCCTGAGACGCTATGAACTCGCCTTCATATTCGCAACGGTAAGAGGCGTTGCCCATCCTGTCGCGCTCGGCCACCAGGAAGGACTTGTCGAGGTACCTGTTCTGGTCGCTGCGCACCTGCACCTTCTCGTACAAGGGCGAGTTCCAGAGCTCCCATAGCCTACCCGCGCGTCCGAGTGGCGTGGAGAATACTCCGAGTTGCCCATTTCGCCGGCTCAGCATGGGCGTTACTGCATCATAGGCCGACTCGGGGATGTCCCTCGCCTCGTTGAAGAATGCGCGTGAGACCTCAGTGTACCCTCTGATCAAGCCAGTTGCAGGCAGGAAATAGATGGCTGAGTTGTTCTTAAAGCGGAGCTCCTCCCGACCACTTTTCTCCACGGATGCATAGAGTTGGTCGTTCCCGGCGACGAACGCGAGGATCCTGTCATTGAGCAGGTCCGATTGCCGCTGCGCTGCGCTTAGGACGAGGGTCTTGGAATTGGCCTTTGTGATAGATTCCCATAGGCTGAAGCACGCAATTGTGAAGTCCTTTCCCACCTGCCTCCCAGTTACGCATACGAGGGGCCTGGGGTTCATTAGGCACTCGACAATCTGAACCTGATAATCCTGCAACTCCACGCCACAAAGGTCGCGTAGAAACAACTGTAGGCCTTCTGTGCCTTTCAAAAAAGCCAGCAGCTCGGAATCGCTTAGTTGACGAATGTTAAGGTCGGGTAGAACCTCGGATTTCAGCAGGGCGGCGATACGACTGGCTATGTCCGTTGCACATAATGTTATAGATATTGTGCGTTTGTCAAGATTCCTCGTCTGGTTAGGATTTGTGATGATCGGGTTCGCGGATCGCTTCAGCCCCATGCGCGAAGCCTTCATACGAACCGCTGGGGCCGTCTTTACGAGCTGAAGGGCGATGTACTCGGCTGTCTTCCCCGTGGCATAGAGGTCGCGCAGTAAATCGCATTGGGCGCGCGTCCACGTCATGTTGGCCCCTTCGATTGTGCAATCGTTATAGTTCGAGTGTTATTCAGAGCGCCTAGCCTGAGTGATGATTTCTCATCATCAGGAAACCTTAGTGATGAGGTTTCATCACTTAATGAGGAAAGGTGTCTCCCTCGACCGTGTCTCTCTGATGATGAATGTTCATTCATCTCATTCATTGAAAGAGTCACGTCTCTCTCTCTCAGAATAAGTGGTGAGTTCTCATCACTAAGAGCAGGACCCTCAAAATGACCATTGGACCGCATCAGCCTTCCCTCTTGGTGAATATGTCGCCATCGCGGTCGATCTTGTATCCTTCCTTCCTGATGTAGCCGGCGGTAAAGTCAATCACATCATTGTGCCATGGGTCGCCCCGGTTCGGATAGTCGTTTCTCAGGAAGTCGAGGAGGTTGACCGTTCCTTTCTTGAGGATGACTTGCTTGACTAGGTATTCATTGAACTTTGGGTCATTCGGATGGTAGTTACGCCACTGCGCCCTGGACCTGAGTGCCTCGATGTCGAAGGTAGGTGCGTAATAGTAGCGGTTCTTGTCGATCTTCTCGGACCGCCAGCCTTTCAATTCCGCCAGCTCAGTTGCGATGTTATGAAAGTGTCGTGGTGTCAGGAAGAGCGTCTTGAATTTGAGGTCGTCCGCCAAGAGTTCCCATGAGATGCACTTGCGTCTTTCCATCTCGGCATTCAGCCAATGCTTCTTCTCAGGCGGTGTTCTACTCCTCGTGAGTTCCAGAAATGTCTCGATCCTGTCTAGAGTGTTCTCGATTCGCCCGAGCCGGGCTTCGATATTCGGAACACTCGTTGGTGGTTCCGCTGTCGGGGTGTCTATACACGAGGTCATTCAGGATCCTCCTTCGTGACCGAACGCGATTCCTCTGTAGTTTCGGTTGATCTCGGCGGCGAACGCCTCCATCAGCAGATTTGTAACTTCCTTGAGTTCGAGGAGTTTTTCACTCAAGAATTGTCGCTTCTCATCGCCAGTTCTATTGGATGCTTCGACCTCTTCTTTGATGCTGTTCAATCGCTGCACTAGGGCGTTCTTGCGGGCTTCGAAGTCAATGTCTGCCTGCGACATCTCAGAAACCCCCATCGTTGTCGGGCTTTCGCTCAATCACAAAGAGCTTTCCCGAACTGGATCTGCGGAATACCAAGAACAATCCGCAATCCTTCGCCAACCCAACGAGTCGTTCAAACTCGCTCGGGGTTCCTTTCACCACTAGCGCATGGGTGTTCTCTTCGCTTCTCCTAGCCGATTCTGCTTCAAAATATGTGTCTTCTTTCATTCGTCTCTTCCCCCATCTGGAATTGGGATCTTGTCTGCGTTATGTGCCTTCTTTCCGATGTAGGCCTTTCAGTTCCTTATCGCGAGACCTCTCCGCCCTCAATTCGCGCTGGGTCGACTGTTTTCAGATTGTCGGTCTTCTTGATTTTCACAACTTCTGGCCGTTCCCTAGACCCGAACTCGTCCTCTTGGGACTCCGTGGCCGCTTTCGCAGCTCGGCGTTTGGCGTTTAGAGTCTCCGTGTAGGCATAGAAGTCGTCGGATTCGGCCGACATCGGGTCATCCCGTCCCAAGGACTCTATCGAGGAGACTTTGAACATAGGAACTTCGCTTGATGAGCCCTCTCGATTGGTCGATTTGGGCGATAGTCGCACGGTCGAGGGACACCGTCATGTTCCGTTTCTTCTCTTCGTCTTCAAGTCTTCGCATTTCTTGCACCTTCTACACTAGTATTAGTGGTCATTTGAGCGTGGGGTTTGGTCAGTATCTTCGAATGAAAAGGGGAAGAGAGAGCCAGAAGTCCGAAGACTCCGAGTTCTCCTCACTACCTATAAGGTAACGCGGATTGTACTTTTTTGTACATTGACCTCATCTTGTCCCTCCGGCCAGATAGAACGGACACCAGACGACGCACCGGCCTGGTTTGTGCGCCTCGAACCAACCCCTGAACGTGCACCTGAGGTCGGGGACCGCACACCTTCCGCACGACAGACCTGGTAGGCCGGTCACGTCTTCTACCGCCCAGGACCGAACGAAAATGGCTTTGGTCAACGATTGGTCGAGGTCGGAATCGTCGTTGGTGTCGGCTGTCGTCGTGTCGTAACTGTAACTCATGGTCGCTCCCACGGAACCGTCTCTGGATTGGTACTTAAGGGGGATCTCGGTGTATCCTCTCGGGATGGCGTCAATAACCCGCCGCTGGCCGTCTGGGTGCACGGCGATGTCGAACCTGAAGGTCTGAGCTGCTATGCACAAAAGGCAGTCTGTCGGAGGCTCGGACCCGCGATGCTTTCGGTGTTCGTGGATGTATCTGCTCAGGGTACCGCGTTTTATGCCGCACACATTGGCCAGACCCTTCACTGATTGGGGCCAGTCGCGATTCTCCCAGGCGTGCTTGAATAAGACGAGGCAGTCTCCCAGATACGCGAAATATGGTTCTTCACTGACGCTTTGACTCGAATTCTTGCTGATATACAGGACATCTGTGTCCGACTCGGTGTCTCCCATCCTTCTCCCTTCCCCCGGCCAATGGCCGGACTAAATGGTTTTGAAAAATGTCGTCCTCTGAAGCAAGGACGATTTGTAAGAATTCTTCTTATCTCTGGGATTCTTGGAGGTCTTCGGTCACTTGTTATCCGCTCGGGCGATAGACAGCAATCCTCCGCCCCATCTTCTCTTCAACCATCACCCGCGTCCCACCCGCGTGCTATCTATGAAGAAACCTAGGTGGGCATTCATTATAAGGGTATTGATTAGAGGTACACGAAAGTGGTAGTCGTCATTGCCCCGATTTGACAGGCTTCTTCCCCAATGACTGAATCATCGCGATTAGGGTCTTCATCTCCTCGACCCGGTCGTGTCTGAGATCCTCGAAGACCTGTTTGTGCTCCTCGTCGGGAGCGAACAACGCGTGGTCGTCTTCTTTCGCAGTCAACTTCCCGACCTCATCGGGCCACGGGAATAGATGATCCGCGAGGACCTGGGCGGCATATTCCGTATTGAACTCCTTGCCTTCGACGAGCGGGTTCGTACAAGATCGGCAAAACGACATCGAATTGTCGTTCAAAGTGTGACAGTTCGGGCACTCGACTGGCTTAAGCGGACTGTTTCCGACATCTGGCTTCGGAATATTGAAACCTAACGCTCGGCCGATCTCGGCATCAGTGTCCTCGCCGCTAAGATGTGTATATTTATTGACCATCGTGCTGCCATCGGCCCATCCGAATTGTTTTCGCATGGCCGCCTCTTTGACGCCGATCTTACACAGCATCGTTGCGCGGGAGTGACGGAGGAGATGGACATTCACTTTCTTGTTGCCCAGCCCTTTGGCGGCGTTCAGGATGATCCTTCTTGCCGACGTGTAGCTCAAGGGACCGTCTCGGCCCGGGAAGACGGGTCTGTCGGGTTCATCTCTCGGCAGTGTATTGACCCATGTCTTGAGAATCTGTGTGGCGTTCCAGACTTTGATCCTTCGCCTGCCAGTCTTAGACGAATGGAGAATGAGTACACCCATCCCGTCCTTGTCAAAGGTTACATTCTGTCTGGTCAAAGACAGAATCTCGGAGATCCTGCATCCGCTGTCATAAGTGAGATGCACCAAGCACTTTTCCATCACGCCGCCTGCATGGTCCACCATATAATGGATATCGTCTTCAGTCAAGACGCTCTCCGGCATCAGCTTCGAGGCAACTCGATGCGGTTTCCAGTATTCAATCGTCTCGGGCGTCTTACCGCCGTTCAGTCTCGTGAGAAAGGTCTTCACGATGACGCCATAGGAATTCAATGTGTTGCCCGTGAATCGCCCCAACCATTCCGCGATCTCCTCGCGCCTGATCGTCTCGAAGGCTTTGGGATAGGATTCGGCCAAATTTCGGACGGTCGCCGCATATGCTTGTCTCGTACTCTCGGCAACTCCACGCGCCTTCAGTTCTGCCATCCACGCTTGGACAACCTTCCGCTGCTCATCCAACGGTATCCTGCTCAGACTTGTCTCGACACTCGTTCTGGTCACTTTCTCGCCACTGGCTACATGGCCTCCCTTATATATTAAGTTAGTGTGCAATCCGAGACTATTTTAAAGATAGCGTGCAGAGAATCATGTGGCGTCGCGGTACTGAGAGTCTGGCTTGACGGGATTGGTCGCTCGAGACTATCCCCACGAGTCGAGGCTCTTCTGCGCGCGGACGTTCTGTTTCGC
>Ga0315279_10006563_pt1 | contig 14666 bp, 9 predicted proteins | sample YL17G06_20_MG_FD_203694 | JGI IMG/M metagenome (GOLD analysis project Ga0315279, IMG submission 203694) | Sediment microbial communities from Yellowstone Lake, YNP, Wyoming, USA - YL17G06_20 | ecosystem: Environmental > Aquatic > Freshwater > Lake > Sediment | place: USA: Wyoming | collected... | reverse complement strand
TGCTCGGCCGAGTAGCCAAGGTCGATCTGGCGGAAGTCCCGCGTCCTGGAGGCCACAGGGGCCTGGGCCATTCTCTGGCGGTCCTGTCGCGGTGCATCGGGCTTGGGGTTCTCCGCCGGCGGCGGGACCTCGGCGTCGGCGCCGCCGGCGCTCGCCTGCGAGCCGGAATCGCCGCGGAGATACGCGTCGATTGCCTTGGCGGCCCGGTGGCCCTGGGCCATCGCGTCGACAAGCGAGGCCGGACCAAGCACGGCGTCGCCGCCGGCGAATATGCCGGGAATGTTGGTTGCCAGCGTGCGCTTGTCGGCCAAGATCCGCCCGCCGGGGCCCGTGGCAAGCTCGCCCATCGCCGATGAGTCCACGGCCTGGCCGATGGTCACTATCACCGTCTGGGCGGGCAGGCTCGTCTTGCGAGAGTCGTCGAACTGCGGGGAGAACCGCCCGGACTCATCGAAGACCCGCGTGCAGCTACGGAACTCGATGCCGGTGACCGCCCCTCCGCTGCTCTCGATCCGCACGGGGCCAAGGCTGTTGTGGAATACCACGCCCTCTTCCAGCGCCTCGGCCGCCTCCCACTCATGGGCGGGCATCTCGTCGGCGGCTTCGAGGCACGCCAGGTGAACGCTCTTTACGCCGTCCATCCGCAAGGCGCAGCGGGCGGCGTCCATGGCCACGTCGCCGCCGCCGATGACGACGACTTCCGGCCCGATGGCGACCTTGCGTCCGCTGTTGACCTCATGGAGGAACTTCAGCCCGCCAAGCACCCGCGGGGCATCCTCGCCGGGAATGCCCAGCGTGCGGCTCTTCCAGGCGCCCACGCCCACGAAGACGGCGTCGAAGGCGTCCGCATCGGTGGCACCCCTGCCCTTCAGCATGCCGGCCGGGTCGTTGACGGCGGTGGCGGGGCGCATCTCGACGCCGAGGTCGGCGATGTATTTGATCTCGCGGTCCAGCACGTCATCCGGCAGGCGGTAGGCGGGTATGCCGTATCGCAGCATGCCGCCGAGCTTTTCCTGCGCGTCCAAGACTGTCACCCGGTAGCCCATGCGAACCAGGTCGTGTGCGGCGGTAAGGCCCGCGGGCCCGCCGCCGACAACGGCCACTTGCTGTTCCCTGGCGACAGCCGGGGCGGGCATGATGTCCTCGAACTCTTCGGCGTGTGAATGCACGTAGTCCGCGGCGAAGCGCTTGAGGTCCCGGACGGCGACGGCCCGGTCGATGTCGTTGCGGTTGCACTGGTCCTCGCATGGGTGGTGGCAGACGCGTCCGCAGACCGACGGCAGCGGGCATTGCTCGCGGATGAGGTCGCAGGCCTGGCGGAACTTGCCGGCCGCGATGAGGGCGACGTAGCCCTGGACGTTTATCCCGGCGGGGCAGGCGGACTTGCACGGCGCGTGGCCATCGGCCTTGGATATGCCGTACACGTTGGGGATCGCCTGCGGGTACGGGCGGTAGATGGCCTGGCGCGGCCCAAGGTTGCCATCGAATTCGCTGGGCAGCGACACGGGGCAGACTTCCACGCAGTCGCCGCAGGCGTTGCACTTTTCGGCGTCGACGAACCGTGGGCGGCGCAGGATGCTCACCTGGAAGTTGCCGGGCTCGCCGGCAATGTCCTGGACGTCCGCCATCGTGATGATTTCGATGTTCTTGTTGCGGGCGCATTCCACCAGCTTGGGCGACAGCGTACACATGGCGCAGTCGCCGGTGGGGAAGGTCTTGTCCAGTTGGGCCATTCGCCCGCCGATGGCGGGGGAGGATTCCAGGAGGTAGACCTTGAAGCCGGACTCGGCCAGGTCCAGCGACGCCTGTATGCCGGTTATTCCCGCGCCGCAGACGAGCACGGCGCCTGTGGCCTCGGTGGGCATCAGCCCTTGGCTTTCCGCGTTGTGTGAGATGTCGATCATTCCGCGCACCCGCCGCACGGGGCCGGCGACGCCATTGGCCCCGAAATGATTTTCCTGTCCGCCAGCAGTTTGCCAGGGTCGACAACCAGGGCGCCGAGCCCCAGCGCCTTTGCTCCCAGGCCCATCGCCAGCCCAAGCAACTGCGTGAAGTAGAAGACCGGCAGATCAAACTGCTCGCCCGTCTCGGCCTCGATGTCCGCCTGCCGCAGGTCCAGGTTGATCTGGCAGAGCGGGCATGCGGTTGCGACGCAATCGGCCCCGGCCTGGCGAGCCATGGCCAGCACCTGGTGAGTCAGCATCTTGACGGTGCCCACGTCGGTGATGGAATAGCTGCCGCCGCAGCACTCGGTCTTGTGGGGCCAGTCGAGCGCCTCGGCCCCTGCCGTCTGGAGAAGGCGGTCCATCAGCATCGGGTTCTCGGCGTCGTCGAGTTGGGTTATCTCCGGCGGGCGCGTCAGCAGGCAGCCGTAGTAGCAGGCAACCTTGAGGCCGGTAAGCGGCTGGACCACGTGCTTGGCGATCTCGGCCGGGCCAACGTCGGCGGCGAGGATCTCCAGCATGTGCGCGATGGGCGTCTGCCCGTCGTAGTCTGCGCCGACTACCTTTGCGACCTTCTTTCGCACGGCCGGGTCGGAGGCGATTCTCTCATTGGCGGCCTTGAGCCGGCTGAAGCACGCGGCGCAGCAGACGGCCACGGGTTTGCCCTTGGCGGCGAGCAAGCTTTTTGCGGGCAGGGCCAGGGCCAGCATCTCGTCGCTCTGGTGGGCGGCGGTTGCGCCGCAGCAGATCCAGTCCGGTATTTCAGGCAGGTCGATGCCCAGCGCGCCGGCCAGGGCCATTGTGGACTTGCAATAGTCCCCGGCCGTGCCTTCCAGCGAGCAACCGGGATAGAACATGTAGCTTCGGCTCACTTGCCTTGCCCTCCAGCGGCGCGTGCCCGGTCGAACATCGCCTTGCGGGCCGCCTTGTCGCCCGCGCGTTTGCCGAACAGGCGAAGCTTGCCCTTGCGGAGCATCATGGGCAGCTTGGCCATGTCGGAGAACAGGTCCATCGTCCGCAGCTTGTACGCGGCCATCAGGCCCATTTCGTGCATACGCCCTCGTTTGCGGACGGAGTTCAGGAAGATGTCGTTGAAGAGGGGCACGTTCGTGTCGGCGGCGGCCTTTCCGGACGCGCGGCTGAGACGGCGCAGCACGTCGGTCATGGCCGCGATGCTGACTCCCTGCGGACAGCGGGTGGCGCAGGTCTGGCAGGAGACGCACTGCCAGATGGCCCTGCTGGACAGCGCCTCGTCGGCCATGCCCAACTGCACGAGGCGGAGCAGTTCGTGGGGCTTGAGGTCGGCTTTGGCGGCCACGGGGCAGCCCGAGGTGCACTTGGCGCACTGGAGGCATGCGTTGATCTTGGCGTCGGAGAGTTTTTCGACGCGTGCGGCGAAGTCGGCGGCCCTGTCTGTCAGCGATTCGGCCTTTGGCTTGCTCATTTCTCGTCCTTCTTTGCCGCGGCCAGCACGGCCAGTTTGACGGCCTGGATCTTCCGGTAGACTTCGGCGGGTTTTCGGACCTGCCCCGCGACGGTCAACAGGCAACGGACGCTGATGCCGAAGAGGCGCTCGTTCTCCTCGAGGTAGCCGCGGATGAGCCGCCAGTCCATGTCGGTCAGTTCGACGAACTCCCCGCCGTTGAGCTGGCCCTGCACGAGCTGCTTTGCCGGGTCGCGGACGTAGATCGCCCCGCCGGAGGCCAGCGAGAAAAGGTTGCTGCCGGGATAGGGCGCCTCCAGCGGCACGGCGCGCCCGCGCCCGTCGAAGCCGATGCCGTTGAGGATGACGAAGCCGCCCCCGTTGAGCGGGTCGCCCGCCATGAACGACTCGGCCAGGAAGTCCAGGCACGTGCCGTTGATCACCACGCGAGGCCGGCCCACGGCGTTGATCAGCGGGCGCCCGGCGGCATTGCCGAGGACGTACACATCGCCGCCCTTGGCGCCGTACATGAACGTCTGGCCCACGTCGCCGTGAATGACCAGCTTGCCTCGCTTGAGTATCTGTCCGACCTGGTCCTGGGCGTTGCCGTGGACGTGCATGGTCAGCCCGTCGGCGCCGCTGGCGACGTAGTCGCCGCTCGACCCGTACAGGTCGATCCGCAGGTCGCCCGTGTTGGCGCCGAGCCCGGCCCCGTGGAACCGCTGGCCGCGAAGGCGGCAGACGGCGATCCGCTTCCAGCCCAGGCGGTAGGCCTGCCGCAGCAGCACCGCGTCGCAGTCGTCGCCCTCGGGCGGGAACTTCTCGGCGTCTATGACCAGCAACTCCTCGTCAACCGCTGGCGCGCGAAGCGAGGCGCGAGTGACCCAGTCGATCCGGCGGCAGTACCCCACCGCCGACTGCCCGAACAGGGGAACCGAGTCGAAGACGCGCCCAAGCGCCTCCTCGATCACCTGGAGGACCGTGCTGCGCCGCTTGTCGCCCGTGTCGAAGCGGCGGTCATACATCATCGTCAGCGCCTCGATGGCCGTGCCGCGGTCCTTGCCGCTGCGGGCTGTCTTGCAGATGGCGTCGCAGAAGGCGTGCAGGCCGCCAGGCGACCACGAGGGCAGCGAAAGGACTTCCTCGAAAAGCTTCCCGGCGCCGCCGGTGTGGAGGAAGCGCCCTTCCAACTGCTCGGAGATGTCCGGCAGGTTGGGGACCTCCTCGACCGAGGCCGTGTCGCACCGCACGCTGCCCACATCCAGCGTTACCTCGCGACCGAACTTGTCCGTGCACGTCAGCGTGTTGGGCCCGTGCCCGGCCGGACGCTCGACGGTGAAAATGAACGCCCCGCCGTCGGTGTGGCTGCCGCCGCGGGCGTTCCAGTACTTGTCCGCCACCGGGCAGAAACGCCTGTCCTCGCGAGCCAGGCCGCGAAGCGTGGCGTCGATCGCCTGCTTCTCCGAGCAGATCAGCCCGATCTGCGCGTCGCCGCTGTCGGACAGGGCGAAGACCTGCGGGCGGAGCATCGACGTGTCGGTGATGCCCATGAGCTGGAATCGCCGCTGGTCCGGATGGCTGCGGGCGATGATGAAGAACCACGGGCCGTCGGGCGAGGCGTGGATGTGCGCGGCCTGGATCTGGCGGTAAACGCGCCGTTTCTCGGGCGAGAGGCAATCGAAGTCCATCTCCGTCGTGGGGGCAAGCGCCTCGATGATGTACTCCAGCGGGTACTTGTAGACGCGGCCCCACAGGTCGAAGAGCTGGACCGAGACCTCGGTGTCCGTAAGGAACTGCTGGCGGATGTTGCGCTGGCGAAGGTACTCGCAGACGCTGTGGTAGTTGGCGAAGTCGCCGTTGTGAACCAGGGCCTCGTTAACGCCCACAAACGGGTGCGCCCCGCCCGGGTGCCAGACCCTGCCCTTGGTGGGGTAGCGCTGGTGGGCGATCCACACGTGGGCCCGGGTGTCGGCCAGATTGTAATAATGCACGTTCTGCTCGGCGAAGCCGACGAGCTTGAAGACCATCAGGTCCCGCCCGTGCGAGAGCACGAACGCCCGCTTCTCGCCCAGCGAGGCGTAGTAGGTGTCGTTGATCCGGAAGGAGTTGCGGTAGATGAACTCATCTTCCAGGTCTCGCGGCGAGAGGGCCTCCAGCTCCGTCGCGCGGGCGAAGTAGCGCAGCGCGTCCGCCTTTACGCGGACGATGTAGCGATGCACGTCCGGCGGCCTGACCTCCAGCCCCGGGACGTCGCGGTAGTCGTCGATCGTCTCGACCCGCTGTGACAGGGCGATGTCGAAGTTCGGCAGGATGTGTCTTCGCTCGAGCTCCTCGCGGGCTGAGGGGTCCAGCAGTGCCACCTGGAGTATGTAGTGCGAGTCGAGCACGTCGCGTGAGACGCCGATCTGCTCGGGCACGAACCCGACGGCCGCGATGCCGCCTCCCTTGCCGTTGCCGCGGTTCCGCATCTGGACCGACGGTTCATAGATGAACTTCCCGCCCACCGGCACGGTGGAAGCGAAACCGGTGACGCCGCAGCCGCCCTCGTCGGCGCCCTTGACGGGCGCCACGTCCGGGCCGCGGTAGAGGTCGCTTCTGGCGGCGAGCAGGCGCTCGGCGTAACTCATGGCTTGGCCTCCATCGCGCCGGGCTCGTCGCTGATGTAGTGAAGGCAGTCGGTCCGCCCGCGAAGCTCGCGGACCGAGCCGATTCCCAGGCCCACCAGCACGCTGACGACTTCCTCCCGCCAGGCGGCCATCAGGTTGATCAGCCTCTGCGTGGCCCAGTTCAGGTCCATCTGGAGCATGAGTTCGGGATCGGTGGTCGCGATTCCGCGCGGGCAGCCCCGGCCGGACTCGCAGATAGCGCAGCGCAGGCAGCCCAGTGCGATCAACTCGGCCGTGCCTATCACCACGCCGTCGGCCCCCAGCGCGACGGCCTTGACGAGGTCGTGCGGCGTGCGGATGCCGCCGCTGGCGATGAGTGTGATATTGTCGCGGATTCCCTCGGCCGTAAGGAACCGGTGCACCCTGGGGATGGCGTACTCGATGGGCATGGCGATGTTCTTCTTGGCGATGTCCGGGGCGGCGCCGGTGCCGCCGTAGCTGCCGTCAAGATGCACGATGTGCGCGCCGGCGTAGTAGCTGCCGACGGCGACCATGTCCACGTCGGTCGGTGTGGAGACCTTCACGCTGACCAGCGCCCGCGAGTTGACCTCCTTGATCCAGTCCAGGTGCTTCTTGTGGTCCTCGACGCTGTAAACGCTGTGGAACGGGAACGGCGAGAACAGGGCGTTGCCGACGACGGCCTCGCGCATCCGCGCGACGGCGGGCGTGTTCTTGTCGCCCAGCAGGTGCCCGCCGAGGCCGGGCTTGGCGCCCTGGGCGTACTTGAACTCCACGATCCGCACGCGCTGGATCGTCTCGTCGCGGACTCCGAAGAGCCCGGTGGCGACTTGCGTTATCACATGGTCGTCGTAGGGCATGAGGCGGTCGGGGTATCCGCCCTCGCCGGTGCAGGTGAAGGAGTTCCACGCCGTCATGGCGCGGGCCTTGCCGACGATCGTGTGAATGCTCACCGAACCGAACGACATCCCGCCGCCGTAAACGGGAATGTCGATGTGAACCTTCGGGCGGTTGTCGCCTCGCTTGTTGAGGTCCAGCCCCGTGTCGACCTGCTCGGGGGCGATCTTCGCCGCGGGCGAGTCCGGGAAGTTGATGCCGATGCGGTCAAACCCGCCGCCGGAGGCCCCGCAACGGTACTCCAGGTGCCCAGGAACGTGGCCTGTGGCCGCCTCGTGCCAGGTCGCCAGGATCAGCTCCGAAGGCCAGCGCGGGTCGCCAACGCAGTCGGCGGAACTGTTCCGCCCAATGGCCAGGGCCTTGGCCGGACAGTGATCCACGCAGTAGTGGTCCGTCCGGCTGCATGCCGGACCCACACAGTACTGGTCCCGCGGGCGAGGCGTGAACGTGTAACCGTCCGGCTTGACGTGCACGCCGGCGGGGCAAATCGCCGCGCACTTGCCGCAGCCGACGCACGAGGCCGAGCGGTTCACCTTGTACCGCCCGAACGGGTTGCGGTAGCGGTCCGGCGCGGGGCGCACCACTCTCGGCACGGCCGTCTGTGGACTGCCGCTGCGGTCCAACTCGCCGTCGCCCGTCGTCTTGGTTTCACTTGCGGATAAGGTCACCGAATGCCTCTCGTTCCATGTCTTCCCGGAAGATTGCCCGCCCGGTCTCGCCGCGCAGGCGCCGCATCTCCCGAATGCCCATCGCGCCGAGCACCTCGATCAACTGCGAGTGCCAGGCGCCCAGCAGGTTAATCATGCGCCCGGCGGCATACGCCGCGGCGGACTCGTCGATGACGACGGGGCAACTGCGCCCCCACGACCCGTTAGCTTTGCCGTGGCCGCAATCGCCGCAGACGGTGCAGCCCAGCCCAACCAGCAGGGCCGTGTCGGCTGACACCACGTCCGCCCCGCAGATGATGGCTTTTGCCACGTGCTCGGCCAGAGCGATCCCGCCGCCGACTATCACCGTGATCTCGTCACGCACCCCCGCCTCCACCAGCCGGCAGTGCAGGGCCCGAACGGCATCCTTGATGTGGCGAGGCCGGGCCGGGCCGACCTCGCAGCCGTGCAGGTCCGCGCAGAGGTGGAACACCTTCACGCCCGCCTGCGACCAGTGGAGCACCCGCTCGGCCGAGTGATCCGCCAGGGGCATCCGAACGCAGAGGGTCACCTCCGGCCGGGACGCGGAAACTGCCCTGAGCGTCTCGGCGGCGCCCTCTTCGTCGGCAACCTCGACCATTCTAACGCCGCCCGGCAGCTTGGCCGCCACACCGCCCGAGACGCCTTCCAACAGCGGCACGACGGATGGCATCTGCTTGGGCGGAATCCTCGAAAGCTCTCCCGAGCTCACCACGGCGAGGGTCTTCAGTGCCGCCGCCGACGCCGCCCTGGCCTGCGACAGCGGCTCGGAACTGCCCGCCATCGACCACTGCGGAACGTCCAGTATCACGGGCAATTGCGCAACTATCAGTGAGGCTTCCGGCGTGAGCATCGCGCCGTCCGGCGAAAACTCCAGTCTCATCGGCTTTGGGCCGATGTCCACGGCCGTGCTTATGTACTCCCGCCCGTGGATGCCGTCGCGGGTCGGCCGGACAATCTCGGACATGTCCGTCCAGATCGAGTCGAAGCCCGGGGCGCTGAATCGCCCGCGGTAGCCCGCGCCTGAGACGGGGATTCGCCCCGTCTCGGCCTGGTCCCACGTGGTCGTGAGTATTTCAGGTCGCCAGTACTCGTCGCCCATTGCGAGGTACTCGGGGTTCACCGACAGCGACAGCAGCCCCTTGGTGCAGCCCTGCACGCAGGACATGCAGCCTTTGCACTCGAAAAGCGGCCTGCGCGGGGCCTGGGGGTTGCGGTCGTGGGCCATCGAGGAGTCGTAGACGTTGTAGGTGCATCGGAGCTTGACGCAGTTGGTGCAGCGGGAGCAGTCCTCCCGCCAGTCCACCGTCGCGAACTTGCCGATCCTCTGGAAACGAGGCGGCGTCGGCGATGTCTTGATGTGGTATTTCTCGGGCATGCATCCTCCAGGAACTACGCCCGGCCAAGACCGGCCCGCTGAATGACCTGCCCCGCAAGGTCCTCGCATCCACCGCACAGGATGTGGATGCCCGCCAGGCCGGATAGGCCCTTGAGTTCGGAGGCCGACTCGGCGCACATGGCGACGCCCTCAGCGCCGGCATCCGATGCGCCGGCGATGCGGGAGACGACCGCCTCGCTCACCGGCCCGTACGTGCCGTGCGCCCGCATCTTCCCGGCCTGGTCCGCGCTGGTCAACGGCAGCACGCTGGCGACGATCTTCACCTGTTTGTCCAGCTCCGCCGCCGTCACCGCCGAAAGCCACCGCTTAAAGCCGACCAGGTCAAAAACCGCCTGCGTCAGCAGGAACTGCGCCCCGGAAGCGATCTTCTTCCGCAGCCGAAGCAGGTTCAGTTCCATCGGCTGAAGGTAAGGCTGGACCGTGGCGCCAAGCAGCAGTTTCGGCGCCGAGCTCATCGGGCGCCCGTCGAAGCCCACGGCCTGGTCCACCATTCGGCGGATGGCCTGGGTGAGCTGGATGGAGTCGATGTCGTACGCCGAGGCCGCCGCCGGACAGACGCCCAGCGACTGGTGGTCGCCGCTGACGCACAACACGCCGCCAACGCCAAGACTTGCGGCGCCCATCGCGTCTGCTTCCAGCGCCACGCGGTTGCGGTCGCGGGTGGTCATCGTAAGCACGACTCCGCGGCCAAGACCGGCCAGGATCGCCGCCGTCGCCAATGCGCAACCACGGACTTCATCGGAATTGTCCGCCACCACGACGGCGTCCAGCGACGCCGGCAGCGTCTCGGCCAGCTTCGCCGCCGCCTCGCGGTCGGCCCCGCCTGATGCGCGACACTCCGCCGTGATGACCTTGCGCCCCGCCTGCCATGCCTCCGTCAACTTATTGCTCAGGGTCATGTGCTCAATCCACTTCCTGGCAGCATTGAATTGGTTTCCCGGCCAGCGCGGAATCCTGCCTCAGCGGGTTCGGCGAAAGCGACGCCAACCGCTCGACAACCTGGTCGCGAGCCATACGCACTTTTTCATCCAGGCCGTCGCACGAGTCGGCCCGGCCAATGCCGACCGCCGCGGCCATGTCCTCACTTGCCGATCCCGGAAGGCTCAGCCACATGACACGTCCGGCCTCCAAGCCAAGGTCCTCGAGTAGCTGCCCGACGTGCTCGACCCGGCGGCTCGCGCGCCGGCTGCCCTCGAAACGGTGGCAGTTGTCCGGGGCGCAGCCGATGACGCAGACCAGGTCGGCCCCCGCCTCAATGGCCTTTAGGAGATGCTCCGGCTGGATGGTCCCCGTGCAGGGAACCATCACCTGCTCGATCTTGAAGGGCCAGTCGAACTTCGGCGCCTCCTGCGGCCGGGGCACGCAGGACGCCGCCACCGCACCACGGGCGCAATTGGCGCAAACAAAAGCGGTGACCTTCGGGCCAGCCGCCGCCGTTATATCGTCACTGCCTGAAGCCATCGTCGGTTGCCTGTCTGATTGCCCTTCTGATTGTCCGTGCAGTCCGCCACCAGCGCCGCAATTCCCGCCCGCGCGCAGTCAACCTGTCTTGACCGCTTGCCCTGGCGCCCGGCTCCATGCCGACAACCGTATCCAGCCATTAAACCATGATTCGGCGTCATTCAGGGAAATAATCCGTTCACTGGTGTGGGACTGGAACAGGCGCCGAGGCGGGGTACACATATAATATCGTTGTGTGGCTGGCTTTGCAGTGTGGCATCTCGGCGTACCAGGGCATAATCACATGGCGGTCATAGTTAGTTTACTCCCCTTGCCCCGATGCAGTCAACTCCCGTACGGACAGCCGCCAGGCGATCAAAGCACAACTGGCTTGGGGCCCGCGACGTTCCCGTCGGCAACGGGGCCGGACTCCAGGGCCTGGCGGACCAGCATGCCAAAGAGCTTGCCAGGGGTGCGGATGAGCCGGTGATTGAAGCGGAATGCGAACTCGGCCAAGTAGTAATCCAGGTGCGATGGCCGTATCGCACCGCAAAGGTTGCCCAACAACCAGGCGTTCAGCTCCTCCATCACGGCAGCCACCAGAGGCAAGGGGCGAACGCCCACGATGCTCGGGTGCGGGCGGGTGCTCTGGAGGCGGTAGCCCATAAGCGGCAGGCCCTGGTACGCCGGCCAGGTGTCCGCACGGACTTCCGCCGACGGGTCCACCATCTCCCGCACGGCCTGCAGTATGCTCTGCGGCGACCCGTCGGCCAGCCGCGCCAGCCGGATTCTCCCGGCCCAGCCGCCCCGGTCGGTCACGGCGACAATAAGCAACTCGCCATGGTATCGCCCGCGCCGGAGACGGCGCGGCCTGCCGACGGCGGCGAACGCCTCATCCACCTCGACCGCGCCGACAAGCCTACCCCCCGCCGCACCGGCCATCACGTGACGCAGCTTGTGAAGCCACGTCCATACCGTGCGGTAGTTCGGCAACTCCAGCAGCCGCTGCATCTGCGAGGCGCTGGCCCCGCCCGGGACCTCCGCCAGGCGCCACATCGCCGCAAGCCACGGCCGAAGGCCCTTGCGCGTGCCCTGAAAGATTGTCCCGGCCGTCACCGAGGTCTGCACGTCGCAACCTCTACAGCGATACAGTCCCCGCGCGGTCGACCACGCCTCGGCCCAGCCGCAATGCGGACAGCGGAACCCCCGCGGCCAACGAATGCCTGCCAGATATCGAATGCAGGCTTCCTCGCTGGAAAACCACGCCTCGAACTCCGACAGATTGCTGGGGAATTCCTGCATGAGGGGAATGTAACCCCGTTTTCGGCGAAAGTCAACTTCACAGACTGCTGAACAGGGAGATGCAAGTGCATAGGTCCTCGACTTTTCGCTGCACCCGATTTTGGCCGGAACTTCCCGGTTCCAGGCCTGAGACTCCGACGTAAGTGTCTTATGAAAAAGGAGCTGTCCGCCGAGTCGGCTTCACACGGCAGGCAGCGTGCCCACCGCGGACCGGCCCGCACTTGCCGCAGGTGCTCCTCGCCGAACAAGATCACGTGGCCCAGGCACTCCCGACGTATCGAGCCGATCAGTCGTTGGACGTACGGATTCTGCCAAGGCGCCCGTGGTGCGATGACCACTTCATCGATCCCCTTGTGCTCGACCCGATCGCCGGCCCGACCATACCCGCGAAAGCCGACACAACAAGATCCGGTCCGTTCGGCGGGGCCTCGGGCGTGGAGTAGATCGATGCACGACGATCAACTGCTGCCGGAGCATCACGTTCTCGGCGGCCAAGGAAGTCCTGTATAACCAAAACAGACGGAATACTCGGCAGGGACAGCCCCTAAGGGGAATGAGGGCCGCCCTCGGCACGATCTGCCCGCCGCCAGGGATAGCCAATAGCCATCCAGCCGGCCCGCAAAATGCAATAATCCTCGCCGCCAACCGTTATTAAAGCGCAGGAGGGGAAGGAAACGCAGATCTATGAAGACAAGACGCATTGCACAAAACCCGTATGAGAGCTTTCACGGGCGCCTTGTGGCGTTTGCGGCCTTGCTGTTGCTGTCGGCGGCTGCGTCGGGCGAGGAACTGCAATCGGCCGTGGGCCGCCTGTGCCAGGGCGTGCAGGGCGATGACGCCAAGGCGGCGAAACTTGTCGCCGCGGCGACCCAGGGCGAGGTCGGCGAGGAGTTGGCGGGCGGGTTGCTCAAGGTTGCGGCCGACCTGGCCATTAAGTCGGCCGACAGCAAGACGGGTCTTCAAGCGGGCATCGACGCGCTAGACGCCCTGATTCGCAAGGCGCCAGCAGCCCAGGCGGCGTATTACCGGAGCCGACTGGAGTTGCTCTGCCGGGAGGCATACCGCAGGGCCAAGCCGCAGGCCCAGGCGGACACGGCGTCTGACGTTATGAAACGCATGGAGGCCAGCGGGGACTCCGCCGCAAGCGCCCGCAGGTGGGAAGACGCGGAAGGCAGGTATGCAATAGCGCTTCGCATGGCGGACATGAGCGGGCACACGCAGGTGCAGCTTGACCACAAGCTTCGCATGGCGAGGCACTTCAACGCCGCCATGCGCCAGGCCAAGACTGCCCAGGCCGCCGCCGGCGCGGGCGACAAGTCCGCCAATGCCCGGCTTGGCATGCTGTACCTTACCAGCCTCAACGAACCGGCCAGGGCCTGGGAACTGCTGAAAACGGAAAGCGGCGAGGTCCTTCGCACCTGTGTCCCGCTGGCGATGAAGGACGCCGCCGAGTTGCCCGGCGAGGCCCTCATCCAACTGTGCGACTGGTACAGCAAGTCGCTGGCGACAAAGGTTGAAGACTTCGCCCGGGAGCTGATGCTCAGGAAGGCCAGGCAGTATGCCGGGCTTGCCCAGTCCAAGGCGGGCTCGGCGGCCCCGCAGGCCCAGACGGGGCCCGACCGCGTCAAGACGCTGGACGAGCAACTTGCCGGATACAGCTACGTCGGGCGGATGCTCGCCAAGAACCGATATCTGGACCTGCTGGCAATGGCCGACATAGACCGCGACGCCGGCAAGGACAAATGGAAATATGCGGAAGACTCTTTCCAGTCTTCCGGGCAGGATGACGGCTCGCTGAAGCTACCGGTTAAGGTTGAAGGCAGCTACCAGTTGACCCTCCAGTTGGCCAAGACCAAGGCCGCCAGGGACTTGTACGTGAGTTTCCCGGTAGGCGGCAAACAGCTCAAGCTTCACTTGGCGGAGTACAATCTGGCTGACTGGTTCCGGGGCGGTAGGGGCGCCGCGTGGACCCAGGATGCCCAAGGCCCCGTGCTGGCCCAGGCTGGCCCCGGCGGAGGCGCCCGGGGCGGCATACCCCCTGGGCGCGGCGGCGGGGGCGGGCGGGGGCTTGGCGGCATCCCGGGCTTGAACCGCGGCACCGGAATCTTTATGCGGGCCGAACTCATCGGCACCGGCCGGCAGGAAGGCAGTTCGAGCGTCAGCGCGATCGACCCCCAATACGAAAAGCGCACCTGGGTCCCGTACGACATCGACATATCGGTCAAGATCACCGATGCCAAGGCGGCGGTGGCGGTATCCGTGGCAGCCAATCAGAAGCTCGCCTGGTCCGGGGACATAAGTTCCCTCAGCAGCCTCGACCCCGAGCCGTCGCCGATCACGGTCCGCTTCGTCCAGGCGGGCCTTGCCGTGCGGACCGTAAAGCTCGTGCCGCGCGGAACCGTGCAGTACGCCTACGACGACAGCCCCCCGCCCGTGGCTGAATTGCCCGCCGCGCCGCCGGCCCTGACGAGCCCGGCAACTCCGACTACACCCCCCGCCGCACGCCAGCCCACGGGCAAGTGACGGCCCGCCAGGAACACTTGTCGCTCATCGCGAAGCCGCCCGGCCGGTCAGGTTGCGGATCACCTTGGCCTCGGATGGCCCGCATGATTCTAACGGCAGTGGCCGCGGATGGCCATGAACTTGAACCGCCCATGAACTTGAACCGCCCCCGCCGCTGCCTTTCCCGGTTCCCGGCCTGCCGGCCGCAGGCAGGTTCCAGGTTCCCGGCTCCGCCGTGGCCCGTCAGGCCTGCGGACGAAATGCGCGAAATCTCATCTGTTGGCAAAATGGGTTTGTTTCGCGGTTTTCCTTTTTGGCCGGGCCAGGCCCGGCAGGCCCCGCAACAAGGCGCTTGGCTCGGCCTTTCCAGCCTGAGGGGCTGTCATGTCCTGGCCCTTCAGGTTTCCCGACGAAATGCGCGAAATATCATCTTTGGGTCAAATGGGTTCG
>Ga0315279_10006562_pt1 | contig 14667 bp, 10 predicted proteins | sample YL17G06_20_MG_FD_203694 | JGI IMG/M metagenome (GOLD analysis project Ga0315279, IMG submission 203694) | Sediment microbial communities from Yellowstone Lake, YNP, Wyoming, USA - YL17G06_20 | ecosystem: Environmental > Aquatic > Freshwater > Lake > Sediment | place: USA: Wyoming | collected... | reverse complement strand
CCATGTAGATCACGTCCTCCCCGATATTCGTCGCATGGTCGGCGATCCTTTCCAGGTGACGGCCGACAAGGATGAGGTCGACGGCCCGGGTGATGGTCGTCCCGTCCTGCATCATGTAGGTCAGGAGCTCCCGGAACACCTGGTCGTTGAGCTTGTCCACTTGATCGTCCCTCGCGCAGACGTCGCGGGCCAGGCAATCGTCCCGGTTGATGAACGCGTTGATCACGTCCCGGACCATGTTCTGGGCGAGGTCCGCCATGCGCGGAATGTCGATGAGCGGCTTGAGCTGGGGGACCTTGAGAAGGTCCACTGCCCTCTCGATGATGTTGACGGACTGGTCGCCGATCCTCTCCAGGTCGCTTGTGATCTTCATGGCCGAGGTGATGAACCGCAGGTCCGTCGCCATCGGTTGGCGGAGGGCCAGCAGGCGCATGCACAGCTCGTCGATCTCGATCTCCAGATGGTTGATCTTTTCTTCGCCCCGCATCACGTCGGTGGCAAGCTCCTCCCGCCTCTCCTTCAGGCACTTGACGGCCAGGGAGATGGACTCCTCGGCCAGCGAGGCCATCTCCAGGAGCTTTTCCTTCAGGATCTTGAGTTCCTCGTCGAATGGTCTTTCCATATTCGCCTCCCTAGCGATCCGCCGGCCGGGTCATCCGAACCTCCCTGTGATGTAGTCTTCGGTCAGCTTATTGGCCGGATTCGTAAAAATGTTCTCGGTCCTGCCAAACTCTATCAGTTCTCCAAGCATCATAAATGCCGTAAAGTCGGAGACGCGCGCGGCCTGCTGCATGTTGTGCGTCACGATGATGACAGTATACAACTTTTTCAATTCTTCGATAAGGTCCTCGATCTTGGCCGTGGCCACCGGGTCGATGGCTGAGCACGGCTCGTCGAAAAGGATGACCTCCGGTTCCACGGCCAGAGCCCGGGCGATGCAGAGCCTCTGCTGCTGACCGCCCGACAGGTCGTAGGCGTGTTCCTTGAGACGGTCCTTGACCTCGTCCCAGAGGGCCGCCCGGCGAAGGCTCCGTTCGACGATCTCGTCCATCGCCCTCCGGCCATGCTTGAACCCGTTGATCCTCAGCCCGTAGGCGATGTTGTCGTAGATGGTCTTGGGGAAAGGGTTGGGTTTCTGGAAGACCATCCCGACCCGGCGGCGCAGCTCGACGACATCCGTCCCTGGAGCATAGATATCCATGCCGTCGAGAAGGACCTTGCCTTCCACCCGGGCGGAAGCAAGCACGTCGTTCATCCTGTTGAGCGTCCGGATGAACGTGGACTTTCCGCAGCCGGACGGGCCGATGATGGCGGTGACCTTCTTCTCGGGACAGACGATGCTCACATCCCTCAGGGCACGCTTGGGACCGTAAAAGAAGTTTAGCCCCCTCGTTTCGATCTTGGCGATCGTCTCCATGGTCAGGATCTCCTCTTTTTTCTGAGCCTGTAGCGGACGATTACGGCAAACATGTTCAAACCCAGGACCAGGGCGATGAGGACCAGGGCCGTGCCGTAAGCCAGCGGCCGGACGGTCTCGATGGCGTGGTGTTGGGTGGACATGATATAGAGATGGTACGGGAGGGCCATGAACTGGTCTTTGAGAGACCTCGGGAGGTAGGGCAGAAAGAAAGCCGCCCCGGTGAACATGATGGGGGCCGTTTCCCCCGCGGCCCTGGCCAGGCCCAGGACCGTCCCCGTGAGCATCCCCGGAATGGCATAAGGGATGACGTTGGTCCGGATGGACTGCCATTTCGTCGCCCCCAGGGCCAGGGCTCCTTCCCGGAAAGAGTTCGGGACCGTCTTCAGGGCCTCCTCGCTCGCCGTAATCGTCCAGGGCAAAGTGAGCAAGCCCAGCGTCAGGCCGGCCGAAAGGATCGAGGTCCCCAGCTTGAGGACGTTGACGAAGAGAATGACCCCAAAGAGGCCGTAGACGATGGATGGGACGCCGGACAGGTTGCGGATCGACAGCCGGATGATCCGGGTGAGGCGTGACTGCCGCGCGTATTCGTTGAGATAGATCGCGGCGCACATCCCCAGGGGGACGGCCAGCACCGCTGTTACCAGCGTGACCAGGAACGTGCCCATGATTGCCGGAAAAATCCCCCCCGCGGTCATGCCCTTCCGGGGGGCCTGGGTCAGGAACTCCCAACTGATGACCCCTCCTCCCTTTTTACCGATGTCATAAAGGAAGAGGCCGAGCACGGCCAGGACGACGAGGACGCACGCCCGGAGGAAGAGGAACCCCGTGAATTGAACGACGTTTCTCCGTTTCATCGTTCCCTCTGTTGATACTTGTTGAGGATGATATCCGCGCCCATATTCACGGCGAAGGTCATCAGGAAAAGGACGAGGCCGATGCCGAAAAGCGCATAGTAGTGGGTCGTGTAGTAGGGAACCTCCCCGAGCTCGATCGCGATGTCGGCCGTCATGGTCCGGACGGATGAGAGGAGGCCGTGGGGGAAGGAGCGCGCGTTGCCCGTGGCCATGAGGACGGTCATGGTCTCGCCGATCGCCCGGCCCATGCCGAGCATGATCGACGCAATGATCCCCGATAGAGCCGCCGGGATCTTGATCCGGACAAGGGTCTGCCATCGGGACCCCCCCAAGGCCAGGGAGGCCTCGGCGTAGGACGACGGGACCGCGTTCAGGGAGTCCTCGGAAAGGCTGATGATGGTTGGCAGGGCCATGATGGCCAGGAGGACGCTCCCGTTGAGAGCGTTCAGCCCGTTGCCCAAATGAAAGAGCCGCCCCAAGAAGGGAGCAAAGAGGACAATCCCTAGAAATCCGACCACGACCGAAGGGATCGCCGCCAGGACCTCAATCGTCGGCTTGACGACCTCCCTGACGCGCCAATGGGCGACATCGGAGAGATAAGACGCGACGCCGAGGCCGATCGGGACGGCGAAGAGGAGCGCCCCGGCGGTGACGAGCAGGGTGCTGACGATCATGGAAAGGATGCCGTATTCGGCCTTTTCCGGAGACGTGGGGTCCCAACGGCCGCTCCCCAGAAATTCCTTCAGGGAGATGTCTTTAAAGGCCGGGAAGGCCATCGTGAGGAGGATGATGAAGATGCCCGCAAGGGCCAGGATGGCCAAAATGCCACAGGTGAAAAAGAAGGACCGGATAGCCTGTTCCTTGAACCGGGAGGACTTCTTCTTTTTCATGAAAGCCACGGGCGGAATCTCAAGCTTACATCCGGTCACTTCAGGTTCTTGGCGTTCTGGATCTTATGCGCCTCGCTGATGGCAAAGAACCCTTCCCTTTCGACGATCTTCTGGCCCTCGGGGCCCGTCTCGAACATCAGGAAGCCGGCGACCGCGGTGTTGGGTTTGCCGTTCGTCGCTTCATATAACGGCCTGGAGATGGGATACTTGCCGGAATCGATGTTCTGTTTGTCGAGAGGAGAGAAGGCCTCGGAGGAGGCATCCTTGGAGATGTTCAGGACCTTGATCCCCTTCCGGATCTTCCCGTTCTGGTCGAACAGGTATCCAACGCCCACGTACCCGATCCCGCCTTCGTCCTGGATGACGCTCTCGATGATCTGGGCATTGCCGTTCATCTCCTTGACGTCTGACGAGTAGTTCTTGTTGCCGAGGACGTGCTCCTGGAGGAAGGTGTACGTCCCGGAATTCGACTGGCGTCCGTAGAGCGATACCGCCTTGTCGGGTCCTCCGACGACCTTCCAGTTCTTGATCTCGCCCTTGTAAAGTGAGCCGACCTGCGGCATCGTCATTTTGTCCAAGGGGTTCTTCTCGTTGACGATGATGCTGAGGCCGTCCACGGCGACCACAAAGAACCGGGGCTTGACGCCTTTTTCCCAGGCCAGGTCGAGCTCCTTCTGTTTCCACTCGCGGGAGTGGGTGGCGATGTCGCAGGTCCCGTTGATGATGGCCGTGATGCCCGTTCCGGAACCGCCCCCCATGATGGCAAGGGCCGACCCGGGATTCTTGTTCATGAATTCCTCGGCCAGGACCTGGACGAGGTTGACCATGGTGTCCGATCCCTTGACCTGGATCATCTTCTTCTGGGCGAAGACCGGCCCTGATCCGACGGCCAGGCCCAGGGCCAGTGTCGCTGCCCATAACGTTTTCTTGAAGTTCATTGTCATTTCTCCTTGTTTTTTTTGATTTTCTTAGAACGAGAGGAAGAACGTGAGGTTGAAGATCACGTCGCTCTTTTTGGCCGAATCCTGGTAAGAGGTGAACCAGACGTTGGGTTGAAGTTTGAAGCTCGAGTGGAGCGGGGCCCAGTCCAAACCGGCGATGACGAACGAGGTCCCGTCCTTGTCCACCTTCGCGTTCGGGTCATAGCTGTCGTACCGGGCGAAGGCGTTGAGTTTGTCCGGAATGAGGCTGAAGCGACCGAAGAGAGAGAATCCGCTCACATCATATTTAGTCTCGGTAGCGGTCAGATTCAGGTCGTTCTTGTACGAAAAGTACTCGGCGCCGAGGACGAGTCCCTTGAACAACTCGAGGTAGGCGTCGGCCTTGTAGGTCATGGCGTTCGCTGAGGGCGACTGCTTTTCGTAGTCCACGTACCCGACGAGCGAGAAACCGGCCAATGGGATGACTTGGACCTGGGCCGCGATTTTCTTGTACTTATCCCCCTCGGGGTGATTGTAGGCGGCCCCGTTGGTCACCATGACCGCGTACCTGAGTTCCTTGGAGATCGTGCCCGCAAGGCTGGCGCCGAGGTCCGCGCTCGTGGCGTCGATATCCTTTCCGGTGACGTCCTTGTAGCCGTCGAGGAGCGTCTTGGCGACACTGCGGTATCCCCACTTGTCCTCGGCGATCTTGAAGGTCAGGGTATCGGCCATACCGGCCTTCAGGGTGGCATTGGGCAGAAAATTGGACCATTCCAGATAGAGTTGCTTAATGAAGGGACGCAGCCTGTCATCGGGCTTGTCCGATTTGTCGAGGGCCGTGACGTAATCGGAATCGATGCGGAAGCGGCACTTCAGGTTGTCGTTGATCTTGTTCTCATAGGTGAAATATGCGCGGCGGAAGGTGAAGAAGTTGTTCTTGAAGTTGGGCGTATTGGGCGGGGCCATGGTTTTGGGACCGCTCTTCGACAAGTAGTAGGTGTAGTCGAAGTAGATCGTGGTGCTGAAGGTCTGCTGTCCGAATAGGGACGCGCCGGCCGAGAGGAGCGCCATGAAGATCAGGGCTATGATGACGCTTCGTTGCTTGTTGTTGGGTTTGTTCATCTTTTCTCCTTGATTGATCTTTTTCAAGATCAGGATAAAGGAGAAAAGTTAAGAGGTGATAAAGTTTGGGTGAATTTTTCTTAACAATCCGGCCGCGTCATCCGAACCTGACCGCATGTCGCGCGTCACGGCGAGGACAGTATGCGACTTTTTCAAATATCATACATCTTGACCTTCCTGTTGACGGCCTTGACGATCTCCATGGCCCAGAGGGGGAACGAGGAGATGACGAGGACCAGGGCCCAGTCCAAAACGCTGAGCTGCTCGACCTTGAAGATGGTCCTCAGGAAGGGCACGTTGATGACGATGACCTGGAGGAAAAACGACGCGGCCGCGGCGTAGATGAGCTTGATGTTCGTGAAGATTCCCAGCTTGAAGAGCGACTTGGTCATGCTCCGGCAATTGAAAGCATGGAAGAGCTGGGCGCAGGAAAGGACGATGAAAGCCCCCGTCCTGGCCCGGACGACGCCTTCCTTCTCGATGAAAAGGATGGCGCAGAAGGCCAGCAAGCTGCACATGGCGATGAAGGCGCCTTGGGCCAGCATCAGAAAGGCCCGCGGACGGGTCACGACGGGCTCGGCTGGATCGCGCGGCGGCTTCTCCATGATTCCCGGGTCCACGGGGTCCATGCCCAGGGCCAGGGCGGGCAGGCCGTCCGTGACCAGGTTGACCCAGAGGATCTGGATGGGAAGAAGAGGCACGGGCAGGCCGATGAGCGAGGCCGAGAACATTGTCAGGATCTCGCCGGTATTGCAGGACAGGAGGTAGTGGACGAACTTCTTGATGTTGTCGTAGATCCCCCTTCCCTCTTCGACGGCCGCGACGATGGAGGCGAAGTTGTCGTCCGTGACGACCATGTCCGAGACTTCCTTGGTCACGTCCGTTCCGGTGATCCCCATGGCGACGCCGATATCGGCTTCCTTGACCGCCGGAGCGTCGTTGACGCCGTCGCCTGTCATGGCCACGACGTCGCCGCGCTTGCGCCAGGCGCGGACGATCCTGAGCTTATGTTGGGGCGAAACGCGGGCATAGACAGGGATGCGGCGGATGTCCTCGCGGAGCTTCTCATCCGTCCAACCGTCCAGGTCTACGCCAGTCAGGGCCAGGGAATCCTCCTTGAGGAAGCCCAGTTCGCGGGCGATGGCCACGGCCGTATTCTTGTGGTCGCCGGTGATCATGACCGTCCGAATCCCCGCCTGTTTGCATTCCAATACGGCCGACTTAACTTCCTCTCGCGGCGGGTCGATCATGGCCATAAGGCCCAGAAAGGTCAGGTTGTTCTCCATCGACCGGGCGTCGATCATCTCCGGCAGGTCGTCCAGGACGCGGCCGGCGAACGCCAGGACCCGCATGGCCTGGTCGGCCAGCTCATCGTTGGCCCGGAGGACCTTTGCCCGGTCCTCGTCGGTCAGGGCCCGGACCGAGCCGCCCTCCTCGATCATCGAACAATCATTGAGGAGGATATCGGGCGCGCCTTTTACGAAGACACCGTAGCGGCCGGCGTCCTGGCGGATGATGGTCATCTTCTTGCGCTCGGAGTCGAAGGGAAGCTCCTCGACCGCGGGATAGCCTTTCTCTTCGATGTCCTTCCAGATGCCGGCCTTGGCGGCGGTCGTGAGGAGGGCGGCCTCAGTTGGGTCGCCGACGATTCCGTAGGCGCCGGTGTCCTTTCCGACGAGCTGAGCGCTGTTGCAGAGGACACCGCACTGGAGCATCCGGAGCAGGCCCGGGAAGGCCCGGGGATCGACCGCCCGCCCCGCCTCCCGGAACTCGCCCCTGGGCTCGTAGCCGATCCCCGTGACCGTGAACATCCGGCCGTCGGCATGGACAGCTTGGACCGTCATCTCGTTCCGGGTCAGGGTCCCCGTCTTGTCCGAGCAGATGACCGTAGCGCAGCCGAGCGTTTCTACGGAAGGAAGCTTCCGGATCAGGGCGTGGCGCTTGACCATCCTCTGGACGCCCAGGGCCAAGGCGATGGTCACGACGGCCGGCAATCCCTCGGGAATGGCCGCCACGGCCAAGCTCACAGCCGTCAGGAAGACGTCGATGATCTTGCCGCCGCGCAGCCATTCCAGGAGGAAGACGAGGCCGACCAGGATGAAACAAAGATAGACGATCCACTTGCCGAACTGCTCGAGCTTCTTCTGGAGGGGCGTCGTTTCGTGCCCGATCTCCTGGATCATCTCCGCGATCTTACCCAGCTCGGTGTCCATTCCCGTTCCTGTGACGATGGCCCGGGCCTTGCCCGAGGCCACGGAGGTGCCCATATAGAGCATGTTCCCCCGGTCCGCCAGGGGGACGTCGCGCTCATCGAGGGCGGCCGCCGTTTTGAGGACGGGCGTTGATTCCCCGGTCAGGCTGGCTTCCTGGACGCTGAAGTTCGAGGTGTGCCAGGCGACGCGGCTATCGGCCGGGACGTTATCCCCCGCCTCAAGCTCGACGAGGTCGCCCGGGACGATCTCGTTCGAGGGAATAACACGGTAGTCGCCGTTACGAATGACCTTGGAATTCGGCGAGGCCAGCTTCTTGAGCGCAGCCAGAGACTTTTCGGCCCGATACTCCTGGACGAAGCCCATGATGGAGTTGAGGATGACGATGGCGATGATGGCCAGGGCGTCGACCCATTCCCCCAGAAAGCCCGAAACGACGGCCGCCCCGATGAGGACCCAGATGATGAAGTCCTTGAACTGGTCGAGGAACTGACCCAGGGGCGAGCGGCCTTTTTTTTCGCGGAGCTGGTTCCGACCGTAACGGGCGAGCCGCTCGGCCGCGTCCGTGTCGCTCAATCCGTGGGACGGGCTCGTGCTCAGGCAGAATTCGATCTCTTTAAGGTCGCACTGCCAGTATCGTTTTCCGGTCATTTTGTCGTCGGCCATCGTTCATCCTTTTATGTGGAATTTCCGCGGCTTATTCAAAGCCCCTTGCACGTTCCCGGCGCCGTCCTTCGTCAGGAAAATATTCAGAAATCGAGTTGGGTATTATAACATCAGGCAGGTGTGGAGGAAAGCGAGACCGCCACCGTCATCGCGCATCCACTCGCCCCGCTCGTCCGGCCTCTTTGCATGGCAGGGCAGGCAGAACTCCCTCTTCATACTCAGCATACTCGGCCAGGAACCTGTCAAAATGATGGAAAATCACCCGGTAGAGGACGGCCTGCTCCGGATGGCTGGGACGATAGACTCACGCCATAGCGGGAGAATGGCCTCAACAAACGGGCGTCTTTGCCTTGGGGCGGAAATTTTTTATCGCGGTGCTCAGCCTCCTGACTCCGGCAAAGATCTGCTCTTCTGTCGGATAGGAAAAGTTCACCCGCATGGTGTTGTATTTGCGGAAGGCCTCGGGGTAGAAGACTTCCCCGGGGACAAACGCCACTTTCTCTTCGATGGCCCCGTAAAAAAGATCGAGGGTGTTGATGTGTTCCGGAACGGTGATCCACAGGAACAGCCCTCCCTCCGGCTTAGTCCAGGTTACTCCCAGGTCATCCGGGAAGAACTTTTCTAAAGCCTCCAGGAAGAAACCCAGCCTTTTAGTATAAAAAGCCACGGCCTTTTTAAAATGGGCGTCAAGGTCATACTCGGTCAGGAAAGCCGTGCAGATGTCCTGGTTCAGCTTGGGCGTGCAGAGAACGTTCGCTCCCTTTATGAACGAGAATTTGTTGATGACCTCGGCGGGCCCGATATTAAATCCCACCCGGATTCCGGGGCAGAGGATCTTGGAAAAGGTATAAATCCCGATGACGTTGCCCTGGTTGTGGTCCAGGGAATAAAGACTGGGCAGATTCTCCCCCTTGTATCGTAACTCCCGGTAGGGACTGTCTTCAACAATGGGGATGCCGTATTCCCGGCTGATTTCAAGAAGGCGGATCCTTTTTTCCAGGCTCATGGTGATGCCCGATGGATTCTGGAAATCCGGTACCACATAGAAAAATTTCGGAGACTTACCCTGTCTGAAAACTTTTTCCAGTCCTTTTTTCATATCCTGGATGTTGGACCCGTCCTCTTCAATATCCACGGCCAGGTAGGCGGCGTCTTCCATCTCAAAGGAGGCCAGGGCGCCTCCGAAGGCTGGAATATCGGTGATGATGATATCTCCCGGTTCCAGGAAAAGCCTGCCGACAAGGTCAATCCCATGCTGTCCTGAAGTGGTGATCATGATGTTCTCCGGCCGGACGAAGATGTTGTCCGTTTTAAGATACTCGATGATTGCCTGGATCAGGTCTTTTTCCCCGGGGATGGGCGAATATTGAAGAACCTGGGCGGGATTTTCCCTTAAGGACTTTTCCGTGGCCTTCCGAATGATATCCAGAGGAAAGATCTCGCTGCTGGGCAGGCCTCCGGCAAATGAAATGATGTCCGTGTCCGTGAGGTACTGCAGCATTTTGCCGATGGAATAGCCTTCAAACTTTTTCATGATCGGTGTGAATAAAGGCTTCATCTGTATTCCTCTCATATGATATTTTTAGGGTCTTCCTTGTCGGACGCCGCCTCCCTTTTTTTTGTACCTCTCCGGGTCATCGAAGACATCGATGACATAGACATTGGTCAGGAAGACGGCGGAATGGACCGCCCCGGCCGGGATGAAATACCAGTCCCCCGCGGAAAATATTTTGTGTTTCCCTTCGATAGTGAGATTCATCTGTCCCTGGACCATGAGTCCCCACTGGGCGCAGTGGGAGTGGGCCGGCAATTCTCCGATGGGTTCGATATCGAAGAAGACAACCTGCTTTTCTCCGCCCTGGAGAAGCCAGCCTTTGATTCCCTTGATCGGGATGTCGATCTCGGGAAGGACCCTGATCATCTCAGGATAGGGCGTTCCCTGCCGCGTTTTGATGAGTTTCTTCATTTTCGTTTTTCTTTGTTCATTCTTAAAAAAGGGATTGAATGAAGCCTCAGTTCTTGACTCCCGCCGCTTCACCAGGGATGTTTTTTATAGGAAATCCCGGCAAACCGGGTTTCGTGCCCGCGGCGCATGATTTCCTTGGCATCCCGATCGCACCGCCGGCATTTATGGTAGATGACGTCGCCGACGAGATCCGACTTGGCGTTTCTTTCTTCATCGGAGAGAAAATAGGCTTCCATGGTGTCGTAAGGACGGGATTCCCCGTCGCTTTCGTACTTGATGGTCAGGTCGCAGCCGGCTTCAAGGACCTTGAAGGCGTTCTCCGTCCAGTTGAAGGCCGCCGCTCCCAGGTCGGGGTTTATTCTCAGGTGCGCGGCCAGGCAGATTTTCGGCAGGCTGGAGGCTTCCATCTCCTCGTGACATTGAATGAACATCTCAGCGGAAACGGCATTCCCGATGTTGATTTCGTAGATGGGAGAGGTCCCGTCATCCCGGAGGTATTCCTTGAAGATGTTCATGAGCATCCTCAGCTGGATGGCGTTTTGGGTGGAAAGAAGCATGGAGATCTTGAAGGACAGATTGGGGATCTGCCGTGCATAATAACAGGCGGCGACGATGGTCGACCAGCTTGGATTCAAGAAAAAACTCGCCCCTGTTTCAAGGGCCGCCCTGGTGACGCCGTCCAGATAGACAAGGTGGTTGTTGTTTCCGACCTCAACGCCTCCCAGGTTGCCGAACGGCGTTCCCATATTCGTGAGTTTGATCCGGCTCACCCCCCCACCCAGGTCAGTCCTTTCGAACTTCTCCCCGGTGACTTTTTCCAGCCTGGCGAACCGTTCTTCCGGAAGAGGCGTTCCCAGGAGGTTCGTCGAACAGAATTTGCTCGCTCCCAGGAGATTTTCAGCCATGGCCAGGGTCGTGAGGAGATCGCCTCCATAAACATAATGCTCCGTCATCGGGACGACGGAAATCATTTCAGCCGGGAATAATTCTTCGCCGCTATCCGCGATCCTTTCGATGCAGGCAAGCGTCGGCCGCGCTCCCTGGAATCCGGAGACCTGGGTCGTGCAGATTCCCTTGCGAATGACACGGAGACCTTCTTTTTCTATGATGTCCCCCACTTTGGCGAACTTTTTCACCCGCGTTTCCGTTTTTTCCAGGATATTTCCGAATCCTTTTTCATCAGCCTGTTTTTTCCGCTTCTGGTAATCCCGCATGGCTTCCATTCTTCCGCCGATTTCCTTCGGGCCTCCGTAAGAATCCAGCAACGCATCCATGGCCTTGAGATCTTTGTGGGACAGAAGCCTAAAATGCATGACGTGTCTCCTTATGCAATATTATTAAATAAGCGAACGGTCGTCAGCCCCTTCCCGGCTTCAAGATGGGTTTGATGCTGATATCCGTAACCCCGTTACATGACAGTCATGATATCCTCCGCGCGCGCTCTGCGGTGAAAAAGCGCTGTACAAACCCGCGGCGGACGATTTCACTATACCATATTCATCGGCGAATGTTAATTTAGCGAAGGGGAAGGAGCCAGGCCGTGGAGGTGAGGATCCCCCCCGCGAATGGATTGCGTGAAACATGAAACGACTCACAGGGACATCGAGGAAAAGACGTTTGTGGGAAAAAGAAAGAAATCACATTCCTCCTTAATGCAACGTCTGATAATTCACCTTTCCATGCGACTCAATGGATGGGAAGCAAGGCTTTCCCCGGCTCTCGCTTCCGCGAAATTAGATAATAAAGACAGGGCATGGCAATCGGTGCCAGGATCATGATCGAAATCAGGCCCCCAAAGATAACAGTCGCCATCGGACGCTGGATATCCGATCCGATCCCCGACGCCGTCGCGGCCGGAACGATGCCAAGCAAGGCGATCAGAATCAGCTGAAATCGGGAGGCCAGTTGAGATTGGGCCGCGTCAACAATCGCGTCCTCCGCCCTTTTTCCCGATTCACCCCGGATGCGATTGACATCGGCGATGAAGAGGACCCCAAGCATGACCGCCACGCCGAAGACCGAAACAAACCCCACGGCGGCGGAGACGCTGAGAGGAATTCCGCGGATGAACAAGGCCACGATCCCACCGAAGAACGAGAGGGGCACATTGAGAAGCACCAGCCCGGCGTCCACTGCGGATTCCAAAAAGACATACAATAAGCCGAACATCAGTAAAATCGTCAAGGGAATGATCAGGCTCAGTCGGCGGCTGGCACGGGATAAATTTTCAAACTGACCGCCCCATGCCACCTGATATCCAGCCGGCAAAACGATCTCGGCGGCGATCCGGCGTTGGGCCTCGGCCGCAAAACCGCCTTGATCGCGGCCCCGGATATTGGTTCGGACGCTGATCTGTCGACGATTTTCGCGGCGGGTGATGATGCTGGCGCCATCCTCCACCACGATCGTCGCCAATTGAGACAGAGGAACGCGACGGCCGTTCGGGGCCATGATTGAAATATCGCCGATCGTCTGAATATCGCTGCGGGCTTCGGCGATATACCGAACCGCAATATCAAAACGCCGGTCCTCCTCATACATGGTGCTCACGGCCCTGCCGCCGATCGCCAATTCAATGACATTTTGCACATCCGCCACGTTGAGGCCGAAGCGGGCGACGGCCTCTCGGTCCATGATGATTTTCAACTGGGCTTGGTCGGCATCCTGTTCCACCGCGCTGTCGGCGGCGCCACGGATCCGGCGGACGATCGCCAGGGCTTTTGCGGCCAGGCCTCTCAGCTCGGCCAAATCCGGCCCGGTGAAAATGATGGCCAGATCGGCCGAGGATCCGGTTACGGATTCGGTGACCATGTCGATGATCGGCTGGGTGAAACTCAAAGCAACGCCCGGCACTTGATCCCGCAACCGGGCTGAAATCTCCTCGACCACCTTGGCTTTTGTCCGTCCGTTTTTCCATCTCGAGTAGGGCGTGAGGGCGACCAAAAACTCGGTCCGGTTCGGCCCGAAGGGTTCGGTATTGGAATCCTGTCTTCCGGTCTGTGAACTGACGAATTTCACCTCCGGGGTTAGCCTGATCCATTCTCGGATACGGGCAGCGATAGCCGCCGATTCCTCAATCGCCGTTCCGGCCGTCATGTTGGCCCGGATCCAGATGACTCCCTCATCAAGCTGGGGAAGAAATTCGGTGCCCAAACGGCCTCCCAACCAAAACGAGGCCAAGGTAATTCCGGCAAGAACAAACGCTAAGATCCGGGCCCTTTGGAAAACCCATCGACACAAATAACCATACCAGGGTTGCCCTTCAGCGAATCGCCGTTTTCGGATTTTCGTCTTCCCGCCGAAGACATAAGTCGCTAAGGCCGGAATCAGGGTCAGGGTGAGCAAGAGGGAGCCGATCAAAGCGTAACACACCGTATAGGCCATAGGCGTGAACAATCTCCGCTCCACACGCTCCAATCCGAATAATGGAATGTAAGCTGATATGATGATGACCAAAGAGATGAAAATGGGCTTTTCCAGAGCACCCGCGGCCTCCCGCACGGCCTCGAGCGGTCGTAGACGGCCGTTTTCGCCCTGCGTTTCAGAAAGTTTACGGACGATGCCGATGACCATGATCAGGGTCCCGTCGATAATGATGCCGAGGTCGAGGGCCCCCAAACTGAGCAGATTGGCAGGAATACCGGTTGCCCACATGCAGATGAAAGCGAACAACAGAGAGAGGGGAACCGTGACCGCGGCCAACAGGGACGCCTGCGCCGACCCAAGAAAAAGCAAGAGCACCCCCAAGACGACAACCAAGGCCTCAAGCAGTGTTTTAGATACGGTTTGCAGGGTATGAGACACGAGTTCCGTGCGATCATAAATGGGGGTGATCCGGACTCCGGACGGAAGCGTCCCATTTAGTTCCGCGACGGCCGCGTGCACCCCACGGAGAACCTCGCTGGGGTTGTCTCCCCGCCGCATGGCGACGACCCCTTCCACCAATCCGGTCCGGCCGTCGAGCCCGAAAACGCCCGTACGCGGCGCGGCTCCTATCCGGACAGTCCCGATGTCCCTAATGAAAACAGGAACGCCGTTGACGGATGTCACCATGACGCGTTCCAGATCGGACGCGGAGCGAAGCAAGCCGACGCCGCGGACGACCATCGCCTGTTGTCCGTTGCCGACGAGGGCGCCACCCGCGTTCTGATTGTTCGCGCCGATGGTCTCGGCGATTTGGCGGATCGTCAGCTGATAACGGTAAAGGGCCAAGGGATCCACTTCAATCTGATATTGCTTGACCAAACCCCCAAAAGCGAAGACATCGCCCACACCCGGGACTTGAAGCAACCGAGGGGCGATCACCCAATCCTGAATCTCCCGGCGTTCGATTTCATCCTTGCCTTCGGCATCAACGACATAGCGAAAAAGCTCGCCGGCCGGAGTCGTCGGCGGCGCCAAGGACGGGACGACGCCCTCGGGAAGCTCGACATCCCTCAACTTTTCGATCACCACCTGGCGGGCGAATGAATCATCGACACCATAATCGAATGTGATGTCGACGACCGAAAGCCCGAAAATGGTCCGCGACCTCCGCGAAATCGCTCGGGGCACGCTTTGCAGGGCGCGTTCGACCGGAATCGTGACCTGTTTCTCGATTTCTTCCGCGGCCCGGCCGG
>Ga0315279_10006561_pt1 | contig 14668 bp, 12 predicted proteins | sample YL17G06_20_MG_FD_203694 | JGI IMG/M metagenome (GOLD analysis project Ga0315279, IMG submission 203694) | Sediment microbial communities from Yellowstone Lake, YNP, Wyoming, USA - YL17G06_20 | ecosystem: Environmental > Aquatic > Freshwater > Lake > Sediment | place: USA: Wyoming | collected... | reverse complement strand
TTGAGGAGGAAGAAAGGACACTCACCCGGCGCGCCTTGCAGGGTCTCGCCGGGATTCCGGGGATCAAGATTTTCGGCGTGCAAGACCCAAAGTCGGCCAGGTTCCAGAGAAAAGGGGGCATCGTCGTCTTTAGCCTGAGCCGCGTTCCGCACAACCTGGTGGCCAAAGAGCTGGCAGAGCGCGGGGGAATCGGCGTTCGCAACGGTTGTTTCTGCGCGCACCTTTTGGTCAAACGCCTGCTCAAGATACACCCGCTCAGAGCCAGGGCCGCTGATTGGGGCCTGATCCTGTTCCCTGGATTCACCCGCGTGATTCTTCCAGGTCTGGTCAGGGTGAGTGTGGGCATTGACAACGACGAAAAGGACATTGATCACTTGATCCGGGTCATGGGAAAAATCGCCCGTGAGCCCAGGTCCCGTGTCAACCGGCTCATCGCTTCGATTCACAATGGAACGCCCTTCTTGCCGCGCACCGAAGCAGAGAGCGGAATACAAGAGTTTGTCCGGGCTGCGGTCAATCGGGTTTACTCGTAACAAAAAAGCCTCCCGAAGGTTCGGGCGAACTGGAGGTTCGCACACCTTCGGGAGGAAAGTTGAGGCAGCGAGGAGGTGAATTCTTGCTGCCTCATAGCAATCTGACTCTCTAGGCCGCAACAGGCTGTCTTTTATACTTGCCTGGGTCTCGCGCGATGCGCGGCCTGACCAGGCGTGACCGTCGTGGCGCTAACTTGCCGACATCTACATAGACCACCGGACGGTCAGGTTGGTCATCTATCTGCGCGTGCTGTCGGGCGTGGGCCAGACTCCATTCCGAAAACTCCGGCTCTGTCTTGTCCAGGAACACAATCAACGCGCCCGTCGGGATGTGGGCGGCCAAAGTGGGATGTTCCTGCACGTATTGGTCAAACTCGCTGCCCAGCAGCGTATACTTGGCTTCGTAAACCTCATTCATCTTCATCGTGAGTTTATTATACCTTGCCATCTGGATTTGGTAAAGGCCGATGTTGTCCCTCAATAGTTCTGCTCTCTCTTTCAGTTTTCCCCGATCTAACTTTCGTTGAGCCAGTAAATCGCTTGCCACTAATTTAAACAAGCCCCTCGTACTGAGGGGCTTGCATCCTGCATCTTGCTACACTTCAACCGGCTTTCCGAGAATGGTTAACAGCAGCTTGACCGAGTCCTGCACATCGCCATAGTCCACCATCTCGGAGGGCGAGTGGATGTAGCGGCACGGGATCGAGAGGCAGCCGGTGGGAATGCCCTCGCGCACCATCTGGATCGCCATTGCGTCGGTCGTCCCGGCGGTGAGCACTTCGAGCTGGTACTGGATTTTGGCTTCCTCGGCGCGGGTGAGAAGAACCTGGGCAATGAGCAAATCGTACAACCCAAATATTTGTTCGTACATTGCCATCAGGCGAGGCTGACCGATGGCCGCCAGCATTTGCTTGGCCGGGAGCTCTTTGGGCAACTGCGGAAAATTTAACCGTTCGCGCCCGACAAAACCACAATCACCTCACGGCCATCGGCGTGCAACTGCGCCACTTGCCGGGCCAGTTCAACCAGGCGCGGCGACGCGAGGCGTTCCGGCAGTGAGGGTAGAAGTACCCAGCTTGATGACGAGACGGTGAAAAGGCATGGCCGATTGTTGACACTTGCACCTGCGCTGTGTCCGGCGAAGCCGAGTGTGCAGGTGTCCCCGATTTCTGATTGCAGATTGAAGGGTTGGTATGGGTAATAAAAGAGCCGCCGTTTCGGCTGGGCGGCACGTTGGCCGGATTACACTTGCTTCGACCCAATCGTCAAGAAACCCAGAGGAGTTGGCCCTTCAGGTCTTGTAATGACTCTGCCGCCCTCGCCGAGCACGCGATCCGGCGGTTGGCGGGTGAAGTCGAAGCGACCATGAACTTTCCCTTGCTCGCCGGTGTCATGTACAATAGAGGGGCATAGCGGCAAGGGGCGATTGAATGCTATCCGACCAAGACCTCGTCCAACGCATCCTCGAACGCGATGCGCACGCGTTCGAGGCAATCTTTGAGCGTTACGCGGAAACCATCCGCCGGCACCCGGCGCGCCTCGTGGAGAACGACACGTCCGCTCAGGACCTGGTGCAGGAAACGTTTCTGCGGGTCTGGACGCGCGCCGATCAATGGGACGGTCGCGGCTCGTTTGCGGGCTGGCTTTACCGCATTGCCACCAACCTGGCGTTCAACTACCTGCGCTCGGTGGGGCGACGGCGAGAGCTGCCGCTGGAACCGGAAGACGACGATGCGGGCAACGAAGAAGGCAACCTTGTCCCGGCCTGGATGATGGATCCTTCACCGGGGCCGGATGCGACGTTCGAGTCCATTGAATGGCACGAGCGGTTCCGGCATCTCGTTCAGGGTCTGCCCGAAGACAAACGCGACGTCTTGTATCTGGTGCACCAGATGGAGATGAGCCTTCAGGCTGCGGCGGAGGAGCTCGGCATCCCTGAAGGCACTGCCAAATCGCGCCTGCACCATGCCAAAAAACGCCTTGCCCGTGAGTGGCAAGATGTTGTTCATGGATCGTAGGGGCGCCCCCCGGTCGCCCCTGCCGGGCAGCCACGAGGGTTGCTCCTACGGCGCACAGAATGGAGGAACGATAATGTCTATCAATACATCTACGCCCTGGCACAAGGCATCCTTTGACCGGCTGGTGCAAGACCGCCTACCGCAATTGCTAGCCGAACGACTGCCCTTGGCCGGTTATCACGTCGAATCCACCGGACGCTATACATGCCGCATCGTCGTCACGCTGGCCTCTGCCTCTGGCGATGTCCAGCTCACGTTTGCCGACCTTCCCCAGCCGGACGAGGACGGCACGTTTGAAATCGCGGGCGAGCCTCGCGTCGTCGTTCCCACAGCCTCGAACGAAGAACTGGACACGGCCACATTCCGTTGCGTGGGCGAGCAATTGTACGAGTATATCGAAAAACGCCTGGGCCAGGCCCCACTTGACTTGCCGTGGGATGTTGATCTCGCGCACGCGTGGCTGCCGCTCGACACCTGGATCGCTCAGTTCATGCGCGAAACATCTCAGCGGCTTGACTCCTCCAACTGGCTCAGCCGTCACACTCACCTGCGGCGGATGATCACCCTCGAATCCAAACAGGTGGTCGCGCCAGGCCAGGCCGGTCGCGTCTGTCCCTTTGAGATGCCCGAAGGCTTCTACCTGGGGCGTGTGTTTACCATCGCCGTGGGCGCAGAAATCCGTAACGAAAGATTAGTTGTGGTGGACGAACGACCTGAAGCGACGCTGGGTCTGTCTTCTTCCATGATCCCGTTTCTGGAGAACAGCGATCCCAATCGCTTGTTGATGGGGGCCAACATGCTGCGCCAGGCGCTCGTGCCGCCCGACCCCGAGCCGGCGCTCATCCAGACCGGCAATGAGCCGGATGCGCCCGACTTTTGGTGCGGGCGCAATCTGTTGACAGCCTTTGTTTCTTGGGGAGCCGAAACTTGTTTAGATGGCATCGTGATCAGCCAGTCATGTGCACAACGCCTCAATTACCCTTACCCCGCCGAGCCGGGTGACAAGCTTAGCAACCGCCATGGGACGATGGGCGTCGTGAGCCGGGTCTTGCCCGACGACGAGATGCCTCATTTGCCCGACGGCACGCCGGTAGAATTGGTATTCAACTTTTTGGGGATGCACGTGCGGATGAATTTTGGTCAAGTGCGAGAGGCCATCATGGGCCGCATCGCCAGCGTTGTACCCAACGCCGCCGAAGGTCAGCCGGTTGTCGTCCCGCCCTTTGGCGCGCCGGGTCAGGCCGAGCTGCGCCAGCGCCTGGCGCAAGCGGGGCTGCCCGAATCGGGGATGGAAACGCTCACGCTGGGACGGAACGGCCCCAAACTCGAACGTCCCAGCACGGTCGGTTGGGTCTATTGGTTTCGGCTGGTTTGGCTCGCGAAAGACAAAATCGAAACGCCGCCTGACACGGCGCAGATGCAGCGTGAATTCGACTACAACGCCTTGCGCGACATGGAAGCATACGAGAATCTGAGGGAATACGTCAACACACGCGCCGCCCGACGAGAGGACGTCCGAGCTTTTGCCACTCGCGTGGCCGCCGGGCCGGTGGAGCAAGCCGGGCCGCCCAGTCCCATGTTTGCCGATCTGGCGCGCAGGCTTCAGGTGGCTGGCATTGAAGCGGCACTAGAGTCTGGCAAGTTGACGTTCCGCTTCAAATCGCCTCAAGGCAGTATGCTCCGGCTGGCCCGCCCGGTGGCGCACCCCTGGCTGCACGAAAGGCCATTGGCCGAAATCGGCTCGTTGGATGAGATGGAGGCAAACGATGCGCAAGACTTGGTCAAGCCGGACCTTTGGTGGATGCCCTCCAATCCTCCCACTCTGCCCAGGGAGGAATACAAGCTGCTGGTCGAGGCCAACGACCGGTTGGCGCGCATGGTATCCAGCCGGGCGCCCGAGCGACTGATGCACGATGCGACCGTCCAACTCGAACATCGCGTCAATGCCTTGTTCGACGCGCTGCTCACGCCTGCGCATCTGCGCTTTAGCGAGCCGCAGTTCTTGAGCGCCCACGCCGTGATTGCGCCCGGCGCGGATTTGCGCTTTGATCAGATAGGGCTGGCCGACGAGATTGCCTGGGCGTTGTTCAGTCCACTCGTCATGCGGGAAATGGGGGGCGAGAAAGGCGCTGTCCATGCGCGAAGCCGGCATGCCGCACAAGTGCTCGACGAGGTGATGGCCCGCTCGTGGGTGCTGGTCAATCAAGCGTCGCCCTATACGCCGAGCCGGTCCCTGGCGTTTCACCCCGTGCGCAACCCAGATCACGTGATCCGGCTTCATCCATTGGCGTGCGGACTTTTGGAGGCTGACTTTGACGGCGATCAGGCACATGTTCTCTTGCCGATCACCGCCAGCGCGCAGCGTGAGGCTGGCGAGCGGCTTAGCCTTGCCGGTACCCTGGCCCGCGATCCCAAGTTGATCGAAGCCTTGCGCCTGCCAGCGGAGGCGTTGTGGGGGTTGGCAAGCTTGGGCCTCACAGAAAGTGGTCGCCGAGAAATCACGCAAATGGCCGGGATCGAAATCGCCATGCCGAATGGCGTGATCACGCAAGCCACGCTTGCCGAAGCGATGCGCCGCGTGTTGGAGCGAGACGGAGCTGGCGCAGTCTTGTCCGGGATGGAGCGATTGATGCGACGCGGCTTTGAGATCGTCAAGGCTTCGGGCGCATCCATGAGCCCCTTTATCGGCGCAAGCTTCACACTCCCGCCCGCGCCCGATCAGGATGTTCCTGAACTGTGGGACGCCTACATGGAAGAGTTGTCAGAAAAGGTTCTGTCTGGCACCGATTACGCCAATGCTGACCTGGGGCCGCAACTGCTGGCGGTGCACATTCGAGCGCGTGGCCGGTTCACCCTGCCCAGGTTGATCGGCCCACGGGGTGCTGCCACAGACATGCAGGGGCAACCCATCATCGTGCGTCACACCCACGTCGAAGGGCTGACACCGGAGGAATTGTATGCCTGCTCGGTCGGCGCGCGAAAAGGGCTGCGGGCACATTGGGATCAAATGGAGCGAAGCATGAGCGAGCGCAGAGAGGCCAATAGGTTCACAGTGCTGGCACGAGCGCGCCAAGCCCAACATCCCGGCGTCATATTCGCCCGCGCCGCCGCCATCGGCGAAGTGGACCCGCTGACCGATGTGGATAGCCGGCTCCTGGTAGGATTGCCTGTCGCCTCGATTGACGAGAACTGAATTCATTCAGATGCCAAGCGGGGCATGGAGGAGCAAAATGTTAAACTGGCTAGATGTTTTGGCCACACGTGAGCGCTACAACGACTATGTGCGTGAGGCAGAACACGAACGACTGGTACGCCAACTGTCGGCGAAGCACGAAAGTAGAGATCGCCTTTACTATCGGCTGCTGGCGTGGCTAGGCTACCTGCTGGTTGCAACAGGCAAGCATTTGCGGGAGGGTTGTGGCGATGTTGCTCGAATCTCCAGGTCGCTAGCCAGTCCAAGTCAGTGAATCACCCATCAAGTATACGCACTTGCAGGAAACAAGCCCCTCATACTGAGGGGCTTATTTCGTGCTTCTTGCTTCCAGCGCATGGAGATGCGTTGGCTACAGCTCAATGGACTTACTCAAGATCGCCAGCAGCAGCTTGACCGAGTTCTGCACGTCGCCATAGTCCACCATCTCCGAGGGCGAGTGGATGTAGCGGCACGGGATCGAAAGACAGCCGGTGGGGATGCCCTCGCGCACCATCTGGATCGCCATCGCGTCGGTCGTGCCGGCGGTGAGCACTTCGAGCTGGTACTGTAATTTGGCTTCCTCGGCGCGGCGCACCAAGAGTTCCTTGACGCCCGCGTGCGCCACCATCCCCGAATCCTGCACCTTGATCGCCGGGCCGCCACCCAACGCCACAGCCATGTGGTTCGACTCGGGCGTGTCGCCGGTATCGGTCACGTCCACCGCCAACGCCATGTCCGGGTTGATGCCATAAGCGGATGTGCCCGCGCCCGCCAGCGTCGCTTCTTCCTGCACGGTGAACACAAAATACACGTCGTGCGCGCAGCGGCGCAGCTTGCGCAGCGTCTCGATGAGGATGGCGCAGGCGACGCGGTCATCCATTGTCTTGGCGACGAGCCGGTCGCCTAAATCTTCAAACGGGCGGCTGAATCCCGCCGCATCGCCGACCTTGACCGGGCATGAAGCCTTATCCTTTGCGCCCACGTCAATATAGAACTGGTCGAGCGGAGGCGTCTTGCCACGCTCGAAATGCTTTTCTTCCATGCCGATCACGCCCACCGTGCCGTTGCCGAACACAACGCGCCCGCCCAGCAGCGTGAGTGGGTACAAGCCGCCGATGGACGCAAAGCGGCAAAAGCCCTTCTCGTCAATGTACGTCACCATCACGCCGATCTCGTCCATGTGCGCGGCCAGCATCACCTTCTTGCCTTTTCCTTTGCCGCGCTTGAGCGCGATCAGACTCCCCAGCGCGTTCGTGCGAATCTCGTCGGCATAGCCACGCACCTCGTCGCGGATGATCTGGCGGATCGAATGTTCATAGCCCGACGGGCCGTAAGCTTCGGTCAGCTTTTTGATCAGGTCTTTCACAGAATCACTCCTCTTCCGCGAATAACACGAATGAACGCGAATATAAAAAGAATTCGCAGAGATTCGCGGACAGATTTGGCTTTACGAACGTTTCAAAACGTCCGGCGTGAGGCGCTTTAAACTTTCCCGCATCAACCGCACGGTGTTTTCAAAATCGTCGAGCGAGAGGCGCGAGACGGGCGAGTGGATGTAGCGGCACGGCACCGACACGGGCGCCGTGGGCACGCCGGCTTTGCTGCGCGTGATCGTGCCGGCGTCCGTCCCGCCGATGCCGGGTTGTTTGAATTGATACGGGATGCCCAGCTTTTCCGCCGTGGCGATCAGGTGATCCACCAAGCGCCGGTCGGCGAACGCGCTGCGATCCATCAGGCTGATGGCCGGGCCTTTGCCTAATTCGGTTGTCGGGCTGATGTCTTTATCTTTCGGCAGGTCGTCGCAGATGGTGCCTTCCAGGACGAAAGCGCAGTCCGGCTCGACGGCGGAAGTCGCCACATGCGCGCCGCGCAGCCCCACTTCTTCCTGCACGGTAAAGACAGCATGCAAATCAAACGGAAACCGTGCGCCGCGCAGCAACTCGACCAGCACCGCGCACCCGGCCCGGTCGTCGAACGCTTTGCCGGTGGCGGTGCGCCCCACCTTGTTGTAGCGCGTGGAAAACGCGGCCACTTGCCCCAACTTGACCAGCCCTTCGGCCTCCTCTTTGGACGACGCGCCGATGTCAATCCGCATGTCGTCTATCTTGACGACCTGCTTGCCTTCGTCGCCCTTCAGCAGATGGACAGGCTTGACGCCGATGACGCCCGGAATCTTGTCCGGGCCGACGAGCAACACCTTGCCCAGCAGGACACGGTCGTCAATCGTGCCGACGGGCTGAAAGCGCAGCCCGCCGTTCCCATCATGGCCGGTGATCATCAGCCCGACCTCGTCCATGTGCGCGGCGAGCATGACCTTGAAGGCACGCTTCGCGCCCTGCGCGGCCTGCGCTTTCTTGACGGCAAACAAGTTACCGATGGTGTCTGTGCGCAACTCATCCACATGGTCGCGCACGGCGTCGGCAATGATTTTTCTCACGGCGTCTTCGTTGCCGGAAACGCCGAGGGCCTCGGAAAGTTGCTGGAGTATCAAGGAAACCTCACACTCGTATTGCGTGTTCCGTTTATGCGATACGTCTCACGTCAGTCTATGGCGAACGTCAACGTCTTGACGAACTCGTCGTCCAGGTGCGCGATAAACGCGGCCATCAACTTGCCAGTGCGCTCAATGTCCCTGAGCGAAACCGTCTCGACCGGCGTGTGCATGTAGCGCAGCGGGATGCTGAGCAGCGCTGTGGGGATACCGTCACGCGCCACCTGAATGGGCCAGGCGTCCGTGCCGGAAGCGCCCGGCCTCGGCTCTATCTGGTAAGGCATTTCCAGCTTGCTCGCCGTGTCCACCAGCGCCTTGACAAGCTCCGGGTGAAAATTGGGGCCGATGCCGATGGCCGGGCCTTTGCCCATGCCCACCGTGCGCGTGTCCGAGACGCCGTTCTGCTCGCCAAAGGTCACGTCAATCGCAATCGCCACATCCGGCTGAAGGCCGTGCGCGCTGGTCGCCGCGCCGAGGAAGGTGGTCTCTTCCTGGACGGACGCTACCCCTAACACGTCCCACTTGTGCTGCGAAGCAGCCAGCGTCTCCAGGCAGACGGCCACCGCCGCCACCGACGCGCGGTCGTCAAGCGCCTTGCCGCAAAACAGCCCGCCTTTTAGCTCAAACGCTGCGCGGCGAATCGAGATCAAGTCGCCCACGCGCACGAGCCGCCTTACCTGCGTCTCCGGCAAGCCTACATCCACGAACAACTGATCAAAGGGCAGGACTCGATCGCGCTCTTCGGGCGGAAGCACATGCGGTGGACGGCTACCGACCACGCCAGGCAGTTCGCGCTTCCCGTGGACGACAACCTCCTGCCCCAACATCACACGCGCGTCGGATCCCGCGACTTTGGTGATGCGCAGGAAGCCTTTCTCGATGCCCGTCACCATCAGGCCGATCTCGTCCATGTGCGCGGATAGCATGACCTTGCGACGCGGCGCGGCACCGCTGCCGTGACGGACGCCGACCACGCTGCCCATCTTGGTCACGCGAACCTCATGGCTATGCTGGGCGAATTCTTCGCGCACGATTTCGCGCACCGGCGCTTCGTAAGCCGAGATGCCGTGCGCTTCTGAAAGTCTTTTGAGCAATGCAGACAAATCCATTCGTGAACAACCCCTTCAAATTATGGAACCGCTACGGTCTGCGTCACCGTGGGCGACGCCGTAAAAGTGGGCGTCGGCGGAGCCGGCACCAAAGTAGCCGTCGACGTAGGCGTTGACGTAGGCGGCTCAGTTGTCGCGCTGGCGGTCGGAGTATGAGTAGACGTCGAGGTCGCGGTGGGCGGCTCAGTCGTCGCGCTAGCGGTCGGCGTGTGGGTTGACGTGGGCGGCTCAGGGGTAGCCGTGGGAGTGTGCGTCGCGGTAGCCGTCGGCGTGACAGGCGTGTGGGTTGCCGTAGCACTAGGGGCAGTTGCGCTCGGCGTGACAGGCGTCGCGCTAGCGGTCGGTGTGTGCGTACTGGTGGGCATCCCGGTAGCCGTCGGCGTTTTGCTGACCACAGGCGTGTTGGTAAGAGTGGCAGGGAACCAACCGGTGGGCGTTGGCCCCAGCGTGCCGACCGATGGCAACGTAACGGCCGGCTCTGGCGTCACCGATGCCGTCGGCGTAGCGGTAGAGGGAGCGGGTATACGCTGCGCGCTGGGCGCAGCCGCTAACGCGACAAAGCCCAGGCAATAACACGGCAGTGTCAACAAGATGATGGCGATCAGAACGCCATAGACCGTCCGCTTGCCACTGGCGATGTCGGCCAGCCAGTTCATAGCGCCGCTCCTCAAATGCGCACGGCATTCCATGCTGCCGAATAAGTTTGGCAATCATAACATCGTTCGGGAGGAGTGTCAACAAAAATCCGGCAAATTAAAAGTCAGCAAATCGGCCCTCAGCTTGAAAAGCCCTTGCCCTTGTGATACACTATAGGCGTCCTGGCCGCTATGGGGATAGCGGCCGCACTACTCGGAACAGCCTCGCTCATCGGAGACACGCATGATAGACGTGCTGCTGGTCGGCGCTGAGGAACTGGAAAATCTGAGCACTCGCTACCTGGCCGCCGTGCTGCGCCAGAATGGTTACTCGGTCGAGTTGGCCGCCTTTAGCACCGCAGACGAAATGGACGCCGTGGTGCAGCAGGCGCAGTCGGCTCAACCTCGACTGGTAGGACTCTCGATCATCTTTCAATATCGCACGCCCGAATTCCTGGCATTGGCCGACGAGTTGCGCCGCCTCCTGCCCCAGACGCACATCACCACCGGCGGTCACTTTCCCACTTTTGCCGCTTCCGATCTCTTGCGCGATTATGCCGCGCTGGATTCGGTCGTGCGCGGCGAAGGTGAGTTGACGCTGTCGGAATTGGTTCGGCAGCTCGACTCGCCAGAGACCTGGCACACGATCCTCGGCTTGTCGTTTCGCCGCGACGAGCGCATCGTCGAGAATCCGCCGCGCCCGCTCATCGCCGATCTGGATAGCCTGCCCTTCCCCTCACGTGACACGCCGCCCCAGCATCACCTGGGCATCGGGCTTTCGCCCATCGTGGGCAGCCGGGGCTGCTACCGCGACTGTTCGTTTTGCAGCATCCATTCGTTCTACGGGGCGAGCGAGGGCCAGCTTCAACGCTTCCGCAGCGTGCCCAACCTGGTGGACGAAATGGAGCGGCTGTATCACACATTCGGCGTGCGCTTTTTCATCTTCAACGACGACGAGTGGTTTCCGCCTGGCAAAGCCAAACTCGCGCGCATTGACGCGCTGGAAAGTGAACTGGCGCGGCGAGAGCTAGACGTGATCATGAGCATCAAGTGCCGCGCCGACGATGTGGAAGAGAGCTTGTTCCGCCGCCTGCTCGACATGGGCGTGGTGCGCGCTTACGTGGGCATCGAGTCCGGCTCCGACCACAGCCTGCGCACGCTGAACAAGAAAACGACGGTGGCTCAAAACCGGCGCGCGCTTGAGGTGTTGAACAAGGTCGGGATGCTGGCGGACTTTGGGTTGATCTTTTTCGACCCGGAAAGCACCGTCGAGGACGTCCGCGCCAACCTCGACTTTTTCCACGCCATGGCGGGCGAAGGGCAGGCGCCGTTGAGCTTTGGGCGGATGGAAGTCTACGCCGGGACGCCGATCCTGGCCCGCCTGCAAAGCGAGGGGCGGCTCACCGGCGACTATTTGGCGTGGAACTACCTCATGCCCGATCCGCGCATCGAGATGTTGTTCCGGTTGATGATCGCCACCATGCGGCATCGCTTGTATGATAACGAGGGGCTGGGCAAGCAGTGTTTTATCGCCTATTACGAACTGACGATGTACAAGTATCTGCTTCGCGGACAGGCCGACCCGACGCTGATCCATCAACTGCGTGAGATTGTCGCTCGCGTGAACAATCATTCACTGACCCTGCTGGAAGACATGTTGGATTTCACGCTGCGCGAAAACATCTACGACGCGAAGCGGATCAATGATCGCGCGGCGGACTGGGCCAGTCGCGTCAATCTGTTTGACATGCAAACGCAGGTAGAGCTTTCGAATTGGAGAGCGCAAGTGGCGCAATAGCCCCACCCCCAACCCCCTCCCCTGACAGCACCAGTTCGCTGTCAGGGGAGGAGGCAAGGGGTAGGGAGGAGGCAATTATGGTGCCATGGAACAAGCTGCCGAAGGATTTGCAAAAGGCCATCCTGGCCATGATCATCATGGGCGGTGGGACCATCGCCTGCGGGCGTGTCGGGCCGATGGTGTGCGATCCGCCACCGCCGCCAACTACCACGAGCCTGCCCACACCCATGATTTGCGATCCTGCTCCGCCGCCGACGCGGACCGCCACGCCCAGGCCGATCAAGACGCCGATGATTTGCGATCCGCCGCCGAGACCCGCCATCACGCCGACGGCAGTGCTTCAGCGGCACTTTCAGGCGCGCAAATTCGAGGTGTCCTCCGATTCAACGCTGACAGGCGCGGGGGCACGCGGCACGGTCGTTGACTCGCGCGGCCGGCCGCTCGCCGGGTTGAAGGTGATGGCGCAAGACCCTAACTCTGATTTGCGGTTCGTCGGCGTGACTGACGCCCAGGGCGCATTTATGCTGCTCATTCCCCAGCCGGGCGACTATTTGCTGATGGTCGAAGGCGACCACATCAACGGAGTGCGGCTGAATCTCAAGCAGCACGATCTGGTGATCATGGAATGGGTCGAGATCGCGGGCCAGTCGCAACTCCCCTTACCCCTCGCGGAAATCCGGACGGTTGATATCACCTGGCAGGACGGCCTGACGTTCGGTGCGGAGACTCCCTGGCCCGAGGCCCGCTACCGCTGGAGCGCGTCAGGTGGGACGCTGGTTAAAGATGGCGAGCGCATAACCTGGCAGCCGCCCGCCGAGCCAGGCCGATATTTGCTGCAAGTCGTCGCAGACTGGGGACAGATCGGGCTAGCTGTGGATGCGCTGACGCTGATCGTCGAGGAAGACGGGAGCGTGATGGTTGGTTGAAGAAACGCAATGAATCCTTAATTGTCAGGCGCGGAAACAGGCTCTCCGGCTTGTACACGAAAGGCCCCTCTTTGAGGGGCCTGGCTGCCTCTGAAACAAATCTAGCCGACCTGCTCCACCAGATAATTCTGGATGCCCATCTGCTTGATCTGGTCGAGCTGCGCCTCGAGCCAATCAATGTGCGCCTCTTCGTCCTTGAGGATGGATTCAAGCAGCTCACGGGTCCCATTGTCGCCAACTTCCGCCGCCAGGCGGATGCCGTCGTTATACGCCTTGACAGCACCATCCTCGGCAGCCCAGTCATTCTTGATTTGAGCTTCGACTTCGGGCCCGATGTTGATCTTGTTCAAATCGCTCACGATGGGCTTGCCCTCAAGAAAGATGGCGCGCCCAATGAGCTTTTCGGCATGCTTCATTTCGTCAATGGCGCGTTTCTCGACCGCCTTGTGGAGACGCTCGTATCCCCAATTCGCGCACATCTCGGAATGAACCATGTATTGGCTGATGGCGGTCAGCTCATCAGCAAGAAGAGCGTTCAACCTCTCGATGATTTTCTCATTGCCTTTCATGATCTATTGCCTCCTGTGTGAACTCGTCCTCCGAGAGGACAGCTTTGAACGAGACGCTTGATGCGTGTCAAGCACAAGACGTCTCCCCGTATGCCGGATAGATTGTCACCCCCAACTCTGCGGGAGCACTGGCCGGCCTTTTCCGTTAGATTGACCACCTGGGCACGACAAGCGTCTTGACCATCTGACGCTCACGGAAACCGAGCGACTGTGTAAAATCATACACCCAGTTTACCAAAAGTCCAAAATAGCTTCTGCCGCGCCAAGACGCCAAGTGCGCAAAAGATTCTATTCAAAAAGCTTGGCGATCTTGGCGGCTTGGCGCGAGGTTCCTGATTTCAAAGTCTAATGCCTAAAGGCGCAGGCCTCGCCGTTGACCCATCACCATTCCGACCAGGAGCGCGCCCAGGAACACCGCAATGCCCAGCAAGATCACACCTGTGAATCCGCTGGGCGGATCGCCTGCGCCGGACGAATTACCGATCAGACGAGCGGCTGCCGGCGTGGCTGTATCGTCCGGCGGGAGGGTAGCCACGCGGCGCACCGGCGTCTCCGTGGGAGTGGAGGTCTCGGTGGGTGTGGGAGTAGATGTCAGCGTGGGCACGGGTGTGCTGGTGGCGGTCGGCACAACCGGTGGCGGCGTTGCGCGCGGCGGTTGGGTCACGCGCGGTTGCGTGGGTCGAGCCGTCGGCGCCGATCCGAGAGCAACCAGGCTGGCATCGTCCACGTAGACATCATTGTTCTTGCGCGCCCAGTCCCAATCGGGGCGTGAATGGGTAAACACCGTCACCGTGTTGCCGCGCGCCACTGCCTCCACCTGGAACTGCACCCACTGGTCCCACGCAGGCTGTTCCGACGACCAGACAATGTTTGGGCTGAACGGGTCCTCGCCGCCGGTCGGGTCAATTCCGATTTTCAGGTGCATGTCGCTGGGCTTGTCCGAAACCTTGCCATAGTTACAATCCAGCCATTCAAAACACATCCACGCCTGCATATAGACCGAAAAGCGCAGGCGTGTGTCGGGCTGGATGTTGCCTACTTTCTGCATCAGCCCGGCCCAGTGCATCCGTCCGTAAGTAAAATATTTTTGAGCCTGGAGTCGGCCGTGGACGCGATAAGCAAAGGCGAGCCTCTGAACATCCGTGAATTCCGGCACGGCCCAGTAGCAGCCATAATCCTTGCCGTCGCCGCAGTTAAAAGGCCGCTTGACAGAGGCGGGTGGCTTGGGCACCCACCAGGCGCGCCAGGGAGGCGCAACCTTAATTCCGCCCTGACCATCCTGCCCTTGCCACGGCGCAGCCCACTCAAAGTCGCCGTCCTGCAGCAGATTGGGGCCCGTGTCCTGGGCCGGCGGCGCTGCGAAAGATGAAACCGGCGGCACCGCCAGGCCCAACAC
>Ga0315279_10006560_pt1 | contig 14669 bp, 9 predicted proteins | sample YL17G06_20_MG_FD_203694 | JGI IMG/M metagenome (GOLD analysis project Ga0315279, IMG submission 203694) | Sediment microbial communities from Yellowstone Lake, YNP, Wyoming, USA - YL17G06_20 | ecosystem: Environmental > Aquatic > Freshwater > Lake > Sediment | place: USA: Wyoming | collected... | reverse complement strand
CCGCGCCAAACTTTCCGATCCTGAACTCTATTTCTCGGCCCACGAGAACCAGTTGGTGATTCTCGACGAAATCCACCGCGCGCCAAACGTTTTTCAGACGCTACGGAGCGTCATCGATCGCCGGCGCCGCAAAGGCATCCGAGCCAAGCAGTTCCTCCTGCTGGGCTCGGCATCCATGGACTTGCTCAAGCAATCGGCCGAAAGTCTGGCGGGGAGAATTGCCTACCTGCATCTCGCCCCATTCATCGTTACGGAGATCGGAGCGTTTGGGGCCAGCGCCGCAGACCGGCTCTGGGAGCGCGGCGGGTTCCCGGACAGCTTCCTGGCGGAGGATGATGCCGCCAGCTTCCAATGGCGCCTGGCGTTCATCCAAACATACCTCGAGCCTGACATCCCGGCGCTGGGGCCGCGTGTCCCGGCCGAGACGCTGCATCGCTTCTGGCAGATGCTCGCTCACAGCCAGAGCCAGTTGCTCAACGCCGCGCGCCTTGCGGCCGGCCTGGGAGTCAGCGGGCAGACTGTCGCGCGATACCTCGACATACTCGTGGATTTGCTCCTGGTGAGGCGGATTCAGCCCTGGATACCCAACATCTCGAAGCGGTTGGTGCGCTCGCCCAAAGTGTATGTGCGCGACAGTGGCATCGTTCACGCCCTTCTCGGGATCAGGGAGAAGGAGCAACTGCTCGGCCATCCGGTCGTTGGCCCAAGCTGGGAAGGTTTCGTCGTCGAGAACCTTCTCGTGGCCGCTCCGCCCGGATCGAACGCATGGTTCTATCGCACCTCCGCCGGAGCCGAGATCGATCTGCTGTTGGAACTGGGGCCCAGGAAGCTGTGGGCAATCGAAGTGAAGCGATCGCTCAGCAGCCCGCACCCAAGCAAGGGCTTCCACATGGCCTGCGCGGACGTGAAGGCCGCCCGCCGTCTCGTCGTGTATCCCGGACACGAGCAATACCGCATTGATGCCTTGACGGAGGTTGTGCCTCTATCCGCCATTCTCCAGGGCGGTTTCGATTAAGTATTGATCTCCGGCTGGAGGCTCGTGGCGGAGGTGGCGGGAGGGATTTGGTCAGGCGCTGGGGAAGTTCAGCCGCTTCTCGACTTCCATGCGGTCAGAAGCTTGGTCTCCGTATCCGAGACGAATTCCCGCATTTCCGCGAAGCCTTGCTTTATTTCAGCGGCCATTCGCTTCTCAAGGTCGGCCAAATCCTGCTTGGTGGCGAGTTGTTCTCTGTCGTCCATTGGCCCGATGATGCACAAAAAAGGCCGGCTTGCAAGCCAGGAATGGTGGAGGCGGCGGGAGTCGAACCCGCGTCCGGAAAAGCCTACCACGAGAAGAACTACATGCTTAGTCGCGTTCCCTTTGATTTCGCCAGGCTTGATAAGGAACCGACAAGAATCAAACCCGGCTAGCCCGATGAATCTCGCCAGCTATCCACGGACCGAGGACAGCCGGCCAGCCCGCGATCGATGACGCCATCCGCCAGCCCACGGGCGGGCTACCGAATGACGACACCGCCTAAATTAGGCGGCGAAGGCCAACTGAGAGTTGGCAGTTGTGGTTTTCCAAGCGATTACGGGTGCCTGGCCCCCGGCATGCCTTCTCGCAGCAATTCAATCCCGTCGAATCCGTTACGCCCCCTTTCAACCATATTATAGCATGGCGGGCAGGCCAGTCCAGATTTCGGATCTCGGATTGCGGATTGCGGATTTCAAGCCCCCGGCCCGGAATCCGCAATCCGCAATTGATTGACACACATCCCGAACCTTGCGGATAATGGGCTCACTTCCATGGCAGATCCCGTCGAGACGAAAAAAGCGCTTGAAGCCGGGCTGGAGAGTTTTCTCAGCAAGCAGTTGCCGAAATTCCGCGAAGCGTTACTGGAGGAATTGGCGGCGGCTGCGCCGCCGGCCGGCGTATCCTCGGCCGCCCTGAGCTCCGCGTTCTACCGCATCGCGGGCGGCCGCACGCAAACCGAGATCATGCAGAGCCTGCTGGGGGCCAGCGCCGAATTCGCCAGCCGCGCGGCGGTGCTGGTGGTCAAGAGCGACCGGCTGGACGGCTGGCGCTCCCGCGGATTCGACAGCGCCGCCGCCAGCCGCCTGCGCGAGCTGCATGTTGCCCCGGAAGGCGAAGCGGGCTGGAAGCAGGCGCTGGGCGACCAAAGCGCCGGCCCGGCGGTGACCGAAGCTGTCCCTCCAGCCATAGCCGGGGTCTTGTTCGGCGCGCTGGGCGCTCCGGCTGACAACCGGGCCTACTTGCTGCCGCTGATAGTCAAGGAACGTCCGGTCGCTGTGCTCTACGCCGATGGCGGGAGCCCGACGGGCGTGGCAGACCTGCCGGCCCTGGATCTGCTCACCAGGATCACGGGGATGTGCCTGGAGTTGTTGTCGGTCCGCGGGCAACGCCCGGCGGTAGCCGCGGCGGCGGCTGCGGCTGTGCCGGCCGCGCGCCCGGCCGAGCCGGAGCCCGAACCGGCGCCGGCCCCGGAGCCTGTCGTCGCCGCACCGATCCCTGTGCCTGAACCCGTTGCCGCCCCGGCCCCGCCGCCACCCGTGGCTGCCCCGGCGCCCGCGGTCGCGGCGCCGGCGCCGCCGCCAGCCCAAGCTGCCGCGCCGCCCGCGCGGCCCGCGGTATCCACCGGGCCAGACCTGGCCGGCATCCCCGAGGCCGAACACGACAGCCACAAGAAGGCCTTCCGGGCAGCCAAAGTGATGGTGGACGAACTGCTCCTCTACAACAAGGACAAGATCGAAGAGGCGAAAGCCCAGCGCAATGTTTACGGCGCGATCAAGGACGACATCGACAAGTCCCGCTCGACTTACGAGAAGCGCTTTAAGAATACTCCGGCGGGAAAGGTGGATTATTTCCATCAGCAGTTGCTGCAGCGCATCGCACAGAATGACCCGGCACTTCTAGGCGCCGATTATCCCGGCCCCCTGGTCTAAAGGCTTTGATACCGGGCCCGGCAAGACTTCCATGACTTGGTTTCGGTCTTGTTCCTTCCCGGCGCGGCGATTCCTCTCCGGCCGCGGATTGACGGCGATTCAATTCACATGCGTGCTCGCGGGCCTTCTGTTTTGGGGCAGCGGCCGGCTCTCGCCTGTGGTGAAAGGGGCGGGTGCTGCCCATCGGGCTACGCTGCCTTCCGCCAACGCGGAAAAGGCGGCACACTCGGCCGCTGCCAAGAAACCATCGCCGCCGCGCAGCCGCAAGACCAGCGCCAAAGAAACCCGAAACATCGCCCCGCCCCGGCGGTTCACGCTGGCCGGCAGCGGGCTGGAGCCGACCCACAATCCGTTGCTGGCCGACCCGGTGATGGGCGAGCTGCGCTCGATTTCCAGGCCGTTCCTGGAGTCGCCGACGCCGCCGCGGCGGCGGGAACTGGAGCAATTCGCCGCCCGGCAGCCCGCACACCAAGCCGGCGCGTTGGCGTATCTGGCGCTGGGCTACAGCGCCATCGAGGAAAAACGGTTCGCCGAGGCAGCGACGTATCTGAAGTCGGGACGCGCGATTCGTTCACAGGTGCCGGATTACCTGGACTACTACCTGGCCTCTTCGCTCCAAAGCACGGGCCGCCACCGGGAAGCGCTCGAAGTGCTGGACGGCTTCGAACAGCGTTATCCGAGCAGCTCACTGGGGGGCCGCGCGGTGCTGGCGCGGGCGGAAAGCTGGATGGCCACCGGCCAGGCAAGCTCCGCGGCCGGGTCGCTCAAGTCCCGCCTCGGCGCTCTGGAAAGCCCGGAAGCTGATCTGCTGCTGGGCCGCGCCCATGAGGCGGCCGGCGATCCGCCCGCGGCCGCGGAGGCCTACCGGCGGGCATACTACCTCTATCCCAATTCCGACCAAGCCGACGATGCCGAACAGGCACTCAGCCGGCTGGCGCGCCAGCCGGGCAAGGCCATCCCGCCCGCATCGATCGAGATGCGGAGGCAGCGCGCCGAACTGCTGCAGTCGGCCCGCCAGTACCGCCGCGCGGCCGATGCCTACCGGGAGCTGGCGGCGGCCACCGGCGGCGCCGAGCGCGAGCGGGCGCTGGTGGCCGCGGCGGCGGCCACCTTCCAGGCCGGAATGACTTCCCGGGCTTACACCACGCTGGCGGCCCTGCGCGTTTCCGATGCCGCTGCTGACGCCCAGCGCCTCTACTACCTGGGCGAATGCCAGCGCCGGATGTCGCGTGTCGCGGCCTACCTGGAGACCGTGCGCCGCTCGGGTGAGCTGTATCCCAACTCGCCGTGGTACGAGGACGCGCTTTTTTCGGCGGGCAATTACTACTTGCTGAAACGCTCGCCCGACGATTACGCCCGCTACTACCGCATGTTGTGCGAGCGCTTCCCGGCGGGCAAGAACGCAGCGCTGGCACACTGGCGCGTGGCGTGGAAGCACTACCGCGCGGGCGAGCATGAGACCGCCCGCCGCCTGTTCCAGGAGCAGGCCACGCGCTACCCGCACAACCCGCTGGTGGCCGGCGCGCTGTACTGGCTGGGGCGCCTGGCGGAAAAGCGCAGCCCCGCACTGGCCCAAACCTACTGGCACAAGACGGCACAGCACTTTCCGCAATACTTTTACGGCACGCTGGCGCGGCAGCGCCTCACCAGCGCGCCTGCCGCCCCCGATCCGCCGCCGCCCCCCGAAGTCGCCGCGGTTCTGGCGGCCATTCCCGAATACCACCCCAGCCTGTTGAAAGCGCCCAGGCCGGCCGATTTCGACGAGCACCGGCGCAAGGTTCAGACTTTGGAACTCACCGGCCTGCTGGACCTGGCGGTGCTGGAATTGCGGCATTCCACCAACGACCCCACGCACTCCCGGTACCTGATGCTCGAATTGGCGCGCCTGGAACGCGACCGGGGAAGGTTTCGCACGGCCATCGAATACATCCGGCGGGTCTATCCCAACTACTTCGCCTTCCCCTTCAACGAGTTGGACCGCAAGACCTGGGAACTGCTGTTCCCGCTGCCCTGGTGGTCCACAGTCCAGGCCAATGCCCTGCGTGCCGGGCTGGATCCCTACCTGGTGATGGCCTTGATCCGGCAGGAATCCGCGTTCAATCCCTGGGCCATTTCCTCGGCCCGCGCTTACGGCCTCATGCAGTTGCTGCCGGCCACGGCGCGCAAGCTCTCGCCCAGGGCGGGCACCAAGCGGCGGCCCAACACCTCCATCCTGTTCGACCCAGTCACCAACATCCAGCTTGGCACGCGTTACTTCACCGAGATGCTGGCGCACTTCGGCGGACGGCTGGAGCCGGCCCTGGCCGGCTACAATGCCGGCCCCGAGCGCGTGGACCTGTGGTTGGCCGCCGAGAACACCGACGACCCGGCACAGTTCGTCGAGAGCATCCCCTTTACGGAGACCAGGGATTACGTCCAGGCCGTGGTCCGGAATGCGGCCATCTACCGCCGGCTCTACGCTTCAAAATAAGAAAAACGGCGGGCGCTGCGGCCCCCGTTTCTGTGTTCCGTGCCTCTTCGACCTCGCTTTAAGCACCCGACCGGCCGGACTGGTACCAGCAGAGAGAAAGTACTATTGCTGCCGCACAGCAACACGTGATACAAGTGTTGGTGTGTTACGGGGGTGAATGACAGGCGTGCGGTGCTCGGTTGCCGGCTTGCTCGTGTCGGCGGCGCTGTTCTGCGCAATCGTTTAAACTACCACTGAACGCTGCTTGACTTGACCGGCCGCCTGCTGTAGCATGTTCTAACACCCCCCCTTGGAGACCACTATGCTGCGATGTGTGCGTGTTTGGCCCGTAGTGCTGCTTGCTGTTTTCTGCTCGCTTGCCTCTGCGCAGGTAACCTCCGTCAATGTAATCCAAAACCCTGGCGCCGAATCCGGGCCCGCCAGCCCAGACCAGTCCAGTCTAGCCAGCATACCGGGCTGGACAACCGACGGCACAATGAGTGTCTACAAGTACGCCACTTCGGGCACCGACCTGGGCGTGACTTCTCCTGGTCCCCCGAACCGGGGCAACAACTACTTCGCAGGAGCTATCAGTTCGGTTGCCAGGATCTCCCAGGTGATCGACGTCACTTCGGCAGCCACCCAGATCGACGCCGGAACCTTGCCGTTTACGCTCTCCGGCTGGTTGGGGGGGTGGGAGAGCCAGGACGACAATGCAGCGCTCCGAGCCACATTCAAGGATGCTGCCGGAGCTACGCTGGGCAGCGCTTTAATCGGGCCGGTCCTGGCAGCGGAGCGCAACAGCGTCACCAGTTTGGTGTCCAAGACAACCTCTGGAACAGTTCCGGCCAAGACCCGCAAGGTGGAAGTGGTTTTGGAGGTGACGCGGACGTCAGGCTCCTATAACGACGGCTATGCCGACAACCTTTCGCTGGTGCTGGGCACCGGCGGCGGCACCGGCGGCGGCACCGGTGGCGGCACCGGCGGCGGCGGCACCGGCGGCAGCGCAGCGGTCTCCAACCAGATGATGACCAGGGCCCTGCCCGCCTCGTGCGGCATACCCACGCCGACCACCTCCTTTTTGACCACCGACAAAGAAGCGTATCTGTTCTTCATGGTGGCTTTGAAGTCCGGCGATGTGCTCAGCACGGAATGGACGGCGCCCAATGGTGACATCGTTGATCCCAGCGGCGCCTATAGGCCCGTCACCACCGCCGGCACATACTGCATCGGGAGCGAGGAGCGGCTGCCAATCGCCGGATCAGCAAACGCCAACCGGACGGGCAGTTGGCGAACCAGGGCCTATCTGAACGGCACGCTGCTGTTCACCCTGACCTTCACGATCGACGCGCCGGCAAGCACCGGCGGGCTGACGGCCAAGATTAACCAGGTCATCACCAGCGCCTGTCCGAAGATCACCGTGGTGGCCTCGGTGACCGACAGCAGTGGCAAGCCGGTGACCGGCCTGAACGCCAGCAACTTCACGCTCAAGGAAGACGGGACAACCCAAACCATCACGGTATCAAGCACCGCTACCGGTGGCGGGACCGCCCTGTCGCTGGCGATCGTGATAGACCACAGCACCTCGCTCAGCACCCAGGATTTGGCCAACGAGAAGTCCGCCGCCAAGGCGCTGGTGGCCCAACTGGGCGCCTCCGACGCGGTCGGGGTCTGGTCTTTTGGAACAACGGTCGAGTTCTTGCAGGATTTCACGACCGACAAGGCCCGCATCAACAGCGCCATCGACAGCGTCAGTTCGGGCGGGAACACGGCGCTGTACGCGGCCCTGGTGGCGGCGGCGCAGAAACTGGCGCTGCGCTCCGGCCGCAAGGCCATCGTGGTCATGACCGATGGGGAAAACAACCAATCGGGCACCATCGATGAGGCCATCAATCAGGCCAAGCTGGCCGGGGCCCCTGTATTCCCGGTGGGGTTTGGCTCCGTGGACACCGCGGTGTTGACACGCTTGGCCAAGGACACGGGCGGCACTTACACGCCGGCGGCCAACTCCGGCAGCCTGCTCAGCATCCTGCAAAACATCGGCGCGGTCATCGCCGCCCAGTATGAGATCAGCTATACCAGCTCCAGCCCGTCGTCCAACCATACCCTGGAACTGACGGCACAGTCGGGCAGCAACCGCAGCGCGGCCGTAACGCAAAGCGTGACCGCCTGCCAGACCAGCGGCCCGGCGGTGACCCTGACGGTCGAGAACACCACGGCAGCCGCGGGAGCCTCCGTGGATGTCCCGGTGACGCTGACCGCCACCACGGCCCCATCCGGGTTCCAGTATGACCTGGCCTATGACAACTCGAAGTTGACGTTCGTGCAGGCCAAGCAGGGCGACCAGACCAGGGCGGCCGACAAAAGCATCAGCACCAACCCGCTCAGCTCCAGCTCGCTGCGGGTGTTGGCGGCCGGGCTGAACCAGAACCCCATCGGCAACGGCAGAGTGGTGCTTATGAATTTCCAGCTAAACAGCGGTTTTAGCTCCGGCACCGCCAACCTCACCTGCTCGAACGCGGCGTCTACCGACGCCAACAGCAGGGCCATCACGCCCACCACCTGCCAGAGCGGCACGCTGACGGTGCGCGCGGCCTGCTCTTGTGATGTGAACGGCGACGGAGTGACCAACGTTTCCGACGTGCAGTTGATCGTCAACCAGGCCCTGGGCATCATCACCAACCGCTGCGACATCAACGGCGATGGCCAGACCAACGTGCTGGACGTGCAGATGGTCGTGAATGCCACGCTGGGACTGGGTTGCAGGTAAGGGGCGACCCTGGTGGTCGCCCAGCAGGGGCAGGCACAAGGCCTGCCCCTACAGCGCTTTTTCAAGGGATCGGGGCGCGGCAGGCAGCGCCTCGACGTGCGGATAATTGGAGGGGGAAAATGTTTCTCCGCGTTCTGTTTACCATGCTGTTTGCGGGCGCCTCGCTGTTTGCCGGCACGCTGGCCGTCGGCACCGGGGTGGCATCCAGTTCCAGTAACGCCGCGGTCAATGTCACCTACACGGCGGGGGGCACCGCGGCCACCATGCTGCAGTTCGATCTGACCTTCGACGGCTCGGTGCTGCTGGTCACCGCTACGGCCGGCTCCGCGGTTTCCAGCGCCGGGAAGAGCCTGCAGACCTCGCAGCCCGACCCGGCCAACGCCAACGTGATGCGTTTCATGATCTTTGGCTTGAACCAGAACGTCATCGGCGACGGCGTGGTGGCGGTGCTGAATGTCGGCGTCCGCAATGCCGCCTACAGCGGCACCGTGACTCTGCAGATCAGCAACATCGTGGCCGCCACCACCTCCGGGCCGGCGGTGACCGGGACGAACGGGTCGGTCCGCGTCGGCAGTGGCGGGGAACCAAGCCCCAGTGTGCCCGCGGGCGGCGTCACCAACGGCGCCAGCTTCGAGGCCGTCATTGCTCCTGGCGCGTTCATCAGCGTGTTTGGCAGCAACTTGGCGCCCAGTTCGGTGGCCAGCACCGGCCGGGCATGGAGCTCGGCCGACTTCCAGGGGATGAACCTGCCCACCAAGCTGGACAATTACAGCGTCACCATTAACGGCAAGCCCGGGTACTTTGCCTTCATCTATTCCGGCCAGTTGAATGTGCTGGCGCCGAACGATACCGGCGACGACCGCATGGTGGCCGTCCAGGTGCTCAGCCCCAATGGGAACAGCCCTGCGGTGCAGGTCAAGTGGCAAAGGTACGCGCCCGCGTTCTTCTGCCAGAATGTGGGCGGGAAGTTTTATCTGGCCGGTCCGGCGCGTGGGGTCAAACCCGGCGCGAACATCGAGACCTACGGGACGGGGTTCGGGCCCACCAATCCCTCTTACCCGGAGGGCCAGATCCTGACGCAAGCCTACCCGCTGCCGACCGGCGCTGTGACCGTGAAGGTGGGAGGCGCGAACGCCCAGGTGGTGTGGGCCGGCCTCACCTATGCCGGTGTCTACCAGATCAACATCGTGGTGCCGACTCTGGCCGACGGCGATTACGCGGTGGTGGCCACCATCGCCGGCTACAACAGCCCGGACAGCAAAGCCTACCTGACCATCAAGAACTAGACCTGAGGCCTGAGACCTGAGACCCTCAGGTCTCAAGCTCTCGGTTTCGTCTGGGTGTGTTCTTTGCCGTTTTGCCAGCCAGATTCCTGGCGGCTTCCTTGACAATCCTACGCTTAGGGCGTACCCTCCGATTTGTACGCTATTGGCGTACTGAGACTCGAAATGGAGTTTATTGAGGCGCCGGCTTTCACGCGTCGTCTGTCGGCATATCTGGACGATGACGAGTATCGCCGACTGCAGGCCGAGCTTGCCGGGAATCCGGAGCTTGGGGATGTCATGCCTGGCACGGGTGGATTTCGAAAAGTCCGTTGGCCGGACTCGCGGCGGGGCAGAGGTCGAAGAGGCGGTTTGCGGATTATTTACTTCTATTTCGAATCTGACCAGCAGATTTGGCCCATGACGCTATACGGCAAAGACGAAGCGTCCGACCTGGACACGAAAGAGAAGAAGGCGCTCAAGGCGGCGATCGAACTGGAGGTGAAGGCACGCGCTATCAAGAGGGCTGCGCTCCGGGGCAGCTCGCGGAGGACACGGTGATGGCAACAAGGAGAGTGTTTGATGAGCTGATGGAAGGCGTGGCTGCGATGGAGGGCCACCGCCTAGGCAAGCTCACGCTTCGCAGCTACAAGGTCGAAGCAAGACCGCTTCCGAAGGTTGACTCCGAGCTGATCAAGGAAACGCGAGAGGGGCTTGGGTGTTCGAGAGCTGTGTTCGCGCGCAAACTCCGGATCAACGAAAGAACTCTCGAAAAATGGGAACAAGGCCGCGCAAAACCCAATCCCCAAGCGGCCGCTCTTGTTCTCCTCGTTCGTAAGTACCCCGACACGCTTGACCGTCTGGAGGGGCTCGCTGCCAGGCGATCGAGCGCCCAGGAAAGGACAAAGCATCCGGCCTGAGCGCCAACCAGAAGAAGGCGCTGAAGGCAGCTATGAAACTGAAGTTGAAAGCACGTGCGGCGAAAAGGGCTGCGCGAGGTCTCAAGTTCGACCCGTGGTAAGATTCTCCCCTGATGCTGGAGACTTTCCTTATTCCTGCGCAGACGATTGAGGCCAAGGGCGAGGCCACCGCGATTGCGCTGGGCGAGGCGGCGGGCCAGCGCTTCCTGGTGAGCCTGGAGATCAGCCGCGTCATCGAACAGGAATCCCTCAGCGTTTCCATCTGGGGCTCGGAGGATGGAACCGGCCGGGGCGCCGCGGCGCTGCGACATTCCCTCAAAAGCCTTGCACCAGTGCGCATCCGTGGCCGGGGCTAACGGACAATCCGAGAACGCCAGTACCGCGGCCGCCGTCGGTCGTGCGCAAAGGTGAGAACTCGCATGGCGGACGGAGTCTCCAGGTAGACGATGTGGTAAGGGAATCCCTGAACTGGGGCCCGGCGAACCTGCAGGTCACTCGGCACGCCAGGGACCAGGGCGCCAGCGTGAGGCCACCGGGCAATCAGTTCTCGTGTGACGTTGACGGCGTCCAGGAACTCGGAGCCGAGACCCACGCGGCGCTCCTCGTACCACCGCGCGCCCTGCTCGAGTTCATTGGCCGCTTCGTGCTCGACGCGGAACGGCTTGCTCACCGCTTTTGCAGCCTACCGGCGATGCGGCGGCACGTCTCCTCCCAGGGCTCACCGGCCGATTCACCATCGAGGACCCACCGCGCACGCCTCTCGATTTCGGCTGCCCAGGCCGCCTCCACTTCGGCCGGATCGCCGGCTGGTCCGTCCAGGCTGGCGATGAGCTCGGCGGCTAAATCCGCGCGCTCCTCCGACGGTAGGGCCAGCGCATCGCACAGCAGTTCTCGCGCTCGCTGCGTCATGGGGCCATTGTAGCACGCACGCGGGCCAGCCGGCCCTGCGCCAGTACCCGGGCCGCCAGGCGCCCGACTGCGGGAAGGCCTGCCAGCATCGAGACGGAAGCCACCTGCGGCAACGCGACAGCAAGCTGAAATGGGGCGCAGCAACCAGCACCTCTACAACCTTCCCGTGGTAAGATGCTCCCCTGATGTTGGAGACTTTCCTCATTCCTGCGCAGACGATTGAGGCCAAGGGCGACGCAACCGCGATTCCGCTGCGCGACGCGGCCGGCCAGCGCTTCCTGGTGAGCCTGGAGATCAGCCGCGTCATCGAACAGGAATCCCTTAGCGTTTCCATCTGGGGCTCGGAGGATGCCGCCCAGTGGGGGACCGTCCCGTTGGCCGCCTTTACCCAGAAGTTCTACACCGGCGCGCATCAGTTGATGCTGGACCTGACCGAACGGCCGGCCGTGAAGTTCCTGCGGGGCGCCTGGGAGGTCAACCGCTGGGGCCGCGGCCAACCCAAACCGCTGTTCACCTTCTCGGTGTCCATCCATCAACTGGAAGGGCGTGCCACCGCCTGAACTGCTTTTTCACCACCAAGACACCAAGACACAAAGGTCTTGGTGTCTTCGTGTCTTGGTGGTTAGATTTAAGGCCATGAACCGCAGAGACTTTCTCGGGCTGGCGGGCGCGTCCGCTCTGGCATCCCAAATCGCGCGGCGGATCGAGGCGCAGGAAGCGCCGGCCGGATTGCGCTTCATTAACCGCAAGGCCGGCGCTCACCCATTCCGTACAGGCCCCACCGGCAGGCGGCCGAACATTTTTCTGATCACCATCGACATGGTGTCGCCGGACCACTGGCACCCGTCCCGGTCGTTGTGGCGCGAGATGGACCTGCCCGCCATCCGCTCGCTGGCCGCCGATGGCACGGCTTTTCATAACGCCTTCTGCGCTAGCCCGCTTTGCGCGCCGGCCCGCGCGGCCCTGGCCACCGGCCGCTATACCTACATCACGGCCAACGGCGAGCGCGCGCATGACGGCCACGAGACCATCCTGCGGCCCAGTGACGTGATTTTCCAGGAGTACCTGAAGGCCACCGGCTACAAGACCAAGCACGTGGGCAAGGGACACCTGGGCACGCAGAAGTTCATGGACGCTTTCGACGAGAATGACAATGCCTGGGACCGTTGGGCGCCGCCCATCCACGACGATGAGCTGTACCTGACCGACCTGCGCCGCCTGGGCGTCAAGCCGCAGCGCTATGGCAAGGAAATCCGAGGAATGCAACAGGACCGCCGCACGCCCTATGCCAGCCTCGGCGGCTGGATCGAGCAGTCCGACGGCAAGCCGTTCCCGATCGAGGCGCAGTACAGCCATCACCTGGCCCGCCGCGCCATCGACAAACTGGATGCCGCCCTCGGCGTGGGCTCGCAATCCGCAATCCGTCCGCCGCGGCGGACGAAATCCGAAATTCCTTCGACCGAGCCCATCTATCTCCAGATTGATTTCTTCGATCCCCACCAGCCATTCAGCATTCCGGGCGGCCTCCAGCAGCGCCAGAAGCAGTTGCGCGCCGCCTTTGCCCTGCCCGACAGCTACGAAAAGGTGCGCGCGCGCGACTGGCGCCCGGCGCCGGGCGAACCGAAGATCTACGGCTTCTATCGCAAGGCCTGGGGCCTCTACGACCCGGAAACTGTCCGGGATTACCGCGTGGCGAACGCCCTGCAGATGGAAGTGGTAGACCGCGCCATCGGCACCTTCATCCGGGCGCTCAAGGAACGCGGCCTCTATGACGAGTCGCTGATTGTTTTCACCGCCGACCACGGCGAGATGAACGGGCGGCGGGCGGTGGTAGACAAAGGCGTGTACCTGTTTCCCGACGTGTTGCGTGTCCCGCTGGTCATCAAGCCGCCGGCAAGCTGGAGCTTGCGGCCGCACACCGTCGATCAGCCGGTTTGCCACCTGGATATCGCGCCCACCCTGCTGGCGGTGACAGGGATCGAGCCGGAGGAACGGCTGGACGGGAGGTCCCTGATCCCGCATCTGCAAGGGAAGCCGCCGGCCGAGGACCGCGACTTGCTGTTCGAATGCGGCTGGCACACAGGCGTGAATTTCGCCTGCGGCACCCAGGCGCGCGAGCGCGACGGTCGCCATTTCCTTTACACCTACAACCTTTCCTCCGACATCGATGAGTTATACGACCTAAATGCGGTGGACGCCGAGAATCTGGCCGCCAACCCGGAGTACGCGGCACAGCACAAACAAATGGCCGCCCGCCTGGGTGCTTTCCTGGAAAAGGACCCGCGCTGGATCGGCTACTGGCACAGTTTCCGGATCGATCATTACTTCGATCTTCCCCGCCCCGCAGGCGATCCGCAAATGTTCCGCCCGATTTGAGGGAGTGACGATCCGCAGATTTCGCAGATTGCGCAGATTGGCGGCCGGCCGCCAAAGGAGAAACTGCATGTTGAAGATCACGCGCCGTGGATGGTTGGTGGGTTCGCTTTCCGTGCCTGCACTGCTCGCCGCCCAGGCGCCGGCCTGGAACAAACCGGGGCCGCTTGGCAAATCGGGGCTGAAGGTGACCCGCCTTGCGTTTGGCTGCGCCGAGGCGCGCGATGTCAAGCTGATCCGCAAAGCGGCCGACCGTGGCATCAACTATTTCAACTCCCTTCCGAATCGAGGGCTCACGGACTTCAAACTTGTCGGTGAAGCCCTCAGGCCCATCCGCAAGCAAGCCGTTTTGGCCGGCGGTTCGGGCGAGGCCACCGGGCAGGCGATGCTTGATCAACTCGATAGCCAGTTGCGCGACTTCGGGACCGACTACCTCGACATGTGGTACCTGATCGCCAAGCAGAAACCGGAAGAAATCAGCGATGAGTTACTGGAAGGCGTGCGCAGCGCCAGGCAAGCGGGCAAGATCAGGACCTGCGTGGTGAGCACGCACGGTTTGGCCGCGGTCCTGCCCCGCGTGCTGGAGGTTCGTGAGATCATCACCGCGCTGATGGTGACCTGCAACTTTGCGAGCTGGCCCGGCATGGCCGCGCACATCACCAAGGCCCATCAAGCCGGTATGGGAATTATCGCCATGAAGCCCCTGATGGCCGGCCTTTCGTCGGTGCCGAAAGAACGGCAAGCATGGCTGCAATCGCCCGAGACGCAAGCCAGGCGCCAGGCGATCATCGCCGCGGCCCTCAAGTGGGTGCTTGGCAACGAACAGGTCGACAGTTCGCCCGTCATCATGTCAACTTTCGAGCATCTCGAAGGCAACGTGAAGACCGCCTCGGAGGCGCTCAGCGAGGGCGAACGGCAACTTCTTGCCGCCCACCTCGATCGCGTCAGCCCGTATTATTGCCGGATGTGCCAGCGGTGCGAAGGCTCCTGCAGGGAAGCATTGCCGGTTTCCGACTTCATGCGCTGCCTGATGTATGCGG
>Ga0315279_10006559_pt1 | contig 14670 bp, 11 predicted proteins | sample YL17G06_20_MG_FD_203694 | JGI IMG/M metagenome (GOLD analysis project Ga0315279, IMG submission 203694) | Sediment microbial communities from Yellowstone Lake, YNP, Wyoming, USA - YL17G06_20 | ecosystem: Environmental > Aquatic > Freshwater > Lake > Sediment | place: USA: Wyoming | collected... | reverse complement strand
CGTTTCATGAAGTATGAATGGATCCAATGGTGGGCATACAAGGGATGGTCTTATCTTGTGAAATATGTTGAAATGGTTATTCGTGGATATGGAACCGAATATGAAATTAATTTTGCTTGAGTACTTACCATTTTGCTGGGGGTGAAGAATAATGTCTAAAATTCGAGAGATCGTTATGTTGGATGAACGGACAGAGAAAGACTATAGTTCGTTAGTAGCCAAAATTGATGATAATGAAAATCTTGTGTTTGAAGGCTATGACGTAGGATAAACGCCTAAGAAATATTGGGGAGATAGCGATTACAAATATTGGCTTGTGATTAATAAAGATTATAAAGATACGATTTTGCTCTGACTTCTCAAAGAGCGTTTTGAAGATGACTCCAATTTTAGGAATTGGCTAAACGAGACTGGCTAGATGAGAAAGGTATACCAAGTGAATTCAGCAGTTGGGTCTAAGATTATCTGGAAGATGGCATAGTCCGAGCGTATGAACTCAAAAAAGAAATTAACGAATTGCACGAACAAAAACAGGTCAATGAGTTTATGGGGATTGGAACTTATAGACTCATTGACCTATAGACTTTTTTCATATTCGTGATTATTCCGTTTAAAAACATTATCTAAAAATCTATGTCTTATGCTTTTTTGTCCAGAAATAAGCCCTGAAAATCACTCAATCGCTTTCGCAGTTCAACAACCTCTTCTGGAGGGATCTGCCTAATCACTTCGTCAGTCTTATTGTCAATGATTTTGATCACTATATCCCCGGTACTATCATCCTTCGAGAAAGATATATGTGCCATTGACTTATCAACCCCGACAGAATCACTAACAGTATCCATAAGTTTCTTTGAATCTGAAGATGATTCTGTTTGTTGAGCCTGTTGTGGCTGGTTTTCCACTTTACTATCGTTTGGCTTCAGGACTTTTTGCTCTTGTATTGTTGTGGGTTTTGGTTGAGTCATATCTGTATTTATAACTGCAAGACTCATTAAAACCACCCCCTTTTAATTTCATGCTATTACATTGTATGCACCATTAAGTAAGGAATATTGCTGAGAAGTAAATTGGATGTTCTGGATATACAATGCACTATATTGCTTCACCAGCGCTGCTTCCTTTTTACTTAGTGCAGTCTCCATAGAATGAACACGTTTATCAATGTTTTGTATCTTGGTATTGACTGAGTTGCTGTAAAGGTCTAAAGTATTTGATCCTGAATTTGACGTGATAAAAGGATCCAATACGGATTTGAATTGTGCCATGACTCCATCAAAAAGTCGTACGACTCCATCCAGATTTGACCCTACTGCCGAATCAAGTTTACTTGTGTCAAGTGAGAGAGCTAAACTACTGCCCACAGTAACGCCTATGTCCGCAAGCTTCTCAGGGTCGCCTTCAACGCTCCCGGTGACTTGTGTTCTCAATTTTGCAAATAGACTCATTTTTAGTGACGTGAAGATCGTATCACCAGTCAAGGCGCCACGAGTATAAGTCTTGTTATCAAGGTTAGCAACAGTCTTTGTCTTTGTTCCCAGATAGCTAATAATACTATTGAGATTGCTCACAAATGCACCGACCTTTGCCCTGATGGCTATATAGTCTTTTTGAACCGTGAGTGTTATGGTATTGGTTCCTTCGGTTTTACCATTAAGATTCAATGTTATGCCATCTATTACATCATTCAACCCGGTATTCGATGCTCTGGTTGCTGTGACCCCATTGATTGTAAAAGACGCATCTAACGCATCCTGAAGCGTAGTCTTAAAATCTCCTCCATCCAATACACCAAGACTTGCCAGGACAGTTCCACTGGTATCACTTGCGGTAATTTTGTTATCCTCACCTGTAGTTTTGGCTTCTATAACAAGGTTTTTATTAACGATACTTGCAGATACGCCCTTGCCTTCGTCATACTCTGTATTATTTATAGAGTTCACTATATCTTGCAGAGAATTAGTAACACCAACAGTTATGCTTTTGCCATTGAGCGTAAAAGTTCCGCTCAGGTTAAGTGCAGAAGTTGCACTGGATTGTTGATCTGAACGTATTCTATGTGCTTTAGCAAGATCGGTTATAGAGATAGTATACGTTCCATTTACAGCACTTGACGTAGCAGTTGCGGTCAATTTTGAGCTATCGCTAGAATTTGCAGTTTTGTTATCAAAAACCGTACTAGCGGAGTTGCTTTTCAGATCATCCATTATAGAATTGAGCGTTGATAACTTGCTTTTCAGATCAGAATAGATCGCCTTTTTGACGTTCAACTGATCCTTTTGTGAATTCAGAGTAGTAATAGGCTGACGCTGTGCGGCTAGAGTTGAAGCTATCAACGAGTTTAAGAAATTCGTAGTAAGACTACCTGCCGTAGTACTAGAGCTTGTTGATGAACCGATTAGTGCCATGATGTTTTCTCCATTTATGGAGTGCGTAAGCTTGCTTACGCACTGCTGTGACAAGTCACAGCAGTCCAAAAGAGTTACTAGTACTCAGACACAATGATTTTTTATGGATTCCCACTTGCGTGGGAATGACAAAATCAGGTACGTGTCATTCCCGTGAAAACGGGAATCCATAATTTTTTGTGTATCTAAGTACTAGCGTTATATCTTGGAATTCACAGATGCCCATGTATTGCGTATATCCTGCAATATCATAGCGGCGGTATCGAACTGTTTTTCTCTTGCCAACTCATTACAGTAATCGTATATTGCCAACAGGTTATCAGCAATAGGCTGGACTTCCATATTCAGGCTTTTGATCAACTGTTTAAGGGCTTCCCATGTGAGTTCAAGATTTTTTTTATGGCATCCATAGATAGCTCTATCGTATAGCATAATAACCCGCTTCATCGGATCTGCGGACATAACGTTGCTCTGCTGATAAGTCTGGATCACTGTTTGTGCCGACATTTTGTTATCTCCCGAAAAGACAATCAGACCATAGATAAGTTAATATCCATGGTCTGTGTTACGTTACATTAGTTGCATTAATAGCTTAACGGAAAAGTGAAAGGATACCCTGCGGTGCTGCGTTTGCCTGTGCAAGCATTGCTACCGCAGTCTGCTGGAGTATCTGGTATTTAGCAGATTCCACCTGTTCGTAAGCCATATCTGCATTCATTATGCGGTTATACGACGCTTCGGTATTTACCTGATCAACACTAACGGTTATCTCCTTAGAGTTGAGTCTACCTACCAAAGAACCGATATTGTTAAGGCTTCCAGAAACCTTTGCAATAGCGCCGTCAACAGCTACCATATAGTCTTGTGCCGCTGAAGCTGATGAAACATCAACGCTTACGTCTCCTGATTGGGTATACACGAGCTTTGATGTATCCGCAGCTATGACACTGGCGAAAGCCTTGAGATACACTTTCAATCCTAGTCCTGTGTCATAGTTGTCATTGGCATCCATATAGAAATTTGATGCCGTGGTATTAGTAGCATCATCAACGCCATTATCATCAACGTTTACAAGTTCCTCTGTAGTGCCACTCACCTGATAAAGTCCCATCTTGACCTGCCCACCGGCTATATACTCGAAGTTAAGCACATCACCTGTAGTCATGTTATCGTTCAACTCAATATTTATGCCAAGCTTATTACCGTCTGCGTCAAGGAGTTCTGTCGATGAATCGGCAGCTAGGGCAAGAGCTGATGCTATGATGTTGCCTTTAGTGTCAGTGATCGTGTAATCAAGAGCGGTGGCTAAACCACTAACTCCAACCGTCAGTTTATATGTTCCTGAAGCCAACTCAAAGCCAACATCACTGGTTCCGCCGGTGAATACCTCTATTTCATCCGGCGGAGTACCTAGTTGTATTGCCTTTCCTGTAGTGGCAGCATCAGCCTTATCCACTACCTTGAATTTATATGTACCGGTGTCAAGTTCAGTAAGTCCAACAAAACTAGTACTTGCAACAGCACCAGTAGCTCTGCCTGTAGTGTCAAAAGAACCGTCTACCGTGGTACCCCTCGCAACAGCTAGTGTTGCAACAGTTAAAGAACCAGTTGCCACGCCAATATCCATCGCGTTATGACTGTCGCCGGCAGCGCCAGTATTTAGCACCCATTTAGTTGTATCTGTTTCTGATGCGCCAGTCTGAAGTGTCATATCAACGTTGCCACTCAGTAGCGATGTACCGTTCCATTTATTTTCACCTACTATGTCGTTGATCTGTTTGGCAAGAGACTGAAGTTGCTGCCCAATAGCGGCTCTTTCATCATCACCGAGTGTGTCAGATGCCGCCGAAGTAGCTTTTGACTTCATCTCAATCAGTAAGTCATTGATTTGCTGGAGACCTCCTTCAGCAACGGAGAGCATGTTTTTGGCGTCACCAATGTTACTCAAAGATGCTTTCAGTCCTTCGTTGCGAGCACTGAGTTTCATCGCTATCGTCAGACCTGCCGGGTCATCTGAAGCCTGGTTGATTCGCTTGCCTGTTGCTAATCTTAATTGTGCTGTTCCTAGTTTCGTGTTAATTGATCTTAACGAGTTAAGGTTGTTTAATGCTGCGATGTTTGTTGAAATTCTAGTGAAATCTGCTTGTGCCATTTTCGATCTGCCTCCTAAATTGTCATTCCAGAGCTTCTAGCTCTGTACTATATTTAAGTTCCGATTTGCTAAATACCAACTATGAACCTAAGATTACTAATACCAGCTTTTTTTACTTTGATCTGCCAAAGCTCAAAAACTTTATTCACTATATATATCGAAATACTTAAACAAAACTTTAGAAAAAAATGCACAACGAGCTAAAGAAAAAGTTATAACCTGCCGAAATAGAAGAACATAGAGGTGAAATATCTTGCCGAACGATAGCGAAAACTACAATATATTCTCTACGCTTGTTCAGACATTTAATGCTTTCATTAGATCAGCCGATAGATTGAGTTCTACATATAGCCAATTGGCAAAAAGCTCAAACGGAACGGATCACTTTGATTCTGATGAACACAAACAGGAATTTGACACACAGGATTATGTTGCCATGATGACCAAAGCCATGAGCGACATTATAATGAATATCGTTAACCGCATGAGAAGCCCGCTTGGTGCTATACAGCTTTTTACAGAGATTCTCAAAGGTGATCTCGACTATGATAAACAAGACATAGTTGATGAGATATTAGCCAGTGTACATTCCCTTGACGCTGTACTATCAAATCTTTTATCTGCGGTTCAACCCATAACGCCCCGTATGCAAAAGCTGGATTTTATTAATGTGCTTGAGGAGTCTTTGACTTTTGCTTCTCTGGCGATTAAGCAACAAAGTATCGTGCTTGAAAGGGATTATTCTCAGGAGCAAATATATTGCTGCGGTGATCTTGAACAGCTTAAACAGATATGTTTCAATCTCGTTCTAAATGCTATTCAATCCATGCCAGACGGTGGTAAGTTAAAAGTAGATGTTTCATCCTATGATGATGTAGAACATATTAACGTAGAGATTGAAGATAGCGGCTGTGGCATCCCTGAAAACCTTATGGATAGAGTATTTACGCCATTCTTTACTACCAAAGAGGGTGGTACTGGATTGGGATTATACGTCGTATATAGGATAATACAGGCACATAAAGGAACGATTAATATTAAAAGTATTCAAAGTGTTGGAACCAGAGTATCCATAAAATTACCAAATTAACGACTTGTGTTATAGACATTCAGAAAAAGAATTTTAAACACGAATTTCACGAATATGCGGAAAAGTCTATAGGTCAATGAGTCTATGGGTCTATAGGTTTCAAACTCATAGACTTATTAACTATAGACCCATAGACCTGTTCTCATTTGTGTAATTCGTGATTATTCCGTTTAAAAAACATTATTCGTTAGTTATTGACCCTATTTTCCTGGTTCTTTGGTAATTCATGGGGGAACGAAACTTGCATAAGAGACCCTTCACTCCATTCAGGGTGACATTAGCCTTGTTATTCTGAACGGAGTGAAGAATCTAAATCTTATTAAATTTCATGTTTCCCCACAAAATCCCAAAGAACCTTTTTACTTTACAGCGATCATTTTGCCTATGGCTACGAAATTCCCAGCTTTGAGCTTGTAGAAATATACTCCGCTTGTTACCTGTTCCCCGTGAGAGTTTCGCCCATCCCAGTATGCCGCTTTACTTGCATCCAAGTAATGCCCACAAGTTTTGTAACCGAGATCAAGAGTTCTGACAAGCTGACCAAGAGCATCGTATATCTCGATATTCACGTTATCGCTATTTTCAATGTCATAAGGTATCCATACATCAGGGTTAAATGGGTTCGGATAAACCGCATAAATGCGAGTTTTGATTTCTATGGCTTTACTTGAGCGTGAGCTTGACACTTCTGACGATTCTACAGCACTTGGTTTTTCAAGCATCAAATCCGCATCATAAGTAACCTCTTCCTCTCCAAGTTTACCAGATACCGTAACATGAGCAGTACCGGGTTTCATTCCCTTCGTATCAACTGAAGCTGTATACGTTCCGAATTCACCTTTCATCTCCGATTTCAGCGTCACATCTCCCTGTTTCAAGGTGACAACGGGAGGGGATTCAAGGTTGCCTTGAATGACAGCATTCACTTCGATCACAGTACCTGCCTCGATAATTTCTGGCTTAATATTAACATCTAACTGCATAGGGCGCCAAGTCATTTTACTTTCGACGGTAAAATGTTCTCCCAATTCTGGATTAATGCTAAGGTCAATGAATGATCCCGTCCATATTGGTAGCACAGGCGGATCGGATTCGAGCTTTTTCTGCCACTCACCATCAGTAAGCCTATTACTCATTTTCCACTCAAATTCGTAATACGAGAAGATCGCACCCTGAGTTATCCTTAATTCGCCATCAACAGGCACGACTACAAAGATATTCATCGGATACCCGACACCTTCCTCAAGTACCTGATTACTATATGGGTCTGTATGCACATCAGCTACGACAGCCATACTTTCATCTTCCTGATTCTCAATTTTTGATGATACGTCCGGTGGAAAAGTTACGATTGACTTCAGAGTTTTACCTATGTTCACGATCTGCCCGTATTGATCATTACTCAAAGGCTGATTATAAAGCTCAAGCTCGGATATTTCCTTCAAAGATAAAAGCAAATCTTCCAGTTGCTTAAATTTTAATGCGAATTCCTGAAGCAGTAAACCTCTGTCAGAAAGACCCTCTCTCGTAAAACTTGTAAGAGAAGCTAATCTTGCGTAAAGTTCAGGATTCGGCTCAACGTAGCCTTTAATCAACTGCGGTGTCGGCGGAAGCGACGTTTTCATCGTGTAGCTTTGCTTTGCATAAAGAATCGTGTCGTGACGAAGTTCAGTCCACGAGCCAAGTGCAGTTGATAGGTTTTTATCAGTCCACGCTACGTTTTGCATAAATATTGGATAACCGGCGTCTTTTTGCTCAAGTAATGGCATAAGCACGTAAAGCCAATTCCAGTAAAGGTTCTGCGCCCAAACTTCGTCATCCATATTTGCGAAAGCATCTTTTAATTTGGCTATCTGCTCCGTATATTTGGGATAACGGTTCTCTTTGTATACGTTTGTCAAAATATCGTAAGCTCTATCAGAACCCATGATAGCGAGTATATCCAATCCCTTTGGAAACATTCTGTCTGTAACCTTATCGTCTACAAGTTGTTGGAACATATACGAATCAGGGATAAACCTTTGACCCATGAACCTGAATCCCTTTGTCACGACACCGATGTCCTCACCCTCCCAGACTAAGGTTGAATTGATCATTGGACTGCGATAATTCTTTGCTTCTTCGATAAAAGCCTCAATCTTTGTAACATCTGCAAGTTCATCGGGTGACATAAAATCGTAGTTTGGTCCGTATATCTTTTCCATGATCCCCATGTATTCGTAGACGTTCAGATCGTCAGATTTCCCTACAAAGAACACTGTCGGCTCATATATCCTGTCCCATACAGACAGAGTAGATATACCTCCAATACTTGCGTTTTTGATGGCAGAAACTAAGAGGATCGCCTGTAAAGTCTCATCAATAGCCTTCTCTTTTCCTTCTCTTGGGCTGATCCTGAACGCCATACGTCCGTACCACATCATAGACTTGAAGTACCTGCTTAACTTCTCGTTTCGTGTGTAATGACCTCGTGGCACGTATTGGCTGTAATCTTCGTCGTATTCGAAAATTGGTGATGGATCAAATCTTTCATGGGCATCTATCAAATTCAATTCAGCATTCACCATATCTTTGACTTGTGCGGGAATTGTGATCGAAGGGTCAAGAAGTACACTAGCCACAGTGAAGTACGCCAAATTTCTTTTAACTGCTTTTTTAGCTAGTGGATCAGTTGCACGGTCATATTGAGACATTGCACTTTCGAGCATCGTACCATTCAGTTTATAAAGATCATCATACAGCTTATTTGTTTCCAGTATGCGCAAAGTATAATCGTAGAGGATGTGATAAACGTGCAACATTGAGTCTGTTGTGACGAATATTGGTATATTTTCTTCTTGGCAATAATTGTATACATCATAGACTTGCTTGTATTTGGTCTGATTAACGACAAATCCATTTTTTGCAAGCAATTCCCTCTCTTTATTTGTGAACTGGAATAGATTTCGATTGGCAACATTTCCCAAATCTGGTTTAATTGTATAATTCGGGACGTTTGGCGCTACGTTGACTATATAAGGCACGTACACACCAAATTCTGTAGATATACTAGACATTATCTGAGGCATTGGCATTGCCGTTGAAGAAATAATTAACAGAACAATGAACGCTAATGATAGTCTTTGTAACATTTCAGAAACCTCCTTTTTTGGTGATCACTGATCACTATTTGATTACTAGAAATCCTCGTTTCAGAAGCCTTTTTGTTTGCAAAATACTATAACCGTATTCTTTACAGAGAATAATAGCCGTTTCATAAAAAATATGACGTTGGGAAGGGATTTTTTGTTTCATGATTTTATAGTAACTTGCCATCCAGTCCTCAAAAAACTGATATACCCATTCACCGTATATAACATGTTGGATAAAATTCTTAGGTAAAACACTCTGGAAATCTCTTGGATAAAAGTCAAAATTGAAATTCGTTCCGAATACCAAACCACATTTGACTATCTTGCCTTTATCTTTTGTGAATAAATTAAATGAAACAAGCTGTCAGCATGTTCTACTTCCGCCATTTTTGCTCATAAGTGAAAAACTCGTAATAACAACGTATTAGCGTTGCTGATTCCGTTTTTAAGAGTGGAAGATTAAAACCACCCAGTCTGAACTCAACATTTGTTTGTTCGTATTTCTTTGCGCCTAGCAGACGTTCTTTATCAATCTCAACTTCGATGACTTTGACATTGGGATTGATGCCTGCTAACCTTCTGTATGTTTCAATTGTTGTTGTCGGGTATCTTCCAAAGCCAAGATCAATGAAAATGGTGTTTTTCCGTCGGATAAGCCCATCAAGTTCCATACAGATGAATACGTCAGTTTGCCTGAGACGATTTTCGCAGGTCAAGCCTTTTGTTTTCTGTCCGATCCTTCCTTTTTTAGCTTGATAATGATTCATAGTGCAATTATTGTACCAACATGGATTAAAGGTTAAAAGATTCATGATTTCCATATTTGACATCATTTTTATATCATGTTATCATTACGTCATCCTATATTATAACCGAAAACTCAATGGAGAAATATAGAAATGCAGAGGGAAAGAATTCGTATTCTCGTTGATCGCTCAAGGGACGCAGGCTGGTCAGATGTGCTGATAGACATAGAACCCGATGACGTATATCAGACAACAGATAACAGGGATTACCTGAAATGGTCAGTGCTAAAAAATTATGATGTATTGACTATGTGCGGTTATCCAATCCTTGAATACAAAGACGAGGAAATACTGAGCATTAAGAAATTCGTGGAACTCGGTGGAGGGTTGCTTCTTGCATCAAGCACTGGCAGATTTGAAAGGGACGTTGGGAAATCAATTTCAGAGATGCAACTCAATAAAATAGCTAATATTTTCGGTGTAGAATTCCTGCCTTTGAGTGCTTGCAAAGCTGAGTTAGAAGTTGACTATAATCAAATTCGTGGCTATAACAAGAAAAATCTTTATTTAGCTGACCGACCTGTATTTGCTGATCTTTATCTTGATGACATACCATTTTCAAACTGCGGAATAATCTCAATTCTCGTTCCGCCGAGTAACGGAAGAACAGATTCAGGTGAAGCGGAAGCAGTAATCTATCATAACGAAACCCTGGAACCTGTATGTGCATGTGTCAACTTCGGTAAAGGCAGAGTGCTGATAATGAACGAAGTGACATTCTCTCAGCGCAGTCAAAGGGCGTGCAATGCTTTTCTTGATTGGCTGGGGCGCAATCGGTTCTCGAAAGTATCTGGTGATGAGCGGATACCTGATGAGATTCCAGTAGACGAATACGTTAAAAAGGATGAAAACATTGAGATTCATTACAATAACTTTGTCAATGAAGATCGTGTGAATAAGTGTTTGAGTTACGCAAAGAAAATACACGATTTCATGACTAAAATATTTCCAAATAACCCAGATCGAAAATGGAAAATAGAGTTAGTACCTTCATGCGCTTATGAGAGATTGTCAATGTGGAGGGAACCGATAAAAGGCGCATACATGAGCGACCCGATGCTTGCCTACGCTGTCGGAGTTGAGGGTTTTATGCGAAGTGAATTTCTTCGCAATTTAGCTCGCAATGTTTTCAACCCAAAAGCTTTTTCTGAATACTGCGGTATAATGGCAATGCGTATTCTAGGATTTGAAAACGAAGCTGATAGAATGTATTTCGATATAATCAAGAATTTTAAAGATATAGATCCAACTGGAACAAAGTTCGATATAACAAAAGCTTATCATTATCATCCAAAGATTGTCTGGATACTGACTGCGCTAACGGATAAGTATGGATATGACCTTTTTGCCAGACTCCAGAAGAATGATCAAAGCTATAAACCCCGACAAGTATTTTCGCCTTTGGACGTTTTTATCTACTATCTAAGCCTTACATTGAACGAGGATATGTATTCGTGGTTCCGAAAGATCGGTACAACTGTCCACGAATTGCCATTATATAAAGAGGATACCGACGAGTTTAAGAACGGAGTATGCCAATATCTTAAAAACGTAATAAGAGATAAATCCACCAGCGCAAGCGATAGATATGATGCAATACAAGGACTTATTTATGTAAAAGAAACGTATAATCTTGCTTTAGACGATAAGTATGATCGCATAGTGTCAGGAATAAAGCTATCTCAATCCTGCGATAACCATGCCTTGTCAGTATTAAAGGAATTTGCCGATGACAAAGATGATCCAGCGGTCTCTGCAATTGCATATTTAGCACAGCTACAGCTTGGTGATAGTTCAGTAGCAGAAAAACTTGCTGATATAAGCAGTTCTCTGGATTACAAGTTTCAGCTTAACGTATATCATGCACTCAACAGGATCGGATACAATTTTAATACGGTAAAGCCTGTTACACAGAGCGAGTATGATGGAGTTGATCTAAAAGTCTACGTTACAATTGAAGGACATAGAATAGCTCACGTATTTACACGGGTAGACTGTAACGCTCATCACTTCCCTGATAACACTCACATTACTGGTGCATTTATAGACTGGGTATCAACAGAACCCGAATATCGCAGGATCGGGCTTTCGAGACTTGCTATGCAAGAAACTTTCGCACATCCATCAATGAAAAGGTGTTCGTGTGCGTTTCTTACTACGGGAGTGGAAAATCCTGCTCATGCTATGTATAGAAGATTTGGGTTCGTTGATCAATATTTCATGGAAGCGTTTAATTTTGATATACGTGAAGAAAAAGTAAACGTTCCAAAGGATATTATTTTAAGATCATATTCACCGGGTGATGAGGTGAAAATGGCTGAGTTTGCAAATAATTGTTACTCAAACTCTATAAACGTAAAACGTATAAAAGCAATAAAGAAAAGCGATGATGTTATCAAAATAGCCGAAAGAAATGGTGAAATGCTCGGATATGTTCTAGCATCAACAGAATTTAACAGGGATGCTACGAATTTAAAAGAAATATGTCTACAAAAAACAGACGAATGGCTCAATATTGGGTCACTCCTTTTATGTTCATTGCATAATGAGCTTTTCTCTCGTGGTCATCGTTTACTGACTTTTTGGGGTAAATATGGCAACAGGGAGAATTTAAGAGACCTGTTAAATACGCTTGGATACAATTCCAATCTAGTCGGTGGAGTAAAAATGTTTAAGCTTATTAATCTGCCAATGTTGTTAGATGAGATCATCCCACTTTTAACAAAGAGACTAATAAACAGCGAATACAAGGATTGGCAGGGAAAGATAGGCATCTCTGGAAATCAGCACAAAGCAACCATCATTATCGAAAATGAAATTTGTGTCGCAGAGGAAGTTTATAATGATGTAAATATTCATATACAAGCTGATGATGATACGATAACAAGAATAGTCATCGGCAGACTTACACCTTATGAAGCATATTTACAAAGAGAACTGACAATCAAACCTATTGTTAATGACGGAGTAATAGATTTGCTGAAAACATTGTTCCCAAAGATACCTGACTAAATCGGCATAATTCACAATCAAAAAGGAATGCTAAAATTCAGACTTGATTTTCTTCAGTGTATTCATTATCATTAACATTGAGCATTAAATATTGATATTACGTAATCATTTAGGAGAAAAAAGTATGAAAAAAACATTGTTTGTCGCTTTGATTGCCGTTGTATTATTAATTATGGCAGGTATTGGAACGATAATATTTGCACAAGAACAAAAAGCGGTGCAACCTTCATATTCAGCAGTAGTTATGATGGGGGGATTAAAACTCAAAGAAGGGGCAGATCAATCTTCGGCAGAAAAGCTATTCAATGATTACCTTATCCCTGCTATGAATGATATGAAAGGTCTAAAAATGAAGGTTCTAAAGAAGATGCCTATGCCAAATCAGAAACCAGATGAGAATTCTGTTGATTATATAATGATGGCAGAAGTAGATAATCCACTCACTCTTATGCAACTTATGAATACACAAAATATGGACCCAAGATTAAAAAATTTCGGTGATATGATGAAACAATACGCTGATGGTCCAATCATGAAAGCATATACCGTTATTGCGAAAACGAACGAATCCAAGCCGGATGAAGTAAATCCAGATGGAGTAAAGTGATTAAGTCCTCAGATAATTAGAATGATGTTTTCAGATTTCTGAAAGAGTCTTTTAGTTTGTGGGGTAATCTACCAGATTGCCAAAATACAAGCAAACTAGCAGTTTGCTCTACTTCAATTAAACTAAAACATAATCTGGTGAACCATTAGGAATAGGCAAAATATCCTTTGATTATTTCTGGCACAGTATTTGCAAGTTTATGGTTAAGAATAATTCTTCACTCACAATGTAACTTGAATAGATGCCCCTCACTTCGCTCAGTACAGCATTGGTGCTGTATTGAGCGAAGCTATTTCTGGATGCGAAAACATGAAATTTTCTATCAGAAAGATTTATCTTAAAATAGCTCTCCTATTGGTAGCGGTGGTGATCTTTCCCTCTTTATTTTTGCTACTGCAAGGTTGCTTTAAAGACGTCATTGGTCCAATGATGGATGACGTAGTAGCTACTTTGTCAACAAATAAGAAAATATACAAGGTCGGCGAAGATATCGAGATGACGATTGTTCTTCAGAACAGGACAGATGAACCTGTGAACTTAACGTTCAATAGTGGTAAAAACTATGACTTCATCGTAAAGAAGCTACCAGAAAATAAAGAAGTTTGGAGATGGTCAGAGGGCAAATTTTTTACTGAGGCACTCATGTCAATGATGTTAGACCCAGGGGAAAGAAAAACTTTTGTCTTTAAGTGGAATCAAAAGAACAACGATTCCAAAAAGATTGAGTCTGGTAATTACAAGGTCGAGGCACTGATCGCATCTGATCCTGAGGTGTTTGCTAATTCTGTAAAGATAAAGATTGAAGACGTAAAACTGGATTCTGAATTTGAAACCATAGCTAAAGGAACTCAAAGCGGATATAACAAACGTGACTCACTCGTTATAAAAGATCAGGCAGAATGGGAAAAGATATGGAATCTGCATACGAGCAACCTTGATCAGATACCACATGTACCAGAGGTTGACCTCAACACTGATATGGTCATAGCCATATTTAGAGGTGAGTTTCCAACCAGTGGATATCTTACAGAGATAGCACAGATCAACGAATCAAATGACAAGATTGAAGTCATAGTGACTGAAACCGACGAAGTAAAAGGCATGGTTCTTGATGTTCTAACGTATCCCTATCACATCATAAAAGTCAAGAAAAGCGACCTGCCAGTAAATTTCGTCTATAATAAAGTAGAACGCTAAACTTTAATGACAACAAAGTTTGTAGTAGTGCTATTCATTGCACGTTTTTCAAAGTGATAATGAACATTAACTAAATAATAGGGTAATAGCTAGGAATGGATTCCCGTTTTCACGGGAATGACAGACATACGCAAAATGTTATTCCCGTGAAAGACTTACAATGTCAACCCCCTAAAATAAATGCAGGTTGGTTGATGATATGATTAGCTATAGAAGCAAGGTGTTTGCTTTCATCATAAGGAGTCTTGCTTCGCCACATTGCATATG
>Ga0315279_10006558_pt1 | contig 14671 bp, 15 predicted proteins | sample YL17G06_20_MG_FD_203694 | JGI IMG/M metagenome (GOLD analysis project Ga0315279, IMG submission 203694) | Sediment microbial communities from Yellowstone Lake, YNP, Wyoming, USA - YL17G06_20 | ecosystem: Environmental > Aquatic > Freshwater > Lake > Sediment | place: USA: Wyoming | collected... | reverse complement strand
CCATAAAATATCTTCACTTTTTAAATTGATTTTTAAATAAAAAATGGAATTTCTTTTTGAATCCGATTGGAGTTAAATTTGACCATAAATCTTTTTATAACTCATAAATAAATTAAATAAATGAGATATGAATATTCAAAAAGGTAATTCTAATGCGCTATAAAGATACAATTGATCTTTATTCTGATTCTGGAGATTGCATTGCAGAAAGCATTCCATTAGAAGCAATTTCTCCACTTGTGAATCCCTATATTCGCCAATTTCTCCGATTTATCAAATCTACTGCTTTTGTAGACTTACAGAAGATTGAAAGTATGGCTCTTGCCGGACGTGCCGGACATACTACGAGCATGCGACAAGATGAAATCCAAATGCCCTGGCATAAGCGTGAATGGCCTATTCTCAACAATGCCAAAATAATTGCTGAAAAAGTAGAAGAAATTATCAAGACTCCGCAGTTTGACGGGGGATCGGAGGAAGCTGAAGTCCATTTATTTGAAGGTGACCATAAACTGATGATACGAATCCCAAACTCCCGAATGGAGTGCGCAAGTGGACGAGACCCCGTCTTTACGCTATCTGGATTAGCAGTTGGCCAGGTTATCTCGGAACTCTTTGATATTACACCAGAAACTGACCCCGATGGATGTGCCTTCTTAAAAAATATTTTATATGGACGATATCCACAGACTGTTACGTTTCAACCGGGTAATCCAGTGTACGGATTTCTTAGCCCACCTCAAGAACAGGAAGGCATTGGAACTGGTTTCAAAACTATTATGATCAATCATATCGCCGCATTAGCGGGAAAAAGGACGCTCGATGCCGTAGCGTTGGCGAGCATTCTCGAACAAGCCTCCCAATTCGAAATGGGTAATGCTTTAGGCTGGTATGAACGGTACAGCTTACTGGGAATGGCGTATCAAGGATTTAATGCCAGCAATTTAGTTGTCGATTTCGTAAAAGAGAATAAATCTGGGACAGTCGGGAGTGTCATTCGATCCCTAATGCGAAAATCCTTAGAAGACGGCGTAATCCGTCCGAAAGGGGAGAAATTTCCAGATGTTCAACCTTCTGGCTATAAATTCTACACTTCTGATGATATTCCCAAATGGAATGCGTATTCATGTGCTGGGCTTCTTGCCGCTTGCATCGTTAATGTGGGCGCCAGTCGTGCAGCTCAATGCGTTTCGGCAGTACTTGGCGCCTTTGGTGACTTGCTTGTATTTGAATCGGGTGGCCTCCCAGACCCCGATTGTGGACGTGTGATGGGGACTGGACTTGGGTTCGCCTTCTATACGCATTCGATTTATGGTGGGGCAGGTCCGGGTGCTTTTTCGATGGATAATGTGCTTGTCAAACACACGTCCGGATTCTTCACCCCTTGCGTTGCGGCAGCTATGTGTCTCGATGCAGGGACGCAGATATTCAACCCTGAAACCACTTCCGGAGGGTTTTTCAAAATTCAAGAGGAATTTCCAATCTTTAGGAATCCCGTCCAAAAGGTGGCCGAGGCTGCCCTTGAAATTAAAGATAAACTTCGGTGAGAAACGATGTCTGAGAAGAAAAAAGTGGAATATACTCCTCAAATATATCCGGGTGCAGAAGCTGTTTCAGAACGACGCCGAAAAATTATGGATCCTGATCGCCGCCTCCTTAAATTACGGGATATTCCAGATGATGATGTCGTGGTATTGCTTGGTCATCGTCCTCCTGGTTCCCTTTATAGTTCTGTGCATCCTCCCCTTGATGAAATGATTGAAACCTATGATCCTATTAAATTGCTCGTTGAACCAACGGCAGGCGCTCGAGCTGGAGACCGAATGCGGTTTGTACAGTTCACTGACTCCTTTTGGAGACCGGTTCTAGCGCCTTGGCTTCGTGCTCGGCTATATTTCAACCGATTCCGCGGTGTCGATACAGTAATCTACTCCGGACGTCAAATTCTGGAAATGCGCGAACGTGATGTCGAAGCGGCGACACGTATCCTAATCGAAACTGAATTATTTGACCCTGCCCGTACCGCTTTAAGGGGATTAACTGTCCATGGGCACGCACTGCGGTTAGATGAGAATGGGCTCATGTTTGATGCGCGGCGCCGGTATACTTATGATCCTAATTTGAAGGAAGTTGTTTACACGAAAGATATGCACGCAAAAATACTTGATGACCCCATTGCAGTTGGCCGTCCCTTGACTGAACAGGAGTTAATGGAAATGGATATTTCTTACCGATGGGACACACATCAATATAAATCACGCACTGAAATCTTATCTGTAATCGCACGAATAGCAAAATTTAGAATCAATGCTGGTTTTAAACCCGATTTAATGAATGGAAAATAAAAGAGGGATACTATGGCTGAGAAAAAAGAGTTAGCTTTTGAGAAGAAGCGAATTGCAAAAGAGAGTGAATATTCTTATGAGCTTTCAGCAATTGCGAAAAAATTTTTACCTACTGAAAAAGACCGTTTACTATTCAAGACGCTGAAAAAGGTCTTTGGCGTCGATCCTATGCTGGGCATTGATGTGAGTATGTATAAACGAGGGGGATATCATCAAATGAAATCAAAGCAAGAATTTGCAGAATGGGGTAAAAAAATTGCAAAGAGCCGCCAAATTCCCTCCTATAATCGGGCGGTGGGCATCCCGCTTGGCCAACGCGCCTTAGAACCTTATATTATCTCGGGAACGGATATCTTTGTGGATTATGACGATCTCCATCACATCAATAATGCTGCAATCCAACAAATGCTGGACGATATCAAACGCACGGTTATTTTAAATTTGGATATTCCGCATCGGGTCCTTCAAGTTCGTGCAGGGAAAGAAATCACGCCTGAAACTGTGAATTTATACTTAGAAACCGTGCAACATACGATCTGTGGGGGCGCGGTTGCTCAGGAACACATGGCAGAAATTCATCCAGGATTAACTGCGGATGCCTATTGTAAGATAATCACGGGTAGTGATGAATTAATCGATATGCTTGATCGACGGTTTGTCATCGATATTGATAAGCAATATCACCCAGCTCGTGCAGAAGCATTAAAAAGAGCGATTGGAAACACGATGTTTATGGTAGCCCGAGTGCCTACCTTAGCTGTTCGAATTGGAGATGGCGGGATTGTCTATCGCTGGGCTGCTATGCAAAGTTCAATGGCTTTCATTTCCGCTTACCGTTTAACTGGAGAAAGTATCATCTCCGATATTGCTTATGCTGCTAAGTCCGCTCAACTGATCCAAATGGGTGAACGTACATGGTTTTCTCGTGCTCGATCTCAAAATGAACCAGGGGGAATCCCATTCGGATATATTGCAGATATTATCCAATGTTTCCGCGATCTTCCTCCTCGCCGGTTCATCGAAGTCATCACCGAAGATTTGGATGAGGGACGCAAATATCTCCATCGGATGGCTGAGGGTGTTGGAACCATTGCAAATATTTTAGATGAACTTATCTGGTACGGTTTCTACATGAGTGGCGGCTTAGGTTTTTCAACTGGAGTGGCAGCAGGCGGATACTGCGGAGAAGTGGTAACCGATTTCGTTGATAGCGTCTCCGAATTGATGCATAAATATATGAAAGGCGTTGAAAAAGTTCCGCCTCGATGGGATACCGTTCGCTGGATCTTGGAAACCTCCTTACAAATTATGATGGAAACCTATGAGAAATACCCTTCATTGATGGAATTTCACTGGGGCGGAGCACATCGCATCTCGCTCATTGGTAACTTGGCAGGCAACACTGCCGCCATGTTAACAGGTTCGACGACCGTCGGCCTTCAAGGGGTGCACTATGCGATAGGACTATTAATGAAAGAGGGGTGGTTAAGGACTGGTTGGGCAGGACAGGAGGTTCAAGACCATGTAGGGCTTGCATATAGCACAGCACTTCGTATGGAAGAGGGCGGTCTTGCGGAGTTGCGTGGTCCTAACTATCCTTTCGCCTCCTACACCGCAGGACACTCTGCAGGCTTAGTTGGAACGTGCGTATCTGCAGCAATGGCTCGCGGGAGTTCTTGGGCGTGCTCTCCTGTGGTGAATGTGGCGTTCGCTGATCCCCACCTCGTCTTCGATTTTGCGAAACCCTCCCTAGCAATCGCCAAGGCCGCCTTACGGCAATTCATGCCCGCGGGAGAACGTGACTTAATAATCCCAAGCCATTAATTTTTCCAATAACCCCTTTTTGAATTCAAGTCATAACCTTTTTGAAATCAAGCCATTTCTTTTTCTGGTATTCTACTAAAATTTGATTTATTTTCACCTTCAGATAATTCGTCTTCTCGCAGATTTCTTCCACAGAATGTTTTCCATCACAGAATTGTAAAACGGTTGCGACCTCGATCGGAAATTTTTCTTTTCCATCGAGTTTCTTTGTTAACACGGGTAATTTTCTGAATGATTGCGGTGCAGTTGCAGTTCTGGATTGCGCTCTTTCCACTGTTTCTGGTACTTCCTGAACAGGGGTGCTGGGCATGACAACATCTCCAATCAATTCGTCGATTTTTGGGGACCATTCTTGCATGCGAGATCTAAACGCGAGCAACTGCCCTGTAAATCCTTTCGTAATATAAATCACTATGATGGCTTTTGGTGAAACTTTGAAGAAGGCAAGATTGACGCCCCCTAGGGGGAGGCTGTGGTCCCCGACGTGCAATAAGTTGAAATTTGCTTTCACAAAATTTTGTATGTATTCAAGATGCGTATTAAGCTGATCTTCTTTGAATAATACCTTTCCCGTTGCATCAACAATTGCTATGTATGGTCTAGATGCAAAAATCTTACCGAAGATATTTGCAATTTCTTTGGCAATTTTATAAAATGATTCCGATTCTTTTGACACGTGATCTCCCCGAGGCTTTCTCGGTTTTTTATAAAGTAATTAATAGTTCTCGAATTAAAAATTTAAAAGTTTTATGGGATTTTTCTCGCACCTTTAGGAGCTAAGGTTTTAAATATCAAAACGATTGAAAAAGAATTCGTCTAATAGATTCATATTGTTCGAACTCACTTTGAAGGATCGGATGAAAATGTTGAATGGAGCAAAAGCGGATATTGAACGCCTGATTTTACAAGATCTAGAATACATTTCACATTATAAACCCACGGCAGTAGGCGCAGAGTCTGCCAATTATTTTTCCAAAATGACTATCATCAAACCCATCGCACTCAATGTCTATCCTCAAATTTATATCGATATGGTGAAAAGATTTGAAAAATCTGAAGCCCTTCAACGATTGCGAAATTTAGGACTACGGGTAGCGAAATTCTATTATAGTTCCTTTCCTGAATTGCTTAAGAAACCCCAGAAACTCACAGAAATTATTGAGGATGTTGCCAAATCCCATATGCACCAAAAAATGATATTCAAAGATGAAATTATGGAGAGCAAGAAATTGAAAAGTTGCAAAATCGAAGTGCAGGATTGTTTCTTCTGCTCTGAAGTCACTCTGATCGAAAATACTGAGATTCCCTATTGTACGCCCCTAGGCGGGCTTTATCAGAACCTGTATAATATTAAATCGCTTTATAGTAAAAACATGAGTCCAAGATTGATCCGAGTTGATACGCTGAAATCGGCTCAATCTGAAGGAGATGTCTGCGAATATCAATTGACGGTGATTGAATAGAAGGAGACGAATTGATTATGGGAGAATTATCAAAGTCTAAATTATCGAGATTTAAAAAGATGTTAGGAGGCCTCGGCAAGAGGATATATCATTGGCGGGAGACAAAAGAATCTATGAACTTCTTGAGTTACATGTATGAGACAATCATTCAAGAATACGCCGATATTTTTGATGATGATTATGAAAAATCCATTGATACACTAATAGAAATGGTTAGACCGATGACAGAAGAATTAGTTTCTAAATTGTTAACCGAAGTAAAAGTGTTAGGCGTTCCCTTTAGTAGTTTTTTATCGCAAAATGTTAATGATCTTCCTTTTATTATTGAAACTGTTCTATACGCCATATTTGGCTCGTGGTCAAAGACTGTTTACAAAAAGCCCATTTTAATACCTGCTGCGGAATCTAAATCTCACGTAGATGAGATTATTATCCAAGCAAAGCAGTGCCCCTTTTGCTGCAATACTATGATTCTACCTGAGAAACTGGGTATGCAACGCTATGGCAAATTCACCTGTCTTACCTTCGAGCAATGTATTCAACAGGTCGAAGACTATACCGGCAATGATTGTGAAGTTGTTGGCCGAGAAACTCAATGTTTCTTGCAAGGGGATCCAATTGGCGAATTTAGATTCTGGTTGTACCCACGTAATAGACTTGATTTGAAAGAATCTAATGAATATCTTAAAAAACTAAAATGATTATTTTTTGATACTATTTGGGCGGATTAAATTCCTCCAAGAATTGCCCACCTTTTGTATCGCATGGGACCAATTCTTCCATATTCTCGAATTTAAAATCTTCACCGATCCTTGGCGCTTTCGATTTGATCGTCTGTTCTGGTGTTGGCAGGAAAACAACATCTCGCCCGAACACCTGATTCACTGTGGGCATGGCTGCTGATTGATGATGTAAATAAAACCTTCCGCCTGTAGTTAAATGTGTAAGCCTTTTTACCCAAATTTCCCGCGGCAATGCAAAAAGCGTGTTCAAAATCGGTGGTAAAGGCACATATATAAACCAACTGTCTATATAGCCCAATTTCTCAGCATTCACACCATCATGCACAGCCGCCAGGACTTCAAAATTGCTCTTCATCGTCAATTGATTATAAGCCCCAAACAAACAAGCCATGCATACATAAAATGCCCCTCCACTCCATTCCGGATGCATTTCATTCCGGATATCTTTTAAAATATCAGCCACATACTGTCCTGCATCTGCAAGTTTTCTTCCCTTTGGTATGTCTCGTAATCGCTGTCCAATTTTGAGATGTCTTCGATTCATCACATTCCAGCCTTCCTCACTGCCATCTATTATCGGTATAAAGTAATAACGATCAACTATTAGGCCATCCTCGATGTGATTGGTCCAAATACCCATGACCTCGCCTGTGAAATCGTCGATTAAGACGAAACTACAATCGCAATTTGGTGAATAAATTAGTTTAGTCGTTCCCGCTTGCAAATTACTCGTTACACTAACGGTAGGCGGAAGCGCCCAATAATCGATAAATATCTCCTGCGTTTCCCCTTTCATCAACTTAGATGCATGTTCAATGGATTCACTCATGCGCTTTATGACTTCTTCCAGCAGTTCTTTGCCCATTTGATAATAAATAGACCCGTCTGTATAAATATCCTCTATCGATTTAACTTCAGATAAATCTGGCAACTCGAGGGTCTTATTTTCGAGTGCCCAGCGCGTGTGTCTTCCTAATTTCATTAGTTCTAAACCTTTGAACCGCTCCCAGCGTAACATTAACCTTCACCTTTTTTTTCAAGTTATTTTAGATCTGAATCGGAATATAAATGCGTTGTAACGAATGATTCAGAAAATTATCATTAATGCTGTAACAATGATTGCGACTATCAATAATAGGAGAAAGAATCCGAATGCGGTCAAATCTTTATTTCGTCGATGATAGATTGTAAAATCGCAGAGGGAAAAAATTAGAAGTCCCATCGAAATGAAATATACCAAATGCCCCCAAAACTGACCTGCAATTACACCTATGCCGCCAATAATCAGGAGAAAAATGGTAAGACCATCTCGTCCTAAGCGAAAAACAGTTATAAGCGGTGATGAGAGCAGTTTTGTATGTTCATCATTCTTATAGAGCGCTATCCAATAAATTGTCAACGCTATCCCTGCCAGAATTGAATACAATGCTGCATAATTATCGAGCTGCATTTTGCTATTACCTCTTAATTTTCTATCTTATTTGATGTTATTAAAATCTCATTTATAAAAATATTTTATATAGTTTCAAGAATCATAGAATTCCTAATAAATTTGAAATGATTATTCTATTCAATTAGGGGAAAAAATAAAAAAATTAAAGAGATTTTTTGATTAAGCTATGTTAGTTGTGTAGAAAACAAAGTAAAAAATTAGACCCAAGATGAATGACCCCAGCCATGAGGCATTGGCAATTCGCATTTCTATTTTTGTTCCGCAATTGAGAGGATCTTTGCGTCGAAGGAAAATTAGGAATCGTATGCTGAAAAAAAGACCGAGTCCTATAGCAACTGCTCCGATGATCGAATGAATTAATGTAATTGCCGTAAGATTATGTAATCCAATAAGGTTCCATTTAATGAACAAGGATGGAAACATGATGATCGCAAAAGTCGCCAGATTTATAATAGTAGCAATTGCCAAGATAGTGCCATGGCGTCGAGGGTTGGGTTTCTGAGTTACCCCAAAGATTAGCATTGCAATTAAGACAATTTGAACGATGAAATTAATATCAAATAAAATATTTGCCGGGTTACTAAAAAATATCATATCGAACATTTGCTCCTTGGAATTTATTTCTTATAATCTCTATAAATTGATTTAATACAATGAATTATATATAAAAATAAAAGCAATAAATGCAATTAATAGAGATCTGTAGCAATGCTGCTTAGGAGAATAATATAAGATGAAAATTGCAGCTATACAGATGATAGCGGAATTCGCGGATGTTGAAGCAAACCTTAAAATTAATGAACGCCTGGCTTCTGAAGCTTTCAATCAAGGGGCAGAATTGGTGATCCTTCCTGAATTTTTCACTTCTGCAATGGGTTATCATACAAAAATGCTTGATGTTGTGAGGTGTATTGATGGCAAACCTATGCAACTGCTTCAGAATTTGGCGATGAAGCACCAAGGCATTGTAGGCGGATCCCTTATTGCTCTTCGGGACAATAAGAGCTATAATACTTTCGTATTAGTTTTCCCTGACGGCTCCTCTTATTTTCACGACAAGGATCAACCTACTATGTGGGAGAATTGCTACTATATTGGAGGAAAAGATGACGGAATATTGGAAACTCCGCTGGTTAATATCGGTGTGGCACTCTGTTGGGAATTCGTACGCACCCGGACAGTTAGACGCCTGTTGGGACATGTGGATATTGTTGTTGGAGGATCATGCTGGTGGACTACCCCAACCGACAGCAGCCTTCCTGGATTTTCACCAAAACTCCATGAACGTAATGTAGAAATTATGCGTGAAACCCCTGCCCGATTTGCTCGGTTGCTTGGTGTCCCTGTGGTTCATGCTGCCCATGCAGGCGATTTTGAAGCTGAAATGCCTCTTATGCCTGATGTTCCATACAAGTCCTATTATCTTGGAGAAACCCAAATAGTGGATGGTAGTGGCAAAATTCTTGCCCGCTTGAGCCGTGAAGACGGCGAGGATATCATTATGGCAGACCTAGACCTAACTCAAAAATGGGCGCCCTCCGAACCCATCCCTGATGGCTTTTGGATCCCCGAACTACCGCAGCAACTCCTTCAAACTTGGCAATTCATGAATAAGCATGGCGAGAATTATTATCAGAAAGAGACTATCCCCTATAGAGAGACCCATCCCATATTGGATTAGAATTTAAAAGTGTTCCCTTTTAGCAATGCACGTTTCCTTTCATCGACATTCTTCTAATGCACTTACTAGGGCTCTAATTGCTTTTAATGCGGTTTCATGAGTAGGATCGAAATTAATCAATTGCAGAAGGGTCACCAGTTTTCCGGGGAGACAAGATAGAGAAATATCTATTTCACTCCTTGCCTTTGTACTGCCTAGGTCTGGCGATTTAAAACGAACCATAAATAAATCGGGGTCTTTCGGTTTTGGCATTATATTTACAATCGAAAAAATGTCCTTATCCATTTTTCCAGTAGCTTCTTTCATTTCTTTTACATGATCCTTTAGGATATTCAAATATTCATCGAGGCTAATCCAACGCCGATTTCCATAACGAAGTATCTCTTCTGTTGTTACATATGATTGATAACCTATATCTAATGGCACTATAATGGTTCTCAAATTCGTAGCGCCAAAGTGCCCGATTGATTGATATAGCTTGACCAATAATCTATTTTTGTTTAATTTAGTAATGAGATCGGAACTCAGGCTGCTCCCGGATTTTATTAGCTGGGATGTCTCTCTCATTTCAACTTTGGCTTCTTCATTTTCCCAAATATTATCAAGTATATCCCTATTATTGTTCGCTTGAGTAATGGACGATAGAAACTGGTCAATATCCTCTAGCCGAACTACCTTATCTATCAAATTTTGAATGTTGGGTATTGGAAAGTGTAAGGGCGCGAAACAATATTCTCCACCCCCATGCCTGGGGATTCCTGGTGGACCAATTCGTCCAAAGATAATCTGTTCTTCTGTCGAAAACTCCAAAATACCATTCCAGAGGGAGAAAATCGCATTATGCTTTGGTCCCCTTTGACATGATGAAATATAAACGAGTTCTTTTAATGAATTATCAAGGTAAAATATGATTTTAACAAAGAAATCTGCATATTTTTTAATAACTTTTATTTCATTCGCAACCTCTTTATTCTCAAATACAATTTTAACTCCTTCAGATTCTTCCATCTCTTTGATGCCTTTCCATGGATTCAATCCCATAATAGTATAATCGGGTGCCCTTAGATCAAATTCCTTTCTAACCGCTTGAATTATTTTTTCAGCATGTTTCTTTTGTGATTCACTCACGTATTTTTCATCAAATGACATTTTTTTCCTCCACCTAGAATTTCAATTACCAAACCTTCATTCATTACCCCTAATTGGACTAATATACTCGTTTTTTTAACCAGTAGGATATTTATATATTTTTACAATTATATCTAACCTTATTCAATCAACTGGTGATTAAATGAAGTTAAATTTTGAGAATAAAGCGCTTATTGAAAAGGTCCTATTTGCGATAGGGTTACCGAAGGACCGAATCAAGACCATTAAATATCTCCCCGAAATTTTGGAACACATCATGAGCCAAGAGGATGCAGAAATCATTGCAAAACTGGGTTCAAAGCCCTATTCATTGGAAGAGATTGTAAATGTTTTAGGGATTAGTGAAGAGGAAGCACAGGAAGTTATTGAAGAGGATTTATTTAAGAAAAAAGGATTGATTATGCCCTTTCCGGACTTGTTATCGGGCTCTTTCAAATATCGCGCCACTCCGCTGCTCCTATTACATGATATGACTCTATTGAATGCACACTTTGCGAAAGAAAAGGATATCGCCTTTCTGGATTTGTGGGACAAGTTTTACGAGGAAGAAATGATACCAGAGTTTGGAAACCTAAAAATAGAGGGCGATCTTGCTCCCATTTTCCGCGTGGTTACCCTTGATGAAAGTATTATCCCAACGCAGGAAGTACTGACCTACGAGACCGTTAAGGGGATTATCAACAAAGCGAATCTGATCTCTGTCCAACCCTGTGTATGTCGAGTTCGAACGCACGGAAAGAATTGTAATTATCCCATTGAGGTATGTATGGCATTTGGGCCCGCGGCAAAAGTCGTAATAGAGCGGGGACATGGACGTGAAGTTACCAAAGAAGAGGCATTAGAAATAAAAAAGAAGGCGACTGAAGCTGGGTTAGTGCATCTTTCCAGTAATGCTTCCAGTGGCTTTATTTTCATCTGTAGCTGTTGTGGCTGTTGTTGCGGGGCAATTCACGCAATAGTACATCATGATAAGACCCAACTCGGAATACCTTCTCGCTATCAATCGCAGATCGACCCAGACCTCTGTGCGGGGTGTGAAACTTGCGTAAGTCAATGCCAATTTCAAGCGATTTCAATGGAAGATGACAAAGCTGTGGTTGATTCGAACCACTGCTGGGGATGTGGTGTCTGCGTAGCTGTATGCCCTCAAGGCGCTGCTTCTTTACAGTTGATTCATGATAAGAAACAAATCGCCCGGGGCGATGCTATCATGAATCTGGCGAAATATGGGAAACAATTCGGGATCAAGTTTTGAAAATCACGCGTTGGATTAATCTTAAAGAATTTTAACAGGCTATTTGAAATCTAAAGTAACCCGCAGAATCTCTTTTCCTAGAGATTCTATATTTTCCATTTTTATTTTTAGTTCAGGAAAATCTAATTCAAGAAATGGGATAAGTCCCATAAATACTTTCATTGCATTCCTAGTTTCGGGTAGGTAGGTAGTTGGGGGCGGTGGTGGCTTGATATAAATTATCTCGTCTTTCGTGCCCTGTAGTGACCAGATTCCCTCGATTATATCTTGAAAAATTCTATTTTTGATATTGCCGAGATCATTGATGAAGCTTTTACAAATATCCTTGGCAAATGGATTCAGGTTATTTTCATTCCCAATCCATTCTCTTGCGATCTCTAGAGTAGTTTTTCGAATCCACTGCGAGGCATCAATTTCCATTTCAATATCAACGAACTCTTGGAAGCCCCCGGTTTTCAATCGAATACGCGTAAAACCGTCAACCTCCTCAATCCGTTCAATTTCTTGAGTACCAAAGAACGTAGCGAATTCCGATTGCTGAAATTCCTCGTAATACATAGATCAAGGTCCTCTCAACTTTTTAAAAGTTTAAATTACTCCGATGAGGAATAAAAAGGATTTAAATTTTAAATTCCCTTATGTACCTTGAAGTTTATTAAACCATTTAAAGAAAAAATGGAGCTATAAAGAAAAAAGAAACAGAAGAAAGTGACTAAAAAGAAAAGGACCTTGAGGTATTCTCATGGGATATAATTTTGATGAATTTTACAGGCAATTTTTAAAGTTATTCAAGCAAATTTTGAATGATCCCAATTCAGATCATCCATTAAAACATATCTTCACTAATGAAGATATAGATCGGTTGATGGAAAATCCCCCAACTCAGGAGGATATCCTCAAATTTATGCAATACTTTTCTAAGAATCCGAATGCCAATCCCTTCATGCAAGGTAATCCTTTCATGCAAGGAAATAATCCTTTTGCCAAATTTTCTCCTACTCCGTCAAAATCCCCTTCAAAACAGAAAGATGCCCAAAAAGCGAACCCAGATGCCGAGTTGATAATTGATACTTTTGAGTTTGAAAATGAAGTCCATATTTTAGTAGGTACCAATAGAACCGATTTGGAATTTAAAACTGGCGTAAGAAAAGATAATCCGAAAGAATTTGCTTTGATTATTCGGAATAAACTTGGCTCTATTGTGCAAACCGTAAAGATTCCCAACAAAGTTGATAAAAAATCAAAACAAGTCACTTTTAACAATGGGACATATGAAATCGTCTATATGAAAAATAGTTAAAGCATTATAGAGATGCGGAATATGTCTGATGAGGAAAAACCAATTAGAGGCTTAGATAAAATTAAATATCCTGCAAGGGAAATTGGATATAATTACAAGGAATTGCCAGAGGGATGGTGGCAAACTGCGGATTTTTTGATGCCACGCGAGAATGAACCAACCGCCTTCGAGGCATTACATGATTTCATGATTAATAAAATTGTCCCATCTCCCATAGCCGTCGAGCTTGCGGGGCATTTTGTCTCCAGAGTTATTCTGCTGGAAATAGAGCATCCGCAGAAAGAGGAATTTGAATATGTGCGGATCATGATTTCGCCAACTGACATCGCACCCGGGATACCCGAGGCAGAGGCAGATTTAATTGTTCATATCAATTACTACGATTTAATGCGTGTCTTGAACGGCGAACCCAATTTTGATATCATGACGCCGCTCTGGGCGGGCGCAGGAACACTTATCGGAAATGTGACCGCAGGACTTGATTTAAAGGACATATTAGATGCCGCTGTAGAAAAAGAGAAAGTCCCAAGACCCCAGATATGGCCTTTAGGTAACCCTTGATTCGCTTTACGAGGTTCGACTACGGTAACATTTTTTCTGAATGGCGAAAAAAAAGAAACTGCTTCTGAGATTCCTATTTTAAAGGCCATTCTTTCAAATAATGTTCCCTATGATGAAAGTTGTCTTGTTATTGTGAATATTCCTGAAAAAAAACAAGTATTGGACAAAAAAATACATAAAGAATACACTATTGAAACAACGCAGGGCCCTATTTCCTTCTCCCTCACTCCCACTCCGTTTTTAAAAGATCTGATAATCCATTATTATTTATTTGAAGGAATTAAGGTAGGCTGGCTGAGTAAAGATGTGGTGACATTTGGTCCCGTCGATATGGGTTTTATAAAAGCACCAGCCTCACATCAGCCCATTGATTACAAACTTTATGATGTATTTCTAAGTTTTGGCGGATTTGATCCCGCTAATACGCATCTATGCATTAGTAAAAAAGACCATACAGGAGTATATGGGGCACCCGATGAGCCGCTTCATGGAGTAGTGGGTCGCATCATTCAGGGCGGACATATCATTCCCCTGCTGCGAAAAACTGATTCTATTGTCAAAATTACCCCTCAAACTCAAAGCCGGAAACGCGCAATACATCTTCGCTCGTACGAGCTTGAAACAGAGCCAATTACCGCTGGAATGGAAATTTACACTTACCTTCCAATCACTCTCTATGAAGAAGCCAGAAATTCTGTCGATCATTTTCTATCCAACATCGATTCGGGGATTTTTCGAGTAGACCAAGCCTCTAGCATGTATATTAAAAATAATAAATATCAAGGCGTTCAAATACCCGCGGAAAACGCGGTATTTCGCCAACCAGGTACTATCACTATCAGAAATAAAGGAATGGATGCAGGATCCATATATATCTATAAAAATAATACTTCATTT
>Ga0315279_10006557_pt1 | contig 14671 bp, 14 predicted proteins | sample YL17G06_20_MG_FD_203694 | JGI IMG/M metagenome (GOLD analysis project Ga0315279, IMG submission 203694) | Sediment microbial communities from Yellowstone Lake, YNP, Wyoming, USA - YL17G06_20 | ecosystem: Environmental > Aquatic > Freshwater > Lake > Sediment | place: USA: Wyoming | collected... | reverse complement strand
AGCCGTTGATATGGATCAGTCCACCGTGCTGGACTATCCGGGCCTAAAGGCCGAAGAGTTGCTCTATTGGCAAAAGCGCGCGTTCCGCGAATGGGCCTTCCGGCCCGGCCCGATCTTGACGTACCTCAAGGGCATCACCGGACCGGAGGTGCTCAGGTCGGCAGTGGAAGTGGCCTTGCAGACGCTGAGCTGGGTGAGAGGGTAAGGGTGTCAGACCCGACGGGTCTGCGAGACCCTTCGGGTCCGATTGGCAGATTGAACTCGATCAAGCGAACGATTCCTTACATCGAGTTGGCTTGTGCCATGATTGCCGCCCTGTAGTACACACAGGGCGGTGCTGCGTGGCACGTCGGTGCGTGGCCGTTGATCCTGCTGGCGATCCCCCTATTTATTTGACAACTGGCCTGACCCTTGTACAATAGGTCCAGCTAGCCACGGAAGAAGCTTCCCGGCTTTTGCTCGTCACTGTTGGTACTCTCATCGTTGCGAGGGCAATTGTGATTTCTTGGCTTCCCCGGATACAACAAAGATGCACGCTGGCCTGTCGCCAAACAGGCAAGCATGGTTGGGTGTCCCCGGCAACTGTTTCTCCCGGACAAGTGCGACGTTCCCGCGCCACACTGCGTTGTACGATTCTTGCGCGGGGGTGTGCCTTGGGCTTGCCGAACACCCTACCGGCGACGATTGTGCCTGCCGCGAGATTGCGGTATGCGCAAGGAGTTGAACAATGGAACTGAAACGCTGCGCGGCGCGGCTTGCACGAGGAAAAAGGTGACCGATGAAGATTTTGGCAATGGAGAAAGAAATACCGGGCGTCACAGCAGAGAGATTTACGTCCCATCTCAAAAAAGCAGAGGCGGCCAGGGTATGGGAACTCTATCAGGCGGGCGTGTTCCGTGATCTATACTTTCGCCAGGATCGGTCCGATGCGGTATGGGTGCTCGAATGTGCAGACGTTGCAGAAGCGAATCAAGTGCTCAACACACTGCCGTTGGTCAAAGAGGGACTGATCGCTTTTGACATCATCCCTTTGATACCCTACCCAGGCTTCTCCAGGCTGTTCGCCAAAGAAGAGTAGCGCATAAAGCGCATTTCACGACAGGAGACGAATATGAAAATCGCCATCATGGGCACGGGTGGAGTTGGCGGGTATTACGGCGGGCTGCTCGCGCACAGCGGTCAAGACGTAACCTTTATCGCGCGTGGGGCGCACTTGGCCGCCATCCGCGAAAAAGGCTTGCGGGTCAAAAGCGTCCTCGGGGATTTCCTCGTCTCGCCCGCGCACGCGACGGACAACCCCGCCGAGGTCGGGCCGGTTGACTTGATTCTGTTTGCGACCAAGACCTATCACACCGACGAGGCTGCGCAGGCAATAAGACTGATGGTCGGGCCAGACACGGTCGTGCTTCCGCTGCAAAACGGCGTGGACGCGGCGGAGCGCATCGGCGCGGTCGCGGGAACGGAACACTTGCTGGGTGGGGCCACATGGCTTTCGGCGGCGATTGAAGCGCCGGGCGTCATCGGCCAGTACAGCCAGTTCCGCCGCATCGTGCTCGGCGAACTCGACGGGCGCAAGACACCCCGCGCGCAACAGGTGTTCGACGCGCTCAACGCGACTGGCGCAACGGTGGAACTGAGCGATAATATTGCCAAGGTCTTGTGGACCAAATTCGTCTTCATCGCGTCCGTGAGCGCGTTGGGCAGCCTCACGCGCGTGACGTTCGGCGAATACCGCAACGTGCCGGAAGCCCGCGCCGCGCTGACCGAGGCCGTCGCCGAAGTCGCCGCCGTCGCGCGAGCAAAAGGCGTACTGCTTGACGCGGACGTGGTGGACAAGACACTCGCGTTCATTGACGGGAGCGCACCCGGCATCAAGCCCTCGATGCAGCGCGATGTGGAAGCCGGACGCGTGAGCGAACTGGAATCCATGCTCGGCATCGTCGTGCGGCTGGGTGCGGAACTGGACGTGCCCACGCCCGTGATGCGATTTGCATACGCCATGCTCAAACCAGGAGAGCGAAAAGCACAGGGCACTTGATATTTGAGATTTGATCCCATGACTGACCTCACCGAACAAGGCATCGCCGCACTGAAAGAGGGCCGCCGAGAAGAAGCGCGCCGCTTGCTCATGGACGCCGTCATGCACAATCCGCGTGACGCCGCGGCCTGGCTGTGGCTGGCCGGCATGCTAGACGACGACAATGAGCAGCGCGCCGACTGCCTGCGCTGCGTGCTGGAAATCGAACCGGATAACACGACCGCGCGGATTGATCTGGAGCAGATCGAAGCGCAGCACATCCTCTCCGCCATCCACTGCTCGGTCTGCGGCACGGCAGGACGGATCACCTGCCCCAAGTGCAGCGGGAACCACACCGAACTGTGTTCCACCTGCCAGGGGCAGACGTTTCGCACGTGCGACGCCTGTCACGGGCTAGGCTGGCTCACCAACGAAGCGCTGCTGCCGCTCAGCACCAGCCTCAAACTCAAGTCCGGGGAAGCGTGGCAAGAGTGTGCCCAGTGCCATGCGACCGGCTTTGTAGACTGTCCAACGTGCCGGGCGGGGGGACGCAATTGGTGCCATACTTGCGAAGGCAGCGGTCAGGTCATCTGCCCGAATTGCGCGCCGGCCCGCCTCAAGCCAGGTTTGGGTGAACCACTGGCTGAAGCGGTGTTGAGCGCCATCTGGTTCGATAACGCGCGCGCACAAATGCTCCTGGCCGGGCTAGAGTCCAGCCCACTGGCCGGCTTTTTGTGGCGCATCGGCTTTGCCGATCGCCCTTACCATTCTGCCCACCGGCTGCGGACGTGGCTCGAGTCGCATCCTGACGACAAGGCCGGCCACTACCTGCTAGCTCTTTTGCCGCCCATGCCCTACCAGCAATTTCCGCCGCGCGAAAAGCCGGTGCAACTCATCAAAAAACAAACGCCCACCTTCTACTCGTCGGCAGGCTCGACGACGCCCCCGGTCTTGCTCACACGTCCCGGCAACGCGCTGCGCGATGCGATCATGGCATCGCGGATTGGCAATCGCGATCAGGCGTTGGTGCTGCTGCTCCAGGCTGTCGAACAAGAGCCGCGCAATGAAGAAGCGTGGCTATGGCTCTCGCGCATGGTGGACGCGGACACGCAACGCATCGAATGTCTGCGCCACGTGATAGAGATCAACCCTGGCAACCAGGCTGCCCAGGCCGAGATAGAGCGATTACAAAAAAACGTGTCATCTCAATAGCTCGCGGGAGAACCTTGCGAGGGCCGTCCGACAACCCTCGCAAGGTTCCAGTCTCGTTTTTGAGAGGACACAAAAAACGGATGACATGTGATTCAAGTCATCCGTCTTGTATCTTGCATCGTGTCAGGGGAGCGAGCGGCGCAGCAAACGCAGCCAGTTGCCGCTCATGATCGCTTCCACGTCCGCCTGGGCATAGCCGCGCGCCTTGAGCGCATCCGCCACCTTGACGAGATCGGCCACCGTGTCCATCTCCGCCGGCGCCGATTCCGCGCCGAACCCGCCGTCAAAATCTGTGCCCAGGCCCACGTGCGCCGCGTCGCCCGCCATCTGGCAAACGGAATCTATCGCACCGGTGACGTCGGCCACGGTGACAGCATCTTTGCGGTCGCCCCGCCGCCAGTCCGCTCGCAGCATGGGATTCATCGGCACAATGCCCGCAATGCCATCGCGCGCCAGCAACACCTTGAGCATATCGTAGGAAAGCTGCCGAGCGCCAGGGACCATCGAACGTGGGTTCGAGTGACTGGCGATGACGGGGCCATTGTAAAGGTCGAGCGCCTGCAAACACGCCTGGTCGGAAAGGTGGCTCACGTCCAAGACCAAGTTAAAATCCAACATCGCCCGGAGCAGCCGCACGCCCTCGTCGGTGAGCGGCCCCGGCGCGGCGTTGCCTCCGGCGTAGCGCGTGCCGGCCAACCACGCCGGCCCCACGATCCGCAGCCCACGCTCGTACCAGAGTTCCACGTCTTGCGGCCTGACGATGGGATCAGCGCCTTCCATCAACATCACCAAGCCAATCTGCCGCTTCCGCTCTGCGTCTGGCGCGTCGTCCTTCCAGGTAGCGAGCACCGCATCCAACTCGCGCTGTGTCCGCACCAACGCAAAGCGGGGGTTCTCGTCGGCCAGGCGAGCGTACAAGTCAAGCTGCTGCATCGCTTGAGTGTAGGCTTCTTGCGGTGTGGTGTACACAAATTCCTGCGCGCCTTCCCCGTACGACTTGTAATGCGCCGGCATGGTAAACAGCGTGCCAAAAACGATGCCGACACGCCCCGCCAGCCACTCCGGCAAGCCTAACATGCACGTGCCCATCGCGGCCAGCGCCCTGGCATCACCGGCCTCTCTCGCGCGTGTTTCCTGAGCCGAGAGTGTGTAATCGCGTCCGTGCGCGATCATGTTGTAAGCAATATCTTCGTGGGCGTCTACAATCAGCACAGCTTTCTCCATCGACGGTATTGGGATACCGCCCTACAGCGGCATGGGGACGCCGCTTCTACGATAAACGATCCAACGCAGCCGGCAATTCGGCCAGGCGATGGATGACGGCATCGGGGCGAACATCACTCGACTCGATTCCGTCCCTGGCGATCCATACCGCGCGCAGCCCGGCGCGCTGGGCGCCAACCACGTCTGCCTCCAACTGGTCGCCCACGAACACAGCTTCCGCGGGCGATACGCCCAGCCGGTCGGCCACGTAATGGAACGCAGAGGCGTTGGGCTTCCAGAGGCCCACATCGCCGGAGAACACGAGCACATCGAAAAACTCTATCAGGCCCAGACGCGCCATCCCCTCCGAGTGAATCTGGCCCGGCCACATGGTATTAGAAAGCAACCCCAGGCGCAGCCCGCGTCCCTTCAACTCGCGCAGCATCTCGTGCGCGCCATCCAACGGAAAAGCGTCTTCTCCCACGCCGGTCGTGTAAATCCGCACCGCTTGCATCCGCGTCTCGTCGTCGAGCGCGACGCCCATGCGAGCCATAGTAGTCTCAATGACGTCCGGCAGGCGCACGTTGCCACGTCCGGCCATCGCCTCTTGCCATCCGTGACTTGTCGCGTCCCACATGGCTTCATGGAACTCGCTCTCTTGCAGCGCGTGACCACGCCCGGCCAGGAAACGATAAAGCGCGGCAATGCCGCGCTCTTCAAAGCTGCGCCAGTCGGGCGCGTGGTGAAACCCCACCAGCGTTCCACCCATGTCAAAAATAACGCCGCGAATCACACCCATCCTTCGACATTCGTTATGGCGTGACGAGGTACTCGACGATCAACCGAGCCGTGGCCACGAGGCTGTCTTGGTGTGTGCGCTCATAGGCATGGCTGGCATCCACACCAGGGCCAATCAATCCCACACGCAAATCCGAACCGGCCTGCAGCGCGGCTGCGCCATCCGAGTTATAGTACGGGTACACGTCCAGCTTGTACGGGATGTCGGCGTTCTGCGCCAGCTCGACCAGCTTGCGGCGCATCTCGATGTGATACGGTCCACCGGAATCCTTGACGCAGATGCCGCACGAGAACTCGTCGCTGTTCTGCCCCTCACCCACCGCCGCCATGTCCACTGCCAACAACTCGACACAGTCGGCCGGGATGCCGGTGGAAGCGCCGTGCCCCACTTCTTCAAAATTGGTGATGAGGGCCGTCGTACGCTGCGCGGGCGTGAGGCCAGCGTCGGCCAGCGCCTTGCACGCGCCGTAGATGCAAGCCACCGACGCCTTGTCGTCCAGGTGACGGCTGCGGACAAAGCCGGTGTCGGTGAGTTGGGCACGGGGATCGAGGTAACAAAAGTCGCCCACTTCGATTCCCAATGCGCGCGTCTCTTCTGCTTTCGTCGTCCGCGCGTCCAGGCGGACTTGCATGTTCGCCTCTTTGCGCTCCAACTCGCCCACTTCTTTGCTGTGCACGTGGACGGAGGCTTTGATCGGGAGAATCGTCCCGCTCACCGTCGCGCCTGTCGCGGTGCGAACAAAGCAGCCTTCACCTTCAACCGCATTCCAGGCATAATTGCCCAGTTGAGTCAGCCGCAGCCGCCCATTCGGTTTGATCTCTTTGACCATCGCGCCGAGCGTGTCTACGTGCGCCGTCAGCGCGCGAGGTCGCCCAACTGACTGACCTTCCCACGTGGCAATGAGCGCGCCTTTGACATTCAATGTCGTCTCCAGGCCCAACGAATCGAATCCTTTGCGGACGTAAGCGATGGCTCGCTCGGTATCGCCGGTGGGGCTGTAGATGTTGAGCAGACCCAACAAAAAGCCCGTCATGCCGGAAACATCAATGTGGTACTCGATCATGTTAGACTCCTTGATGAACTGACCCGTGCTCAAACGCTTTTATCTTGGCGCGCCACTCTGGCGGAAGGGGGACACTCTTGGAGGCGGCATGTCATACACCACGTTGGCCGTGCGGCCCACCGCCATCACGCACCTTGTGCCCTGTTCTTCGATGCGGTCCTACGCGCAAAGCTCTGCTACCGATGAGCCACTTAAAGTCTGGTAGTTTCATATCGGCTCGACAATGACTTCCGGTGCGCGCGGCATTTCGAAGCGATCATGGCGGTGATGATAGCCCAGGCGCACCTTCGCCACCCGGCGACCATTCGCGTCTATCACTACCCCCTCGTACCAGCGTACACGCGCGCCATCCTGCCCCGCCGTTTCGTGCGTCGCCTCGAACGGAGGCGGAAAGCGTCCCTCGAAGCGCAGCCCCAGTGATTTGACCGTCTCGCGCGCAACGCGGTCAAAGACGCCACCGGCCTTGCCATAGGCGGAATCACCGAGGCGGTCGCGCAACACGGCCATTTCCTCCCACTCGTCGCGGGTGACGGCGTCGTAGGCCCGAGTCAACGCGGCTTGCAACGTATCGGCCAAGCGCGCAACCAAAGACTCGCTCATGCCGCCCGCCTCATTTCCGAAAACCGGCCAGGCGGGTTTGCAGCAGCAACAAGCCGATGATGCTCTTGCCATCGCAAATCTCGCCACGCTCGACCATCGCCAGCGCGTCATGCCACGCAGTGGGGATGACTTGTATGCGCTCGTCGGATTCCAGGCGTTGATCGCCCGACGTCAGCCCGGTCGCCAAAAAGATGTGCAGCACTTCGTCCGTGCCGCCCGGCGTCGAGTAGAAGCGGCACAACGGCTCGATGTGGGCAGCGCGATAGCCGGTCTCCTCTTCCAGCTCGCGCGCAGCGCACACCTCAGGCGGCTCACCCGGCTCCAGCTTGCCGGCCGGCAGTTCCAGCAAATCGCCGCCAATGGCATAGCGGTACTGGCGGATGAGCAGCACGCGCCCCACATCGTCCAACGCGACGAGTCCCACACCGCCGTGAAACTCGACGACCTCGCGCACAGCCTCGCCCCCGCCGGGGAGTGCCACGCGGTCTACGCGCAGGTTGAGGATTTTGCCGCTATAGACGCGGCGGCTTTCGAGCGCGATTTCAGCTTCCACGATTCAACCATCCACTTGCCGAACTTAAACTACCCAAATGTGAAAAGGCTACCAGGGAACGCCTGATAGCCTTCGATGGAACGGTTAGAAATGGCTAGGGAATCCTGAGTACCTGGCCAGGGAAAATAAAATTGGCATTGGCCAGGTTGTTGGCATTGATAATCGCAGACGGTGTCTTGCCCAGCTTACGCGCAATCGAAAAGATCGTGTCACCCCGTTGGACAGTATAGGTCCCCCCTGTCCCTGGCACGGGCGCAGTTCCGCCCGAGGGGATCACCAAGACTTGCCCCGGGTGGATGGTATACGGCGCGCCGATGCCATTCACCTGGGCCAGCGTGTACGGGCTCACGCCATACTGCCGCGCGATGCTAAACAGCCACTCGCCCGACTTGACGGTGTGGCTCGTCCCGCTGCCACTCGGCGCAGCCGTAGCTGTCGGTGCTGGTGCGGCAGGTATCGGCGTAGAGGTGGGCTCTGCCACAGGCGGCAGGGTCGGCTCCGGGCCAGTCGCAGCACTAGTTGCCGTAGCTCCTGGAGCAAGAGTGGCGAGCACCGTACTCATTGCTTCAGGCGTCGGCGACTCGATAACGGATTGCGCCGATTGCGGTTTCGGAATCGGCCCAGTGGACACAGGCCGAGTGCAGCCAGCCACCCATACGAGAACGGCTGATACGGCCAGGAACGTTACAATGCCCACAAATCGTCGGTTCATTAATTGCCTCCTTGCATTGCAATGGACAAAGCACAAGTGGGGGCAAAGCACCTAGAGAATATCACACTTCAACTTACCCGTCAAATGAGACAAATCTCCTACCCGACTGCCTTTCACTCCCCAAGCCAGCGTGAAACTCTCACCTTTGCGAAGGTGAGATTAGCTTGCATCCGGCTCAGGGGCAAACGACGCAAGCGCGGGCGGCGTGGATAACAACATCAGCACCGCCATGAGGACGGCTGAAGTCAGGCACCACATGCACACGGCGCGGATGACGAACAGTTCCAGCCAAGTCAGATAGATCGAAAACACCACGCCAAACACCGTCATCGCCAGGATCGCCAGAGGCGCGTAATCGGCCAGGCGATCCGAACGAAAGCGTCCCCACAACCAGGCCACCAGGATCGCCACGTAACCGGCCGCACCCAGTAATCCCACTGGCAGCACACCGAACAGCAAGGCATAAGAGCTGGTCTGCACGGCATTGCAATCGCCCACCGGCCCGCACACCGCCGGAACCGCTTGCGTCTCCACATAGGTCAAGTAACCGGCCACGCCCAGGCCGATGACGGTCAACGCTGGGGTCAGCACGTCCAGCCAGGCCGGCAATGACGGCACGGCAACGGGCGCATCGCTGCGCCACGCGCACACGAACATCACGCCGGTGTAGACCAACGCTAAGAGCTGCAAGGCCATAACCGCCGCCGCCAATTCCATACCACTGGACTGGGTCTGCGCGGCCAGGGATTGAGCATGGGCAGCGGAAATCGGCAGTGGCGCGACCAGCGCAGCCAAGATCAAGCTGATGATCAAGAGATTCCGTCTCACGGTTCACTCCGGGACATTCTGATTGGGTACGGCCCAAAAAGCCTCGGCACCTGGCTCAGAAAGACATCCGCCAAGCGACACAGCGCTGTCCTATTATATACCGCTTCGGGCAAATCTGTGGGAGTGGGCGGCCACCGACACGTTATCCTCGTTTCAAGCGAGCCAGCCATTTGCGCCACCTCGACGAACGTTCGGACGGCCAGCCCGCTATCTCGCGGCAAGCAATGTCATAGCCGCGCGCGACCAACTCGTCGGCGCGTTGAAAATCCCAAATCGCCACGGGTCTTTCACCCTGCAAGACGATGCGCCTCAAGGGCACGCCACGGGCCTCTGCCAGTCGCAGTTCAAGCTCCATCTGGCGTTGTTCCGCCATATTCATGAGCTTGGCCAGGAGCATCAGCCAACTATGAGATTCGCTTGGGATGTCACGCGAATCGGCCAGGTCCAAAGCAATGATCTCTGTCGCTCCCTGCGCCAGCGCCGGCTCGACCGGCAGGTTGCTGATGGCGCCGCCATCTATCAAAAGCTGCCCATCTTTTGCCAGCGGTGGAATCCAGGGCGGCAGCGCAGCAGAAGCCAACACCGCCTCCAACACCGATTGGTGCGGGTCGGGTCCGTAAAGCACGGCGCAACCACAGTTCAAGTCGGCGGCGACGATGACGAGGCGCACGCCCTGAATATCTCCAAAGCGCAGGTCCGGCGTCAGGCCATGCGCGATGAAAAAGTCGCGCATCCGATGGTAGGGGCCGCTCGTGCCGGATCGGTTGAACAAGGCGCTCAAGGTCACCCACAAGTAGTTCGAGGGCAGCAAATCGGCGTGGGCTGCGTCACGCCAGTTCTCTGCCAGCCGACCGATACTCTCCAGGCTCACACCGCGCAATGCCAAGTAGGTCGCGTTCACTGCTCCAATGGATGTGCCCACCAGCATGTCAGGCCGGATATCCGCCTCCAGCAGTGCACGCAATGCGCCCACTTGCAGCGCACCACGCGCCGCCCCGCCACTCAACACAAAGGCCAGTTGTTTGCTCATGGCGCAACCCCTTTGACCGGCTGTTCCCCCTGATCCGACGCTATTTCCCCAGGGTCATAATCGCCCCATTTTGAGCCGACGGCCAGGGCAAAGGCCATATCGCTGACAAGCTCCGATTGGGCAATCGCTTTTTGAATGACGGCTTGCCGTTTGGCTTCCATATCGGCAGGGGGAACGTTCGTATTGGCGGCTACCTTCAGAATCCGCACTTGCAGCATATCTCCAACTCTGTAGGACACGGCACTCCCCGGAAGCTGTCCCAGAATCGCTTGGGCCAGCAGAGTGCCCACGCCAAGAAACCCAGACGAAAAATCCGCCTGGTTATCGGGCACAATATCAACCGCCAAAAGCTCGCCCGCACCCAACTCGTCAATCAATTCAACTTCCACGTGAGTTCCAATGGCGACCGGGATTGGCGTCACGTTGGATTCCTGGCGGGTCTCATCCGTGAGCGACATACCGACCTCGCCCTCCCTTCTGAAACAGAATGACGCGATTCTCCAAGTATACCCCGATTACCAATTTCATGCGCCCTTTGACTTTCTTGCCAAGTATTTTACAATGCCCTTGCGAAGGGTTACTCTGATAACCTTCACAAGGGTGAGGAGTTATAGATCAACGTCCGTTGGGGCGCGGCACGCTCCGTCACACTTGCGTTTCACGTTTCTCGTGGTACACTTGCGCCATCAGCATTTTTCGAGGAGCGAACATGAAAGGTCGAGTCTTTTCCGGCGCGCGCCCCACGGGGCGGCAGCACCTGGGCAACTATCTCGGCGCGATTCAAAACTATGTCGCGCTGCAAGACGATTACGAATGCGTCTATTGCGTGGTGGACTGGCACGCGCTGACGACGTTGCGCGATACCCAACATCTGCGCGAATGGACCGCCGAGATGGTGCTGGATTGGCTGGCCGCCGGGATGGACCCCGCGCGTGGAACGATCATCTTCGTTCAAAGCCACGTGCCGGAAGTGACTCAACTGCACCTGGCGCTTTCGATGGTCACGCCGTTCGGCAAGCTGGAGGACCTGCCCACGTTCAAGGAAAAAATTCGCCAGCAGCCGGATAATGTGAACTATGGCTTGCTGGGCTACCCGGTGCTGATGGCAGCAGACATCACGCTCTACAAGGCCACCCATGTGCCGGTGGGCGAAGACCAGGCTCCGCACATCGAGTTCACCCGCGAATGCGTTCGCTCGTTCAACTATCACTTTGGACAGGTTTTGGTCGAGCCGCAGGCCGTCCACACCATATTCCGCCGCGTCATGGGCACCGACGGCGCGAACAAGATGTCCAAGTCGCTCAACAACCACATCGAGCTGGCCGCCACGCCGGAAGAGACGCAGGCGCGCGTGATGACGATGGTCACCGACCCGGCACGCGTCCGCCGCAACGACCCCGGCCACCCGGAAATCTGCAATGTCTTTGCGCTGCACAAGTTCTTTTCACCGGAACAGGTCGCGCAGATCGAGGTGGACTGCCGTAGCGCCACGATCGGCTGCGTGGACTGCAAAAAGCTGTTTGCCAAGAACCTCAACGCGCACCTGGCTCCCTTCCGGACCAAGCGCGCCGAATTGGCCGCCCAGCCGGACCTGGTCTGGGACGTGCTGGCCGAAGGCGCTCGCCGGGCGCAGGCCATCGCCGGGCCGGTATTGGCGGAAGTGAAAGCAGCCATCGGCTTGCCGTGACCGGCGTCTAATCCTTCAAGCGCAGATTTAACGCAAAGACGCCAGGTCGCAAAGATTTCTTTTCTTTGCGTCTCCGCGCCTTTGCGACTTTGCGTTAAAAAGACCCTGGACGATCTATGACTTTCGCTGAGGTCGCTGTCCTTGCCCCCATCACCCGCGCGCCAAATGTCGCGCCGACGTATACCTACGCTATCCCCGAAACGCTGGCAGAGCACGTCGCGCCCGGCAGCCTGGTGACGGTTCCCTTCCGCGCGCGCAAGCTGTCCGGCATCGTCGTCGCGCTTGCCCCGACCTCTCGCATCCCTGACATCAAGCCCATCGAATCGCTCCTCGATCCGCATCCGGTTGTGGATGCGGCGCGGATCGAGCTAGCGCGTTGGATGGCACACGAATACCTTGCGCCGCTTTCCGAATGCCTGCGCCTGTTCTTGCCTCCCGGCATTACGGTCCACTCCGACACCGTCTATGCCCTTGTGCCCACAGACGCGCCGCTGCCCACGGTCAACAATTTGCAGGCCGATCTCATCGCGCTCTTGCGGCAACGCGGCGAATTGAGCCGTGGGCAGATTCAACATGCCTTTGGACGCGAGACTTGGCGCGCGGCACTCGATTCACTCGTGCGGCGCGGCATCGTCTCAGCAACGCAGGTGCTGCCTCCACCCAGCGTCCGACCACGCCGCGTCCAGTTCGTCCGCGCCATGCCCGCAGGGTCCGTATCGCCCACGCCGCCGTTGAGCAAACAAGAAGGCGTCGCCGTTCGCCGCACGGCGGCGCTTGACTATCTCCGCCAACAAACCGAGCCGGTGTGGGTAAGCAGGGTATATACCAAAACCGGCTGCTCGATGGCCGACTTGAAAGCCCTTGAGCAATTGGGCCTCATCGAGCTGACCGAGGGTGAATTGCTGCGCGACCCATTGGCCGACCGCGATTACGTGCCCACGGAAGCGCCGCCGCTCACCGCCGACCAACTCTCCACCTGGCGCGTGATTGAGGAAGGCATCGCAGGATCGGGTTCGCCGGTCTACCTGTTGCATGGTGTCACAGGGAGTGGCAAGACCGAAATCTACCTGCATGCCGTCGAGGCGGTGCTTTCGCAAGGCAAACAAGCCATCGTGCTCGTTCCCGAAATTAGCCTGACGCCGCAGACGATCCATCGCTTTGCCGCGCGCTTTCCGGGCCGCGTCACTGTGATCCATAGCCGGCTTTCTCAAGGCGAGCGATACGACATGTGGCGGCAGGCACGCGCGGGCAAAGTGGATGTTGTCGTAGGTGCACGGTCGGCGCTGTTCGCGCCGCTGCCGCGCCTGGGGTTGATCGTGCTCGACGAGGAACACGAGACGAGTTACAAACAGGACGACGAAGAATCGGCGGCGCGCTCACCTACTTACCACGCACGCGATGTGGCGATGCAGCTCGGCAAACTTGCCAGCGCAACCGTCATCCTGGGCAGCGCCACACCGAGCCTGGAAACGTACCTGCGCGCCCAACGCGGCGAGTTCACACGGCTGGAACTGCCTCAACGCATCTTTGGGCACGAGCGGCGCCTGCACGACCAGCAAGCGCGCTACGCTTTGCCGCGCATTGCCTACGCGCCGGCCTCGCATGACGCCGCGTGCCCGGCGGGCACGGCGAGGGCGATTGACCTGCCGAAGGTTTTGGTCGTGGACCTGCGGCAAGAGTTGCGCGCCGGCAACCGTCACATCTTTAGCCGCGCGCTGCAAGACGCGCTGGCCGATGTGCTGGCGCGTCACGAGCAGGCCATCCTGTTCCTCAATCGGCGCGGCGCGGCCACTTTTGTCCTGTGCCGCGATTGCGGACACGTGCTCAAATGCCCGCGCTGCGACACGCCGCTCACCTATCACGAGACCACGGATCAGCCCTCCGCCCCGCTGGTGTGTCATCGCTGCGCTTATCGTCAGGCCTCGCCCGCCACATGTCCAGAGTGCCAGGGCAAGCGCATCCGCTACTTTGGGCTGGGCACACAAAAAGTCGAAGTGGCGGTGCGCGAGATGTTTCCCCAGGCGCACACGCTGCGCTGGGATAGCGACACGGCGGCGCTCCAGGCTTCGCACGAAGTGTTGCTGGCCCAGTTCGCCAATCACCAGGCCGATGTGCTCATCGGCACGCAAATGATCGCCAAGGGACTCGACCTGCCGCTGGTGACGCTGGTGGGCGTCGTCAGCGCCGACACGTCATTGCACCTGCCGGATTTCCGCGCCGCCGAGCGGACATTCCAACTCATGGCGCAGGTGGCGGGTCGAGCGGGACGCGGGCTACTGGGCGGGCGCGTCGTCGTCCAAACCTATTCGCCGGAGCATTACGCCATCCAGGCTGCCGCGCATCACGACTATGCCACATTCGCCGCTCAAGAACTGGCCTTTCGGCGCGAACAAGACTATCCACCGTACTCGCGTTTGGCACGGCTCCTCTTCCGAGACACGGACGCGCGCCGCGTCCAGCGCGCCGCCGAAACAGTCGCCAAGCAACTGCATGAACATCTGGCGCGCAAAGAGCTCGCCGCTTCGATCATCGGTCCCGCGCCGTGCTTTTTCACCCGCGCACGCGACGAGTACCGCTGGCACCTCATCCTCCGCGCCGCCGATCCTGCTTCCATGCTGCGTGATTTTCCGCTGCCTCTTGCTTGCCGAGTAGATGTTGACCCGCTCAATTTGCTTTGACCATTGCCAACCTCAGGTAGACGCGCTATAATCAAGAGTGACGACGCTCCGCCGCTGATGTGGGAGGTGAACTGTGCAACTGGAAGACTATTTTGATTTTCTAGCGTCGAACGACATCCGGGTGAAGGGCAGCCGGATTGGAATCGAGACGATCTTGCTTGACTATATTGATCTGGGCTTGTCGGCTGAAGAAATTGCGCTGCGCTATCGGACCCTGACACTCGAACAGGTTTACGCTGCTCTCGCGTATTATTGGCACTATCGCAATCAGATAGATGCTTACCTGCAA
>Ga0315279_10006556_pt1 | contig 14673 bp, 5 predicted proteins | sample YL17G06_20_MG_FD_203694 | JGI IMG/M metagenome (GOLD analysis project Ga0315279, IMG submission 203694) | Sediment microbial communities from Yellowstone Lake, YNP, Wyoming, USA - YL17G06_20 | ecosystem: Environmental > Aquatic > Freshwater > Lake > Sediment | place: USA: Wyoming | collected... | reverse complement strand
GAACGTCTATCCTGAAAATTGTAACGTGAGATGGTTTGGGGTGTATGAAGCCTTAGAAACGGTTTCAGATTCTTCTTTGAGAACGTTTAGCCGGAAACATGAAACTTGAAACGTGAAACATGAAACGTGAAACATGAAACTTGAAACGTGAAACATGAAACTTGAAACGTGAAACATGAAACTTGAAACATTGCCGTGCCTCATGCTCGTGCTCTGCGTGGCCGCAGGTCTCGGCCAAAGCGCCCGCGCGGAAGGCACGGACAACCACGTCCTTCACGCGGTGCCCGTGCCGGGCAAGGTCGTTATTGACGGCAGCCTGGACGATTGGGACCAATCGGGCCGCATCCTGCTCTGCCCCGATGTGCCTGGCCAGGTGAACCAGTTCAGCGCCTGGGTCTCCATGATGTACGATGCCGAGGCGCTCTACGTCGGCGTGGACTGGAGCGATCCCACGCCGATGGTGAACAACTACGACACGGATTTCGACATTGACCGGCGCAAGTGCTTCCACTCGGACTCCCTCCAGTTGCACTTCCGTACGGACCAGGCCCGCAAGGTAATCGGCTGGTACTACACCAAGGAACAACGGCCCGGCGTCATCGCCCTGAACGGGTGGATGCCGTGGGAAGATAAACCGATTGTCTATCTGGATGGGCTGAAGGAATTGGGCATCGCCGAGGCCTTCCAGAAGAAGCCCGACGGCCAAGGCTACACGCAGGAACTGCGCATACCGTGGAAGGCGATTGTCAAAAGCGGCCGGGCATATCAAGCCGGCGAGAGCTTCGACTGCATGTTGGATGTCGTGTGGGGTCCGGACAGCGGCAAGGGCTGGCCTATCGCCCACATGATGGATTTGGTCGCTCCCGGCGCCGTGCACACCGGTTGGTTCTGGGAAGTGCGCGAAATCTACGGCAAGGTGACGCTTGAGGCCGCCGGCAAGCTGCAATTGCCTCAGCCCGAGTTCCTCAATCGGCTCGCGCAACCCCGGCCGCGCATTCCCGGCACGTTGCCGCTGCGCGTTGAACTCCCCAAGAGCGAGCAATCCTTCTTCGCGCTGGCGATCAACGATGAAACGGGAAAGCGGGTCAGGGCGCTCCCCGGCGATTGCCGTATCAAGGACTATCCCCTCACCCTACCCTCTCCCCAGGGGGGAGAGGGTAGGGTGAGGGGGGACGATGCGCGCAAGGTTGAGGTCCTCTGGGACTGTCTGGACGACCGCGGCAAGCTGGTCGCGCCGGGGAAGTACCGCGTGGTCGGGCTGACGCGCGGCGAGCTCATGCCTGTCTACGAGATGTGCTTCTACAACCCCGGCACGCCGCCGTGGGGCACGGCCAACGGCAGCGGCGCATGGGGCGCGGACCATTCCGCGCCCACCGCGGTGGCCGCGGCGGGTGACTGGATTGTGCTGGGTTGGGGCGGTGCCGAGGGAGGCAGCGGCGTAATCGGCGTTGGCCCGGACGGACTCAAAAAGTGGGGCGAACACCAGGGCGCGCTATCCTTGGCCGGCGACGACCAGTGTGCCTATCTCATGCTCAACGATTTCTGGGCCGGCAAACGCGGGCTGGGGCGGCTGGGCAAGAGCAACGGTTCATACAAGCCCTTCATGGTGGACGGCAAGCCTGAACTCCCGGTTGCACTGGAGGCCATCTTCGGCGGAAAGCCGCCCGGCGAGGTCCGCGGCATGGCCGCGCACGGCGGACGACTGGTCCTGGCGATGAGCGAGGGCAAACTGGCCGTCCTCGATTCCGCTTCGGCCAAGCTCCTGAAGCTGCTGGACGCAAAGAGCCCAGGGAGCCTGGCCTTCAGTCGCGAAGGCAAGCTCTACGCGTTGCTCGGCGGGCAGCTTAACGCCGTGGACTTGGAGACGGGCGCTGCCACGCCAATCGCCACTCCGGGCGTGGGAGACGCTCGCGCAATCGCGGTGGACCAGGACGGAAACATTGCTGTCGCTGACATGGGGCCGGACTCGCAGGTGAAGGTCTTCACGCCCGCCGGACAACTTGCATACACGGCAGGCAAGAAAGGCGGCCGGCCTCTGCGCGGCGCTTTCGATCCCGAGGCCATGAGCCATGTCGGCGCCATCGCTGTGGATGCGCGAGGGCTGATCTGGGCCGTCGAGAACTGGGAATACCCGCGCCGCGTTTCCGTCTTTAGGCAGGATGGCAAGCTGGTCCGCGATTACATAGGCAACACGGCCTACTCAGCCTGCGGGACGTTCCTCCACGACCAGAACCCCGAGCTTGGATACGCCGGCCCTGTCGAGATGAAACTCGACAAGGCGACGCGCCGCTGGAACGTCACGCAGGTGCTCTGGGTTCCGGACCCGGCCAAAGGCGAAGCATTCCCGGTCACCGGCGGGCTTCCGCAGCCGCAACGTTTCACCAGCAATGCCAGCGGCCGGCCGCACGAGTACTTATTCAACCACGCCTGGGACAACTCGACTGGCTACACGGTTTACATGCTTCGCGGCGGACGCTGGCAGCCTGTGTCCGCGATCTGTTTGGCAGGACACGTAACCGGAGCCATTGGGCCGAGTGGTGGAGTGGAAAAAGAACCCGCCGGCGAGTTCGCCGGCCTGAACGCTTTCGATGGCTGCTTCTGGAATGACACCAACAAGGACGGTATCGCGCAGCGCGGTGAATGCGTCATTGTGCCCGCCAAGAAGCCGTCCCAGAAAGGCAAGGGCGGCGAAGGCCCCCTCTCGCTCCAAAATGGTTGGGGCGGGCGCATGGGCCGCGACCTCTCCATTTACTCCAACGGCATCGTGCGCTACAAGCCGGTCTCTTTCGCTGACGATGGCGCGCCGGTTTACGGGCCCGAGGGAATGGAGACGCTCTCGCTGTTTGACCGCGGCGACCTGATCCCAATCGAGGACGATAACGTGCTGCTGGTGCTTAGCAGCACCGGCTACGGCGAGACCAGCTATGTGCGGGGCCTTGAACTGGGCACCTGGAAGGAACTGTGGCGCTATACGTCCTACAGCCACGGCGTTCACGGTTCGCATCACGCCTCAATGCCCGAGCCTGGGAAGATCATCGGAGCCAACAAGATTTGCGGCGTGGCCAGGATCAATGACGAAGTCGGCTCGGTCTTCGCGATTCGCGGCAATCTGGGCGAGGACTTCCTGATGACCTCAGACGGCTTTTACGTCGGCGCGCTCTTCCGCGATTCCCGCCTGCCGGGGCCGTCGCTGCCTGAACGTGAAGAGGACTTGGTGGGCAAGCCGGTGCCTCAACTCACCGAGGGCGGCGAGCCGTTCAACGGCTGGTTCGGGAAGCAGGCAGACGGCAAAGTGCGCATGCTGACCGGCATCCCCGGCCAGGCCGCGATGATTGTTGAGGTCAAAGGCCTGGAGAGTATCAAGCGCTTCAAGGGACCGAAGATTGAGGTGGACCAGGCGGCTTTGGTCAAAGCGGAACAAGCCAATGCCGCCCGGGCGGCGGAACTGGCCACACGCAAACAGTACGTGGTGAAGCGGTTGTCCAAGCCACCCGCGATGAGCGGCAACGCCGAAGACTGGCGCAGCGTGCCGGCTTTCGAGATCGGCCGGGAAGGTTCCCCCGAAAAGGCGCAAGTCCGTCTGGCCTACGACGAACGTTGCCTCTATGTGTTTTTCGAGGTGACCGACGACTCGCCGTGGCGCAACGAAGGCAAGGACTTCGCGCGCCTTTTCAAGACCGGCGATGCCGTGGACCTGCAATTCAGCACCGCGCCTGCGGCGCAGAAAGTGGGGCAGGCTGTTAGCCTGCCAATCCCCCCGCAGGCTAGACAGCCTGCGCCACAAAAAGAGGACTCGCCCGGGCCAACCCATGTGCGGCTGCTCTTCGCGCCGCTGGATAGCCAGCCGGTCTGCGTGCTGATGAAGCCCGTGGACAAGGCGGCGCCCAGGGAAAAGGCGTACAAGTACCACTCACCCGTCGGAGACAAACATTTCGACCGCGTAGAGAAGCTCGCCGAGGCGCAAGTGGCCGTGAAGGCCGAGGCGCACAAGTACCGCGTTGAGGCCGCCGTCCCGCTGCAAGCCCTCGGACTGAAGCCTGCCACAGGGCTGGTCATTCGCGGCGACGCCGGGTTCATTTCCTCGGACGCGCGAGGGACAATCAACGTGGCTCGGACTTACTGGTCCAACAAAGCCACCAATCTGAATAACGACGAGCCGTCCGAAGCATGGCTCTATCCCGCGACGTGGGGCGAGTTCAAGTTCGAGTAATAAGCCATGGAACGAAAACAGACGCTTGACCACGCTTAGATATGTGTCAACCTGATACGGTCTCTACGAATCTCAGGGAGGTGTCCCATGACTACGGACCGAGCGCTGCTTCTCGTCTTGACGGCCTGGCTGATCTGCGCGGCGGGCGCCCTTTGTCGCGCTCAGGACGACGCGCCGCTCCCCGCCGGCGTCAAGGCTGTTTGGGACCTGGAGAAGGCCTGGCGGGAAAAGACGCCCACTCGTGAACGCGTGTGCTTGAACGGCCTGTGGCGCTGGCAACCGGGTAGCACGGGCGCCCCCGCCCGTGAGCAGAACGAGGTGCCCGCCGGAAAGTGGGGCTACTTCAAGGTTCCCGGGTGTTGGCCAGGGATCACCGACTACATGCAGAAAGACAGCCAGACGGTCTTCGCCCATCCGGCCTGGCAGAACGAGAAACTTGGCGGACTCAGCACCGCCTGGTATCAGAGGGAGTTCACGGTCCCAGCGGAATGGGCTGGCCGCCGCATCGCTCTGTATGCAGAATACCTCAATTCCTTTGCCACCGTATACGTGGATGGCAAAAAAGCAGGCGAGATACGGTTTCCGGCGGGCGAGGCCGAATTGACAGCGTTGTGCCCCCCGGGCAGCAAGCACGTCCTGTCCATGCTCGTCATCGCCATGCCGCTCAAAGAGGTCATGCTCTCCCACAGCGACACCAACGCGCCCAAAGAAGCCAAGGGCGAGGTGAAGCGGCGCGGCTTGTGCGGGGACGTTTACCTCGTTGGGACGCCTGCTGCCGCGCGTTTTGCCGACGTGAAGGTGGATACCTCGGTGCGCAAGTCGGAGATCACCCTTGATGCCGCGCTGCTGGGCCTCGCGGCGGACGCACAATACTCCCTGCGCGCACAGATCACGGACAATGGCCGCAGCGCCGGGGAATTCACCAGCAAGGCTTTCAAGGGGGGCGACCTCAAAGAGGGCCGCATCGCATTCACCGAAAAATGGAAGGCTGAGGTCAAAAAGCTTTGGGACATCCATACGCCTCAAAATACTTACGTTGTGAATCTCTCGTTGCTCGACGCCGGAGGCAAGGCGCTGGACAGCGCCCTTCCCGTACGCTTCGGATTCCGCGAGTTCTGGATTGACGGCCGGGACTTCTACCTGAACGGCACGCGCATTTTTCTCTCGGCTCTCCCGTTGGACAATGCGGCGATCGGGGCCGCGCTGGCAAACTACGAGGCCGCGAAGGAGAGCCTGCTGCGGCTCAAGAGCACCGGCATCAACTTCGTCTACGGCCACAACTACGACTGCAACCCAGGCTCGTATCTGAGTTTCACGGAAGTCTTGAAGGCGGCCGACGACGTGGGCATGCTTGTCTCCTTCTCTCAGCCCCATTTCCACGACTACGACTGGAAGGCGCCCAATGCCGACAAAGAGAACGGCTACGCGCGCCACGCCGAATTCCTTGTCCGCGCCGCGCAGAATCATCCGTCGGTTGTGTTTTATTCCATGAGCCACAACGCCACCGGCTACAGCGAGGACATGAACCCGGACATGATTGACGGGCTCAAAGAGCCGCGCGTGGATAGCTGGGCGCTGAATGGCGCCAAGCTCGCCCAGCGGGCTGAAGCCATTGTGAGCCACCTTGACCCCGGGCGCATCGTCTACCACCACTCGTCGGGAAATCTAAGCTCGATGCATACGAGCAATTTCTACCCGAACTGGGCGCCGATTCAGGAAATGTCCGATTGGTTCGAGCACTGGGCCACCGTGGGCGCGAAGCCGATGTTCACCTGCGAATACGGCGCTCCGTTCACCTGGGACTGGACCATGTACCGCGGCTGGTACAAAGGCAGCCGCTCCTTCGGCAGCGCGGCCGTGCCTTGGGAGTACTGCATCGCCGAGTGGGATGCGCAGTTCCTCGGCGACCGCGCCTTCCAGATCACCGAAATGGAGAAGAAGAACCTGCGCTGGGAAGCCAAGAAGTTCCGCGAAGGCGGCACTTGGCGCCGCTGGGATTACCCCTACCAGGTGGGTTCGCGTGACTTCGACGACACGCACATGGTGCTGGGCATGTACACCACCGATAACTGGCGCGCCTTCCGGACGTGGGGCATGTCAGCGAATTCACCGTGGGAGCACGGGCATTTCTGGCGAGTGCGCGACGGCCTGAACCGCAATGCACGCACGCCGCTCAAAGTGGACTGGGAGAACTTGCAGCGCCCCGGCTTCAGTCCTGATTATATCGAGGACCGATACGAACGGATGGACCTGGCTTACGAGCGCTCCGACTGGGTGGCCACGGCCTCGGCGCAGGCACTGATGCGCAATAACCAGCCGCTGCTTGCCTACATCGCAGGCAAGCCCGCACGCTTCACCTCCAAGGACCACAATTTTCTCCAGGGTGGAACGGTTGACAAGCAGCTCATCGTCATCAACAATTCCCGCGAGACTGTTACTTGTGAGTGCGAGTGGTCGCTGGCGCTTCCGCAGGCCTTGGCCGGAACCAAGAAGATCAGTGTGCCTACGGGCGCGCAGGAGCGCATTCCCCTGAACTTCGCTCTCCCAGGCGGGCTGGCGCCAGGCAAGTACGAACTCAGCGCGTCCGCAAAGTTCAGCACTGGAGAGACACAGAAGGATACCTTCAGCATTCATGTGCTGCCGAAGGCGCAGCCGCCCAAGGCCAGCGGGAAAATTGCGCTCTTCGATCCCAAGGGCGAAACCGGCAAGCTGCTCGGCGCAATGGGCGTACAGTGCCAGGCCGTGGACGCGAAGGCGGACCTGGCCGCATTCGACACTCTGATCATCGGCAAAGCAGCCCTGACTGCCGCGGATCCAGGACCGGACCCCGCGCCTGTGCGCGATGGCCTGAAAGTAATCGTGTTTGAGCAGACTTCCGAAGTATTGGAGAAGCGTTTTGGTTTCCGCGTGGCGGAATACGGTCTGCGGCAAGTCTTCAAACGGGTGCCCGATCACCCGCTCTTGGCCGGACTCGAGACGGACAACCTGCGCGACTGGCGCGGCGAGGCCACCATCCTGCCGCCCCGCCTGAAATACCAGATCAGGAACGACCACTTCAACGGCACGCCCACGGTCCAGTGGTGCGACATCGAGGAGACACGGGTATGGCGTTGCGGCTGCCGGGGCAATGTCGCCTCAGTGCTCATCGAAAAACCCCCGTGCGGCAGCTTTATGCCGATTCTCGATGGAGGGTACAGTTTGCAGTACAGCCCGCTGCTGGAGTACCGCGAAGGCAAAGGCATGGTCCTGTTCTGCCAAGTGGACGTGACGGGCCGGACGGAGAGCGACCCTGCCGCCGAGCGGCTGGCCCGCAACATCCTCGACTACGTGTCGGCATGGAAGGCCGCTCCGAGCCGCAAAGTTCTGTACGTGGGCGATGCGGCTGGGAAGAGCCACCTGGAAAGAGCCGCGCTGTCCGTGGGTTCATACGAGGGAGGCAACCTGACAGCGGAACAGGTGCTGATCGTTGGTCCCGGGGGCGGACAGAAGCTTGGTGCCAGTGCCGCGGCCATCGCCGCTTGGCTCAATGCGGGCGGCCACCTGTTGGCCATCGGACTTGATGAGGCGGAAGCGAACGCGTTCCTGCCCTTCAAAGTCACGATGAACAAGGCGGAATACATCGCGGCATATTTTGAGCCGCCAAGCATGGATTCTCTGCTGGCGGGAGTTGGACCCGCGGATGTCCATAACCGCGATCCACGCGAACTGCCCCTCGTAAGTACCGCAGGCGTCCCGCCTGCCGTACCAAGCGGCGTCCTGGCCACGGCCGGAAAGTTGAGCGTGGTTTTCTGCCAGCTCGCGCCATTCGTTGTCAGCCGCGCGGAGGGGGCTGTGCCTTCTTTCGTCGTGAACGGCGAGGATGCTGCGGATGGGAAAATGAGCGCGGTGGTGACAACGGGTTCGGCAACTCAATTCGGCCTGCAGTTTGGGCAGGGAGTGAAGACGCCGCCACAGGTCGGCAAGACGTACACCTTTGCCGTCCTGGTCAAGGGTCTCGGCGGGACCGTCAGCGCCCGCCTGGAGGTGGAGCGGGCGGGCCGTCCGTGGGACCGGGCCGTGATTGGGGACAAGGTCTTGATCCCTGAGAAGGAGTGGATGGACCTGCACGTCACGTTCAAGTGCGAGAAGCCTTTCCCCGAGGGGTGGCAGGCATACGTCGCTTGTTCCCAGGAGGGCGCCGGGTTCAGGGCCGACCTGTTCCGGCTCTACGAAGGGGACTATGTGCCCTGGAAAGCTGGTGCTGCGGCCGTAGCGCAGGCTTCCAGCCTGCCGAACCTGTTCACCAACCCCAGCTTTGAGACAGGTCCGAAGCCCTGGTTCTTCATGTACACTGAGCAGCAGAACCTCAGGCGCACATATCGGCGCTCCTCTTTCCTGGTCTCGCGCCTGTTGGCCAACATGGGCGTCACCACTCCCACGCCGCTCCTCGCCCGTTTCAGCGCTCCCGTGGATCAGGCTAAAGGGGAGAAACGCTGGCTGGAAGGCCTGTACCTGGATATCCCGGAGGAGATTGACGATCCGTACCGTTTCTTCCGCTGGTGAGCAGACAAGAGGGCTGCCGACTTGCGTCGTCCCTCTTGCCTTTTTGGCTTTCTTGTAGCGCGGCCTGACAGGAGACTGTATAGTTTTGATTGGGTGTTTACGGAGCCGAGTCTGCACAATGCATACGGGAGCAAGACCGCACAAGCTCGGGCAAGACGCGCAGAGGCCAGTTGTGCTTAGGACACGTGAAGAAGCTGCCGCCTATATTGCGAAGCATGCCAAGCCGGTTAAGCGCAGCCCAAAGGCACGGCCAATCTACGATTATGCCGACCTCGGAAAGCTTGACATACAGTATCCTGACCAGAAGGATTAGTGTATAAATCCTCGGTATGCCGAAGCCCCGGAAAACGGTTCCTGCCCCAGGCAATATCTGTAAGCTTGACCAGCCGCGGCTCAGGGGCTCAAGCCACCCGCATCTGACCTCCCGCACCATCACAGTTCTTCTGCTTGCCAGTTGTAGCTCGGGCGTCCGACCTGCATTCGCCGCCGAACCCCCCGCCACGGACGTGAACATCCCGAAGTACGACTACACCCCGTTCGATGGCGAAGGCCGTTTCACAAGCGACAAGGCCGACGGGATAAAGGAGTTCCAGGGCCTCATGGCGCTGCCGCGGCGCTATGGGCAGAAGCCTTATGACGCCCTTTGGAGTCACGACCACTGGCAAACAGAGCGCTTGTGCTTCACCGATATCTGCACGGGAGTGCCCATCGTGCGGCTCACGGACGACTACGGCTCGGACTACGTTGATTACCACCGCGGCTCGTGGTCCGCAGATGGCAAGTGGATCGTCTGGCGCCGCAAGCCCGGCATGTGGGAGTCCTCCACCAAGACCAACGGCCCGACGGCGGTGCGTTCAGACGGCACAGGAATGAAGCCCGTCTTCGGCGACACGCCGGGCATGGTGCGCAAGCATCAGTGCAGCAAGACCGACCCGCGGCTCTGCTATTCGATGGTCGGCGACAAAAAGCTCGTCGCCTTCGACCTCGAAACGGGAAAGAAGGTCCAGGAACTGGCCGAACCCGGCGGCTCCTGGCACCTGAAGATGTCTTACGACGGCAAGTACCTGTGCAGCTATGTCAAGAAAGGCGATGTGCGCACCATCTGGCTGGTTAGCACCGACGGCAAAGAGAAATACGATGTCACGGTCAGCGCCGCCATCCACGACTCGTACCTGCCGCATCCCACGCTGCGCAAAGTCATCTACTGGTATGAAGGCAAATTCCACGAGGAGGGATTCTGCCAGAAGGACTTTTTGACTGCCAACCCCAATGAGCAGAAGATCAACGTGAAATTCGACTGGAATCACGGCGACTTCGGCCCCGATCGCGGCGTCCACGAGACGGGGCGAATCTACAGATACAACGGCGACAAGTGGGCGCAGCCGGAGGATCTGTACAACCCGCAGCCGGGGACTGAGTTTTACGACGATCCCGCGGACTTCAATGGTTATACGACTTGGATGCCCAAAGATCTGCCCTGGGCCGTCCAGACTCACATTGAACATCGGCCTTGGCTGAGCGACTTCTTCCTCGCCGCTGTTGAGCCTGTGCCGGGCGACGTGGTCACCCGCTTCCGCCTCGGATATACGAACCTGCTGCGCGGCCCTTGCCTGGATTGCGCCGATGGCAGCCCCGACGGCACGAAAGTCCTCTTCAATTCCAACATGTTTGGCCAAAGCCAGGTCTTCTACATGGTCGTCCGCCGGCCTGAGCCGCCTAGGGAACTGGTGTTCGCCGGCGGCAAGTTGACGTGGAAGCCAGCCGCTCACGCGAAGGAGACCAAGGGCTACCGCGTCTACCGCGCTGAGAAGAGCGGCGGGCCGTATGAGTGCATCCAATACGAGCCGATTGCTGCGTTCACGGGGGACAGACAGCCAATTTCCAAACAGCCGGAAATTGGTGTCAGTCCCCCGGCGGCCTTCTATGTGGTCACGGCTGTGGAGCACTCCGGCCTGGAGAGCGGCAACTCGAACGAGGCCGCCGGCAAACCTGCTGCAATCCAGAACATCTTCGTCGAAGCCGAGCGCGCGAAACTCACCGCTCCCATGTGGCTCTGCGTGGACGCCCGCGCTAGCGACATGTACTACATCTGGCAGCGCAAGAAGGACGCCCCCGGCAAAGCTGTCATACCCGTGACAGTGCCCAGCGCAGGCAACTACACGCTCTGGGCGCGCATCAAAGGCCGCGACGCCGCGAAGTTTGCCTTCGAGGCCGCCGGAACCAAGATCGAAGTCGAGTGCAATTCCAGGGAATGGTTGTGGGTCAAAGGGCGTATAGAACCTCTGGCGCTCGCGGCTGGCGCGCAGGAACTCACTGCAACGAGTAGCCTCTACGGCTCGGCCCTCGATGCCCTATGGCTCGCAGGTGACCCAACCTTCGTGCCCGCAGCGAAGAATGCGGAGAATGCCGTCCCCCCGCCAAAGGTCACCGGCCTTGCCGCGAATCCCGAAGGCCCTTTTGCCGTGCGCCTTGCCTGGGCTCCCTCGCCGCGCCGCGATGTGACGCACTACAATCTGTATTGCTCGACAAGCATCACGGGGGACAGACAGCCAATTTCCAAACAGCCGGAAATTGGTGTCAGTCCCCCGTCGGCCTCGCGTGCGACACTGATCGCCAGCCCTGAGGGCGGCGGGTATCTCGACTGGAAGGTCCCGCCGAATACGCCGCTCTTTTACCGGCTCACAGCCGTGGACAGCCGCGGGAATGAGTCGGTTCCCAGCGACCCCGTCACCGCCCGTAGCGCAGGCGTCCCGCCTGCCGGCAAGGTCGTGGAGTTGCAGCAGCCAGCGACGCCCGATGGGGCAGGGGGCGAGGTCGTTTTCGATGTGCCGGCGGACGGCACCTATGTTGTCTGGCTCCAGGCGCTAGCCCAGAAGCCTCCTGGGCAGTACATCAACCTGGCTTTCGACGGCCTGCAAGCGCGGACGTGGACCTGCGAGGTCGAGAACATTCAGGGACTCAAGGAGATGAGCTTCAGCTATGGCCAATTCGCAACTTGGGAACTGAAAGCCGGCCTGAGGAAGCTGAAGATTGAAAACAAGGCGGGGCTGCGCCTGACCAAGGTGATTCTGACCAACGATTTCTCGTTCATGCCTGAGGGGCATTGTGTGACGAAGTGCATGTGGTAGAGTTCGGTTTCAAGTTTCAGGTTTCTGGTTTCAAGTTCTTTCTCGCAGCGCTGAACCTGAGACGCGAGACCTTTTGGGCGAAGAGGAGTACAAAGAAGAATGCACAGCGCCGTTTCATCCCTCTGGTTCGGCTTCAAGTTCGAGGTCCCAAGTTTCAAGGTGAGCGCGTCCCTTGGAAAACTTGAAACCAGAAACTTGAAACCTGAAACCTTGTTCGCGGTTCTCCTGCTGGTTGGTTCTCCGCTTGTTGGGGCGGAATGGCCTGAGTTCCGCGGGCCGTGGGGCAATGGGCACGCAGCCGCGCCCGGAGACACGACTCCGGCCGGCCTGCCTCTGCACTGGAGCGAGACGGAGAACATAAAGTGGAAGGCCCCGATTCCTGAACGCGGCTGGTCTACTCCGGTTGTGCTCGGTGGCCAGATATGGCTGACCACGGCCACCCTTGACGGCCACGATTTCTTCGCTCTCTGCGTGGACGCCGAGACCGGCCAGATACTCCTCAATGAGAAACTGTTCCACTCCGACAAGCCTGAGCCGTTGAATAACAACGTCAACTGCTACGCCTCGCCGTCCCCGGCGATCGAGCGGGGCCGGGTCTACATCAGCTTTGGCAGCTACGGGACGGCGTGCCTGGACACCGCCGCTCGCAAGCTCCTCTGGGAACGCCGCGACTTGCCCTGCCGGCACTACCGCGGCCCGGGCTCGTCTCCCATCCTTTTCGAAAATCTGCTGATACTGACGTTTGACGGAGTGGATGTGCAGTACGTGGTGGCGCTCGACAAGAAGTCCGGCAAAAATGTCTGGAAGACTGACCGCACGGCTGCATTCAACGACCTCGATGCCCAAGGCAAGCCGATGACGGAAGGGGATTACCGCAAGGCCTTCAGCACACCGCTGATCGTGGACGTGAACGGGAAGACGGAGATGCTCAGCGCAGGCTCCAGAGCCGCGTACGGGTACGATCCCAGGACGGGGCGCGAGTTGTGGAAGGTGAATCACCCAGGCTACTCTTCCGCGGCGCGGCCCGTATACGGCCAGGGGCTTGCCTTCATCATGACCGGGCAGGGCCAGCCAGGACTGATAGTCGTCCGCGCAGGCGGGGAGGGCGACGTGAGCAAGACTAACGTGGTCTGGAAGACGAACCAGGGCGCGCCCAAGATGCCCTCGCCGCTCCTCATAGATAACCTGCTCTACATGGTTTCCGATGATGGCGGCGTAACATGCCTGGAAGCAGCAACGGGAAACCCAATCTGGAAGGAACGGATTGGTGGCACCTACTGCGCCTCGCCCATCTATGCCGACGACCGGATTTATATTCCCAGCACCCAGGGGAAGACAACCGTGCTGAAGGCCGGGCGGAAATTCGAGGTCCTGGCCACGAACACCCTCGAAGCCGGCTGCATGGCGTCGCCTGCGGTGTCGGGCAAGTCCCTTTTTGTGAGGACGAAGACGCATCTGTACAGGATCGAAGCGGCGTCCGACGGGAAGAAATGAGAACACCCATGATTCCATTCAGGCTTTCTCTGACGGTCTTGGTCTTGCCCGCCTCTGCTCTAACGGCCTGCCTGACCCTCCTGCCTTTCCTTGGCCTCGCAGCCGAGGAGCCGCCTCAGCCCAACCTTGCCGTCAACGCCAGCTTCGAGGATGCCGCCAAAGACGCTAACATGCCGGCAACCTGGAACGGCGACGGCGCGGTCTATGCCCGCGATGAGTCTGTCGCCCGCACGGGCAAGGCATCCTTGCGCTACGTCAACAGCGACGCGCAACGCTACCGCCTATGTTCACAGAGAGTTCCCGTCCAGCCCGGCCGGAAGTACCACTTCAGCGTATGGGTCAAGACCAAGGACCTAGCCGGCAAGGAGTCGGGCGCGACTCTCTGCATGGAATGGCAGGACAAGGCGGGCAAGTGGCTCGGCGGCGTCTATCTCGAGGGCGTCAAGGGCACGCGCGACTGGACCAAGGTGGAAGGCCTCACCCGCATCCCCGCCGAGGCCGGCGGCTGCTCGCTCACCTGTTACGTCCGGCGCGGCATGACGGGGACGGCCTGGTTTGACGACGTGGAACTGGTCCGCGTCACGGACTCGGCCATGCGGACAGTGCTGCTCTCCCCCGTCTACCGCGGGCGCATCAGCGCGGACGGGCCAAAAGAGGCGCGGGTCCGCGTGCGCTTGGACCTCGCTGACCGCGACCTGAAGCCCACCGACGTGAAGCTGCTGGTGCTAAGCTCCACAGGCCTGAGGCTTCGCGCGTTCGGCGAAGTCACTTTGCAGCCCGACGGCGCGGGGCCGTATGACGTGGCAGTCTCCGTCGCAGATCTGCCCGCAGGAAAGTACTCGCTGTTGGTGGAGCTCATGGGCCGCGACGGCAAGTCCTTGGCGACCGCTCAGCACGATCTGGTGCGCTTGGCGGATGACTTCAAACCCAAGGCGTATATTGACGAACACCGGCGCCTGATCCTGGATGGCCAGCCTTTCTTCCCCATCGGCATGTATTGGGACGGCATCAAAGAAGCCGACCTCAAGCTCTACGCCGACAGCAAGTTCAACTGCCTGATGCCCTACGAACCGCCCACCCAGGCACAGATGGACCTGGCCCAACAGTGCGGGCTGAAAGTGATCTACTCGGTCAAGGACCTCTACGCCGGCTCATCCCACAGTTCGAAGGCCCTCAAGACCGAGGCGGACGAAGAGCCGCTGGTGCGCGAAGCTGTGCGGAAGTTCCGCGGCCATCCGGCCCTGCTCGCGTGGTATCTGAATGACGAACTGCCGCAGAGATTCATGCCGCGCCTCGAAG
>Ga0315279_10006555_pt1 | contig 14675 bp, 13 predicted proteins | sample YL17G06_20_MG_FD_203694 | JGI IMG/M metagenome (GOLD analysis project Ga0315279, IMG submission 203694) | Sediment microbial communities from Yellowstone Lake, YNP, Wyoming, USA - YL17G06_20 | ecosystem: Environmental > Aquatic > Freshwater > Lake > Sediment | place: USA: Wyoming | collected... | reverse complement strand
CATGCCAAAGCCACTAAACCGTATGACGAAATGCTGCACTTCTCACCACGTCGCAGATTCACCCAGTTCACGAAAATATTGCCTTGGCGACTTGCTGAAATGGTCGCGCCCCTCCAGGCGATTTGCTCGTTGCATTTGCGCATGGGATATTGCCCGCCACGCCCAAGTCTCACAAAATCATACGGGCGACAGGAGCTAACCGCATGGAGATCAAAGATGCCATCAAGCTGTTTGTCCAGGCGCGCACAGCAGACGGGCGCGCGCCCCGCACGATCCAGGACTATTATCGTGTCCTGGATCCATTCGCAGAATGGATCGCAGAACAACCTCAGCAAGCCCTCGCTCGAGACATGATACGAGAGTACGTCGCGCACCTGCGCTCCAAGAACTGGCGAGAGGGCACGGTCGCTATTCACGTTCGCAATCTGCGGACGTTCCTGCGTTGGATGCACGACGAGGGCTATACCGACTACAACCTGGCTGCCTCCGTCAAAGCCCCCAGGATGTCTAGCCGGCTCGAGATCCCCATCACGCCAAACGAAATCCAGGCGCTGCTGGAAACCTGCAACTCGGGGAACTTTAACGATGTGCGCGACCGCGCGCTGATTCTTCTGATGGCCGACACGGGCCTGCGCACGGGCGAGATTGTCCAGTTGCAGATGGGAAACTGGAAGAGCGAGCCGGGCAACGACGGCAGCTATATCCTGGTCTATGCGCCCAAGACCAAGAAAAACCGCTATGCCATCCTGGGCAAGTGGGCGACCGATGCGCTGGTCGCGTACATGGACTGGCGCGAGGTCCCTCCCGGCGACGCTCCCCTGTTTTGCCGGGGAGATGGGTGCCCGCTCAAGCCGCGCGCGATTGGCAGTATCATGTTGCGGCGTGGAGAAAAGGCCGGGCTGGAACGGTGCCGGACGCACCCGCACATCTTCCGCAAGGCGTTCGTCACTGGCGCGCTGGACAATGGCATGGACCCGGAGCGCGTCCGCGTGCTGGCTGGCTGGACGACAATGGCGATGATGGCGTTCTATACCGACTCGGCGCTGGGCCGGCTCAAGGCCGCCCACAAGCGGGGCGGCCCGGTGGACTTGATGAATTTGAGGCTATGAGGTGAAACGACTTCGGCGTCGAGCCGACAAACGCCCCGCATGTGCTCTGCGAGGCGTTTTTATTTACCGTCCTCGCCGCCCGGATGCCTCCGGCTTTAGCCGTGGGGATGACGGGCGGCGAGGACGGTGAATTCGAGCTTGAAGGGGGTTACAGGAGACGCACCGGCGCGTCGGGCCGGTGGATCGCATAACGTTGCGAAATGGGAAGACGATGGTATAATCACAACCGACGAGAAGCAGAACGCTCTCGCTTTTGGGGAGTGGCCAAGTGGTAAGGCGACGGACTTTGGATCCGTTACCTGCACGAGGCCCAAATGTTGAAACCCTTTTTGTTTTGTAGAGCCAATGAGGGTATTTGAGCGTCTGCCTTCCAAGCAGTGAGTCGCGGGTTCGAATTCCGTCACCCGCTTTCATGTCGCCTGGTTTCGAGGCGGTGTACCCCGGCAGATGATGACACACTACATCGCCCCGACCAGGAGCTTCCTGCACGGGGCGTTTGCGTTAAGCGCCAACATCGCCCTGCCCGTCTGTGCGTTTATGAAGATAAACCGATAGCCAATCCAATCATTTGGGAAACACCATGTCCGATGAACGCCAAGCCGAAGAAACAACACGCGCCTTCGTTGACTTTTACGACGAGATGCTTGATTCAATGGGTATTCCCAGGCTGACACAAGATCAGCGCGATGTTCTGCTTGGCTTTCTCGACGCGTCAGCTGCGGATGAGCCGCTGCTGATCAAGGCGCTACAGGAAACGCGCGAGTCGTGGAAGTGGATAAGCGGCAAAATGCAGGCACGCAAAGCAAAGTAGCCAGTCAGCAACAGGTTGTCAATTTGACACCCTGCCTGGCGCAGAAGCGCGAGGCGCAACTATGGCCGTAGAACTTGATCGTGTGATCCCCCTGCCCCAAGCGGCGAAGCGCATGGGCATGACCGTCGAGGCATTGACCCGCCTGGTCACTTCTGGTAAACTAAAAGCTATGAAGACATCAAGCGGCGAGGTTGTTGTGCCGGAGAGCGAAACCAAGGACGCCATCACGCGCAGAGACTTTGAACACTTGCGAGGAAAGCCGATCACCGTAGCAAAGGCCAGCGAAAAGTACGGTGTCATTCAACCGACTATATCACGCTGGGTACAACGCGGCCACATTGCAAAGATAGATGATAGAAAAGAGCCATATCCGGCCAAGATTGACGAGGCTGATATAGCCTACTGCGCAGCGGTGTACAAAGCGCGTGGCAAGTCATCGCGCATCTTTGACGAGGCTGGCCGGCCCTACGTGCTCAAGCATCCCGACTTGGCGGAATATCGCCGCCGCAAAAAAACGCGGGCAACAAGACACCGGGGATAAGTCGCAAGAAGGCCAGTCGCGCAAATAATCGGACCCGAAGGATTTTGGAACCCTTCGGGTCTTTTCATTCCAGCGGCCCGAAGGCCGCTTTTTAAACCTTAAAGTTATGCTGAATGTATTGACATTGTGCATAACTTCGTGTATAATCCTCTTACCATCGGTTGACAAACACAAAATAATGCCGGATGGAGAGGCAACTCCCCCCGGCAGAGAGGAACACACAAAATGTCCGCAGACAGAACGCCTCAAAGGAACGATCAAGGTCAGTCCCCTACCCTCGCCGCTCCCGTGAACTTGGAACGCATTACTGAACTTGACCCCCTGATTCACCGCATGGCTTGCCTCTGGGCCACCCGCACCGGCGAAGACGCCGACGAACTGTACTCATCCTTCCATTTTGAAATCACTCAGCGAGCCATGCTCCGTCCGGACTTTCTCGATGTGAAGAATAACGCCAACTACATCATAACCTATGGCGTGCGTCAGGCGATCAACAACCATCGCCGCCGCAAGAGCCACGATGCTTCCGCCCACGCCCAGTCTCTTGACGAGGACGGCATGGACGAATGGCTCGACTACACTCCCGATGCCTCCGCCGACGCGCAGCCCGACGCCTCCGCTGTCCTCGCCCAGCTTGCAGACGTGCTGGATAAGAGCGGGCAAGCCGTGCTGGACTTGGTGCGGAATCTCGGCGACAAAGCCTTCAAGCGCAACGGCACGCTGAATGTCAACAAAATCGCCGCCCTGTCGGGATGTCCACAGCGAACGCTGTACCGCCACATTAACGCGCTTCGCTCCGACGCGCGAGCTATGCTGAACGAGGCGTAGCCAACGAGGCCACGCGGGGCGGCCTGGTGATCTCTCTCAAAAGGCCGCCCCACGCGAAGCGTGGCGGAAATGGTCGCGCCGCCACAGGGCGTTTAACAAGTAGAAAAGCCGCCGAGTTGGACGAGTTGGACGGTTGGATGGGGGTAGGATAGACGCTTGGAAACCGCTCCAACCTCCAACTACTCCAACTGCTCCAACTACTCCAACTGAGTTGGAGAGTGCGGCGAAACTCGCTCCAACCGCTCCAACTTCGGCATAATTGCCCAAGTGGAAAACGGGGGTGGAAATGACCCGCATCATCGCATTAGCCAACCAGAAGGGCGGAACTGGCAAGACCACATCGGCAATCAACCTCGCGGCTGGCCTTGCGCGCGGCGTATCCAACGGCAAGCGGGTACTGCTGGTGGACGCCGACCCGCAGGCTAACGCGACGGCCACCTTTCTGGGTGTGCCGTTCGCCGCCGGCCCGCAGGAACACCCCACCATTTACGAGGTACTGATGGGCAAAGCCGAGGCCGCGCAGGTGATCCGCACCGTGGAATTGCCCCGGCGCGGCCAGGTGCCCGCCGCCTCGCTCGACGTGCTCCCCGCGCACCTCAACCTGGCTGCCGCCGAACTGGAGCTGGTCGCCGAGTTTCAGCGCGAGAGCCGCCTGCGCGACGCGCTCGCGCCGATCCAGGGCAACTATCATTTTGTCGTCGTTGATTGCCCGCCGAGCCTGGGGCTGCTGACACTCAACGCGCTGATGGCCGCGAGCGAAGTGATCATCCCGACCGAGCCAGGCTATTTCCCGCTCATCGGCATCGGCCTCTTGCAGCGCACGATTGACAAAGTGCGCCGCGCCAACCCGACGCTGCGCATCAGCGGGGTCTTGCCGACGATGAGTGTCGGCACGGCATTGGCGCGGCAGACCCGCCAGGCTCTCTCCGAGCAGTTCAATAGTTTAGTTTTGCCGTCTATCCCGCGCCGGGTGTCCATCGCGGAAGCGGTTGCAGCGGGCAAGGACATTTTCGCTTACGAGCCGCTCACGCACGATGGCGCGGCAGCTTACGCCGCCGTCGTCAAGGAGATCATGCAACGTGGCTAAACAGTTGGCTGGCTTGGACGCATTGTTCCAGAATATCAATCCATACGGCGCGGACGCCTCGCCAGTTCAGACCTATCTGCCGCTGGATCAGGTGCGGCCCGACCCGAACCAGCCGCGTCACGTTCTGCCGCTCGACATCGCTGGACACTTTGAGCGCACGCAGGACGCTGCCGAGGCGCTCGACGCTTGGGCGCAACTTGGGCGCGAGGGAGACGCGGCTGCCGCTCAGTCCTACGCGGAACTGGAGAGCCTGGCGAACTCGATTGCGGCCGATGGCCTCATTCAGCCCATCTCTGTTGCGCCAACGTCGGATGGCTTCCATGTCGAGACCGGCGAGCGGCGTTGGTGGGCGCATCAGCTTTTGAACAAACAGGACCGCACTCCCAAAGACGGCAAGGCCGGCCACATTGAGGCCATTGTCCGCAACACGGGCGGCCCAACGCTGATCCGGCAACTGGCCGAGAACCTGCACCGGCAGGATTTGTGCGCGGTGGAAACGGCGGCGGGGCTGGCCGCGCTGATCGCGCAAATCGAGTGTGGAACCGTGGTTCCACACTTGACGGACACCGCCACCGGGGAGAGTGGAACCGTGGTTCCACTCTCGACGAGGCTTCGTTTGGCCGAATTGCGCAAGGTTGCCGAAGGGAAACTTGAGGACGGCACATGGGCTGAAGTAGTCAAACGTCTGGGTAAAGGCCGGCGACATTGGGCGCACCACCTGGTTGTATTGCGCCTGCCCGATCACGCGCTGGAGCTTGCGTTGTATCACCGGATAACTGAGCGGGCATTGCGCCCCGCCGTGGCCGAGCCAGACCCGAAACGGCAACTCGCTTTGGTGGAAGCCGCCATCAAGAGGCAGCAACGCGAGCAAGACAAGGATACGCAGACCGCGTCGGCGGCGAAAGTGGGAACGGATGCGGAACTCGACGGCGCCATTGCCTTTCGCCGCAAATTCGTCAGCGGACTGCGCGGCTTCAGCCGCGCCTTTCAGTCATTGGACGGCGGCAGAGTCAACAGCCGCGCGATGGTCAAGGAACTCGCCGAGGACGAGCACTTTGACGAGATCGCGGCAACTGCCAAGCAATTGTTGCCAGTGCTGGAGGCCGTGGTGAAAGCCAAGCCGTCCAGGAAGGGAAAGTAGATGGGCGCGACGATCTTTTTGACCGGCAAACCACACCACGTCCGCTCGGCGGGAGACCACAGCCGCAGCGTGGCTTTTGAGATCGACGCCGGGCCGGCCAACGCATCCACGCCGAGAGGGATGCCGATCTTCGGCCCAACGACTTACCACGTCGTCTGCCCTCAGCGCATGTGGGACAGAGGGCACATGGACAGCGAAGACCGCAGTGACGTGATTGTAGAGGGCTACCTGGAGCCGCGCGTGAGCGAAAAGGGACAGCCCTACGTCGCCGTCGTCGCCACGTCCTTGACGACCAAGCTCGTTGAAATCACGAGCAAAACGCAGCAGCTTCTTGCCGACGCGGCGACGGCGGAGAAGACATACGACGCTCTCCGCAGCAGATATGGCGAGGACGCGCCGGTGGCGCAGGAAGCGCGCGCCGAGATGGAAAAACTCAAGACTGGGCTAACTCGGTATTGCGAGGCCAATCAGAAGATACTGCGGCCCGCATCGCTGCTTCAGCCGGCATATCCGCAAGGGGGAGTCTCCCCTAGGTCTCTTGCCGTTGGCTGAGATCGAGGCTGCGCCGTCGTCCGTCGCCATGAGGCGTAAGATGTTACCGCCACTTGCGACTAAACCAAGAGAAGCCTTGTATGGCTTGTCCGGTGTCTACCTGGATGCCTACAATGCCGTCGTGCAGCCGCAACGTAGGCTGAGTATCAGTATCTACGCATTGAGGCGATGGGCGGTACAGCTGGGCGCGAATGGATTCTGGCTACTGACCGCCCTACAGCAGCAGACCTACAAGAACAAATACGGCAAATGCGTGGTCAGCCACAGGGTCCTGTCCGCCGAAGCGGGCGTGGGAGAGCGCACAGCCCTGCGATATTTGCATGAGGACGAATACACCACGAGCGGGCTGTGCCATTGGGTGCGTCCACATAGAAGCAGCAACACCCGTGAGTATTCAAAACAAATCGGCAAATGGGTGCAGCCTGTTTCTCGATACGATGTACTGATGGATGCGCCGTTTGCCGCAATAGACCAACGCGGCTTGGCTCAATATCTGGTAGAGCGGGGGGGGACGGGGGCGTCGGCGAAGGATGTTGCGCCGTTGCTGGAAAACCTGATAGCCAGTCGGTCATTGACCGATGTGCTTGCGCTGCTTGACGAGCACGCCGAGCGATTCGAGCCGCCTGCCGGATGGAAGAAAGACACTTTCCTTCCCACCGTGGCCGATGTGGTCAATGCTCTCGGCGTCAAGATGGGGGGCAATGGCAGCGGCACTAAATTCATGGATTTGTGCAGTCAAGTGCAGCGGCATATTGTCGCGTGGGACTGGGTGGGTCAGAAATACTTTTTTGAAAAGTGGTTGCCGATTCTTGGCCCATCACTCGCTCTCGTCGTCGTGCAGTTGCGCTCACAGTGCTTTTGGAGCGAGCGCGAGTTGCGCGACACCGTGGAGATTCGCAAATCCGATCTGGCAACCATGGTGGGACTGACTCCCAAATGGCTACGCCAGGTTTGTTCTAAACAACATGCTAGTCTGTTCTTTGAGGAAATCGAGGTCGGCACCAAACACAGACCGAGTATCTTCAAGGTCAAATTGATCGAGCCAATCACGCCAGGCGACCAAGCGTCGTATTCCGCTCTGCTTAACGGCATCACGGGCGACGGGCAACTTGGTTTTCCGCCCGCCCCTGTCACCGGAAGTTTTGGCGGTCTGACCAACGAGCCGGAACTACCAGGGGAAGTTTCGGCGGGGGTCAAGGGAAGTTTTGGCGGTCTGACACCCGTCTCAGGGGAAGTGTTGCCGGGGGTCAAGGGAAGTTTTGGCGGTCTGACACCCATCTCAGGGGAAGTGTTGGCGGGGGTCAAGGGAAGTTCTGGCGGTCTGACACCCGTCTCAGAGGAAGTTTTGGCGGGGGTCAAGGGAAGTTTTGGCGGTCTGACACCTGTCTCAGGGGAAGTTTTGGCGGAGGTCAAGGGAAGTTTTGGCGTAGATATTAACACTCTTCTTAACACTACACCTAGGATAACACTACAGCAGCAGCAGCACAGTGAAGCCGATGCTGCTGCTGTTGCTGGCAGTCTCCTGGAAACGTTCGGGATCGTTCAACCCTTCAAGGGACGCATCTTGAAAAAGAGTGGTGATGTTATTCCCATGCGCGCCTGGATGCTGTATGCCGTTACTCAGTCCGGCTTTACCGAGCAGAATGGCATACAAAAATACGTCAGTAAGCGGCTGCTGGACGGAGACGCGCCGCCAGAGCAGTCTGTGCGTTGGGCCAAACTGACGCCCGACGAGTGGCGGGCATTGTGGCGAGCCTCGCGGGGCGATGGGGCAGGCATGACACCTGCATTGGACGCAGTGATCGCCGAGTGGGTCGAGGATTTTGGCGAGATGTTTCCCAATGGCCCGTTTGGTGACGATGATCCTGCGGAGGAAGCGAAAGCCCTTCAGCGCATTGCCGATGAGCAGGATAAATACGCACGCGATCACGCACCTGTGCCTACGCCGCCTATGTCTGTGGAAGAAGCTTTGACGCATGGATATGCGATTGTAAAAGGCGACGGCAACACAATCAGCATCACTCAGGCATGGCAAGACGCATTGCGCGAGCTGCAATTGCAACTCACTGGCGCAACCTATGACACCTGGCTCCGTCGCTCGAGAGCCGTCACATTTCAAAACGGCGTGTTTATCATCGGCGTTCACAACGGTTACGCCAAGGACTGGCTGGAGAATCGTTTGCTCCAGATGGTGAAGCGGGCGCTATGTTCTGCTGCTCATCTGGAAGGCATTGAGATTCGGTTTGTTGTGCTGAACGTTGTGCTGGACCAGGAACCGGGAGACCTGGGCAGACCAGAGGGCACGTGAATCATGGACGTTGCGTAGCTCAAGCGTTATTTTGGAGAAAAAATCATGAATGAGCGCGGACAAGGAGCAGTCGCCGTACTAGTGCTTTTACTTGTGTTGGCCGCTGCTTTGTATCTCTGCGTTACCGAACTGAGTGGATGCACGGCGGGTATCACAAACGCGATCCAGGCCAGCCAGGAGGAGCAGGCGCGCGCTGCCATACGCGCTACCGATAGCGCCGTCTCGATCATTGAAACGCGCGAAGCGGCCAAAATCGAATTGACGCGCGCATTTGCATCCGCAACGGTCGCGGCCATGCAGGCGCGGGCTGCGTATGATCGAGACCGCGCCAAGTCAGAGGCGGAAACCGGCGTAACGAACCAGTGGATCGCCACGGTTGCGTTTGCCCTGCTAGTTTCGATTGGCGCCGGCACGTTTTATTACGTCATGCGCATCACGGAGCGCAAATCGCAAATTGCTGCCAACACTCCAAACGGCCCAGTGCTCCAGATCGGGAACACCACGGTTCGCACGGGCAACATGGTCGGCTCAGCCCTCACCGTCTCCAGGCCGGGCTTTGCCGAGTGGGTTGACCAGATGCTAACCTGGGCGAGGACCAAGCAATTGCCAGAACCCGCGATGGATCGTGTCGCCCTGTTTGACAAGGGCGCAGACGCCAAGTTGCTTGCTGCGCAAGCTGCCAATGATTCTGCGACGAACGCCATTGTCGGCGCGATGTCGAGCAACCTGTCCGAGCAAGAAAGACTGGCTCGCATGGCGATGCTCAAGGGGAACTACCAGGCTCAAACCGTCCCGCCCAATCCAAACGTGAGTATCTCCATGCCGACCGACAATGCGGTTGGCGGGCAAGAAGGTTATATGCTCCGCAGCATCCTTGACCGGCTTGGGTTGCAAGCGCCTGCTCAGTGGCAGCTTGCCGCGCCGACACAGGCTTTGTCCCAGGACGTGCCGCAAGAGGCTGTCATCGGCGATATTCAAGGCGTCATCGTGGGCGGATAGTCAACCGTTACGCGGCTCGCAAAAAGCGGGGGGGGGCGTTGAGGCGCATGTGAAAGTAAGGGTTGTCCTGCTCATTGCGTTGTTTGCCATCTTGTCGGCTGCGCTGACACTGCCCAACGCGACAGCCTTGCCAGCGCAGGCGCAAGACCCGACGCTCTCTTACCTGGAGAGTGAAAAGCTTCGCCGCCAGGGAGAGTTGGCCTCGACGGCGCAGGCCATCAGGGCCATGAATAGCACGGCAACCGCCGTGCGAATGGCAACCGTGCAGGGCCTGCACGACCAGGCGACGGCGACCGCGTTGGCGATCAACGCGACCGCGACCGAGGACGCCAGGCTGTTCAGCTTGACGGCGACTGCGGATGCCAGGGCGACCCAGATCGCGGGGGCAACCGCCACGCAAGTCATCGTGAGCACGGCCACGGCGCAGGCGATTGAAACGAAAAGCGCGCGGGCGACGAGCGCCTCCCTCGCCGCGACCGCTACGGCGGATGCAGTCGCATTTGCCGAGCAGTCGCAGCGACGACAGGCACAGATCAATCAAGCCATCCAAGCCGTTTATGTTCTTGGCGGACTTGTCCTGATCGTGCTGGCGAGCAGCTTGACCTACCTTGCGCTGCGCTGGATTTGGGCCTGGGTCAAGGCGCACTTGCCGCAGGCCAAGCCCGTGCAAGTCGTCGAGGTCGTCAAACAGACGGATGAACGCCCTTTGACGCAAGAGGAAGTGCGGCAGACCATTGACGAAATGTCTCCCGACGACGACATTATTGTGACGATAGATGCCGGAGCGACGGAAAGAATGTATGAGCATATCAGGCGCGAAGGAGTCGCGCCTGCGGAGACAGCATGAACGACATAACCACTCATCAGCTTGCTACGGTGTCATCGCTTCCCCCGGCGAACACCATCGCCGAGCGGCGCATGCGGGCCAAGATTGAAGAGACGGGCTGCAGCGTCAAACAGGCCATCCAGGGCCGACTGTCAACAGTGTTTGGCCTTGCCAGGAGCGATGGCGCCCGCTACGGGCCGAAGACCGGCAAGACCTGGGTCAACTGGCCGACGATGGTGACGGTCGAGGTTGACCCGTTCACACTTCACAAAGAGGCGCAGAAGAAAGACCTGCTCGACCCGATGTTTCTGGCGCAACTGACACGCGCCACGGGTTGCCCCGTGTATGGCATTGACAGCCTGCCCACACGGGATGGGCAATCGGAAATGAGGGGGGTGTGGTACGTGGCCCTGCTCCAGCCATTGCCTCCGGCGTTGCCGGCCGGCCCCGGAGGGGAGCCGGAAGTCGCTCTGCCCACGAAGATCGTGATTGACCCCTACAAGCACTATCTCCGGGACAAGGCCCGCGCGCCCCTGTGGTGCATGGGCTACGACGGGAAACGGCTGCTGTGGTTGCCGTTTGACAAGATGAGCAATGCGCTCTACAGCGGGACGACCCAATGGGGCAAGTCCAATTCGTGGATGATCCCGCTGATGACCGCTATGCTCAATCACGGCCCGGAACAATTGCGGGTGGCGATGATTGACCCGAAAGGCAATTGTTCCATGTGGGCTGAGGGCGCTCCGCATCTGATGACCGAGGTGTGCCGAGGCTATGACATCAACGCCGCCGAGCGCGTGGTGCGAGCGGTGCATGACGAAGTGCAGCGGCGCAAGGTCGTCATGGGCAGCATCGGCTCGCAGACCATTGAGCGGTTCAATGGGCGAGTCGACGCGGAGGAGCGGCTGCCGTACATCGTGTTTGTGTTCGAGGAAGTGGACGGGATGCTGGCCGACAGCGAGACCAGGCGACGTAGCTTTTACACCTTCCTGCTCCGGGTGGTCAAGGAAGGTCTAGCCTACGGCGTTCGCTCCATCCTGGTTCTGCAAAAAGCGGATGCCGAGGCGGTTAACAGCCGCCTTAGCTCGCAGTGCGACACGCGCGTGGCCGTCCACTGCACGACCGAGCCTCAATTCCGTACCGGGATGGGGCCAGGCTTGTGGGCGCTCAATAGCCGCCTGACGGTCAAAGGGCGCGCCGCCATCATCGTCAGCGGCGACAGCAAACCGCGCGTTGTCCAGATGCCCTATCTGGACGATGAGCAATTCATGGCCTACACAGCGCACTGGCGGGACGGGCGAGAGCCGAACGAGCCGGTCGCCATCCCGGTCGGCACGCTGCTGATCAGCGACAATGCCAGGCGCCTGGTGGCCTGGTCTATGGCGAACACGCCGGGCCGGATGTCCCGCCCGGCGCTCAAGGCAATGTTTGACCAGAGCAAGACACCCGACGGCAAGAGACGGGTCGGCGAAACCGAGATCAAGGCTATCCAGCGCACGTTGGCCGTTCAAGGCTTGTTGGACGGGGGCGGGCGAAAAGGGGCGCAGTATCGTCTCACGCCCAGGTTAGAGTCTCTGATTCAACCGGCAGCGGAATCAGTAGCAGAAACCGGGCAGCTTCGTGAGCGGGGGTAACCCAACGACACCGCTGCCCGTCCCTGCCCCCAGGGTACCCTTAATGGGTAAAGGGCGGTGGCTTCTTGGATTCGCCTATGCAACGGATAGAAGCGCAAGGGCTCCAGCGATTGTTTGGCATGTTGGTCGCCATTGGCTTCGCGGCGAGCGCGATCATCACGGCGGTCAACCTGGCCCAATACAGCGCAGCGCCTTCGTCCAAGTACACCGTCTACCTGGTGTCCGACGTCGGCGTTGCGTTGCTGCTGGTGGGTCTGTTCTATCTGAATCGCAAGGGCCACACCCGGCTGGCCGGGGTGATGTTCTTGGCTGCCTGCGCGGTTTTCCTGACCTTCACGTTCGATTTCCCGGATCGTGTGTTGTGGATGTACACGATTGGCTCCTTGATCGCCAGCTTTGTCATTTCACCGGCCAGCTCGTTCGCGTTCGGAGCCTTTTCTGTTCTGGTCTACACCGCAGGCTACTGGCAAGTCCGCTCCCCCACGCCCTACAACTACTATTTCCTCGTGGGCCAGATCGTCGTGGCCTCGGTCTCCTGGCTGGCGGCACGCCAATATCAGGAATTGGTCGTCCAACAAGAGATCTCCCGCAGGGCCGTCACTTTTCACGCGCAGCAGATGATAGTCCTGTATGAGACATCGTTAGAGATCAACGCGATTTCTGATGCGCAGGCCCTGCTGCATTTCATCGTCGAACGAGCGTCCAAACTGGCCGGCGCGCGGGCTGGGGCGCTCTATCTGGCCCCTTCGGGGAAGGATGGCTGCGCCAGACTCGTGTCCGGCTATATGTTGCCAGAGGGCACGGAGAATGAGGCCGGGCAACCCGGCTCCATCGCCCGTCGGGCGCTGGACACAGGAGAGTCGGCTTCTACCAATGGCCCCCTCACTGAAGCGGATGAGCCATTGCTGGCTTGCCTAGACAGGCGCATCGGCAGCGAGTTGGCGGTGCCGCTCAGAGTTGAATGTAAGACACTGGGGGCCTTGCTCATTCTGAGCGAACAAGCGGTCAGTCAAAATGACGCGCAACTCGCGCGATTGTTTTGTGACCAGGCTGCGGTTGTGCTGTCGCGCGCCCAGCTGCTCGAAGCTGTCCGGCAGTCCAATCTGCAATTGCAAACCCTCTCCCGGCGGTTGGTGGAGGCCCAGGAGGACGAGCGCCGGCACATCGCCAGGGAATTGCACGACGAAATTGGGCAGCAGTTGACAGGGCTGAAGCTGATGCTGGAAATGAGCGGGCGCGCGCCGGACAGCCAGATCCGATACAACCTGTCCGAGGCAGAGTCCCTGGCCGACGAGGCGCTGCAACAGGTGCGCGAAATGAGTTTCGCGTTGCGTCCCTCGATGTTGGACGACCTGGGACTGTTGCCCGCGTTGACCACGTTGTTCGGGCGGTACACGGCGCAGACCCACGTGCAGGTCGTCTTCAAGCACGTTGGGCTAGATTCGCACATACGCTTTGCGCCGGAGATCGAGATCACCGCCTATCGCGTGATCCAAGAGGCGCTGACGAACGTCGCCCGGCACGCCGGCGTAGACCGGGCGCAGGTAACGGTCTGGGCGACAACCGTGTTGATAGCGCAGGTCATGGACGTGGGAAAGGGATTTGACCCGGACATCGTGATGGCGCAGGGGCGCTCCAGCGGCTTGTCGGGGATGCGCGAGCGCGCGCTGTCGGTGGGAGGACAACTGGTGATCGAGTCGTCGCCGGGCGGCGGCACATACATCACGGCGGAGCTTCCGCTGAGTTTTAGGCCGCCAGCAAAGTCCGCGCCGCTCGCTGAAGGCGTCCTGGCCCCTTCGGGGAAGGCAGGCCGTGACTCAACAAATTAGGATCGTCCTAGTGGACGACCATCAGATCGTCCGGCAGGGCTTGAGGGCCGTCCTGTCCGGCGAGCCGGAATTGGCGGTTGTGGGCGAGGGGGTGGATGGCATCGAAGCGATCCGCCTGGTGGAAAACCTTGACCCGGATGTGCTGGTGTTGGACATGATGATGCCTGGGCTGAACGGGCTGGACACTATCCGGGAGGTCCACGCCAAGTCCCCGCGCACGCGAGTCGTCATTCTCTCGATGCACTCTGATGAAGCATACGTGCGGGAAGCCTTGAGAAACGGGGCCATGGGCTACGTTCTCAAGGGGGCTGCCTCAACGGACCTGGTGGCAGCCGTCCGGTCAGCAGCGGCAGGCGATCACTATTTGAGCGCGCAGTTGTCCGAGCGCGCTATCGAAGCTTACGCCGCGCAGAGCCAGACGGCTGTGGCGGACGTTTACGAGACGCTGAGCACCCGAGAGCGCGAGGTGCTCAAGCTGGTGGGCGAGGGGAATAATAACCCCGAGATCGCCGAACGACTCTGCCTCAGCTCACGAACAGTCGAGAGCCATTGCCACAGCTTGGCGAGCAAGCTCGGTCTGGGCAGCAGCCGGGCGGAAATCATCAGGTACGCGATCAAGCGAGGCTTGGTGGAATAAAGGCAATGGAGCAAACACATGCCCGATCAGACCGTCGAGCGGGACTGGCGGCAGGCCATGCCCCCGCGCCGAGCCGGCCCTGAGCCTGGCGCCGCTGCTCTTGTCGGCAGTGGACAGCAGGGGCCGCCATCACGACGGCAATCGCCACACCCGTTACGCCTAGCGGCCCGCCGCCGCAAAGTGGCGGACTCGGGCAGGGTGTCCTGCCCACAGGGGATTCTGTAGGTTTTCTCGCCGAAGTGGGGCGACGTTCCACTTGGCTAGGTGATTTCTGCTTTCAAGTGGGGCAAGCGGCGCTTATTGCACGTTCGGAATTTGAGCGATGTCCCTACAGTTTTCAGTTTTCCTACAGAGTCCCTTGTGGGCGTAGCAA
>Ga0315279_10006554_pt1 | contig 14677 bp, 16 predicted proteins | sample YL17G06_20_MG_FD_203694 | JGI IMG/M metagenome (GOLD analysis project Ga0315279, IMG submission 203694) | Sediment microbial communities from Yellowstone Lake, YNP, Wyoming, USA - YL17G06_20 | ecosystem: Environmental > Aquatic > Freshwater > Lake > Sediment | place: USA: Wyoming | collected... | reverse complement strand
TAGCAATATTCAAAATGAACCTTCTAGTAATATTCAAAACAAATCTTTACTCCAACCAAAGCTTCTGGTGTCAGAAGAAGAATGGGATTTTGGGAAGGTAACCCGAGGCGAAAAGCCTATCCATATTTTTATTGTAAAAAATGGGGGAGAAGGGGAGTTAATTATTGGAGGACTAAAAGAATCTTGCCCCTGCATAGAGGCTTCAATTTCTAATTCTATAATTCAACCAGGAGAATCAGCTGAACTTAAAGTATCCTATGATACTACTGATTATGTGGGAAAAGATGAAAAACATATCCATATTTATTCGAACGATCCTCAGGTACCAGATAAAAGAATTAATTTATATGTTGAAATAGAAGTGTTACAAATACCTAATCTAACACCTAATTTACAGGACTAAATTAAGAGAAAAAGAGCTGGATTTAATTTAAAGTTAAATCGAGAATCCTACAAGGGAAAAAATAAATGAATATAGTGGAAGAAATTGCTAAACTAAAAAAAGAAAAAAATGCCATTATTCTAGTTCATAATTACCAGAGACCAGAGATTCAAGATATTGCCGATTTTTTGGGCGATTCGCTAGGATTGGCAAAACAAGCTGCAGAGACAAAGGCCAGAATAATTGTTTTTTGTGGTGTACGTTTTATGGCAGAGACTGCCAAGATACTTTCTCCGGGAAAAATGGTTCTTCTCCCTAGGAAAGAAGCAGGATGCCCAATGGCAGATATGATAACTGCTGAGGACTTAAGGAGTTTAAAAAAGAATCATCCTGATGCGAAAGTAGTTTCCTATGTTAACACCAATGCAGATGTAAAAGCTGAATCGGATATTTGTTGTACCTCTGCCAATGCAGTAAAAGTAGTAAAGAATATTTGTGTAAAGAAAATAATCTTTACCCCCGATAAAAATCTTGCTGCCTACTGTCAGAGATTTACAGATAAGGAGGTAATTCCCTGGGATGGATATTGTTATGTCCACGAAAGGATAACCAAAGAAGAAGTTCTTATGGCTAAGGAAAAATTTCCTGATGCTCTTCTTCTTATTCATCCAGAGTGTAATCCATCAGTTATTGATCTTGCTGATGAGGTGTTATCGACCAGTGGGATGGTGAGCTTTGCCAAAAAATCGGACAAGAAGAGATTTCTCATAGGAACAGAAGAAGGATTAATCTATCGATTAAAAAAGGAAAATCCGGGGAAGGAGTTTTATACCGCAGGTACAGCTAAGATGTGCCGAAATATGAAGCTAACTACACTAAATGATGTATATTTATCACTAAAGGAGGAACGTTATCCTATCGAACTGGCAGGAGAAATAATTAAATCTGCTCAAAAAGCATTAACGGCGATGTTAAAATATGTCTAAAGATAAAGTTATTGTAGGAATGAGTGGCGGAGTTGATTCATCTGTTGCTGCTGCTTTACTTAAAGAAGAAGGTTACGAGGTTATAGGGGTGACTATGAAAATATGGGATGGAGGGACTATTTCCAAAGAAGGTGCTCACCACGCCTGTTATGGTCCGGGTGAGGAAGAAGATATTAAAGATGCTCAAAAAGTAGCGCAAATATTAGAGATTCCCTTCTATATTTTTGATCTGAAACAGGAGTATAAAACTTTTGTCTTGGATTACTTTTTTAATGAATATTTGTCTGGAAGAACCCCCAATCCTTGTGTTGTATGTAACCGAAAAGTTAAATTTAATGCTCTGGTTGAAAGGGCGAGAGCTAATGGAATCAAGTTTGATTATTTTGCAACAGGCCATTATGCCCAACTAGAATATAGTAAGAAATGGAATCGCTATCTTCTCAAAAAAGCCAAAGACTTAAAAAAAGATCAGTCTTACTTCCTCTACTCTCTATCGCAGGAACAGCTTGGGCATATTCTATTCCCCATCGGGGATTATACTAAAGAAGAAGTAAAAAAAATAGCACGAAATTTGGAGCTTGGCATTAATAATAAACCAGAGAGCCAGGATTTTATCACTGGTGATTATTCTTTTCTCTTTAATAAAGTAACACGATCTGGACCTATTCTTAATAAGCAAGGTAAGGTTTTAGGTAGACACAAAGGAATTCCATTTTACACTATAGGTCAACGCAAAGGTTTGGGAATATCAAACGAGGAGCGGTTATATGTAACTACCATCGACCCAGAAAGGAATGCCATTGTGGTAGGCACAAAAGAAGATTTGCTGGGAGACAAACTCATAGCTTCTAATTTAAATTGGATAGCTATAAAGAAATTTGAGAAATCTATTAAAGTAAAGGCAAAGATAAGATACCGCCATAAGGAAGCTGAGGTAGAAGTAATTCCTTTGGATAAAGAGAAAATTTATGTAAAATTTAGAGAACCACAAATGGCAATTACTCCAGGGCAAGCGATAGTTTTTTATGATGGAGATATAGTAGTTGGTGGAGGAGTAATAGAAAGGAAGATAATATTAAAATAAAATGGAAAGGTTATACTATAACCGCTCGATTTAAGGAGGGATTTACTGAAAGTAATAAAATAAGGTTTTGTATCCGTCCTCAGGAGGTAAAAATTATTAGAGAAGATCGCCCAATTAAAGAAGAGCTGAGAGATAATTTATTTAGAGGTAGGATTGTTGATTCGATTTCTCATGGTGCGACATACACTCTATATTTTAAGATATTTAATTCATTACCCACTTATAGTAGTGAACACGATTTTGAAATAATAGTACCTGCATATACATATCTAAAATTGAATTTGCAAAGGGGCGAGAAAGTTCTGGTAGCATTAAGAAAGAAAGCAATCCAGGTTTTTAAGGAGATTTAAAAGATATTTTCCTACCTTTAGAAGAGTCAAATTTTTATTAGAGGGGAGGGAGGCGAGATGACCGAAATTTTAAAAGAGGCACTAAAGAGAATCAATAAAGGCGAAACAGTTGCCTTAGTTTCGGTTGTTGAAGCTAAAGGGTCAACACCAAGGGAAGTAGGTGCAAAGATGTTAGTGAATAAGGATAGTTTAATAGCCGGCACTATCGGAGGCGGTATAACAGAGGCCAGAGTAATTGAAGAGGCAAAACAGGCATTAAAAGAGGGCAAAGGAAAACTTTTGGCCTATCATTTAACTAAAGAACAAGCTGCCTTGGATGAAGGGGCAATCTGTGGTGGTGATATGAAAATGTTTGTAGATATCTTGCAGCCAAAAGAAGGAGTATTAATTTTTGGGGCAGGCCATATTGCTGTTTATGTTTCTAAATTAATGAAGGTGATAGGGTTTAAGGTGACAGTAATTGATGATCGAGAAGAGTTTGCCAATAAAGAAAGATTTCCTGAAGCAGATGAAATAATAGTAGAATCGATAGACAAAGCTTTAAAACAGGTTAAGATAACACCTTCTACCTATATTGTTATTGTGACCCGAGGACACTTGCAGGATCAAGAGGTGCTTGCTTCAGTAATTGAATCAGATGCAGCTTATCTTGGGATGATTGGTAGTCGTAAAAAAAATGCGACTGTCTTTCAAAATTTAGAAGAACAGGGGGTATCAACACAAGAACTTAAAAAAGTTCATGCTCCTATTGGGATTGATATCGGAGCTCAAACTCCGGAAGAGATTGCAGTGAGTATCATTGCGGAGATTATTCAGGTAAGTAAGAAGAAAAGTAATAAAGTAATTGGGGAGGGGAAGGATAGATGATAGAGAAATTAATGCAGATGACCAATGCTTCCGGGTGTGCAGCCAAGATAAACTCTAAAGATCTTGAAAAATTATTAAATAAAATTAAACAATTCAAAGATAAAAGATTGCTGGCTGGTTTTGAACATAATGAGGATGCAGCGGTTTATAAGTTAGATGAAGAGACAGGGATAGTATTTACCTTAGACCTGATTACTCCTGTAGTTAACGATCCTTATATTTTTGGACAAATTGCCGCCGCTAACGCTTTAAGCGATATCTTTGCTATGGGAGGGAAACCTCTTCTGGCTTTAAATATAGTTTGTTTTCCGGAAGATAGATTAGATGATCTAGAACTAGTCTTAAAAGGTGGAGCAAAAAAAATTCTGGAAGCGGGAGCAATTTTAGCCGGAGGACATACCCTAAAAGATAAAGAACCAAAATATGGGTTAGCAGTAGTAGGATTAATTCATCCTCAAGATATTATCTATAATAATACACCTGAAGTAGGGGATTTCCTCATCCTAACCAAGCCCCTGGGAGTAGGCATAATTTCCACCGCTATTAAGGGAGAAATTGCCGAGAAAAGAGTAGTGGATAAGGCAATTTTTTGGATGACTAAACTAAACAAACTTTCCAAGGAGTTATTAGAATTGAATATTCATAGTCTTACCGATGTTACGGGCTTTGGTTTAGTTGGACATCTTAGCGAGATGTTGTTATTAAGCGGAAAAGAAGCAGGAGCAAAAATAATGTTTGAAGATATTCCTGTAATTGAAGGAGTTTATGATTATGTTAATACTGGTATGGTCTCAGAGGGAGCGATGAAGAATCGAAAGATTTATTCTTGTATAGCAGAAAAAAATATTAATTTATCTTTTGAGAAGGAGATTGTTCTTTATGACCCACAGACTTCGGGAGGGCTACTTATTTCTATTGACCCCCAACAGGTAGAAAAAGCTATAAAACTTTTACATCAGGAAGGTTTTGCTGAGAGTAAGATTATAGGAGAGGTTATCAAATCAAAGAGTAAAGAAAGGGTTAAAATATGTTGAAAGAATTTTTCAGTTCCAGAAAGTATATTATTTTTACTGGTATATTTATTGGTATTTCCGCAGCGTTTTTACAAAAATTAGGGAATCCAGCCAATATGGGGGTTTGTGTTGCCTGTATGGTGCGGGATATTGCCGGGGCTTTAGGTTTACATAGAGCAGAAGTAGTTCAATATATTCGTCCCGAGATTATTGGTTTTGTTTTAGGTTCTCTAATAGCAGCCCTAATGTTTAAGGAGTTTAAACCACGGGCTGGTTCGGCCCCCCTTATCCGTTTTGTTTTGGGTTTTTTAGCGATGATCGGAGCCTTAGTCTTTTTAGGTTGTCCCTGGCGGACTTTACTTCGGTTAGCCGGTGGGGATGGCAATGCTCTTTTCGGTTTAGTCGGATTAGTGGTAGGTATTTGGATAGGAATATTTTTTATTAAAGTAGGTTATAATTTAGGTCGAAATCAGAAAACTTATCCCATGGTCGGTTGGATTATGCCGGTTATAATGGCAGGGCTTTTTCTACTTCTTATTTTTCGGCCTCAATTACCCTCAGGAGTCGTTTTTTTCAGTAGTAAAGGTCCAGGAGCTCAACATGCCCCTGTATTAATTGCTCTCGTAATAACTTTAGCGATTGGGTTCTTCGCTCAAAGGACCAGATTTTGTACGGTAGGAGCTATTCGAGATGTAATTCTTATTAAAGATACCTATCTTTTTACAGGAGTTATCAGCCTCTTATTGGCTGCCCTGGTAAGTAATTTAATCTTAAAACAGTTTCACCCTGGTTTTCAGGGTCAACCCATTGCCCATACTAACCAGTTGTGGAATTTTGGAGGCATGGTTTTAGCTGGATTGGCTTTCACCTTAGCCGGGGGTTGTCCCGGTCGCCAACTATTTCTCTCTGGAGAAGGAGATGCTGATGCTGCTGTATTTGTTCTGGGGATGATTGCTGGGGCAGGCTTTGCTCATAATTTTGCTACTGCTAGTTCCTCGGAAGGACCGGGTCTTTGGGGACCGGCTTCAGTTATTGTAGGATTAATTATCTGTCTTATTATTGGATTTAGTATGAGCGATTTAAGACAAAGGAGAAAGGAGACCTAATAATATGAATCAAAGAATTGATACCAGGGGACTTTCCTGTCCGCTTCCCGTAGTTGCGGTTAGAAATAAGTTACTGGAGATGAAAAAGGGAATTTTGGAAGTGTTAGTAGATACCGGAACCTCTAAAGATAATATTACTCGAATGGCTACAAATACAGATTGGAAAGTAGAGGTAAAAGAAGAGGGTGAAGAATATTTGCTTACTATATCCAAATAGAAAGAAAAAGGATATAACAATGAAAGAAAAACTTGAACATTTAAAAGAGATTATAAAAGAGAAGGATAGTTTAATGATTGCATTTTCAGGAGGGGTAGATAGTTCTTTAGTTGCAAAGATTGCATATGAGGTATTAGGTAAAAAAGCACTGGCAGTAACCTTGACTTCAGATACTTTTTCTAAAAGGGAATTAGAAAGTGCAAAAATAATTGCAAAAGAAATTGGTATTACTCATGAGATTATAGAATCATCAGAACTTGATAACGATGAATTCATAAAGAACCCTGAGAATAGATGTTACTATTGCAAGAAAGAGGAGGCTATAGTTTTAAAAAAGATAGCAAATGAAATTAGAATAAAATATATCGCGGATGGCGTAAATCTATCTGATTTTGATGAACATAGGCCAGGTATAAAGGCATTGGATGAAGAAAATATCATCCATCCTTTAGTTGAGGCAAGAATTAAAAAGTCAGATATCAAAGCAATGGCAAAGTTTTTAGGATTATCAAACTACAATTTGCCTTCCACAACTTGTCTGTCATCCAGAATTCCCTATGGCGAAGCAATAACTATCGAAAAATTGAAAAGAATCGAGGAAGCAGAATCATTTATTCTATTTTTAGGATTCAGGCAGGTAAGAGTAAGGTGTCATAAAGATGTTGCGAGGATAGAAGTAGAAAAAGAGGAAATAGAAAAGGCTATTAATTTTAGAAAAGAAATAGTAAGAAGATTAAAAGAAGTCGATTTCAAATACATTACCTTGGATTTGGAAGGATACAGATCAGGGAGTATGGATGAGATACTATGACAAATATGACAAAGGCGATAGGTTTGTTATCAGGCGGGCTGGACAGCACATTGGCGGTAAAGTTAATGCTAAATCAAGGTATTGAAGTAGTAGCATTAAATTTTATTACTCCTTTTTGCACGTGCACCAAAAAGGGTTGTAGGCATGAAGCGAGCCGTATAACAAAGAAATTTGAAATTAAAATAAAGATAATCGCTGCCAACGATGAATATATAAAGATGGTACGGAATCCAAAGCATGGATATGGAAAGAATATGAACCCCTGCATAGATTGCAGGATATTTATGCTAAAAAAAGCGAAGGAATATATGGGAGAGATAGGAGCGGCCTTTTTATTTACCGGAGAGGTAGTGGGCCAACGCCCGATGTCTCAACGGAAGGAGGCGATGACTCTCATAGAGAAAGAAGCTGGTCTGGAAGGTTTGATACTGAGACCGCTTTCTGCTCGATTCTTGGAGCCCACAATTCCGGAAAAAGAAGGATTGGTAGATAGGGAGAAATTACTTGGGATAAGAGGACGTTGGAGGAAACCACAGATGAAGTTAGCAGAGGAACTTAACATAAAAGATTATCAATGCCCGGCCGGTGGTTGTAGACTAACTGACTTACAATTTGCGAGAAAGGTGAGAGAGGCATTTGAGCATAATGAAGATAGTGTAGGAGATATGATCCTTTTAAGATATGGGAGACATTTTAGGTTACCAAGTGGTGTCAAGGTAATAGTTGGTAGAAATGAAGAGGAAAATTCGATAATATCCAGATTTGCTGAAGAAAAAGATTTGTTGATGGAAGTAGTAGGCTTTGGAAGCCCGATAACCCTTCTAAAGGATAGCTGTGATAAAAGAGATATTAAAATGGCTGCATTGGTTTGTGTTAGATACAGTAATTATAAAGGAAAAGCGGAAGTTAGGATAGGTTGCAGAGAAAGATGGGAAAAAACTCTTTTTGTTGAACCGATTAAAGAAGAGTTTAAAAAATATCTGATTGGAGGAATCTCTATATGAATTTTGCTGAAATAAAGACAGATTTCCCAATTCTAAAAGACATAATTTATATGGATAGTGCGTCTACAAGTTTGACACCTGAGCCTGTTCTAAATGCAGTTTTAAAATACTATAGAGAATATAACGCAAACGTGGGACGAGGCGTTCATCGATTATCCCAGATTGCATCGCAGAAATATAAGGATGCGCGCAGAAAAGTTGCAGATTTTATCAGCGCGAATGAAGAAGAGGTCATATTCACGAAGAACACGACTGAAGCGATAAACACGGTTGCCAGTGGATTGAAATGGAAAACAGGAGATAAAGTGGTGACGACCCTGCTCGAGCACCATTCTAATTTTCTTCCCTGGTTGAGATTAAAAAGTTTTGGAGTTGCGTTGGATATTGTAAAGTCAGATAAAAATGGAAAATTTAATGTATCAGATTTTGAAGAGGTGATAGACGATAAAACGAGATTGGTTGCGGTAACACATGTCTCAAATGTTTTAGGAACAATAACTCCAATAGAAGAGATATCCGCGATTTGTAAGAAGAAGAATGTTTTGTTACTTGTCGATGGTGCACAGTCCGTCCCTCATATACATGTGGATGTAAGAAAGTTGGGATGTAATTTTCTTTGTTTTTCAGGTCATAAAATGCTTGGACCAAAGGGAACTGGTATTCTTTGGATGAAAGAAGATTTTTTTGATAGGCTTGAACCACTCAATTTTGGTGGCGGAATGATTGATGATGTCTCTCTAAATAGTTATGAACTGACGAAAGGTTATGAGCGATTTGAAGGTGGAACACCGAATATTGCAGGTGTAATCGGGTTTGGGAGAGCTATTGATTATCTGAACAAGATAGGTATGGACAAAATAAAAGACCATGAAGCGAAGTTAACAGAGAGGTTATTGGAAGGACTGTTAGAGATGAAGAGAGTAGAGATATATGGCTCCTTGAATTCAAAGGAAAGGATTGGTATTGTGTCTTTTAATATTAAAGGCCTGAATCCCCACGATGTGGCATTGATGCTCGATGAAGCCTCCAACATAATGGTTCGTTCTGGACATCTGTGTTGTATGCCACTGATGAAATATTTTGGACTTAAAGAAGGGGTGGTCAGGGTTTCTTTGTATCTATACAACACAGAAGAGGAGGTTGATACGTTTCTGGAGACGGTTAAGGAGATTGTGAAGTGTTAAAAAAGTTCAACTGCCTCAAATTTAATGCGAATAATTTCATCAAATCTAAACACGAGGTCGTGGAAGAATTACCCTTATCTATTTTTATCAATGGAAGGCATTTTGTAACCGCGATGATAAGCCCTCAAATGGTAAGGGAGTTTGTTATAGGGTATCTATTTTCAGAAAAAGTTATAAAAAATATTAAGAAGATAGAATCTTTACAGATAGAGAAGAATATTGCAAAAGTAATAATTAACAATACTTTAAAAGTATTATCAGTAAAAAAACTAATCGTAAGCGGATGCGGTGGTGGATCTTCCTTCTTGGATGAATTGAAACTACCAAAGATAAGTTCTAACTTGAAAATTGATGTTAGTGATATATTTAGTGGCTTAAAATCTTTCTTAAATTCTGATTTGCACAGGATAACGGGAGGGGTGCATATAGTTGGGTTATTTCATAAAAAAGCTGTAATATGCATATCAGAAGACCTAGGGAGGCATAACGCTCTTGATAAGGTCATAGGTTGTGGATTGATCAAAAATGTCGATTTTAAAACGACTTTTGTGGTATGCACAGGAAGAATATCATTCGATATGGCACTGAAGTGTTCGGTCGCGAGCATTCCTATTATTGCATCGAGAGGCGCTACAACGAGTTTGGCAATCGAGATTGCGGAGAAGACGGGTTTAACGACTGTTGGGTTTGTGAGAGGAAGGAGAATGAATATATATACGAATGGGGAGAGGATATGCAGGATAGATACTCGAGACAGGTGATATTACCGAATATCGGGGAAGAAGGGCAGAAAACACTTTTAAAAAGTAAGATAGCCATCATCGGATGCGGTGCTCTTGGAACGGTTGTGGCAAATAATCTTGTTCGGGCAGGAGTGGGCAAAATATCAATTATAGACCGAGATTTTGTCGAATTAAACAATCTCCAGCGACAGATACTCTTCGATGAAGATGACATAGGTATTCCGAAAGCGGTTGCCGCTGCTGAAAAGCTGAAGAGGGTGAATTCTGATGTGGAGATAGAGGCAATGGTTAAGGATTTAAACCATCTGAACGCTGAGAAAATCATGAGTGGTGTAGATCTCGTATTAGATGGGACAGACAACATGCAAACAAGATTTTTAATCAACGATGTCTGTGTGAAAAGCCAGATTCCCTGGATATACACGGCTGCAGTTGGAACTTATGGGATGATGATGACCATCGTACCAGGGAGGACACCTTGCTTCAGGTGCTTCTTGCCCGATGTACCTGAGCCTGGTTCACTCCCAACCTGCGATACGGCTGGGGTACTTAACACAATACCGGTTATTATTGCATCGATCGAGAGCACAGAAGCGATAAAGATACTGCTTAAAGAGAATATGACTACAAATGCGGAGAGCAATTTGATATTTTACGATGTCTGGAGTAACACTTTCGAGAAGATTGCGGTGATGCGAGATAAGAGATGCAGGTGCTGTGTCGAGCACAAGTTCGATTTCTTGAATGCGGCAAAGAAAGAGATCATAACTTCGCTCTGCGGGAGGAATGCCATCCAGATAACACCGGCAAAATCTGCAGACATCTCCTTCAAATCACTCGCAGAAAGATTGAAACGATTAGGTGAGGTAAGGTTCAACAATTTTATACTCGTCTTTAAGGAAAGAGACAAGGAGATATCGCTATTCAAGGATGGGAGGGCAATCATAAAGGGAACAGACGATGAGAAGGCGGCTCGCTCCCTTTATGCAAGGTATGTCGGAATATGAATTTTTTGCTACATCAGATATTCTTATAATAATAATACTAATCTTGGAGGGGTAATGAAACTTTCTACCAGGGGGCGTTATGCCCCGAGAGCAATGTTGGATTTAGCATTAAATTATGGGAAAGGGCCTGTGCCACTGAAGGATATAGCCAGAAGACAAGAAATCTCAGAAAGATATCTTGAACATATAATGATCGTCCTCCAGTCTGCAGGTTTAGTACAGAGTGCGCGGGGATCACGCGGAGGATTTAGTTTAGCAAAATTGCCTAAAGAAATTAAATTGAGCCAGATAATTCAAACCGTGGAAGGGTCAATTTCACCGGTGGCATGTGTTGATGACCCAAAACTATGTAATCGGGTTGATGCGTGTGTCACTTACGAGATTTGGAAAAAACTAAAAAAAGCAATGTTAGAAGTCTTTGATTCAGTAACCTTGGAAGATATGGTTAAAATGCAAAAGAAGAAATTATCCAAGCAAAAAGATCGAATGTATTACATTTGATGGAAAATTTGATGACTAAAAAGGAAAAGGAGGAAATAAAATGACTAAAATTGCAAATAATATAACTGAGTTAATGGGAAATACCCCATTAGTAAAATTGAGTAAAATAACCAAGGATGTAAAGGCAGAAATTGTCGGAAAACTTGAATTTTTTAATCCCACTGGAAGTGTAAAGGACCGAATTGGAGTAAGTATGATTACAGAAGCAGAGAAAAAAGGTCTTCTGAAAAAAGATTCTATAGTTGTTGAGCCAACAAGTGGAAATACGGGCATTTCCTTAGCCTTTGTTTGTGCGGTTAAGGGGTATAGATTAGTTCTTACGATGCCTGATACAATGAGTATTGAGCGAAGGAAAATACTTGAGGCATTTGGCGCTGAAATAGTTTTAACTCCAGGTAGTGAAGGAATGAAAGGAGCAATTAAAAAGGCAGAAGAAATTGTGAAAAAGAATTGTAAAGCATTTATGCCTCAACAATTTAATAATCCTGCTAATCCTGAGATTCATCGGAAAACTACAGCTTTAGAAATCTGGAAAGATACAGATGGTAAAGTGGATATTCTTGTTTCTGGAGTAGGAACTGGTGGGACAATTACAGGTGTAGCTGAAGTAATAAAAAAGAGGAAACCATCATTTAAAGCTATTGCTGTTGAACCTGCTAATTCTCCTGTTCTTTCTGGTGGAGAACCTGGTCCACATAAGATTCAAGGGATTGGTGCTGGCTTTGTGCCAGGTGTTTTAAACAGGGACATTATTGATGAAATAATCAAAGTAACTAATGAGGAAGCTATGATTTGTGCAAGGCGACTTGCTAGAGAAGAGGGGATATTTGCAGGTATTTCTTCAGGAGCAGCAGTTTGGGCAGCACTAAAAGTAGCTAAGCGGAAAGAAAACAAAGGTAAACTTATTGTGGTTATTCTTCCTGATTTAGGTGATCGTTATCTCTCTACTGAACTTTTCCAATAATACGATTATATAAATATAAAGATATACATCTATATGACATTTATATCCGTGCTAATTTGTATTTAGGAGGCGTGGTGGAAATGTTATGGATCATGGATGGCTCCGGTTGGGGCATAAATAATGAAAAATCTGCTCTTAGGAGCAAGTTAAGAGTATAAAGAAATGTGGTAGTGTAATTGTAATTTTTCGTGTTAAAAAAAGAAAGGAAACATCAAAATGACTAAAACAATAACTGAAATTAATGAAAAAATATCAAAGGGAGATGTAGTTGTAGTAACTGCTGAAGAGATAATAGATCTGGTGGAGGAAAAAGGAGTTGAAGAAGCAGCTCAAGAGATAGATGTAGTAACTACAGGGACATTTGGCCCGATGTGTTCAAGTGGGATGTATATCAATATTGGCCATACAAAACCAAGAATAAAACTGGGAGGAGGGGCGTGCTATTTAAACGATGTCCCGGCTTATTGTGGTTTTGCTGCGGTGGATATCTATCTTGGCTGTACTCAACTTCCTGATAATGACCCTCGGAATAGAGTTTATCCTGGCAAGTTTGAATACGGAGGTGGACATGTAATTGAAGAGTTTGTCGCAGGTAAGGATATAAAACTTACTGCCACTGCCTATGGTACTGATTGTTATCCAAGAAAAAAATTGGAAACCTGGATAAACATTAAAGATGTTAATGAGGCTGTGCTTTTTAATCCGAGGAATGTTTATCAGAACTACAATGTTGCAGTTAATCTTTCTAATAAGCTCATCTATACTTATATGGGTGCCCTAAAGCCTGGATTAGGTAATGCTAACTATTGTAGTGCTGGTCAACTTTCTCCACTATTGAATGATCCGTTATATATAACTATTGGACTTGGAACTAAGATATTTCTTGGCGGCGGAGTGGGTTATGTGGCCTGGCAGGGAACGCAGCATAATCCGACAGCTAAAAGAAAAGATAACGATACTCCATGTGTTCCGGCAGGTACATTAGCTGTGATTGGAGATCTAAAACAGATGAAACCTGAGTGGTTGCGGGGAACGAGTTTCCAGGGATATGGAACAACACTCACAGTAGGAGTGGGGATACCTATCCCTATTTTGAATGAAGAAATCTTACGCTATACCGCAATTAAGGATAAAGATATCTATGCTCCAATTGTTGATTACAGCGAAGCATATCCGCAGGTTAAACCAGGGGTGCTTGGCGAGGTCTCTTATGAGGAGCTTAAAAGCGGTAAGATCGTTGTTCAAGATAAAGAAGTTCCCACCGCATCGCTTTCCAGTTATTCAAAAGCAGTAGAGATTGCTGAAATTTTAAAAGACTGGATTAAACAGGGGCAGTTTCTATTAACTGAGCCTGTGGTATCACTGCCTGGACCGGAGTCAGGGCTGACATTTAAATTACTAAAAGAAAGACCAATTGAATAACAGATAAAAAGGATGTAGGGCTAAAAGGAAAAGTTATTTTCCTAACCATAGCCCTACATCTTCAGATAGGAGAAGTAAATGATTTCAAAAAGAATTGTTTTGAAATTTCCTCACCGGTTAGCTGACCAGCCAATTGTTTGTAACCTGACAAAGTACTTTGATTTAGAATTTAATATATTAAAAGCATATATTATACCTAAAGAAGAAGGGCTTCTTATATTAGGCCTTTCCGGGGAAGAGGAAAACTATAATAAAGGAATAAATTATCTCAAAGAATTAGGGGTAATAGTTCAATCACTGTCACAAGGTATTATCCAAAATAGTACCAGATGTACTCATTGTGGTGTTTGTATAACAGTTTGTCCGACTCAAGCTCTTATTCTTGACTCGCATACCCGAAAAGTTCATTTTTATGACAATAAATGTATTGCATGTGAACTGTGTATACCTGCCTGTCCATTAAGAGCAATGGAGGTTCATTTTTAATGTTCAAGACTTTAAAAGAAGATATTCAAACTATATTTGCTAAAGATCCTGCAGCGAAGAATATATTAGAAGTAGTTCTTTGTTATCCTGGGCTTCATGCAATATGGCTTCACCGAATTGCCCACTGGTTTTACAGAAATAAAATGTATACCATTGCCCGCATAATTTCGCATATTAATCGTCATATTACTGATATTGAAATACATCCCGGAGCCAAAATCGGAAGAAAATTTTTTATTGACCATGGTATGGGTGTAGTGATAGGTGAAACAACCGAAATTGGCGATGATGTTTTGATGTATTCAGGAGTAGTTTTAGGCGGAACAAGTTTAGAAAAAAAGAAACGTCACCCTACTCTGGGAAATAATGTTGTGATTGGTACGGGAGCAATAGTCTTGGGTGCAATAAATATTGGTGATAATGCAAGAGTAGGTGCGGGCTCGGTGGTGGTTACTGATGTCCCTCCTAATACAACAGTAGTAGGAGTTCCTGCCAGGATTAAATAAAATAAATAAAATAGGGACAAGGTAGATTCAAGTTGCTAATGCAA
>Ga0315279_10006553_pt1 | contig 14678 bp, 13 predicted proteins | sample YL17G06_20_MG_FD_203694 | JGI IMG/M metagenome (GOLD analysis project Ga0315279, IMG submission 203694) | Sediment microbial communities from Yellowstone Lake, YNP, Wyoming, USA - YL17G06_20 | ecosystem: Environmental > Aquatic > Freshwater > Lake > Sediment | place: USA: Wyoming | collected... | reverse complement strand
ACAGCTCGACCTGAAGTACCAGCACCCATTTTCTTTGTCAGTCGCGAGCCACCTGTGCGCACGGTTGAGCCCCAAATACCACCTATGAGTGGAAAGATAAAAGAGGGAGAATCTACCAGTCGGCGCTTGTGAGCATGAATTAATGAAATTGCTTTCAGAATGATATGAAGGGAAAGGTTGATTTCAAATGCCTTTCCCTTCTCAATTAATATTATTATGCCCACAAGGAATTGTTGTATTTACGGATACTACAAATGTTAGAGGGCATCAGATCCAGCTGGTGACCAGCTAAGCTTTGGTTCGGCTCGGCTGGTAAGCAACCAATTTGTAGATCTCCATCCAAAACATCCCAATGCGATTGCAGATAGGCAGTCTGCACCCGCTTCCGATCTTCGGACACGTCCTCCTTGGAGAATGCGGAATAAATGCTCACTCCGCGCGCAGGGTCGCTTTCAGCAGATCGCGATCGCGTGACGAGGGACCGACGAGGATCTCGAAATCGCCTGGCTCGACCAGGCTGCGGCCCTCGGCATCCACGATCTGGAACGCCTCCCACGGCAGGCTGAACCGCACCGTCTTTTTCTCGCCGGGCGCGAGGTGCACACGGGTAAAGCCTTTAAGTGCCTTGTTCACCCAGGTTGCCGAGGTCACGATGTCGGTCACGTAGACCTGCACGACCTCGTCGCCTGCGCGCTGGCCGGTGTTCTCCACATCGACAGAGACCGCTGCTGCTTGCCCGCACGCGAGTATGGGCGTGGTGAGCCTCAGATTCGAATAGCGGTACTGCGTGAAGCTCAGGCCATGGCCGAAGGGGAAGAGAGGCTCCTGAGTGAGGTCTGCATATCGGTCGCCGTGCTGACCGCGCACCTGGCTATAGAACACCGGCTGTTGGCCGACGTGGACCGGGATCGAAATCGTGAGCTTGCCCGATGGATTTAGCAGACCGAACAGCGCCTCGGCGACAGCGCGGCCACCCTCCATGCCAGAGTTGAAACCCTCGAGAATCGCGGCGGCATGCTTGGCCGAGGGCGGCAACACGAGCGGCTTGCTGTTCACGAGCACGACGATCATCGGCTTGCCGGTCTTCTCCAGCGCATCAAGCAGTGCGATCTGTCCGCCTTGCAGCTCGAGCGTGGCGGTGCTCTGCTCCTCGCCGACGAACTTCAGGTGATCACCGACGATGGCTACGACTACATCGGCTGCTTGCGCCGCAGTGACCGCGGCGGGGATGCCGGAGAGATCATTGTCGACGATCGAGCAGCCGTGTTCGTAGCGGATCGAGGAGCCGTCCGGTGCCAGGGTGCGGATACCGTCGAGCACGGTCGTTGTCTTCTCGCGTGGGTGCTTACCGGCCTCCGGCAGATGCTGCGACGAGCCGAGCGACCAGTCACCGAGCTGCTGCAGATCGTCGTCAGCGTTGGGACCGACAACGGCGATGGACTTCACCTTCGCCGGATCGAGCGGGAGCAGGCCGTTGTTCTGGAGGAGCACAAGACTCTGGCGCGCGGCGGAAAGATTGACGGCGCGATGGTCGGGCCGTGCGACTTCGGCAGCGGCGCGTTCGAGGTCGGGACGGCGGGGATTTTCGAAGAGGCCCATGCGGAACTTCAGCGCAAGCAAACGGGCACAAGGTGCGTCGATTTCCGACTCGGCGAGGCGGCCGCTGCGCACAGCCTGGATGGCTCCCTCGTAAAACTGCGGGGTCGTCATCATGATGTCGTTGCCAGCGCGCAGCGCCATGATCGCAGCATCGGTGTAGGTGGCGCAGACCTTCTGCTCCCTGAAGAGGCGCCCGACGTTGTCCCAGTCGGTTACAACCACGCCGCGGAAGCCCCACTCGTTCTTGAGGATGTCGACGAGCAACCAGCGATTGGCGGTCGAAGGCACGCCCTCGATCGATTGGTAGCCGGTCATGAAGGTCATCGCGCCGATGCGGGCGGCGCGCTCGAACGGGGGCAGGAAGTAACTCCGAAGCTTGCGAGGCGAGAGATCGGCCTCGGAGGAATCGCGGCCGCCCTGCGTCTCGGAGTAGCCGGCATAGTGCTTGGCAGTGGCGAGAACAGCTGTGGGATCATCGAGGCCGTGGCCCTGGTAGCCGCGGATCAACGCGGCGCCGAGCTCGCCGATCAGATACGGATCCTCGCCGAACGTTTCGCCGATGCGGCCCCAACGCAGGTCGCGCGCAAGGCAGAGCACGGGCGAGAACGTCCAGTGGATGCCCGTCGGTGTCATCTCCTCGGCGGTCACGCGCCCGACCTGTTCGAGCAGCTCGGGATTCCAGCTCGCAGCAAGCGCCAGCTGGGTCGGGAAGATAGTGGAGCCCTTCCAGAACGAGTGGCCGTGGATGCCGTCCTCACCGACAAGCAGCGGAATGCTGAGGCGGTTCTGTGCGGCGAGGTCCATGGCGCGGCTGATCTTCGCCCCGAGAATGTGGAGGATGGAGCCGGGCTGGTGGGTATTGATGAACGAGAGGTCCTCGTTGCGGGCGTCCCAAAGCATCAGCTGGCCGACCTTCTCCTCGAGGGTCATGCGGCCGAGCAGGTCGGTGACACGTTCTTCGACGGTCAGGGCGAGATTGCGGTAGGCAGGAGTGGGCGCGGGGGAGATGCTTGTCATAGGGGGCTCCTGGAATAAGAGATGCTACTTCCTGGCTATAATAAATTTCGGTGGCATGGTCTCAACGTTGGCGCACTAACAGCCGACCAGATCGGGATACCGTAGGTCTCGTGATCGTACCAGGCGTTAAACGCCGGGTTGTGCAGGGTGCGCTGGTCATCAAACAGGCTAGTGAATTGAATGTAAAAATTCAAAAGCATTCAATTAATCTTTTGCTTGTATTCGTAGAGGTCAAAAGCGAACCAGGTCATGACGACAAATGGATCAATGAATCTCAAAATTTAGATCCTACCCAACCCGAAAATGGGTGAAGAACCATCCACGAACACCCAAAAAAAATCCTTCATCGACCCGGGTTGATGGACAAAACGAGAGGGATAAGATTGATATCCAAACGAAGGTGTGGATGGATAATGATGGATTCGTTTCCCCAAAAAACGAATAAATTCGAATAATCCTTTCGACGAAATTGTGAGAAAAGTAGGACTAGAAACAATACTATTATAGCATAAATGTTCTAATCCACAATAGGTTTATGCAAAATCACCAATATTTTAAGATTTCTAATGTGGAAGGGGTAAGGCTAGAATTTACGACCACACGAATTACCCACGACATGATGGAAGGATGGCGGCTTGTAGTTTACCAAGCTCTAATCGGGTGCATAACAGATGACAAGCCATCTTCAATCACCCTGCGTAACATCTAAATTTTTTGTAAGCCGGATTAGTCCAGGCTGCTCAAGATGGCTGGCATCAATCAGTTCTTGAGCTTCAGCGAGCGCATCAGGATGGTTGTCCGTGATGTAATAAAATGAGCTGCATGGCATACCCACTGCCTTGCAAGCCTTGACCTTAGTCATGTCATTGTTCATGTGCCGGACGACTTGGAGGGCGGTATTGTTACGAGAGGCTTTAGTGATAGCTTTCATGAGGGCATTGTACCACTTATATTCCACTCCGCGAAAAGCCATGCGCTTACACACGCCGAAGGCGGTCAGGTGGAGACAGTGGTAGGCGGCTCCTGTAGCGCCGATACCCCCCTCCTGATTAGCAGAAGCTCACCGGTTTCCATATCATTCAGCTAGCTATCCATTGGACAAGAAGTCTATAACCAGCGCATTGAACTCATCCGCACGTTCTATATTCGGCACGTGTCCACATGGATCGAAAATGTGTAACCTGGCATTCGGCACTCTCTTTGCAGCCAGGTGGGCATGCGCGACCGGCACGACTCGATCCTGAGCTCCCCAGATAATCAGTGTTGGCACCCTAATTTCCTCCAGGCGATCGAGTATGGAACGGATGTCATTACCCTTGACCCCCCAGGTATTGCACAAGGTGCGAAGTGTACTCAATTTACAGCGTTGAGCTCCAGCAAGTGCGGAAATCTCATAACCTTCCTCGATCATCTGATCCGTAATCAAATCCTGATTGAAAAAAAAGCCGCCTAGATTGCAGAGCGGATCCCTTTCGGCTTGGTCGGGTAAACAATTCCCCAAGGATCGGCAATGACCCTATCCGCATGTATATCTCCATCTCTTTTCCCAAACCCACGCTGTCAACCAAAACCATCTTGTCGACCTGGTGGGGGTACTGCAGGGCGAATTGCAAGACAATGGCGCCGCCCATCGATTCACCGATCAAGGCTGCTTTATCGACATCCTGGACAATCATGAATTCCTTTACGAATTCCGTAAAGTAAGGAATTGAAAACCTGATTTGTGGCTTATCGGAGCGGCCGAATCCGGCCAGGTCGAGGGCATAAACCCTGCGACCCTGGGCTAAAGCTGCGATATTATCCTCCCAGTTCTCTATGTGGCCGCCAAGTCCGTGTACGAGGATGGCCGTGGATTTACCATCCCCTAAAGCCCAATAGCGCGTTTTGATGTTCCCAACCTTGATGAATTGATCCTTCAGTTGTTGTTCAGACATGCTCCCTCCTTTTGATCTGGGAATTCCCTAAATCATTTATCTAAATAATACAATAGCACTTTTTAGGGTTGACTTCAATTGGTCGGGTAAAGTGGTTTTACTACCTGTGCGGTGTAAACGTGGTTATATAAGGGGGTAGTGTTACTCAATAGTGAACGTGGGGGGGTAGTATAGACAATTGAATATCCTGTTTCTCTCCTATCGGTGACCCCATAGGGCGCCGTCTGGATAGGGGGGAGCGGGGAGAGGTACCCGCGCAGCTAAAAGCAGGCTTCACAATGCCTGACTGTACGGAAGAATGGGAAATATTTAGGACCGCAGCGGAGTAAATTGGGAGTTACGCTGTATCAACCCACCTTCGCATGTAACACGCGCACGCTGATAGGCTCACTTTTTCCTTTTAGTTCAAGTTGACGTTGCTCCAAATCTCCTAGATCCAGCCCAGCAGCGGAGTAGGCCGCATCGCTAATTAATGCCTCACCTGGCCCAGCCTTGGATGCGATGCGCGCAGTGGTGTTAACATTATCGCCCAAAGCAGCAACATCTGTGACACTTCCTTCCGACCCGCTGATCGTACCGAAGAATACAACACCCGTGTGAACACCCACACCAACAGGTATCCAAGGCTCCCGCTTACCACCATAACCCATGGCATGAAGTAATTCCTGGGCACCCATTACAGCGGCGCGTGTGTGATTGGGTCCTGTGAAGAGAGGGAAATATAACCCAACCGCTTCGTCGCCGACGAATTGGTCAATGAAAGCATCTGTCCTGATCAATACGTCGGTAGCTGCCTTGTAAAAGCGATTCATCAGTCGGCTGTAATCAGACGCACTCATCTTTTCGGCCAAACTCGTTGAGCCACGCACATCCACAAAGAGCATGGACAATTCGACTTCAGTACCACCCGGGTACTCCTGACAAAATGCCATTCAGAAATCACAAAAACGGGGGTTTCGTCTAAACTGGCCTCGTCCAGTCAACCGCGAAAACCAAGCTCCAATTCCGTCAAACGGAGCGTTACAGTTTTTACAGCGATGTTTAGCAGGGAATAAACCGTAGCGCTTGCGGTCTTTCTCCCAATTAAACTGACCACCTAACAGATCCTTCCATATTTGCTCAGCAGTGGGTTCTGTGGACATTTGATCTCCATGCGAGGTGCATGTACTGTTTATGTATTTGGGCTCATTGATTGGGATAAGTTAGATAATTATACTATGAAATATCTTCTTTTTCTGTGGAACACCCCTAGAAACACCCCTGGATGGTAGTCACCTGGTTAGGTAAGGGGGTATCGCTCCCATAATGCGAGTATGGGAGGTGAAAGACTCAACTTCTCGCATGCGAGAATATCGGGATGATGATATTGTATTAGTAACTAAGAGGGAACCCGACTAGCTTACATGCAATAACCACGCCAGACAATTGTTCATGTGCTGGATGACCTGGGTCACAGCGTTTATGCGAGAGGCTTTAGTGATAGCTTTCATGAGGGCATTGTATCACTAACGATTCACAACGTGAATCCCTACAGTCCACTGCATGCGGTGTTAGGCCGCCATGGTGCAAAATAGATCAGCCTTGTTACCAGAAACGTGGTATCAGAAATGGTGTTTGCTTTTTATAGTTAAGATATTCCTGTCCGAATCGTATCTCCATTTCCCTTTCCTCAATTCGTTTGATATAAGTTAACAATAAGCCAGCGCCAAGCAGCTCAAGTACCACAGCACCCATTGAACCAAACAGAATAGCAACGCCCAGGTACATTACAATAGCGCCCAATGCCATGGGATTGCGACAGTAGCTATAGGGCGGTCGAATAATTAGTTTCTGAGTTGCCATGAGTGGCACGGGTGTTCCTCTTCCGAGTGTGAACTGAATATAGATTGACCAAATACCGAAGAGCCAACCTGCCACAATGAGCAACCAGCCGAGGATAAGGTTGAATGGATCGTACAAAATGGGCGACCATTGCAACCCCTGGTCGATCCTTGACCCCAGAGTAATGAGGATAAAGGGCAATAAAATCAGGAAGATTGGTACCAAAACCAACAACGCAACAAACCGCTGTTTGGAACTGTATTCATGCTTGGCCTGCTCGAGAAGTTTATCCTTCATAATTCACATCCTTGATGAGCGTGTGTTGCAGTACAACGATATATGGATTGACGTGGCGGCTTGTGCCAACACCAAAGCTCTGCTCGAAGCGCTGTTTTAACAATCTGAGTTGAACGAAGCCATAATAACAACTCTAAATATAGAATAGCACATAATCCATCTAGAGTCATGTATCGTTTGTAATCCCTTGGACGAAAGACCCCCTGTGTAGTGTTCATGCCATTATGAATACGGGTAGCACTACCCTAAAGTGAACACGAAGTTGGATACAACTGCTGCGTGGGGTTAGGTCACTCCTGTGTATGAGAAGGAGCAACCTATGCCTTCACCAGCCATAATGACTATGTTTATATGCTGGATGACCTGGAGGGCGGTGTTGACTCGGGAGGCTTTGATGAGGGTTTGCATGAGGCTAATGTACCACTATTGGCAGTGGATTATCATAAGCCTGTGTAAACGCCCAATGGCTGACGTTCGCGACGGATGTGGAGGAGTTACTATCTGCAGGAGCCAGTATTAGGCGGCTTCTGTCCTCGGCATCAGCAGGATGAAGGAGATGAAGAAGATGAGTGTTAGTGGCGCCGAAATCAACATGATGACGCTTCTGAGACCGGCGAAAACAATGAAATAAAGTGTCACCAGAGTGACCAGCCCATTGTCTACAACTCCAGCTCTCAGTATGGCAACATTGTGGATGGGGTTACGATAGGCATACCAATATGCAACCCCTATCGCCATGATAACGGCTCCCAAAAGCCGTAGATAGAGGGGATCAGCAGTCGTTGGTACGCCAAGGCTTTGTAGCACAGACATTGGGAAGAAGAGTGTTGGCAAGCCCCAGAAAAGAAAGGTAAGGACAACTTTGACGGCTAGTATCCGTCTCAGCCATAAGAGTTTATTATTGGGCATTTTGTATTCTCCTTTCATGAAGTAAAGCTGGGCAAATTGAGTTCTGCCTACAAATCGATTCTACTGACTCTTGCTATATTGTGCCACCTATAAAGTGGATTATCAAGAAAATATCCTGGCCTCAACATTCGGCATCACCCGCACCGAAGCGGTCAGGTGGAGCCGATGTTGGGTGGCGATTCTGTGCTATCACATGATCTTCTGGCTAACTGAGGATTAGGCACCCTATCATTGGTTGCAACCTTCGAGAATCTCAACAGCTTTCCCGATGCCATCTTCGGCGCGAATGTGCTCACCTAATGATTTAGCACGTGTCTGGATGCCTGTGTCTGTGACAGCACTGGTGATAGCTTCCGCTAACCGCAGGGCTGTCAATTGACGGCGTGGTATAGGTTGAGGACCGACACCTAATTCTGCCACTCGCTGAGCCCAGAACGGTTGATCGCCTATGTGCGGCACAAGCACAGATGGTACGCCGGCGCGCAAACCAGCCCCTGTCGTTCCTGATCCGCCATGGTGCACAACGGCTGATACGCGAGGAAATAACCAAGCATGGTGAACAGCCTCCAATGCATATAAATTAGCAGACAAGTTTGCCTTTTCCAATCCGCCCCAGCCTGTGGCGAGAACGACGCGCTGTCCCGATCGTTCGAGCGCATCGCTAACAAGCTGGGTTGTTTGCCGAGGGCTGCGATTCGCCATGCTACCGAAGCCGACATATACTGGCGGCTGGCCGGACTCTAAAAATTCAACCAGCGAGGCAGGCGGTTGCCAATCCGATTTGGGATCGAGAAACCAATAACCGGTAACGTGGATATGTTCGCCCCAATCAGATGGCTTGGGAAAAACTAGGGGACTGTACCCACCCAGAACCGGCATGGGTCGTCCGTGCAACTGGCCATAGGGATATTTTCCAAAAGGGATTGGTGACAGATAAAGCTTTTCTCGCCGCCAGCGATTGATGAATGAGCCGGTAAGCGCTTGCAAAATCTGCCTCGACAAAAAGTAGGTTAATAGATTATAGCCCCCACCTAGGGGTAGCGGTGGGAAAACGCCATCGGGATTGGGGTATGCACGTGTTGGAGCAAGCCCAGGAACGGATGCTGCCATGTAACAGGGCACACCTACCTTCTCTGCAACATGGTAAGCACCAATGCCTATGTATGAAAAGACGATCGTTTCTGCATCCTTGCACGACAACCACGTACGTTCCATAAGCAGCGCAAGCATAGGCCTTATCGCGCGGAGCGCCTGCAAGGACCAGAGAAGGAAATTGCGGCCCGATTCCAGGCCAGTTGTCAGATCCCTCGCTCCAATCAAATTATGCGTATTGATGCCAAGTGGATAAAAGTCCAGTCGGTACTCTCTAACGAGCGACTCGAAATTATCAGGTGCAGCAAAGCGTATCCTGTGCCGACCTGTTTTCTGTAATCCTACCGCCAATGCAAGCAGGGGCTGTACATCGCCACGTGAGCCAATAGCCAAAACCGTAATACGCATTGTGTATCTTTCTCTTTCTCAAGCAGAGTAACGGAATTCGTTTCTTACTTGTCACCTTCATATTTGGACCGCCACCCAATAATGATTCTACGGACTCTTGATATACTGCATATTTGCCGTTCATCAATATTCTACAGGAAGGCTACACTGCGTTTTATCTGCGTATATAATAAGACTTTTCTTCTTGCCTATACATTTTCCATGAGGCGGAGTGACATCAGCTTCGACCATATATTCTGCGGTATTTATATTAGACTTGCATTACTCCCCAATCACGGCTTACACCCTGAGACGAGTATCATCGACACGCTGGCGAAGAAATAACCGTCAGCATTCGCTTGTTCCAAGAAGTCATGAAGTCGCTCAAGTTCTTGTACTGTAATGATACCCTGAGCTAACCCTTCGCTCTCACTTTTATCCATAAGTACCAACTGGCGAGTAAAAGGATAATCAGTGAAGGTGGCACCGCACAATTGAGTAGATATGTCCGCTAAACCTTGCTGCTTGAACAGGCGATATAGTTGCCGTCCTGAATAACCATTATTCACGGAGTGCTCTGAAAAGAAGCGCACCAATCGTCGTTCGGTTTCGATCTCATTTGTATCCATAGAAAATGTCCCCCAATCGGAATCCAACACGACAATCCACCCGCTAGATTTCGTTCCCCGTACCATTTCTGATAATGCTTTCGCAGGATTGAGCAAGTGCTCAAACAATCGTTCAGCACGACATGAGTCAAAGTAATCCGATTCAAATGGTAGTTCATTGGCATTTGCGCATTTATGGATAACCCAGGCACTTACCCCTGCTTTTTGAGAGCGTTGCTCAGCCTCAACAATCATCTTTTCATCGTAATCTACGCCAATAATCTGACCTGATGGACTCACTTGTCGTGCCAGCGGGATCGTATCCGTACCCGGCCCGCAACCCACATCCAACACTTTCTGTCCTGGCTTGATATGCATTTGTTCATACGTAAGCCTTTTATAGTCGTTCAGCAGTCTTTGAACTGTGTCCAGGTACGTTGTATCTACATATCCTTTTGGCTGTGATGACATAGGTCCCCTTTCTGTCTCGAAGCACCTTATTTCATAACTCATGTGGGATGGTAATCGAAACGCAATCACTTCACTCGATTTGGGAATCCCCCAAATCATTCATCTAGAATACTATAGCATTTTATTGGGTTGATTTCAATAAGCAGGGTAAAGTGGTTTTTTCTATCCGATGGTCACGCTATTATGTAATGAGGTAGTTTATCCAAAATGTAAACGTGGGATGTTGAAAGGCTATCCTTCTCGCACGAGAGAATAACTGGGTATTTTTTTATACTACCTTCCATCCAGCTTTTGTATTCTTTTCAAAGCTATGTAACCTATAATAACAAGGACAACAAATCCCGCTGGCACGAGTATGATCAACCTTTGTCTGTTGCCTCTCGTCTCTGTGATTGGCAGAGGCTGAGGCGTGCTTGAGGGGATAAGGGTGGAGGACGGGGAAGGAGTAAGGGTAGGTTTCTGGGTTGGGAGAGTGGTTGCTGATTGCTTCGGTATCGAAGATGATTCTGCTCTCGCAGTTTCTACAGCCCAAAACACACCCAAAAAATCCATTGCATCGTGAATATTCGGTGCTAAAGCTGGTTCAAGTTCTTCGACAATCTTCAACTCGTCCATTACAGGCTGTAGGTCTTCCCGTGAAGCATTTTCTGGGAGTGCGGAGGCGTATAGAATAGCCAATTCATAATGAGGTCTACCATCACCTGGCATGAGGCGCAGTGCTTCTTCAGCAGCCTGCACACCCAATGGCTGGTAGATTTCTCCAAAACCAGGTAGCATTCGAGCTGCACTATAGGCTTTACCACGAGTGAGCATACTGTAGGTGGAGGCCAGATTCAGCCAGGCTTCGCCATCCTGAGGATTAGCAGTTACTGCGGCACGAGCAGCTTGTAGTTCATCCCAGCGATTGAGCATCATGAGTTTGATAAAAAAATCGTCTTGTGGGCCTGGTTCTAAATCCAGCCACGTCCAGCGCACCTGGTGTCCCTCGATTTGTCCTCCCTTCGGCATCTCATAAATCGTCTCATTTGAAGCCGGATAAGGTAGATTGATTACCAGCTCAGTATTACCAATCGGTCCCGCCCAGCCAGCTCCGCTCTGGAAAATATAGTAAAGGCTCATCACTAACCCTTCATGACTCCACCACGCTGGTAGTACGTAGCTAACTTGGACATGCGTTTCCTCCCCAGCTGGCAAAGTCACTGGGAAGCTTGCCCATGGAAGAAGGGGTTTGTCCTCCCCTTTTGGGTTAGGTAGCTCATCCACGGTATATTCTAGTGGTTTGCCATCTCTAACGACCTGAAATCTTTCTATGCGCGGAACAACATCGCCTGGATTGAGATTCCACTCTTCAGTCTCCAGAGCGGAAGCCAGTGGGAACCAAGCAGTCATACTTATCGCTTCGTTAGTCGGGTTCACCATCTTGAAATCTGCTAAAACATCTGCCACGGCTGGATACATACCTGGCGAACCATCGAAAGACCCTGAAAGCCCATACTCTGCAGGATTCCTTATGACGACTGTATCATCCATCTCTGTTGCTGGACGCACATTCAACAGCACTTTCTCAGAGGCCATCTGTATGGGTGTTTCCCCCTCTGGCTGGATATTGCTGCCGCCAGGGAGGATTGGCTGCACGCCCATATCTGCTTGAACTGGTGATACAGCCATTTGGATAAGCAAGATAGATCCAATAACCAAACCACATATCGATAAAACAAGAGACTTGCGTGGAAGGGTAACCATTGGACTACCTCCTCGTAAGGATTGATATGACAGTTCGGATATATACCGAAGCCAGAGTCATGAAATAAGCACGCAACGCAGTCGTAAATAAGTAAACCGATAGATCGTACGCATGCCTTCTCCTTTTGATTTGGGTATCCCCCAAATCATTTGTCTAAACAATACTATAGCACTTTCGGGGGTCGATTTCAATAGGTTGGGTAAAGTGGTTTTTCACCTGTGTGGTGTAAACGTGGTTACATATGGAGGTAGAGCCACCCAATAGTGAACGTGGGGGGATAGACAATTGAATATGTCATATCTCCTGTATTGGTACCCCAAAGTGCATCGCCTGGATGAACGGCCTGGCTTTTTGCTCTAGGCGCTTCGGTCACGCGTGACTCACCGGCGGGTTGTACTACAAAGTGTTGACAATGGTACTGAGTGCCATTATGATTGCGGGCGGCGTTGACGTCGGCCCGGCGGAGGGACGGTCGGCTCTAGTAAGGCAAGCATGCCCTCGGGATCGGAGCACGGCGTCACGAAGAGGAGGTATTATGGGCGTAAAGAAGATCACAGGGGCGACAGCTATCCCATCGGAGGCTGAGGTTGCGAGGCGTGTCGAGGCCCTCATGGGGCGGATGAGCCTCGAGGAGAAAATCGGACAGCTCACTCAGATTTCGGGCGGGTCGTTCTTACAGGGGCCTAAGCCCGAGGACGTCATCCGGAAGGGCGGGGCCGGCTCGGTCTTGTGGCTCAACGACACGAAGCAATTCAACGTGCTCCAGAAGATTGCCGTCGAAGAAAGCCCGTCGAAGATCCCGCTACTCTTCGCCCTCGACGTGATCCACGGCTACCACACGATCTTCCCCGTGCCGCTGGCCATGGCCTCGTCGTGGGATCCATCAGTTGCCGAACGGGCGCAGGCCGTGGCAGCCAAAGAGGCCCGCGCGGCAGGTCTGCAATGGACCTTTGGCCCGATGCTCGACATCGCGCGTGATGCCCGCTGGGGCCGCATCGTTGAGGGCGCCGGCGAAGACCCGTTCCTGGGTGCGGCCATGGCGACTGCCCAGGTTCACGGCTTCCAGGGGCCGTATCTTGGTGCACCCGATCATATGGTGGCGTGTGCCAAACACTTCGCAGGTTACGGCGCAGCGGATGGTGGCCGCGATTACGATCCAGTCTACCTGCCCGAGGGCTTGTTGCGCAACGTCTACTTCCCGCCCTTCGAGGCCGCAGTGAAGGCGGGCGTTGGGACGTTTATGAGCGCCTACATGGACCTCAACGATGTCCCCGTGAGCGGGAACCGCTTCCTGCTGCGCAACGTCTTGCGGGGCGAGTGGGGGTTCAAGGGTTTTGTGGTCAGCGACGCGCATGCCGTAGGGAATCTCGTTATCCAGGGCTTTGCGCGCGATAAGCGCGAGGCGGCCTTACGCGCCCTCAGCGCAGGCGTCAACATGGACATGGCCAGCAACACCTACCCGCAGCACCTGGCCGGGCTCGTCAAGGACAGCACACTGAAGCTGGCCGACATCGAGGCGGCCGTGTGGCCCATTCTTGCGATCAAGGTTCGTATGGGGCTCTTCGAGCAGCCGTACATCGACGAGTCGAAGCTGGCGCAGGTTGTCGCACTGCCCGAGCACCGAAAGGAAGCGCGGCTCGCGGCGCAGCGGTCGATGGTGCTGCTGCGGAACGAAGGCCGGCTCCTGCCGCTCGCCAAGAGCCTGAAGAACGTAGCCGTGATTGGTCCTCTAGCCGACTCGAAGGAGGCTACGGAGGGCTCGTGGATGGTTTTCGATCACACGCCGGCTGCCGTCACAATCGTCGAAGGTATCCGTGCCAAGCTACCGGGAGCAAGAGTCGAGTACGCCCCCGGCCCAGAGATCAGGCGTGACATTGCATCCCCATTCGATGATATGACGCAAGGGGTGAAGAAGGCCGCGCAGACGCCCGAGCAGGCTGAGGCCGCGTTCAAGACGGCCATGGCCACAGCACGCAACGCAGACATCGTCGTGATGGTCCTCGGCGAGAACGCCGACATGGCCGGCGAGGCTGCCTCGCGCGCCTCGCTCGATCTGCCCGGGCGGCAGGAGGAGCTGCTCAAAGCTGTCGTCGCCCTCGGCAAGCCTGTAGTCCTCGTGCTCTTGAATGGCCGTCCGCTGAGCATCGGTTGGGCAGCGGAAAACGTTCCGGCGATCCTCGAAGCGTGGGAACCCGGCAGTGAGGGCGGCCACGCGATTGCAGACATCCTGTTCGGCGACGTCAACCCGGGCGGCAAGCTACCTATCACCTTCCCGCGCAAGGCGAGCCACGCGCCCCTCTACTATGCGCGCAACCTCACGCACTCGCCCGAGAGCGACCCGAAGTACCGCTCGCGCTACTGGGATGGTCCGACGACACCGCTCTATCCCTTCGGCTTTGGCCTCAGCTACACGACCTTCTCGATCACGAACCTGAAGGTCGCGGCCCCGCAAGTGAAGGTGGGGAGCTCGGTGGCCGTGACAGCCGACGCAACGAACACGGGCTCGGTTGTGGGTGACGAGGTTGTGCAGCTCTACATCCATCAGAAGGCCGGCAGCGACTCACGTCCGATGCGCCAGCTAAAGGGCTTCGAGCGTCTCACACTCAAGCCCGGTGAGACGAAGACGGTCACCTTCCATCTTGGTCCAGCCGAGCTCAGCTACTGGAGCACGAATACCGGTAAATGGGTCCAGGATGCGGAGGCCTTCGACGTGTGGGTCGGCGCCGACTCGTTGGCGACACTCCACGCGGACTTTGCCGTGGTGCGCTAAGATCCGTTCCGCCGGTCCCCGCTGCTGTG
>Ga0315279_10006552_pt1 | contig 14679 bp, 11 predicted proteins | sample YL17G06_20_MG_FD_203694 | JGI IMG/M metagenome (GOLD analysis project Ga0315279, IMG submission 203694) | Sediment microbial communities from Yellowstone Lake, YNP, Wyoming, USA - YL17G06_20 | ecosystem: Environmental > Aquatic > Freshwater > Lake > Sediment | place: USA: Wyoming | collected... | reverse complement strand
TGATCGGCAAGTTGGTGGCCCGCTTCGCGCTGGTGCGGTTCTGCCGGATGCTCGGCACGCTGCTGGGGGCGGGCGTGCCGCTTGTGTCATCGCTGAAAGTGGCTCGCGAGGCGGTCGGAAACCGCGTCCTGGCCGATGCGGTCGGACAATCCATCGAGCAGGTCCAGAAAGGCAAGGGCCTGGCCAGAAGCCTGGCGGGAAACTCCAGGCTGTTCCCGGGCTCGGTAATCGAGATGATAGCCGTGGCGGAGGAATCGGGCCGGCTCGACGTGGAACTCAAGCGGCTCGCGGCCTTCAACGAGGAAGAACTCGACCGCCAACTGAGGACGGCGGTGTCCTTGGCCGAACCGGTCCTGCTGTTCGTCATGGCGGGCGTTGTCGGAACAATCGTCGTCGGCATGTTGCTGCCGATCTTCTCCCTCACGGAACATCTAAGTTGACAAGGAACACCAAAATGACAGACATCCAGGCCCGGCCTCGAAGCCTGACCCAGGCCCTGGCCGACCGACGATCCAAGGGCTTTACGCTGATCGAGTTGATGCTGGTGCTGATGATCCTGGCGGCGCTGGCTGTACTGGTTGTGCCCAGGATAACCGGGCACGGCAAAGAGGCCAAGATCACCACCGCCAGGCTGGGCATAAACAACATCAAGTCGGCCCTGCAAAACTTCGAGATGAACTGCGACCGCTTCCCGACAACTGAGGAGGGCTTGCAAGCACTGATCCAGGCGCCCGGAAACGTTCCCGGCTGGAAGGGGCCTTACCTGGATCAGCAGACCATGCCCGTGGACCCGTGGCAGAACCCCTATCAGTACCGCTGCCCAGGCCAGCATAACAACGACTACGACTTGTACTCCTACGGACCGGACGGACAGGATGGCGGCGACGACGATATCAACAACTGGTCACTGCCCGTGCCGCGCTGACGGCGCCGCGTCGGGCTTCACGCTCTTCGAGCTGGTAATGGTGCTCATGCTCCTGGCGGTGCTGCTGGGCGCGGCGGTGCCGCGCATGCGCGGATTCGCCGTGGGCAGGGCCGACGCCGACGCCGCCGACAGCGTGCTGGCCATGACACGCATGGCACGCGGCTTGGCCGCGACCGGCGGGACCGTAAGCCGGCTCAATTTCGACTTCCAGGCCGGCGCCTACTGGGTGACCATCCAGCAGGGCGGAAAGTTCGTCGAGCCGGGCACAAGCGACAGCAGGCCCCAGGTCCTGCCCAGCGGCATGGGGGTGAAGCTCGATCTGCCGCCCGAGGTCGAACAGCGCCCCTACGTGCAGTTCATGCCCGACGGACGGGCCGAGGAAGCGATGATCTCGCTCATCTGCCGCGACGGAGACGTCTACCGCGTGTGCTGCCCGTCGGCGACGGACACGTTTCGCGTAATCAAGCCGACGGAGTACCAGCCATGACGGCCGGCGCCCAGGCCAAAGTCACACGCCGCGGCGCGGGCGCGCGGGCGGCACGGGCAATGCGCCGCCGACGCGGGTTCACCCTCATCGAGGTCATGGCCGCGATGGTGCTGGCGGCGATCGTCCTGCCGACCGCAATCCAGGGAACGGTCCTGTGCATGAACCTCGCCACAAACGCACGCATGCAGGTCCAGGCGGCATCGCTTGCGCAGGCGAAGCTCTCCGAACTGGCCGCCACGAAAACGATCGACGCCGCCGTGCAGACCGGCGACTTCGGCGAGCAATGGCCCCAATACACATGGATCGCGACCGTCCAGTCGTGGGACGATCCCAGGCTTGTCGAGTTGGACGTGTCCGTTCTCTGGAACCGCAGGGGCAAAGACTACGACGTCACGGTCAGCACCCTTGTCTATGACGGAGTCGCAGGTGAGTGACCGCAAGCCGACAACTCGAAAGGGCTTCACGCTGCTGGAGGTCCTTGTGGCCGCGACGATGACGGCCCTGTTGACAGGCGGGCTCTACGCCGCTCTTGCAGCCACCTTCAAGGCCTACCGAAACTCCAACGAGGAGGTCGGCAACTTTCGCGGGGCCGAATTGGCGGCCGACTTCGTCTGCGCCGAACTGCGATCTGCCGCGGTGCCCAACGGCATACTCGCCAGGGCGTTCACGGGCGCCGACGGCGACGGCGCCGACGGCCGGGATAGCGACACGGTGTCGTTCTACCGCATTGCCGACGCCACCGACCAGGACGTCTGCCAGGGCGACATCATGCAGGTGGAGCTGGCGTGCGAGCCCTCATCGCAAGGCGCCGGCATGGACCTGGTCCGCACCGTCAGGCGGAACCTGCTGGCGCAGGTCCAGTACGACATGCCCGGCGAGGTGCTCTGCCGCAACGTGGCGGCGCTGAATTTCAGGTACTTCGACGGCGTGAGCTGGCTGGACTCGTGGGACTCCACCACCGTGGAGAACTCCCTGCCGCTGGCCGTGGAGGTGGACCTGACGCTGGCCAACGACGAACAAACCTCCGCCGGCGCCCCGGCCGAGTACCGCACCATCCACGTGCTGTGGCTGCCCGCCAGCACCCTGACCGTCGGCATTCAGATAGAGGTCGCACAGTGAGGAACGAACGATGACGGCCCGCCGACAAGACAATTGCGGATTGCGGATTGCGGATTGCGGATTGTCCCGAGTCCGACGCGGCGGGGCGACGGGCGGTTTCCTCTTTGCCAAGACGGCGAAACCCAGCCCAGCGGCAAACGTGGCCGGAATGATCCAGTCTCCCCAATCCGCAATCCAGCGAATCCCCAATCCCCAATCCCCAATCCGCAATCCGCAATCCGCAATCCGCAATCCCTTGGATCCCCAATCCGCAGTCCCTTGGGTCCCCAATCCGCAATCCGCAATCGGGCGAATCCGCAATCCGCAATCCGCAATCCGCAATCCGCAATCCCGCGGCGTGATCCTGATCGTGACGCTCTGGGTGATCATCGTGCTTGCGGGCATGGTGCTGGCCCTGGCCCAGTCGATGCGGGTCGAGGCGGCTTGCTCGGCCAACTACGCCGCCATCCAGCGGGCCTCCGGCGTCGAGCAGGGCGCCATCCAGTACGTGCTTGCCTGCGTGGACGGCCTGAACGGCGCCGTGCCAACCGACTCCAACACTCTATGCAACGGCATGATTGTCGGCAACGGCATGTTCTGGATAATCCGGCCCAACTTCGACAACGACCTCCGGCAGGCCTACGGCATCGTCGACGAGGCGTCGAAGATCAACATCAGCACCGCCAGCCAGGACATGATGATGATGCTTCCGCGGTTGATGAGCGAGGACGCCGCGGCGATCAAGGATTGGCGAGACTCGGACGAGAACGTCACCACGGGCGGGGCCGAGAGCGAGTTCTACATGACCCTGGCGAACCCCTACCTGTGCAAGAACTCGTTGTTCGAGACGGTCGAGGAATTGCTGCTGGTTCGCGGCATGCTGCCGGAACTGCTTTACGGCGAGGACACGAACCGAAACGGCCGTCTCGACGACAACGAGAACGACGCCGACGAGTCCGACCCCCCGGACAACGCCGACGGCAAGCTGGACCGCGGGCTCTATGACATGGTCACGGTATACAGCGCCGAAGGCTCCGCCGCGGGCGCCAGCGGCTCATCCGGCACCTCCAGCGGCTCATCCGGCACCCAGCCAGTCGACGTCAACAGCGCGTCGTCGGACGCTTTGCGGAAGGCCTTTACCGACCACCTTGCGGGCAGCCGCCTGGAGCAGGTCGTCGGCCTGACCAGGAGTCGCCGGCCTTTCCTGAACGTGCTGGACTACTACTTCCGCGTCAAGTTGACGTACGACGAGTTCAAGGGAATCGCCGGGCTGATAACCGCCAACCCCGCCGGTTCCTCCGGCGGCGGCCGGGGCGGAGGAGGCGGCAGCGCCAGTGCCGTCAAGCGGGGGTTGATAAACATCAACACCGCGCCCAGGGACGTGCTGCTGTGCCTTCCGGGAATAGGCGATCCCGAGGCCGACGCGATCATTCAGCGCCGCGCAAACCGGATGCTGGACGAAGGCATCGCCTGGGTCGTCCAGGCGATGCCGCAAGACAAGGCCACGTTGATCGGCTCGCTGATCACGAGCCGGTCGTACCAGTTTTCGGCCGACATCGTAAGCGTTTCCGGCGACGGTCGTGCGTTTCGCCGCTGCCGGATCGTGGTCGACGCACGACAAAGTCCGCCTCGCGTGGTATACAGGCGGGACCTGACCAGCCTCGGCTGGCCCCTGGACCCGGCGATACTCGACGCCCTGCGAGCCGGCTATCCTATGGAAAGCGTGATCGATGAAACAACCACCGGCTCGGAGGTCCGGTAGAATGCTGTCAAGACGTAAGATCCTCGGTCTGGCGGTTGAAGGTCGCAGTCTGACAGCCGTCGAGTTGACTCCGCTGAACGGCGGGGCCGAGGCGTCCCGCGCGGCGGAGTTCGCCTTCCCGGAGGCCGTGGGCCTTGGCGAGCCCCTGCGGCTGGGCAAGGCGCTGCGGCAGTTCCTGAAGGACAACGGTTTCGGCGCGTCGCGATGCGTGATCGGGCTGGACGCCCGCTTTCTGACGGCCCGCGACAAGGCGCTGCCGCCGGGTGTCGGCGGGCAGGTGCGCCAGGTCCTCTCGCTGGCAGTCGAACGGGAATTCGCCCTGGACCTCAAGGACCTTGTCTTCGACTACGCCCCTGCCGCCGACGAGGCCCGGGAGGCGACGAGCGCCCTTCTGGTGGCCGCGCCGCGGTTGGCCGTCGAACAGCTTGCCGCCATGGGCCAGGCCGCGGGCCTCCGCGTCGAAGGCATCACCGCGTCCACGCTGGCCCTTGCGGCCGGAACCGATGCCGACCGGGGCGAAGCCGAAAGGCTGGTCCTGAGGGTCTTCCGCAGCGGGGCCGAACTGCTGACCGAGTCCGCCGCGGGCGCCCGCACGATGCGCCAGTTGCCCGTCGCCGTCACCGGCGAGGCCGGCTCAGACGACGGCTGGCTCGAACGGCTCACAGCCGAGATCCGCCGCGTGGTCATGCTGCTGCCGCCCCCGCTGCCTCCCGGCCTCCAGCGAGAACTGCTGATCTGGAACGAGGCCGGGTTGGATGCCGAAGCCAGCGACATCCTTGCCAAGAGGCTCTCTCTGGCGGTGAGAGTGGAGTCCGTGCCGGAAGGCATCCACGCCGACGGCCTGGGCAGCCGCGGGCTGCCGGGACAGTTCTGCGCCGCCTCGGCCGTGGCGCTTGCGGCCGTGCGGGGGCAGGAACTTCCGGTGGACTTCCTCCACTCGCGGCTCAGCGCCGTCAAGAAGCCGTTCATGAGCCGGCAGTTCGCTTGGCCGGCAGCGCTGGCGGGCGTGCTTGTGGTGGTGATCGGCTTCTTGCTTTGGGACTGGCAGCAGGACCGCCAGGAGATCGCAAGGTTGGAAAGGCAATCGATAGACCTCAAGCCGGAGATCGCCCTTGCCACCGGCGTTATCAACCGCACGAAACTCGCCCGGACCTGGTACGACCAGCGTCCAGGCTTCCTCGAGTGCATGAAGGAACTGACGCTGGCTTTCCCGCCCGACGGGCGCACCATCTGGGCGACGCAGGTGACGATCCACGAGGCTGAAAAGACCCGTGGGGCCGGCCAGGGCCCGGACAAGACGAACGCCGCCGTGTCCGGCAAGGCCCTGAATGTCACCGTCGCCGGCAGCGCCTCGAACAACAAGGCGGTTCTCGACGTGCTGGACAGCCTGGCCGGAAATCGCCGGCTGAAAAACGTCCAGTCGATATACACGCGCGCCAACCCCAGGAGCGGCGAGGTGTCGTTTGCGCTGAGTTTCTCTTTCGGCGGATCGGACTGACCAATGGTTTTTAACAAGAGAGAACGAATCGTCTTCGTGCTGGCGGGCGCGGCATTGGCGCTCGTGCTGCTGGTCTCCTATGTGCTCGTTCCGCTATGGGACGCCCGCAATGAAGCCAAGGCCCGCAAGGCCAAGCTGGCCGACGAGGTGTCCACCGCCAACCTGCTGCTCCAGACGAGCCTCCAGATGGAGGCCAAGTGGCGGGAGATGGTCATTAACGGCATGAAGAACCAGCGCGAGGAGGCCGACTTCCAGGTCCTCAGCGCCGTTGACGGCTGGTCGAAGGCGGAGGTCATGAAGCTCTCGGCAATGATCCGCCAGGACCGCTCGGCGAGCGATTCCGCCCTGCCGGAAAGGTACTTCCACGCCGCGGGCGAGGGAAACATGAAGGCCGTGGCGGGCTTCATATGGCGGCTGGAAACGGCGAAATTCCCGCTGAGGATCCAGTCGCTCCAGATCGGCAGCGCCAAGCCGGGCGTTGACAGCCTGACGGTTCAGATCGACTTCTCGACCCTTTACGCCCCAGGCGGCGGCCAACTGCCGCCGGCCGGCGGCGTCAAAACCGCGTCGGCAGGAGGCCAGGACAAATGAAAGCCATGCTCCCAATGCTGCGATTGGCTTGCCTGCTGGCGATGGCGTCAGCCGCCTTGGCGGCCGCGCCGCCTAAGCCCGCGCCAAAGGCCGCCCAGAAGCCATCGGCCAAGCCGGCCCCAGTCACGCCGACGCACCTGACCAAGTGGGATGACTTCCGCATCCTCACGGACCGCAACGTATTCGACCGCAACCGCCGGCCCCCGGTCGTCCGCACGTCGCGAAGCGAGGCGCCAAGGACGCCGTACACCGCCCCGCAGCCGCCCCCGCCCATCGACACCGACCAGTACTTCGTGCTGCTGGGCATTGGCCTGGAGGGCCCGCAATACACGGCCTTCTTCGAGGATTCCAGGGCCGGCAAGATACTTCAGGTCAGCCCGGGCGGCGTCGTGGGCAATGGGCGCCTGCGGGCGGTCAACCTGGACTCCGTTCAGTACGACCGCGGCGGGAAGTTCCGCATAGTCAAGGTCGGCTGCACCTTGACGGGCGTGCAGGCGGCGTCAATGGGATTCACGGCGCCGGCGCCAAGCCCGACCCCGGCCGCAGCGCCGGCGCCCGCGGCGCCCACCCCGACAGCGGCGCCGAGGACGGCGCCGGCAACCACTCAACCGACCACGGCCCCGTCAGCCGGCGTTGCGCCGGCCCCGGTCCCCGACGGGCTACAGGACATCCTCGAACGAATGCGCCTACGGCGCCAGCAGGAGTTGGGAAGATGAACACAACACCGTCGCAGAATGCCGCGATGCATGACAACACGACAGCCCGCGGGCAGACCGGCCTGCTCGCGCGGGGAATCCTGGCCGCGGCGTGCCTGACGCTCCTGGCCGCCGCCGTGCGCGGGCAGGAAGAACCTGTCGGGCCCGTCATCGTCGAGGTGGCCCCCTCAGCGGCGCCGACGACGACGTCCGCGCCCGCCGCCGCACCAACCACCGCGCCAACCACCGCGCCGACCACCGCGCCGACCACCGCGCCAACCACCGCGCCGGCCGCCAGGCCCGCTGGGGCCCCAACTGCCCCCCCGGCGCCGGAAGGGCCAGTCTTCCTCGACGGCACCACTTTGCCCAACGGGCAACTCCTGCTGAACTTCCAGAACGCCCCGCTGCGCAGCGTGCTGGAGTACCTGTCCAAAGCCACCGGCCTGATCGTCGTCGGAGAGCCCGTCCTCGAGGGCCGGGTGACCGTCATCAGCCGGACGCCCGTCACCCTGCCCGAGGCCGTCCTGCTCCTGGACACCGTCCTGCGACAAAAGGGCTACGCGGCCGTCTACACCGGGCGAAACCTCAAGGTCGTCACGCTGGGCCAGGCCGTCAAGGAGAACATCCCCGTCCAATTCGGCAACGATCCGAACAAGATGCCGGACTCCGACCGCATCGTCACGCAGGTGATCCCCGTCCGCTTCGTCGACGCCACGAGGCTGCGAACGGACCTGACGGCCCTGGTGCCCGCCACGGCGACGATGTCGACCAACCAGGCGAGCAACTCGGTGATCTACACCGACACGCAGGCCAACATCAGGCGGGTCCTGAAGATCATCAACGCCCTCGACGGGCAGATGGGCAGCGAGGCCACGGTGAAGGTGTACAAGCTCCAATTCGCCGACGCCACCACCACCGCCAAACTCCTAACCGACCTGTTCAAGGAGGACACATCCGCTCAGCAGGGCGGGCGGAGCGGATTCCCATTCTCGTTCGGCGGCTTCGGCGGCGGCGATCGCGGTCCCGGCGGCGATCGCGGTCCCGGCGGCGACAGGGGCGACAGGGGCGACAGGGGCAGCGGCAGCAGCGGCGCGGGGGGCCGCCAGGCCAAGGTGACCGCCACCGCCGACACGCGAACAAACAACCTGGTCGTCAGCGCATCTCCGGAAACGCTGAAGGTCATAGACGTCATCGTCGAGGAACTGGAGAAAGACAACAATACCGACGTGGCCGTCTTCATCTACAAGCTCAAGAACGCCCAGGCGCTGAACATCGAGTCGGTGATCAACAACGTCTTCGGCGCCACCGGCACGAGTTCCAGAGGCGGCTCGTCGTACGGCTCGTCGTCCTACGGCCGGGGCACGACATCAGGCGGGACCTCGCCGTTTGGGGGCAGTTCCAGCCGGGGCTCGTCTTCCGGCTCGTTCGGCAGAAGTTCGTCGTCCAGTTCGCCGTTCGGCTCGTCGTCCAGTTCCCCGTTCGGCTCGTCGTCCAGTTCCCGCTCCGGTTCGTCATCCGGTTCCCCGTTCAGCTCGTCGTCCAGGGGATTCGGCAGCAGCGGGTATTCCTCGAGCGGGCGGTCCTCGTATGGCAGCACGCCGTCGGTCGGGCCGCTCGGCGCGAACGCCGGGGACCTTGCCGGGCAGGTCTTCGTGGTGGCGGATGCGGACACCAACTCGCTGCTGGTTCGCACGGCCAGCAAGAACTTCGACCGCGTCAAGGCGATCCTGGAGGAGCTGGACCGCCCGACGAGGCAGGTGCTGATAAAGGTCCTGCTGGCGGAGGTAACTCACGAAGACACCACGGACCTCGGCGTGGAGTTTTCCGCGCTGAACATCCGCATAGGCAGCTCCAAGAGCTCCATCGGCACGGACTTCGGCGTGGGCGCCGCCCAAGGCGGGCTTATCGCCAAGACCGTCGACGTGGACTACACCGCCACCCTGCGAGCCTTGCAGAGCGTCGGAAGGCTCAACGTCCTGTCCAGGCCTTACATCCTGGCCAGCGACAACCAGGAGGCGTCCATCACTGTCGGCAGCGTCGTGCCATTCATTACCAGTTCGTATATCACCGCGGACACCGGCTCGACCGTCAATACGATCCAGTACAGCGACATCGGCATCATTTTGTACGTCATTCCGCACATCAACCCCGAGGGGCTGGTGATCATGGACGTGGCGCCCGAGATCTCCACGCTCACCGGCACGACCGTGCCGATCAGCGAGACGGTCAACGCCCCGGTATTCGCCAAGCGGTCCGCCCAGACCCGCATTGCCATACACAACGGCCAGACCATAGTTATCGGCGGGCTCATGGAAGACCGCCTCACCGACACCATCGAAAAGGTGCCGGGCCTGGGCGACATTCCCGGAATCGGCGCGCTGTTCCGGCGCACCATCAAGACCAAGTCCAAGACGGAACTGCTGATCTTCCTTACGCCACACGTGGCAGCGGTGCCGGAGCAACTCAAGGAGATGTCCAAGGAAGAGAAGGAAGGCGGCAAGGAGTTCAATAAGGAGGACAACAAGCCGGCGCTCGATGAGCAGCTCAAGGGCATGAAGCTCGGCGCGACCACGATGCCGGCCGACCCGACAACCATGCCTACCATAATGATATCGGACCCGAAAAGGACCTCGACAGAGACCCCGGCGCGAGGCTCAGGGCTGGGCCCCTGGGGAGGTCCCGCCCGGCCCTCGACCCCGCCGCCGGGCGACTTCGGCCCGGGCCACGGCCACGACCACGGCCCCGGAGGAGGTGGAGGAGGTGGCGGCGATGGCTTCGAATAGGATCAGGACGGCGGCGTGCCTGACGGCCCTGGCCCTGCTTTCGGCGGGCTGCACCTTCGTGCCCGTCAAGCCGGTTCCCAAGGCCGCGCCGGACCCCGCGCTGGACCCGTGCGCGTCGCGCCTGCACGACCTCGCCGGCTCGCTGCTGCTGTACTACGCCGCGCACAACGACCTGCCGCCGGACCTCGCGGGCGTCAAACAGGCAAGCGGCGAGGCCTGCCCGCCGCTTGAGTGCCCCGTCTCGGGCAAGCCCTACGTGTACAACCCCATGGGCATCGAGATCCCAGGCCTGCCCGGGCTCGTGGTGCTCCACGACGCGACCGCCTGCCACGACGGAAACAAGTGGGGACTTGTCGCCAGCCAGATGGGGCCCGGCAAACCACTCCAGGTCCAGGTCCTGCTGCTTCCCGCCGGCGCGATCCCCGCGCCGCCGGCGCCCGGAGGCCCGGCCCTCAAGTAAGGCCGGCCGTTCTTACGGCAGAGCGTTGGCGATCTCGTCCAGCGACACGCCCAGCACCTGCCGGGCAACCTTGTCCAACTCCGCCTTCGGGCCGGTCAGATGGAATGTGCGGCTGGTGTGGGTGATCTTCTCGCCGGGCTTGAGTTCCGCGGCCGGGGAGGACGTTTCCAACTCGTAGAACGGCCCGAGCGGCTTCTTGCCCGGCGCGGCCGGGCCGTCGTTGTAGCTGTTGACCACGTCGCCCCCGAAGGGGTCCTTCTGGATCTCCCACGTGCTCTTGACGTACCTGGTCGCGCCCGCCGGCTGATCGTACGTGACGATTGTCAGGACGTTGTCGTCGGCGTTGTAGCTGCCCAGCACCGGCATGGCGCGTTTTGGCGAAACGCCGATCTTCGAGCGGTACAGACCGTCGGCCTTGAAGAACACCGCGCTGGGCTCGGCGCGCAGACGAGCGGAGTCGAGCTTGTTGAACGACTCGTACACGTTCACGCGCGGCCCGAGATCCTTCTCGTCGCCGGGCTTGATCGGAATGACGACCATCGTCCGCGGCGAATGCACGTACATACCCAGCAGCCAGATCGACAGCAGGCCGGTCTCGGGCGTCCAGGCATCCTTGCCGGTGTTGGTTATGGTGTTGACGGTCTCGTATCCGACTATCGAGAACTTGAGGCCGCCGGACAGTATGACCTCCGGGACACGGCTGGGATCGATAATCTCGACGGAGCGGTCGATCCGCAGGTCGAACGTGAAGCCGGCGCGGTTGGTCAGTTTTGCGTCCTTGCGGAATTCGGCGCGGGTGCGCGTCCGGTCGGCAAGCCGCCCGCCCTGCAGTGTGAACGGCTCGGTGTCGATCAGCGCGGGCACCTTCCAGTGGTCGATGTCGAACGGGGCGCCCGGCTTGAAGTAGATGGAGAACTGCCCGCCCTCCGGGCCGATCCAGAAACGCTCCTCCCCGCCGTAGGCGTTCATCGCGCCGGCTGTGACGCCCGCCTTTATGGCGGGCGGGTTGATCCACCCCAGGCTCTTGCCGCCGGGGCCCGCGCAAGTGCTGGTCATGACCCGGCCCTGGTACTGGGGCACGACGACGATGCGCCCCAGGCCGGTGCTGTCGGCCAGTTCGATCGCGTCGGTGTGCTGCTTCAGAAAGGCCAGGTCGTCCTTGTACAGGCCGGCGGGCCGGGCGCATCCGACCATGCATGGGACGATCATCAGCAAGACAATCAGCACTGCGGTGGTTGTGTGCATGGGCCGGCTCGCTTTCATAAGACGAAGTGCACTGAACAATAATTCCCAGCCAGCTTGACCCGCGACCGCCGGGGGCCACTGAGCGCTGATTCTATACTTCCGCCAAACAAGGGGCAAGGAAACCGGGATGAGAATACGAAGGACCAAACTTGCCTGCCGGTCGCCAGGCCCTTGCCCTCCCCGTTTGGAACCTGCCTGCCGGCAGGCAGGCTTGCTGCTTTTCCGTTTGGTCCTTGTTTGTCATTTGGTGCTTGTTATTTGGAGCTTATTTGTCTCAGGCTCATGCTATTTGGCGCCAACCGCAACCCGCCGCGCCAGCAGGCGGTGCAGCAGTTCGACGGGCACAACGACCGCGCCGAAGACCAGCAGGCCCGTCAGGATGCTGACGCCGTCGGCGGCGACGAGCCCGGCCGTCGCGGCCGCCAGCAGCACGTAGCCAGCCAGCAGGCGAGGCGCGGGATCCATGCGGCGGAAGAGCTGCCGGCCTACCTTCCAGACAAGCAAGCACGCCAGCGCGATGATAAGCACAGCCGCCGTGCTGTGTGCGCCGTCGATCAGGCGTTCATCGACGGCCAGGATGCTGACCGACGGCTTGTCGCCGGGGCCCTGGAAATCCTTCTGGACTCCGCCGGCCCCGGCCGCCTCATGTACGGGCAGGCTGACCGGCAGCGAGAACGTGCCGTGTGAAACAGCCAGCCCGGGCCTCTTGCCGCCGGCGGCGCCGCCGCCGCCACCCCAGCCGCCGCCACCCCGGCCGGAGAAATCGTTATAATAATCCATCCCGCCGTACGACGACATGCCGCCGTCAGGCACGCCGTCGCCCTCCGTGTCTAACATGGTTGCGCGGCCGCTGTCGGAACCGGCCTGGCCGGGCTGCGCCGGCGGTTTGATCGACCATTGAAAGTCTAGGCCTTGTCGGTCCCTCGGCTCGCCGCTGTCGGAACTCCGGCCCGTTGTCCCCACTCCTCGTAGAATCCCCGCATCTTGCGGAGAATCGCCGCGGTTCGTTCCGTGCACTACGGGTTGGAAGCCGACCGCATTATACGACTCGCGGTTGGCCACCCCAAAGGTTGTCGCTTCGAGACTCCCCCCCCGCGTCCGAACCGTCCCCGCCGACACGGTTGTGTTGCCCGCGTACGTGTTGCCGCCCGACAAGGTCCAGCTGCCCGAGCCCGATATGGTACGGGTGCTATTGTCGATGGTCGTGGCGCCCGTATACGCGTTGGTGCCCGTGAATGTGATGGCGCCAGAGTAGTTGTTGTTGCCTTGGAGAGTGACGGCGCTGCCGTTGACGGTCACGCCGCGCAAGTTGGTGTTGTTGCTCGAGTTGGTGTTGGCGTTGCTGAGAGTGTTGTAGTACCGCTCCAGCCGGTTGTCGCCGCCCAACTGCGACAACTGCGACTTCAGCGCCAACTGGCGTTTCTCCTGGTTCTGCCTCTGCTCGACCTGGAGCTTGTCCAGGAGTTGGGCCACCTGCGCGGCCCGCTCCTCGTCGCCCTCGCCGAGGACAACCCTGTCGCCGGCAGAATCGAGGACAAGCGTCCCCGCACCCGTCTTATCCAATTTGTCCGTTAACTTGCCCTTGCCGCCCTCGCCTGCCAGCGCCGCCTTTCCGCCGGTTGTCACCACCACCGGCCGGACAGGCGCGTTGATCATGCCCGCATTGGAAGTGATTTCCTCATTGATGTTCTTGATCTGCTCCTTGGCGGCGTCGCGGACGAAATCCGGCAGGGCCAGCAGCGCGCTGTTGCGGTCCGTCTCGATCACGCCCGGGTTGACCGTGGTGCCGTTGAGGTACGAATTGAGGTTGTTGTTGTCCAGCCCGGCCGACTGCTGCTGCTGGGCCCTCCAGGTGTTTATCAACGCCTCCTGACCCTGACGCTGTTGCTCCTGTTCCTGTTTGAGCCGGGAGTACTCCTTAGCCGAGAGGTTGCGGCGGTTAGCTTCTATGTCCTGCCCCGCCTTGTCGAGTTCGGCCGACAGCCTGTCGTTGCCTGCCTTGAAGTTAGCGATGGCGATCTGCTGGGCACGAGGCGATTCCAGCGAGGCGTTGTCCTTGACGTACCGGTTAAACTGCCGCACCTTTGCGCCGCTGGAGGCGAGTTGGTTCTCGATCTGCCCCGCCACGGGCGAGAGGTTGCCTCCGGGGTTCATGTAGCGATAGCCCGCCGGCAGCCGGAGCGACCACGTCGCGCGGTCCACGTCGATCCCCTCGATGGTGATGGCGGGCGGCTTGATCTCGCCGATGAGCCCCAGCCTGGTCCCGACCGGGCCGGCAAGGTAGAGTTGCACGTCATACGGCAGGCCCCCCGGCTCGGTCTTCACCAGCGGGACCAGCACCACGCCCGCGGCGGCGTTGGGGTCCGTCACGGGCTTCACGGGCTGACCGGCGACGATGGCGCTCCAGAGCTTCAGCCCGGCCGGCACCCGCACGGGCAGGAACTGGTGCGTGCGGTTCTGGAGCGAAACCGTCACCTCGTAGCGGCACTGACCGGTGCGGTCGATGACCGTCGTCAGCGCCAGCAGGTCAACTATCGCCGATACCCTGGCCGCGGGCTTGGCCTGCCTGATCGACAGCGCAGCCGACCAGTCATCCGTGAACGACTGGTAGACTAACTCGAGGTTCCTGCGGATGGGTTCGGCCAGGAGCTTTTCCTGCTCGGACTGTGGCAGGGCTTCGAGGCGGTCGATCCGCTTGATCGCCAGTTCGTGGCGGGATGCGTTCTGGACGGCCAGGATGGCGCGGTAGCCCTCTGGGGCGTCCGTCGAGGGCCTCGGGACGTCCAGTTCCGTCGTCGCCGAGTCGATGGGCGTCGCGAAGTTCAGCGTCACGTCCAGCGTGCCGGTCAGTTCGTTGATGAGCGAGACGGTCCATTCGGTCATCGCGGCGTTGGGGTCGCCGCCGACGGGCGCGAGGCTGACCGACCGCATGGCGGGGCTTCTCACGGCCACGAGCGGGGCATATCGCGACGGCAGCCTGAACCGCACGCGGTCGATGGGCGTGCCATCGACCTGGTATCTCAGGCGATAGCTGTACCACGCGCTGGTCGGCTGGACCGACACGCCGCCGAAGACCTCGACGCGGACCTTGGTCTTCTGGGGGCTCACCTTGAGCCTCAGGGAGATCTCCGGCTT
>Ga0315279_10006551_pt1 | contig 14681 bp, 15 predicted proteins | sample YL17G06_20_MG_FD_203694 | JGI IMG/M metagenome (GOLD analysis project Ga0315279, IMG submission 203694) | Sediment microbial communities from Yellowstone Lake, YNP, Wyoming, USA - YL17G06_20 | ecosystem: Environmental > Aquatic > Freshwater > Lake > Sediment | place: USA: Wyoming | collected... | reverse complement strand
CAGCCACGTTCAATCTTGGCATCGGCCCAGCGGCATCTACTACGGGTATCCTTTCACGGCGCGAGACTTCACCCCACCCGAACCACGTAAGGGAAAGCAACCATTAGCGGCCGGCCGTAGTCAGTTACGATGAAGATGAAAGGCTTCCGAATCCCCCTGGACCTAGCTGCGGACTTCGAGAGAGCCTGCACTCTGATGGGTATGAAGGAGCAGGAAGCAGCCCGCCAAGCCCTGGAAGACTGGCTCCGGAAGAACAAAGATGGCCGGGCTACGGCGGCCGGCCGTATCAAGACGAACTGCCCTGGTGGGCAGCGCGCGCTAACATTTTCGCAGCAAACACGGTGTAGCGTGCGTTATGTTAAACCACTCTTAACAGGTACGGCAAGACGAGAAGGACCGCCCCGAGAATCATGCTAACTATGCCAATGATTTTCGCAAACTTGGCCGCGAAAAACAGTATTACGCCCACGATTATCAGTAGAATAGGATTCAGATGTATCAGAAACAGATAGACTTCAGTAGGAGTCATTTTTCATACCCTTCAAACAAATACGCAGGCAAGTGCCACTTAAGGCCCTGCCTCCATCAAACGATGCGAACACACCCCCCCCTCGACATTAACGATACAAATCACCGATTACGAAGCAGACATGGTACCAAAGAAAGCACTCACCACCTGATTCTAGCATGCCTATGACTGGCGATTTGAAGAACCATAGTCTCTGGGAAAAGCGAGTCTTTCAATTGGACAAGAGAGAACAGTCTGCGTACGCAGTTACGGTTCAGTCGCCTTCAAGTGGAAAGTACTTTAGAATTATTGGATCACAGAGAGCGCATGTGGGGTTCAACGGAAACCCCTAAGATGCCGACCTCCACGGCAAGGTTGAGCCTCAATGACTGGAATTATTCATCTGACCATTCTGTGGCCTTTCACCAAAGCCGGGGTCGCCATCTCTACTTCTCTTGCCCTGGAACGGAAGTCGAGGGCCGTACTCCATTCATAGTCAAAGAACTGCCTCATTATGCTGGCGAATACCGGGCTGTTGGTCCACATGAGAGCGGCTTGCTGAGACTCGCGTGAATTGTCCTCAACAGGGACAACGGCTACTTCTTTCTCATCGGCAATAATCAGTTGGGGTATGCTTGGCGCTGTCTTGTGACGCACTTCACCAAACTCTTGAAACCTCTTCGCAGCCTTCATGTTCTGCTCATTTACTTCAGTTATCACTTTCACTTTGACGCCTTTACCGTAGCGTTTTTCGCAGATGTCGTCCAGGTTGCTGTTGATTGCGTGCAGCAGCCCGTGCCACGTAGTCATCATGCGGATTTCCTCCTCTGCAGCCTCAACGAGTTTGGATCTGGCTCTGCGGACGCCAGCTTTTTCGTTGATCACGGCGAATTTAGTCAGTGAGACTTCTGGGTGTTCAATGGTGATTCTGTGAAATTCTTCAATAAGCTCGCTGCCACTCTTCTCCAACACAGATAGTCTGTCCTTTGCTTCCTGAATGAGTACGGCTATGGCTTTGTCTAGACTGGTTGAGACGTATCGTCGGGGACTCTCCATGGAGACTGCCACCAGCCCTCTACTGGTCAGTCTTTGGAGCACCCGATAAAGTTGAAGGCGACTAAGCTGAGCATGGGAATTGATTTCTCTCGCCGTTGATACACCAGTTTTCAAGAGCACGGCATAGACCTCAGCCTCCCTGTCTGAAAGACCGAACTTCCTTAGATGTTCAACTATTAGATCCAGCTCGCAGGCCATTCTTAACCCAAGAATAACTCGGGTTTGCGGCTACATATTAAGATGACGATGTTTGTTTCATTTGATAGAAGCAATTGCTTAACTGGCATTTGCCCCAAATAGGATTCACGCGGTGACTGAATAATGGACATGTTAACGACAATCGTTGTAGTTCTCGTGATCCTCTGGCTACTGGGATATGTCGGTGTCGGAGCGATGGGTGGGTTAATCCATGTGCTGCTGGTAATCGCCGTCATCGTAGTACTGGTCAGAGTAATCCAAGGGAAGAAGATACTCTAAGCGCGCGCTAGACGTGGATTGATCTCTCATGCAATATGCACGGCATTATGAACTTGCACTTGCGGGGGCCGTTATGGTACTCGTTGGGGGCATTCTGTTATTCTATTTGCTTGGGGTCATTGGGATTCTCAGCGTTCTGCCGGGCTTGCTGGTTGGGCTTGGAATGATATTCGTTGCGCTTGGGTTCGTTAGGATTGGTCAGCATGATCGTGTTGGGAGAATGTATGTACTGTACGGTGTCGTGTCATTCGTTACAGGTGCGATTTGGTTTGGCTGGGCGATTCAAATGATCGTCGCCCAGTATGCTTTGGCTGGAGTACTGATCCTGTTCGGCGGTATCTTTCTCTTGTACTCTACTGCGACTAACCTTCCATTCCTAGGCCGGGGACAAACGACAACAACAGAGACGACAACCACAACAACACAAATGAACGAGCGAGTGAGGGTCTGCAGCAATTGTGGGGCCCAAGATAGAAGAGCGGCGCGGTTCTGCTACAACTGCGGCAAACCATTCTGAATCCGGAATCCCAAGTATGCAAGCTGTCCAGAATCCATAGATGACTAAGAGCCTATCCTAAAACTGTTAATCGGTAGATGGTTAGGCAACATGCGAGTTGGATGAGGGCTAGATAGTTTCTGGCTTTCTTCGCCCATCGGATCAGAAGTTTGCGGAATCTGTTGTGCCATGATCCGGTTCTTTCCACTACCCAACATTTGGCTTGCTGGCATTATCTATAGGAAGTTTCAGAGAAGTATCGGTTTGGAGGATTCTTGCTCCAATTTCTACGAACGACGAACGAACGAGCGACGACAATAGTTGTGTGTGTATACTTTGGTGCGGCCGTCGTAAATTGAACCGTCGTCGTTAGTGTTTTGTGTGTATGCCATACATGGTGTGCACACACATTTGTTCCTACGAACGACTAACGACGATTGTTCTCACGTCAGCTTCCTGGTTACGTGGCCTTTCCATTTCTTTCGATACAAGAAATAGGCTGGGACACCGATTACGATCAATGGAAGTAGTGAGACGGCGAGAACTATCATGTTTCGAAGTACCCAGTAGAGTCCTCTCAACGCGGCTTCAAACACCTCGTTCCAGTTCATGCCAGGTGGCGTGAATGGAGACGAAGGCTCTGTAAGGTTGACGACGATAAGTGACATAGCCACGCTCCTCTCAAGATAGTTCATCTGTCCCTGCAAACTCTCAATCTGCCCTCTCACGCGTCCAAGCTCACTCTCAACCTTCAGGATCTCCTCGACCGTTCGAGCCATTCCAAGTATATCGCGGAGCCGTATCTCTTGTTTCTGGAGATTCTCCAATCTAGCTCTCAGGTCAATGTACCGTTCCGTAACATCTTCGCTTGTAATGCGTTCGCCAAGAACCTTGCCATAACTCTCTATGTCCTGAATCGCCGCTTGAAACTTGTCTTTAGGCACCCGGACTGTAAGTTGGGCTTGGTTCTCTTTTTGAGCGGATCCAGCGACATAGCCACCGTAGCCTTCAGCCAGACTCCTAATCTTTGTCAAAACACTTTTGACATCTTTTGTCTCAAGTGAGATCTGGGCATTGTAGGTAACCAATCGCTCCTGAGAAAGCTCAGTCGTCTCCTTGAGTAGGCCAGCAACGTCCTGAGTCGTCGTTGGAGCTATGCGGGGCCCATAGTCCTGAAATCTGCCATACTGAACGTACACCGTGCCAATGTAAAATGTTGACACTATGATGGCTGATAGAACGAGTACGGTTACTGCAGTCTTCTTCCTCAACATCTCTCACCAACAACTGTATCAAAAAGGTGCCTGTAAAAGCCACTGATTGGAACGTCTTGTTCACTGGTTAGAACAGCGATGTGGCTGGATCAACAGGGTACAATCAGGTGAGGATGAGAACCTCTTACACTCCTACAAGCACCGCAGATTCAAACGGCAACACAGGAGACATAGCGTGGGACAACAGCTCCATCTACGTCAAGACAAGCGCAGGCTGGAAACGAGCAGCCCTAAACACCTTCTAGGGCTTTTGAGAACAAGCTACAGAACACCAAGAGTCGTCAAAGATCTTTCAAGATTGATCATACTCCTCGCATGACGGGGACCTTTCCTGGCGAGAAATGACCCCTCCCCTGAGGGGATATTTCTCCCATAGAAAACACCCACACGCGCGCTAAGGTCATACTTCTAGCCGAAAAACAAGAAATCCCCCAACAGTACAGAGAAACAGTGTGGGCATGCTTCTTCGTGCTACAGATGAAAGCCTAATCCAATGGGAAAACTCTCGGCCTCATACGCTGTTGGAATTTCCTTCAAAGCTATATGCCCCCTCTAGAGATCATGAGGAACGTCAGTATGTGTTTCGCAGATGTACAAAACGGCTCGTATGAGGCAGTGAAGCAGTCTATGGACAGACGACACGGTTGGCGCTGGATTGTTGGACGAGTATCGCTATGCTATGTCTTCTGGATATTCATTCCGCTGGCAATTCCTGTCGCCCTTCGCATGGCAGAGATCCAAGTCGTGACTCAAGATCTTCATGTACTACTGCTTACAGTTGGACTATCCACTGTGCTCACAACATCTGCTACGTTGGCTCTGGCACGCTGGCTGGACAGACGTTCTTGGATTGAGCTGGGGGTCTCTCGTATTCATCGATTGTGGACGCTGCTAGTATTTGGTCTATGTCTGGGAGCACTTGTTCCAATCATCAAGTTGATGATTCTATGGGGAACTGGAGCTTACACTGTTTACGGCTCGAAGATACCGGCAGCCGAATTGTGGCAGTATTTCGTAATGGTTCTCATGGTGATTCCCAGCGCTTGGAGTCAGGAACTAGTTTTCCGTGGATACACCTTGGCCAATCTTGGAGATAGGCTGCGACCCAAGTTTGCGATTCCTGTATGTGGGCTGGCCTTTGTGCTGCAGTACCTTTTGGGCCACAGTCCTACTTGGCCAGGTGTGTTGAACCAAAGCCTGATGGGAATGCTTCTTGCTTTGGCGTTTCTTCGTCAACGAAACTTGTGGTTACCGCTATGGGTTCATACTGGCAACAGTATTGCCAACAGTCTCCTATTCGACAAGACCTTCTCCCTAGTGACAGGCACACAGAATGCCAGTATGATCATAGTTGATTTGGCGAGTGCTGTAGGCGCGTTGTCCGCGACGGTTCTTATGATGCTTGTTGTGGCGCGTGAGAGGCTTACGCAAAAGGTCAGCCAGATCAGTCATATCTCGGAAACGCGTGAGCAATTGAAGAAATCTCCAAGTATTGAGAAAAGTCTTGAATTGATCTTGAAGGGAGCCATGAAAGATCTTGGCATGGACATCGCGGCAGTCTTCATTTTGAACAAGGAAGACCGAACCGCTGAGATAAGAGCCCTTGAATCGAACATCAAGATCGATCTCGGCAAAGCCTACAGTCTCGACAAAGCATACGTCGAATTCGAATGCACAATCGGTAAGCAGACTACGAAGATTGTGGGAGATGGACTTACGATTTTTGGCGCGAAGAGTGTGCATTCTACACCAGTCACATTCAGAGGTGAAGCATTCGGATTCTTGGCTTTGGGGAACATGAGAGAACAGGCCTTGGACGAAAGCGATCTCTCCGTGCTCAACCTCTATTCGGGGCTTGTTACTACGGCTTTCGAAACAGCCAGCCTCACCGTCGAACCGATCAAAGAATCTCTGGAGGAAAGAGAAGGTAGATACAAAATAGAACGAGGCTGCAGCTACATGTTCGCAGATGATACCGACATGGCCCTCGAAGTTTTCAAAGACAGCGTAACTAGCGGCATGGAGGGGCTGTGTATCACGAGAACTTTCCCGGATAAGGTGAGGGAACGTTACGACTTGAGGAGGACGCCCATCGTGTGGCTGACTGATGAGGCAGTGGAAGGTAGACCAACAGTCAATAGCCTTCAAGATCTTTCTATAATGATCAGCAATTATGTGGAGAAGGCAGAAAATCCTGTGTTGTTCATCGACGGAGTTGAATATCTGATATCCCGATTCGGGTTCAACTCTGTATACCAGTTCCTTCAGAGCAAGAGAAGTCAAATAGAGAAGACCAACAGCGTTCTCATGATAACTCTATTCAAAGATGCGTTAGATCCGAAAGAAGTAAGGCTGCTTGAGAGAGAGTTCCAGTTGTTGACCAGCACTACAATGAGGAGAAGCAGAAATCCGGAACTAGCGTGACCTCAGACTGTTCTCTGGCCATGCGCGCGCGTCGTAATTTGAACCGTCGTCATTAGTAGTAGTTGTGTGTGTGGCCTAGGTGGTGTGACCGACTGAAATTGAACCGTTGATTTTGAGAAGCGGAGGGAAAGAATGTACGGACGAAAATACTCCCAGACCGATGTCATGCTGGACATGGGTAAGTTCTAGAGTTCAGTCCATGCGGTTTTCCGGTGTGTGTTAACCCAGAGTTTACAGTTTGACTTCGGACACGGAGAACCTTTTGCGTATAGCTATCAAAGCTATCACTAGTAGGATGATTGCGATTAGGAATTCTCCCAGTTGTAGTCCAATTCTCTCAGATCCTGTTTGGGGAATCTTAGGATAGGTTTGTTGGCACAACGTGCTGAGTTTTACAACGTAGTAGTTCACGGATCCATTGACGCTAATTGACTGCCCATTGAGCAAGCCATATACTGCAACCTCATCTCCTAACGTTATGTTCTCCTCAAGATAACCCGAAGGATTACCCAGTGTGCGTGTGATAGCTAATATCTGGACATGCACAGTTTGATTTCGGATATCAGGTCCAAAATAGACTTTGTCGACTTGAACATCCCGGCCGTGAACTCCTCCCACTGAATAATGGTAAGTCTTGACAACTTTTCCAGTGAATCTTGTTTCTCCAGGGCTCCCTGATGTGTTGAACGAAGAAGTTTTCGTGCAGATGTATGGCTGTTTGTCTACCACTTCGAAAGAAGCAATATCTGATACTATACGATCCTCTGCTTGAGCTTCAACTGATATTGCCCATCTACCGGTTGAGTATTGAGTGTGCGCGCGCGCTACAAAACGCACGAGGAAAAACGACGGTTCATCAAAAAAATGAGGGAGGTGCCGTGCGCGCTGCAAGCTCACACGAAACCAAGCAGAGCCCTTTGTGTCGGCTGAGAACGCGAGCGAGAGATATTGACTCTCTCAATAGCCATAGTACGGAGTCGGTCTGCAAGCATAGTACGCGTGCGCTTGGGTATCACGCCAACCGGAATCGCAAATCGAGCATGACACAAAATAAGGATTCGCTGCTGATACGGGTCTTCCACATTCGTTGCAGAAGCGTGGTCTCGCTGTTGATTGTGTCACTTCGCACAGCGGCGTCTTATTAGCGCCCGCGCGTGGATATGGGGAACCGACATATCGGGGTCCACAATCGGAACAGAAGAGGACACGCTCTCTAACGACATGGCTTCCGGAATCGGTCTGGCAAACGAGTTCTCTCGGTGTTTCAGCCGTATACTGAAATCGTCTTCCACAAATCTTGCAGTAATTGGCATCATCTTTGTTAGCGGTAAAGCACTCGAAACATGTCTTGACCAATAGTCTTCCCCTTACAATAGAATGCTATTCGGTGCCATCATATAAGTAATAGCGCGTACGTGCGGCAAGCCTGCTCCTCGCACCTTCACTGGTTGAGCGCGCGCGAACAGTCCTCTCAAGGCGGTATCAAACACCTCGTTCCAGTTCATGCCAGATGGCTGTGCCTGACAGCTTCTAGCCCATCAATGAGGTCTAGTTGTTCGAATGCCTTGTCAAGCGCATCTTTCGGCTCTTTGGAGGAGATCGTTGTAACGAGTTTGTAGGGGTGTTGTTTCGGATCGAGAGAACCAAGATGCAATGCCTCATCAACTAAATCTTTTTTCAGAAACATCGAGACTAAGCCTCACGCGTGTGCCTCCAGATATTTGTGTCCTGAGAAGCTATTTGCTCCACAAGATGTCCGAACCACGTGCAGTGCAGGTTCAACTTATCATCCGCATATTCTGGTGAAAAGCTGGCTGCAGCACGCACTCAGTAGTCTCTGAAGGTCTGTAACTTATCTCTTGATCGGCAACTCTCGTGGATCGAAGATCCTGAATGCAGAGGGAACCGCTCTTACCTCATATGGGGCTGGAGCGAATCGAGGATCGATTGGAACGTATGGAACGGGAACGTAGGAATACGGATAGGTTGTTGATGGGTAGTATTGGCTGTAGGCCGTGCTCAAATCGGCTGGAGGGGTCTGATATGATGGTTGAGACGTTGAAGGAGGATAGGAGACCCTTTGCGGAGGCGGTTGGTAGTAGTAGGCCTGAGGCGGTGGCTGGTAGTAGTATTCCTGAGGGGGCGGCTGATAGACGCAACGTTGCGCTGGAGACTCGACATAGCGGACCTCTGGTGGAGGAACATAGTAGACTTCAGGAGGTTGCTCCACCGTAACCTCCAGAGGTGGAGGCTGGTAGACGTATCTCTCGGGAGGGGGTTGATAGAAGTACTCCTGGGGAGGCGGAAGACGACTGACTCTAAGAGGTGGCTTGGGAACATAGTAGTAGGCCAAAGCGGATACCTCTAACTCGCAGTTTAGTTCTATCTCAGCCCGATATGTAAGGCTGTTGTCTCAAGATCGCGCGCGGATCCTGTTCTTGCTATGCTTAGCGCGCGGCGTAGCCCTGATCAAGTCACGCTGGACATGCGCTCGTGAACAATCAAGTATTCAACGTTCAACGGCGAAGGCTATCTTGATATGGGCCTTGTATCGGGCAACCTTGCCATTCTTCACATCTGCTTTGAATCCAAGCACATCTACGCCAACGATGTTCCTCACAGTCTTTGTGGCTTCTCTCAAGGCCTCCTGCACTGCATCTTCCCAAGTCTTCTCAGAGCTCCCTATCAGCTCCAGTATCTTAACAACCATACAACCACCCAGATGCCACTTGTTCTGAGTCCGCAGATAAACTTTGGCAGCGCGCGGTAAGGGGTGTTTTAGTCTCTCTGTCGGCCCTTTGCTTTTGCTGTGACTGCCGTGGCCCGCTCTTAAGCGTTCTTTGCGATGTAGTCCTTGAATCCTAGACCGAACGCTATAGCGATCGCTGCGCCTATCCGCCCGCGCGCGCTGTGGGCAAGTTTCGGGCGTTCGCTTGGTATGAGGATCTGTGAGCTCAATCGTCGAATGAGCTTTGAGATCAGGTTGACGACACGTTCCAACGTTGTTACCTCTATGGGAACCCGCAATCCAATGAAGACATTGCCTCACATCAGGTTGGTAGCACTGCAATTTCTATCTTAGGTTTGCTCAGTCTCCTTGAGCTGAAGAATGTTCTTTTGGACTGATGCTGAAGCTTTATGGATGATTGATGCGAAAAGGTAAAAAGGGAGAACAACAAATTGGCGCGCCACTGTAGGGGTTGCTGCGCATGAAAACATCGCCAGGACTCGGGCGCGTCCAACTCGCAATCATACTTGTTGTTATGATTTTGGCAGTTGGTTTTGAGACCAAGCCCAGTGACGCGACCAGCTGGTATAATGTTACCGTTAGGATTGTAGGCGTCTACCCGAATGTTGGGACAAGGATCTACGCGGGCGGCCATCTAATGGGAACAGTCTACGGCGAAGGGACTCTGGCTTTCAACACGACATATGGGTCGATCATATCAACGGATGACCACGCGCCTGACGGGTACCCCTACTACGGATATCCCTACTACACGTATCAGGGGCCTTTCTGGGGGTCCTACGGCTACAACCGTGTAGCTTTCGTTTGTCGTGATAACTCTCAGACAACACCAGCAAACACAACCACTCCCACCACCTTAACCTTCAGATATGATCCGTTGTTCTTCCTCTATGTCAAGTCTGACAAGGGAAATCCACTAGGGACAGGTTGGTATCTCGCTGGGTCGGTTGCGCGAATCGCTGTCATCACTCCAGTCGAAGAAACAGCAAATACGCGATATCGATTCGACAAGTGGATCGGTGGAGTTTCAGGAGACGGTCCGACCAACCCTGCGACTCTTGTCTACATGGATTCGCCGAAAATGATTGAGGCAAGTTGGGTAACACAGTACAAACTAAGTGTCAACTCCCCCTATGGCCAGGCTGCCGGAGAAGGCTGGTATGACAAGGATCAGACTGCCACACTCTCTGTGACGTCCCCCGTCGCAGATGGTGAAGGGATCCGACGGATCTTCACTTCTTGGACAGGTGATTATGCTGGTAGCGCTCTGACAGGTTCGATTGCCATGAATGCGCCAAAGACGGTGACAGCCAATTGGAAGACGCAGTACTTGCTCACAATCGACCCGAAAAGCGGACAAGCAGACAAGACAACTCAATGGGTCGATAGTGGGACGAACGTGGCGGTAACAGCATTGTCTCCGTGCAATGTGGTCGAGAAGAGTTCCAGGTCTATATTCCTGGAGTGGCAGGGAGCTGCGACAGGCAGTTCGAACCCGACTACATTGATCATGGATGCACCGAAGACATTGATCGCCACTTGGAGAACGCAGTATTATCTGATCGTGGAAACGAAACATGGAGTTACGGCTGGAGAAGGTTGGTATGACGCAGACTCTATTGCCGAGTTCTACGTGACCCCTGAGGTCCCGATGGAGGAACCTTTGGGCACTCTGGGAGGCAAGTATGTCTTCAATGGTTGGACCGCGGATTCAACTGCGAACACTCCTAGAGCTACAATTACGATGGATGGAGCACACATCGTAAAGGCATCGTGGTGTAGCGACTACAATATGGTTGTTATCTTCTTCGGCGTGGTTGCCGCGGTAGGAGCTGCTAGCGTTGTGCTCGTGGCCAGACGAGACATGTTGAGGGGGCTCGGAAGGAGAGTTCAGGCTCAACTCGGAGGCGCACCGTCGGCCAACAGCAAGTCTAGCCAGCCAAAGCGCCCGCTTTGACTGAAACAACAATTCGTGTTGTTCGTTTCGTCGTCGTTCGTTAGAAAAGGGTTGGTGGTGTGCCATTAGATGGTGCGCACACACATTTACTGTAACGACGAAACGACGCTTCAAATTCTGACCGGCCGCACCACCTGAAGCACACGCACAAAAACGACTTTCGCACGACGACGGACGACGACGCGTGACGGGGGGTTTTCTTTGCGAGAAATGACCCATCCCCCGGTGGGTTATTTCGTAATGAGAAGGAACGGTCGTCAGAAATGTGTGCGCATCATAAGACCCACACACAAGGTCTTAAGTGAATTATCAAGAGAATAACGAAGTGAGAGGTGATTGTGTTGGTAAAAGTGAAGAAGCGTTCGGAGGAGTTTGACAAGGCTAAGCTAAAGACTTCTTTGAAGAAGGCTGGAGCCAAAGAGGAACATGCAACAAAAGTTGCTGATAAGATTGCAGGCAAAGTAAACGAGGGAACCACAACTGCAGAGATTTGGGAGTGGGTTATAGTAGAACTCAAGCCATTACATCCGAAGGCTGCAGAAGCATACCGAACTTACAAGAAGCCGAAGCGGTCAACTAGCTAGATGTTGCCAAGGAAAAACTCAGGCGCACGCTACTGAATCTCGTGCTGCACCTGACGAAAAGTCCTGAGTCTCTTTTTCTTCTTTTCGTGGCTTCCTGACGTGTGCACAATTCGCTGCAGGGTCTGTGTGTGTCATACAATGGTGCGCACACACACAAAACCACTAACTACGTCGGTTCAATTTACGACGGCCGCACCAAATGTTGCACACACACTTTTACTGATGACGAAACGAAATGTGCATGCTAAGATAGGTCGCTCAGTCTCCTGTCACGCACTGTATGATTCATCCACAAGACTTTAATCAGCGCATGGATTGCCCAGTGTCCAGATGAACATGATTCGACATGGGCATACCGTTCTGATTGTACTTACATTACTTCTATCTGCTGGGATGATTACCTCTGTTGCTGCTTCTCCGGATGTGCGGCATTTTTCTCTTTCAAGTTTTGATGTTGATGTGGAGTATCCATCCACTGTTAAGCCAGGAGATACTGTGACGGTCACGGCTACTGCTACTTCGAAGTCGTCGGTGTATGTGCTGGATTTGACGATTGAGGTTCTTGTTCCGTCAACAAGTGGCGAGATGCGATCATTATGCGGCATGTCTGTGGTCAAGGATACGAGTACTTCGTCTGGAAGCCGGTATTCCAAGTCTGCGGCAGTCACTATTCCCAGCGATGTATTGAGAAGTTTCATGATGGCGACGGTTGCACAGAATGTTAGAACCTACTCCTACTCGTACTCCTACTATCCCTACGGTAACTATTACTCGTACTCTTGGTACTGGCACAATTCGAGCTATGGTCGGTACTGGTGGCCAACATATTATGTCACAAGATCCTATTCAGACTCGATTGAGCACGGTCTCGCTCCACTCAGCTACATACTAGCGACTACTCCAGATTACACCCAGCTCAAAGGTGAGTATGACAAGCTACGAACAGACTATGATCGTCTGTCTGAAGAGGGCTCTGCACTAAAGACTAGACTCAACAAGCTTCAAACAGACTACAACACACTGCTGACTCAGAATGACAGCCTTGGCCTAGCACTAACGTTCACAAGAATCGCACTTCTGGTAGTCGTGGCTGCCGTTGCAGTCACCTCAATACTCCTACTCCTCCAAAAGCAAGGAAAAATAGTCGTCAAATCCCCTGTGGCCCTCAAGAAAGAAAAATCCTAATCCGACTCTTCTCAAGACGCGCGCGTTATTCGTGAAAGCGTTTGCGTAGGTAACTCCAACCATCTGTGTGGGATCTTGAGAATAGCTAGGAAGGTACTAGCCTAAGAACCTGGGTGTTACTCTCTTCTCTCAACTTTTACGGTGCATTTAGTGGCGATGGCTCCAATGGCGCCTAATGCTGCAAGCCAAGGAGCAAACAGAGCGCCTACAACACCAACCGTTACGGGTATCTCAAGAAGAGTTTTTCCCTGCTCGTTCTCTACAATTATCTTAGTGACATTTGCTTCATGAAGGATTTCCTTGATCTTTTTCACAAGATCATCAGAGGCTACTTCAAACTTTTCAACTGTCACTCTGTAAGTTGATTGACCACACTGGGAACAATATTTGGCTCCGTCGGGCAGTTCATATCCACATTTGCCACATTCTGCCAAATGGTACCAGTCTCGACATATGCTGCAATCAATATCAGATATATCTCTTTCCCAGAATTGTTCTATGTATAGCCTATGATGGTTAGTGACTTTCGTGGCTGAGCACGTGCTAACACCTTTATGACGAAGCATTCCAAGGCTAAACCTTAGCCAACTGGAATTGTTTAGCATAACTATCGAGAATGTAGTGGCGTCGGTCAATCTGAACAAACCGACCGATTTACGCTCAATCGCAAAGCATTTTAGCGCGCGAAGACGTGAGAATCGTTATGTTCCCAATCGGTGATGATGATACCTCTCGCAGAACTATTCCGGTGCTCACTTATGCCTTGATCGCTATGAACGTCCTCTTCTTCTTTGTTGAGTTGAGTGGCGGTGATGCTTTTGTTGTGCAGTGGGCCTTCGTTCCTAGCCGCTTCCTTGCCAGCCCCGGCGGTGATTTCCTGACAATCTTCACTTCCATGTTCATGCACGCCGGTTGGGTTCACCTCTCGGGTAACATGCTTTACTTGTGGATTTTCGGTGATAATGTGGAAGACCGTTTCGGGCATATCAGGTTCTTAATCTTCTATTTACTCTGTGGTATTGCGGCAACTTTCGCGCAGATGGCTTTCAGTTCTGGATCAAACGTGCCGAATTTGGGAGCATCAGGAGCGATTGCCGGCGTGCTCGGTGCATATATTTTGATGTTCCCGCGCGGAAAGGTCAATGTGTTGATGGGAAGAGCAGTGATTCCGATGCCTGCACTGGTGGTCATTGGGCTCTGGTTCGTTCTGCAGTTTTTTAGCGGCATTGCCTCTATTGCCAACACCGCGGAGACGGGAGGCGTGGCTTACATGGCGCACATAGGTGGATTTATCGCAGGATTGATGTTAACCCTTTTATTTCGCGGGAGTGGGGGGGCGCGGGCGACGAGCTGAATTGCTTTAGCATTATGGTATGTGAAGTGTTTTTGCAATGGGCACTATTCTTGAGATGTCTCTCATTCTAATTCAGCATCATTATCCACTAAGCGCGCCTAGTCAGGGTTGGATCGTGTGTGGCGCGCTTGGTGTAAGCTAGATTTTGGTCTAAGGGATATTTGAAGTGGGACCGCGCGCGGTGAATCTTTCGGTTTTGGGAAAATTCATGGCCATATGCAATGGCGGGCCCGCGGGGACTCGACCCTAATAAGGTGCGAATACCCTCAAGAACGGAGACCAACGCGCGAAAGATAGATTTTTCTAGTGCTGGTGGTAGTAGGCAATTCTGAAGGCGGGTGAGTGGGTTCCTCCCATCCGTTCCGCCTTGTATAAACCCCGGAATAGGGAGGAAAGGAAATTGGAAAGAAAGAGCAGAGATTTGACGCTGGTGGCGGTCTACGCCTCGCTGTATGTCGTCTTAGTTTACCTGTTTGCTCCGATATCCTTCTATGCTTTCCAGTTCAGGGTTGCAGGCATACTTAGACCAGGCATAGCTAGAAAGCGGATCCTGGCTGTCGGTTATGCGATCGGTGTAGCTGTTGGAAACATTTTTAGTCCATTCGCTGGGCCGTTCG